>Ga0081539_10002337_pt1 | contig 27268 bp, 25 predicted proteins | sample TabmetS4T2R2_FD_71023 | JGI IMG/M metagenome (GOLD analysis project Ga0081539, IMG submission 71023) | Tabebuia heterophylla rhizosphere microbial communities from the University of Puerto Rico - S4T2R2 | ecosystem: Host-associated > Plants > Roots > Rhizosphere ...
CGCCCTCTGCCCCCCCCTGCCACCCCCACAGCAAGGTGCAGTCAACATGCGGATTCCGCACCCGGCCACCCGTAGATGATCGTGTTGGTGACGGCCGCCGTTCACTGCGAAAGAGCATCAACGAGTATCTCGTTCGAGCGGGAGGTTAATCACATGTCCACCGGCACCACCGGCACCGACATCAGCCCGGCACACCGGGACAGCTCGTATCTCGAGCTGCCGAACAAGCGGGTCAGGGCCGCGAACGGCATCGACTACGCGTACCGCGACGCCGGCCCGGAGGCCGGCGACGGTGTCCCGCTGGTTCTCCTGCAGCACTTCCGCGGAAACCTCGACAACTGGGATCCCGCGCTCGTCGACGCGCTCGCACCGGCCCGGCGAGTCATCACCTTCGACAACACCGGAGTAGCCGGGTCGACCGGCACCACCGCGAACACCGTGGAGCAGATGGCACACGACGCCATCGCCTTCATGGCCGCCCTGGAACTCAGCCAGGTGGATCTCCTCGGTTTCTCCATCGGCAGCTTCGTCGCCCAGCAGGTTGCCCTGACCAGGCCGGCCATCGTCCGACGGATGATCCTCGCGTCCGCGGCACCGCAGGGCGCCGCCGGCATGCACGGCTGGGCCCCGGAGGTCATCGGAGCTGTCGGCAACCCCGAGACAAAACCTCAGGAATACCTCGGCGTCTTCTTCGCCCGATCCCCGTCAAGCCGGCAGGCCGGCCAGGAAGCCCTGCAGCGCATGTACGCCCGGACCGAGGACCGGGACAGGGCAACCAGCTGGGCGACTCGCGAAGCGCAGTACGACGCGGTATGCACGTGGGGCATCCCCGACCATGCGAAGCTCCAGCGGCTCAGCTGCCTGCGGATGCCGGTGTTCGTGGCCAACGGCGACAGCGACCCGATGATCCTGCCGCACTACACGTACCTGCTCGCGGGCCTGATCCCGCAAGCCCGGGTGAAGATCTACCCGGACTCGGCGCACGGATTCCTCTTCCAGCACCACGCGGAGTTCGCCGCCGACGTCGAGGCCTTCCTCACCGACCCGCAATAAACCGAAGGACTGTCCGTGAGTTTCTCGACGGCCGGCACACACATGATCGTCCTGCCCGGTGGCGGGGGCCGCGATCGGGACCGCGCTGGCGGATGCCTGGATCCATGGACAGGCGTCACCGCGGAGATGATTCACATCACCGGCCGCCAGCCTTTGCCTGCAGCTCCGCGATCTGCGTGCGGGCGGCGGCGACAAGTTCGTCATTGGTGTACGCATGACCGCCCAGCCCCCACCCCCCGGGCACGGCCTCGGTCAGCAGCACCCAGGTGCGGTCCGCGAGCGTCGGGTCCTGAGCGGCGTCCGCGATCTTGCTGGTGAACCGGCTCACCACCGCGATCTGCTTGTCGCGGTCGAGAGCACCCGCGTTGGTCAGCACCTGCACGCGCACGTAGCTGGACGCACCCTCGACGTTCGACCCATCGCCGGGCGGCAGCTCATGGATGAAGGCCGCGGTGTTCTGGCGGAACATCGGGATGTCCGGGACCTCCTCGATGGCCATCAGGGTCGCTGCGAGATCCATCGCAAGCTGGTGGTTGTCCGTGAAGGTACCCGCTGTGGCGTACACGTCGATCATGGGCATTGCGTACTCCTTCCTGTTCGTGGCCACCAGCATCCGGCGGCGGATCGACGCGGGGTATCCGCAACATGACTGCACCCGGCGCGCTGTCGGAGGCGCGCCGCGGCCGGCGGTGCAGTCAACATGCGGATACTTCGTCGCCCTCCCCCGGGGTGACCATGAGGTGTGGTGTGATGACCCATCCATTGGGGAAGCACGGCGGACCCGGCGTCCGCCACTCACGGAGTCGGCACTGCCGGAGGAAAATCGATGAGCCTTGACTTTGACGTGTTCGTGGTGGATCCGAAGCCGATCCCGGGCGCGGTGCCGGGATTCGAGGAGGCGGTCGGCCCGGCGACCTGGCCACCGACCACCTCGACCCTGATCAGAGATGACGGCGGCGCGCTGCTGGTGGACTGCCTCATCACCGAGCGGGAGGCGCGGGAGCTGGCCGCGTGGGTGAAGTCCCACGACTGCGAGCCCGCGTACGTCTACATCACCCATCCGCACGCCGACCACTTCCTGGGGCTGACGGAAATCTTGGCGGCGTTCCCGGAAGCCAGGCCGGTGGCCCTGGCCGAGTCCGTTCCCGCGATGCAAGAGCAGATATCGCCGGCGTACATGCAGGTCTGGGGCGGGTTCTTCCCCGGCCAACTGCCCGGCAAGCCCGTCTCACCGGCACCGCTGGACGGCACCACGATCCCCATCGGAGGATCGGCGGCCTCGGTGATCCCGGTCGGGACCACCGACACCGGGCACTCCAGTGTCGTCCACGTCCCCCGCCTGAGCTTGGTCGTCGCCGGCGACGTCGTCTACAACCGGACGCACATGTGGCTGGCGGGGTCGACCCCCGGCTCGCGCGCCAGCTGGGCACGAGCGCTGGACGCCGTGGCAGCGCTGGAGGCCGACACCCTCATCGCCGGCCACCGCAACCCACTGGCGGCCGACGACGACGCCCGCCGCCAAATCGGCGAATGCCGGCGCTATCTCGCCGACTTCGAGGCAGCGCTGGAACGCAGCCCCACCCCGGCCGAACTCATCGACCGGATGACGGCTGCACACCCCGACCTGGCGAACCCCTACACACTGTGGGTCGCGGCGTACGACCTGCTCGGCACCAGAACCTGACAGGGCCAGGACGGGCTTTCGGCGTGCCCCTTGCTGTGTGGATTGTGGCGGCCTGATGGTTGCACGTGAGCCCGACACTGCGCGGACCCGCAGCGGCGGCGTCGCCGGCCGCCGCGGTGCTGGTGTTGGCCGCGGCTTGGACCCCCGTGGCCGTGCCCTTGACGGCCGTGACACCGCGGCCCTGGCCGTGGCGACGACCTGGGCCGTTCGGCGGACAGACGGGGGGCTCCGTGGGGCCGCTTAGGCAAGGGCCGCCGTGTAACAGACCGCCGTGCCGTCCAGGACCAGGGTTCCGTCCTGGCGGGTCACCGTGGTGCGCAGCTTCGTGAGTGGCTTGTCGTCACGCGCCTCGAGCACCTCGACCGCGCCGGTGATCTCGTCGCCGGGCCGGACCGGCGCGAGGAAGTTCCAGTTGACGTTCAGGAAGACGGTGCCGGGCCCGGGTAGCCGCTCGGCCACGACGGCGTTGAGGATCGCGCTGATCACTCCACCTTGGACGATGATCTCGCCGAAACGTGATGCACGGGCCAACCCCTCGTCGTAGTGCAGCGGGTTGCGGTCGCCGCTGATCCGGGTGAACAGTTCGATATCGGCGTGCGCTACCTTCCGGGACAGCTCCGCACGCTCGCCGGGCCGGGGCGCGCCGTTCGGCCAACTGGTCATCCGCATTCACTCCTCGCGATGTAGCAGTTCTTCCGTGGGTGAGATTGATGCGACCTCAACCCTGCCGGCTCATTCGGACGTCGAACTCCAACTCGTAGGGGATCCTGCTGTCCGGATCGACTGCCATCTTCAGGTCGTCTCCGGAGATGTGCGTGAAGACCACGGTCCACGCGTTGCACGCCGCCGGTACCGGCGTGAACCGCATCGTCAGCCGGGAGTCTGTGGCGTCCGTGACGGCGAGCTGGCCTTCGTAGCACCCGGAGGCACCGCTCCTCAGATAACCCCGTTGCAAATCCTTGGGGAGCGTGGCCGTGAACACCGCTCCGTTAGCGTTCGCGCCTTGCCACTGGCCGTCGAACGATGCCGGGATCGTCGTCGAGTGACCGGCCTGATCGAGCACCGTCCACGTGACCAGGCCGACCACGAGCAGGGCGGCGACCGCCAGTGCGGTTGCGATCACCCGTCCTCGTGTCGTCGCCGGCCACCAGCGCCTCCGTGACCGCGTCGTCGGTGTGGTTGGTTCCCGGGGATGTCGGATCGGCTCCGCCGGAGTCGGCTGCGGCGGCGCCTGCGCTCGGCGCACGTCCGGCTCGCCGCCCGGCGTCGGAGCTTTCTGGTGTTCCGGGGTACGGACCTGCGGTTCCAGCTGGCCCGCCTGCTTCGTCGGTGCGGCGGCGAGGGCCTCGGCCGCCGCGGCGATGACGGTGCGGCTGTCATCGTCGGCGAGGTGTTCCAGGGCCAGCCGCGCGGCCAGAGCCAAGCCGGCGTGCTGGCCGCGCAAGAGGCGGGCCAGCTCCTGCACCGCGCCGACGCGGACACCGGCGATGGGGTGGTCGATGGCCTGCCGCAGCTCGCTGGGCAGTGGTACCGGGCTGGTGACCGGCCGGGCACGGCGAGCCACATAGATGTCGCCCTGTACCCCGAAAGTCCACTTTCCCGGCGTCTGGTTGGGCGTCACGTCGCGGACCTTGTCGTACACGTAGTCGTAGAGCTCGTCGAGCGAGACCTGGCCGTCCTGGTCACGATCGGCATCACCGGTCGCCAGCCCCTCCACCAGGGCATTGGTGAACACCGACGGGGCGAGCTCGTGCGCATCGGCCAGCCGGTCACCTTCGAAGGCGTACTCCATCGAGCTCGACGCGGTGATCACCGCTCGGCCCCGGCCACCGAACTGCTCTTCGATGTTCATCGTCGTGCCGGCCCGGGCGGTCATGCCCCGCTCGAACGCGCCCGCGTAGCAGCAGTCCAGGAGCAACACGATGCGCCGCGACCGGCTCCGGTTCATCCGCCGGTTGACGAAGTCCGCGGCCACGGCGGTCGCGCCGAGCCGGCGCAGCTTGGTGTTCGACGTGGCGAAGTACAGCTCGCCACCCTCGTCCTTGACGCCGTGGCAGGAGAAATGCATGAGCAGCAGGTCATCCGGGCTGCGGTCGGCGAAGAAGTCCTCCACCGCCTCACCGATCTGGTACGACGACGCGTCCAGCAACGTCGTCACGTCGAAGCCGCCGATCATCGGGTCGCCCAGCACCTGGGCGAGCGCCTCGGCGTCGTAAGCCGGGGACCGGAGCTGACTCAACCCCGGATCGTCATACCGCCGGCTCGCGATGATCAACGCTTTTCGGGTGCCGGCGAGCGGGCTCCTCTCCGGAGCCCGGCGCCGAAGCCACTCCTCGGTCAGCCGCTGCCGCTCCTGGGACGGCAACCCGCTGAGTTCAAGAACATCACCGTCGACGTCGATCTTGACGACCTGGCTCCGGCGACTTGTCAACCACATCGCTACCGCGTTGACGATCGCGGCAAGTACTTCGGACCTGGAAAGCGTAACCACCAGCGTGCCCAGCGCCGCGACGTCGAACGCCCTGCTGCCCGGCGGCGCCTCCCCCGCCGACTGCCGCTCCACCGAATCGATGTCAAGGTCCAACAACTCCTGGCGCAGCCCGTCGGTGAGCTCGGCCAGTCCTTCCTGGTCGCCATGCTCATCCTCGACCCGTAGCACCAGTCGCGTGCTGCTCTCCGCCATCGGCGCATCTCCCCGACGAGTCCGCGCCGGCTTTCCGGCCGGCTACCGTGCCGTGATCTTTCTAGGCTCGACCAGGACGCGCACGGCCCCGGTCGGGCGCAGCGTGATGTGATTGGTGTACTTCGGCTCGTCGCCGACCGCGGCGAACTCGAAGTTCTGGACCAGCCCGGCGAGCGCGATCGTGGACTCCAGCATCGAGAAGTACTGGCCGATGCACGCCCGGGGACCGCCGCCGAACGGATACCAGGCGTACCGGTGCCGCGCCTTCTCCCGCTCCGGCGTGAACCGCTCGGGGTCGAACCGGGCCGGCTGGTCCCAGAACGCCGGGTGCCGGTGCGTGACCCACGGGACGATCAGCACGTCGGCGCCGGCGGGTACCCGGTATCCGCCGATCTCATCGTCGGCGACGGCGCGCCGGCCCGTCATCGGCGCCGACGGGAACAGGCGCATCGTCTCCTTCAGCACCATTGTGGTGTAGGGCAGCCTGGCGGCCTGCTCGGCAGTCGGCATCCCACCGACCGCGTCGACCTCGGTGCGGACCGTCTCCTGCACGTCCGCGTGCCGGCCGAGCAGGTACAGCGCGTAAGTCAGCGCGGTCGAGGTGGTTTCGTGGCCGGCGAGCAGGAAAACGAGCACCTGGTCGCGGACCTCCGCGTCGCTCATCGCCGCGCCGCTGTCCCGGGCGTCGATCAGGAGTCCGAGCAGGTCCTGGCCGCCGGCACGGCGGGCGCGGCGATCGCTGATGATCTCGTCGCAGACCCGGAACAGCTCCTGGCGCGCCTGGGTCAGCTGTCGATTCGTCCGGGTGGGCCAGCGGTGCGGCAGCCGCACCGGCGCCATCGACCGCTGCCGCACCGCCTCGCCGAGCGGCTCGAACCATCGCTGCACGACCGGCAGCGCCTGCTCGATGTCGTTGCCGAACAGCACCCGGCACACGATCTTCAGCGTCAGCCGGGTCATCGCGTCGTGCAGGTCCCGCACGGCCGAGGGCTCGGAACGCCACCGCCGGATCATGTCCTCGATCTGCACGCCCATCGTCGATGCGTATGCCAGCACCCGCCGGTGGGTGAACAGCGGCTGCAGGAACCGCTTCTGCCGCTGCCAGTCGTCGTCCTGACTGGTCAGCAACCCGTCGCCGAACGCGTCGCGGATCTCGGCGTAGAAGACGTTGTCCTTGCGGTAGTTGGACGCGTTGCCGGCGAGTACGTGGTGGGCCCCGTCGGGATGGAACACGGTGAACAGCTCGCGGCGCAGCCCCGGAGGCCCCAGGCTGAACCGGACCGTGTCACCGTGGTCCCGGAAGGCCCGTTCACACGTCCCGATCATGTCCGCGCGCAGGTCGAGGGCCGACCCCAGGAAGACCGAGCCGGGCACGAGCGGTGGTTCCGCCATCATGGTCGCCACCTCCCCTCTCCTCTGTACCAGGGGTGCGGACGGCGCGGGGACACCTGTCGGAAAGCCGCCTAGTTGAGCAGCGACTCCGCGGTGCCCGTGTCGGTGAGCAGGACGTTGACCCACCCTCCGGTCAGCGCGGCGTGGATGGCGGTGTGTTTGCTCTGGCCGCCCGCGATGCCGACGCGGTGCGGGATCCGGTGCAGGCTGTCCGGATCGATGCCGACGATGCGGTCGTCGAAATCACTGTGGACGAGGACGCCGGCGGCGTCGAAGTACCGCTGGCACACGTCGCCCACCGCGCCCGCGGCGAGCAGTTTGTCCTGTTCGGCCGGGTCGAAGGCGTTGCCGCTGGCGAGCAGCAGGGGTGACGGCGGCAGGCTGCCGATGCCGACGAGCGCCATGGTGAGGCGGTTCCACTCGGCGGCGACCGCTTCCATGGCCGGGTCGCCGAGGAGGGTGTCGCGGATGGTCTTCGTGCCGACCAGGCCCGGCGCGGGGACGAAGATCGGGGTGGCTCCGATCAGCCGGGCGAGTTCGGTGAGCAGGCGGTTGCCCTGGGCTTGCGCGGACGCGGCGCCGAAGCCGCCGCCGAGCTGGATCACACTGTCCGCGCCGGGAAGGCGCAGGGGCTGCATGCGGTCGACCGCGGCGAGCAGCGTCTGGCTCCAGCTGGAGATGCCGATGCGTTCACCGCCGGTCAGCGTGGTCTCGAGGTACGAGGCGCCCGCGGAGCCGAGGGCGGCAGCGATGTCGTGATCCGAGCCCTGCACGTCGACGATGACGGCCTCGGCCAGGCCGTACTTCTGCTCGAGGGCTTCTTCGAGGTCGGTGTGCACGCCCTGGGTGACGGCCACGACCGTGCGCACGATGCCGAGCTCGGTGGCGCGCCTGAGCAGCCGGGACACCCTGGCCTGCGACAGGTGCAACGTGTCCGCGATGTCGACCTGGCGGATGCCGCGTTCGTGGTACATCCGGGCCACTTTGGTGATGAGCCGGATCTGCCCATCGGTCGGAGTCCGGGACGTGCCGCGCGGCGCTGGAGCCATCTGGAACCTTTCCCTACCAGTGGACGTCATTCCGGCATCCTGCCGGTCCCTCTGCCATCACTGAATATTAATGCGGTATGTCGCTGGTCACTCCAGCCTCTTCTCCACGAAAGCCGGCGTGGTCTCGGCGCAGATGAGGACCGCGGGGTCGTGGTCGTCGATCTCGATGGGTACGCGGTTGGGGGGACGCCGGCCGGCCTTCCGCAGCCGCCCGGTTCGCGGGTCGATGAGCCAGTACCGGGAGGGCACCCGCCCGTCGGCGTCCAGGAAGACCCACGGGCCGCCGTGCTCGGCGTACCCGAGGTAGAGAACGCCCGGGTCGAGTAGTCCGCGGGTGTTGGTGGAGACGTCCCAGCAGGGGCGCGCGTTCGCGATGGGCAGGTCGTCGAGGATCTTGCCGACGAGGCCGACGTAGCGGCTGCCCTCGAACTGCAGCGCGTCGCGCCAGCCCGCGCCGGGGCAGAGGAAGTACTCGCCGTGCCCCGGCTCGTCGCGGTGCAGGCGCCACTGCCAGAGGCCGGCCGCCCCGTACGCGACGCCCATGAGGGCACCGGCGCACAGGTTGCACCATGCTTCATGACCCTGCCACCACCCCTCGGCGACGCCGCGGCGCCCGGTGTGCTCGTAGCTGGGCTCGCCGTTCATGATCGCCTTGGCCGGGCGTTGCGCCCACATCGTGGCGAGCCGGTCCGGTACGTGGTCGCCGGTGTGCCCGGTCTGGCAGGACTGGAAGTCGAGCCAGTCGGCGTCCTGGTGCTCGTCGTTGCGGTGGTGGGGCCGGTAGTGGATGCCGGTCGGCTGCCGGTAGGCGTCCCAGGCGTGGATCTCCCGGCCGCCGGCCTCGATCTGGGGCTCGGTGCCGGCGCCGTCGGCGCCCGGCAGGTACACGGCCGGGCGGGCGCCGAAGCGGGCGACCAGGTATCGGCAGTACCGGGCGTACTCGCCCGGTGGGACGACCGCGCCGGCGGGGTCGAGTCCCTTCCAGCCGAATCCGTAGAACACCGGCTGCAGTACGGGGGTGATGCCGTGGCCGACGAGGACGTCGACGATCTCGTCCAGGTACTGGAAGTACGCGACGTTCATCCGGGTCAGCCGGCCCTCGGGCAGGTCGTGGAAGCCGACCTCGAAGCCCTCGTCGACGTTGCGGCCCACCGGCCCGCGGGCGTTCATGTCCGGTTGGATGCTCATCAGCAGGACCGCGGTGAAGCCCTTGGCCTGGCGGTCCGTGGCGTACCGCGCGACGTCGTCGACGGTCGCCCGCCAGGGCATGGCCCAGGCCGTGTCCAGGACGAAGAACGCGGGGGATCCGTCGGCGTGCCGGAAGCTGCGGCCGTTGGGATGGGCGGTGACGAACCCGCGGGTCAGCGCCCGATGGGGATGATGCGGCACCGGCGGGCCCGCGGTGATGAGGCCGCCCGGGGTCGGGAAGCGATGTTCGGGTCGGCCGGTGTGGATCTCCCACCGCCACTGCCCGGACGCCTGTGTGGAGGCGAACCGGACCCGCCACGTGGTTCCACCGTCCCAGAACAGTGGCCGTCGCTGCTGCTCGCCGCCGGAGTGGCGGAACACGGCCCAGGCGTCCACCTCCAGGTACGGGTTGGTGACGTCCGGTCCGGTGACGGCGACCTCGACCTCGCGCCACTGAGGGGCGGCCGTTTCGGGCGTCGTCATGTGGCCGGTCATCGGGCCGCGAACCGGGTACGGCGGACCTCGTCGGCCCATAGCCGGCGGCGGCACCGGCGTTCGGTCTCCGGCAGCTCGGGCCGGTAGACGCGTCCACCACCGGATGGCGGCCACGAGGCACCCACGCCCAGGGCGGACCAGGCCAGTTTCGCGGCACCCAGCGCGGACACCTCGGCCACCTCGCCGACCTGGACCTCGCGGCCCAGCAGGTCGGCCTGGGTTTGCACGACGAGGTCCGAGGCGGTGGCCCCGCCGTCGGCGCGGAACAGCCGCAGCGGTGCGGTCTGCTGCTCGATCACGTCCACGATGTCGCAGATCTGGTGGCCGACCGCGTCGATCGCGGCGCGGGCCAGGTGCCCACGCCGGGTGGTCTCGCTCATGCCGGAGATCAGCGCGTGCGCGCCGCGGTCCCAGTGCGGAGCGCCCAGGCCGGCGAACGCGGGGACAAGGGTCACTCCCCCGCTGTCGGGCACCGTCGCGGCCAGCTCGACGAGACCGGCGACGTCGCCACCGGTGAGGATGTCGGCGGTCCAGGCGAGGGTCGCGCCGGAGAACAGGATGTTGCCCTCCAGCGCGTAGGTGGGGGCTCGGCCGACGACCCAGGCGAGGGTGGTGGGTACCGGTGACTCGCCCGCCGGGGGCCGGTCGATCGGGGCCATCACCGAGGAGCCGGTGCCGTACGTGGCCTTCGCCGTGCCCGCGGTGGTGCAGCCGTGCCCGAACAGGGCGGCGTGCGAGTCGGCCAGCACCGCCAGGATCGGCGTACCGTCGGGCACGCCGGTCACCTCGGCGGTCCGGCCGAAGCCGGCGTCGGAGGCGAGGGCCGCGGGCAGGGTCGTGGCGGGCAGGCCGAAGAGGTCCAGCAGGCCGGCGTCCCAGTCGAGGGCGGCGATGTCGTACAGCAGCGTGCGGGACGCGTTGCCGGCCTCGCACAGGTGCCGCGCGCCGGCGGTGAGGCGCCAGATCAGCCAGGAATCGATCGTGCCGAGCCGGACGTCGTCCAGCGGCACGTCCGCGGGCAGGTGGTCGATCAGCCAGCGCATCTTCGGCGCCGAGAACATCGGGTCGATCCGCAGGCCGGTGCGGTCGTGCACGAGGCGCCGGTCCGCGTCGGTGAAGATCTGCGCGCACCAGTCCGCGGTTCGGCGGTCCTGCCAGCCGATCACCGGCCCGAGCGCGGTGCCGGTACCGGCTCGCCAGCCGGCGACGGACTCCCGCTGGGTCGACAGGGCAATCCCGGCGATCTCGGCGTCGGGTGCGCCACGCCGGCATGCCGCCACCGCGTCGAGCACGCTGGACCAGATCCGGTCGGCGTCCTGTTCCACCCATCCGGGGCGCGGGCTGGAGACGCCCACCGGTGCCGCGCCGGTGGCCAGCTGACGACCGTCCGCGCTGACCAGTACGGCCTTGGAGTTCGTCGTCCCCTGGTCGATCGCCAGTATCGCCTGGTCCTTCGGGGCTGCGGTCACGAGAGCCCTCCTTCTCGCGGAGCGTACGCGGACGGTTCGCAAATCAGGGGTTGACTAGAATTGCAGTACCGATAGATTATGCACTCGAGAGCGAAGAGTCCAGACGCCGCAGGAGTCCCATGGATCCGACACGCCGCCGCCGGGTGATCATCGATACCGACGCCAAGAACGAGGCCGACGACCAGTTCGCGGTCGTCCACGCGCTGCTGTCCCCGACGCTGGACGTACGCGGGCTCGTCCCCGCCCACTTCGGCACCTCCCGCAGCAGCCGCAGCATGCTCCAGTCCCGGGACGAGATCGACCGCCTGCTGGCGCTGATGGATCTGGACGGCAAGGTGACCGTGGCGGACGGGTCGGCGCACGCGATCGCCGACGAACGGACCCCGCAGGACAGCCCGGGCGCGCGCCTCATCGTCGAGGAAAGCAAGCTCGCCACCCCCGCCGATCCGCTGTACGTCGCCTTCCTCGGCCCGCTGACCGACATGGCGTCGGCGATCCTGCTCGACCCCGACCTCGTCCGGCGCCCGGTCGTGGTGATCTGGATCGGCGGCGTCGGGTACGGCGGCGTCGAGACGTACCCCGGCGTCGAGTTCAACCTCGGCAACGACATCGCCGCCGCCAACCTGGTGTTCGGCTCCGGCATCACGCTGTGGCAGGTGCCCAGCAACGTGTACTCGCAGGTCTCCGTCGGCTACGCCGAACTCGAGGAGAAGATCGGCGGAACCAGCGACCTCGCGGACTACCTGATCCGGCAGATGGTCGAGTGGAACGCGACCTACCATCCCGAGCCGATCGAGTCCCGCTCCCTCGGGGACTCACCGGCCGTCTCCCTGATGCTGTACCCCCGCGGCGGGAACTTCCGCGTCGTGCCCGCGCCGCGCTTCGGCCGCGAGGGTCACTACCTGCCCGGCTCCGGGCATCCCATCCGGGTCGTCGAATCGGTCGACGTCCGCTTCCTCCTCGAGGACATGTTCGCCAAGATCCGCCGATTCGGCCGCGGCCGACCCTGACCGCACCCTCCTTCCCCGATTCCCCCTTTCCGGACACTCCCCCGTCCGGCACACCAAGGAGACTGGACATGACCGGCACGCCTTACACCCGCCGGAATTTTCTCGGCCTGACCGGCCTCGCCATCGCCGGCGCCGGCCTGAGCGCCTGCACCGGCGTCTCGGACAGCAACTCCGGCGGCAGTTCCGGAGGCGGCGGCGGCTCGAACAAGCTGCGCCTGTTCACCTACGAGGACGCGACCCAGCTCGACAATTTCAAGGCTCAACTCAAGACGTTCGACCAGCAGAACGGCACCGTCACCACGGTGGACAACCTGCCCGGCTCCGGTGCCGCGGTGTATCCCGACAAGCTGCGCACCGAGCTGCTCGGCGGCTCAGGACCGGACGTCTGGCGCATCTGGGGTGGCCAGATCGGCGCGCCGTACGCGAAGGCGAAGCAGGCCGCCGACCTCGCGCCGTACTACCAGAAGTACGGCTGGGACAGCAAGATCAACCAGAACGCCATCGCCGGTATGACCTTCGACGGCGTGAAGAGCGGTGTCCCCTTCTTCCTGGCCGGCGTCGGCGGCTGGTACAGCAAGGCCGCGTTCGACAAGGCCAAGGTCGACGTGCCGAAGTCGTACGCGGAACTCGAGCAGCTGAACGACAAGCTGGTCGCCGCCGGCATCACGCCGTGCGGCCTGGGTGGCAAGTACGGCTGGGACATCATGCGGCTCTTCGAGTACCTGCTGGAGCAGTCCACCGGACCCGAATTGCACGACAAGCTCCTCAGCGGCGCGGAAAGCTGGGACCGGCCCGAGGTGGTGACCGCCTTCACCAACTTCAAGAAGTGGCAGGACCGCAAGTGGCTGCCGCAAGGCGCGGTCGGTCTCGACCCGGCCGACATCGAGCCCGGCTACGTGCAGGGCAAGAACGCCTACACGATCACCGGACAGTGGACCGAGAACAACGCCATCCAGAACGCCAAGAAGAAGTCCTCGGACTTCGGCACGTTCGAGCTGCCCACCGACCACACCCCGGCGCGCCACTCCGGGTTCGTGGAGGGCTACATGATCAACGCCCGCTCCGGCAACAAGGACAAGGCCGCCGCGCTGATCGACTTCCTGGTCAAGCCGGACACCCAGAAGGCACTGGGCATCACCGGATCCACCGTCGCCGGCGCCGAGCCGGACAAGGCCAAGCTGCCGCTGTCGTACGAGTGGACGGAGATCAACAAGACCAGCTCGTTCTACACCATCCAGGACCAGGCGTTCCCCAAGCAGCAGGCGGACCAGTACTTCAGCCTGCAGAGCGACCTGCTGCAGGGGAAGGTGGCGCCGGCCGCCGCGGCGAAGCGGATGCAGGAGATCGTCTCCGCCTGGGCGAAGAGCAAGTAGGACCGGCCGTGGCTACCGCAACCGCGACCGCCGGCATCACTGAGGCGGCCCCCAGGGTCCGGCGACGGACGAAGCACGGGGGCCTCGCCCCGTGGTTGTTCGCGTTGCCGGCGCTGATCGTCTACATCGTCTTCCTCGTCTATCCGGCCTTCTCGTCGCTGTTCTTCAGCCTGACCGACTGGGACGGACTCAGCCCCGCCTACAACATCGTCGGGCTGGAGAACTACCGCGCCATGGTCGACGATCCGGTGGTCATCCGGGCAGCGATCAACAACGTGATCTGGACCGTCGTCACGATCGTCTTCCCCGTGGTCATCGGCCTGGCCCTGGCGGTCACGCTCAACGGCAAGGTCCGGGGTAAACCCATCCTCCGCATGCTGTACTACACCCCCGGCGTGCTGCCGCTGGTGGCGGTGGCGTCGATCTGGGGCTGGCTGTACAACCCGGACTACGGGGCCGTCAACACCCTGCTGCGGGCCATCGGCCTCGATGGCCTGGCGCAGCCGTGGCTGGGTCAGAACTCGACCGCGTTGGCCGCCGTGATGGTGCCGGCGATCTGGCTGCGCACCGGGTTCCCCATGTTGCTCTACCTCGCCGCGCTGCAGGGCATCCCGCAGGACCAGTACGAGGCGGCCACCATGGACGGTGCCACCCGCTCGCAGCAGTTCTGGCACATCACCATGCCCAACCTGAGGCCGGCCCACTACATCGTGCTGGCCCTGTCGCTGATCGACTCGTTCAAGGTCTTCGACCTCATCTACGCCACCACCTACGGCGGTCCGGGCACGGCGACGCAGGTCATGGGTACCTGGATGTATTTCAACGTCTTCCAGTACTACCACGCCGGCTACGGCACCGCGATCGCCGTCGTCATCACCCTCGTGGCGATCGCGGTCAGCATCCCGTACGTGCTGTCCCAGACCAAGGAACACCACTCATGAGCAGCTTGAGCTCGGCCTCCGTACCCCAGCCCGCAGCCGCGCTGCCGGACGCCGTCGTCGCCACCGGTCAACCCACGGTCAGCCGCAAACCCAGGTCCAAGGGAGGTATCACCGCCACCATCGTCCTGGCGGTCGGCGCGCTCATCTGGATCTCCCCGTTGGTCCTGCTGGTCATCACCAGCATCCGGCCGCTGGCGGACTTCATCGCGACCGGGCCGCTGGCCTGGCCGAAGGAATTCACCTGGGCCAACTTCACCGATGCCTTCCGGGTCGGCAAGTTCGCCACCACCTACCGCAACAGCGCAATCCTGCTGTTGATGAAGGTACCGGTCGGTGTCCTGCTGTCCTCGATGCTGGCCTTCGCGCTGTCCAAGCTGAGGATCCGGTTCCGCCGCACCATCATGTTCACCGTCTTCCTCGGCCTGACCATCCCGATCTACATCACCATCGTCCCGGTGTTCATCCTGCTGCGCAGCATGGGCATCACCGACAACCTGCTCGGACTCGTCGGACCGTACCTGGCCTTCGGGATCCCGTTCGAGGTGCTGGTACTCCAGTCCTTCTTCCGCCAACTGCCGGACGAGCTCATCGAGGCCGCCAAGATGGACGGCGCCAGCGAATGGCGGATCTTCTTCACCCTGATCCTGCCGCTATCGCTGCCCGCCCTCGTCACCGTCGCCATCCTCGACGCCGTCTCGACCTGGAACGAGTTCCTGTTCGCCCTCATCGTCCTCAACTCCGACGTCCACAAGACCATCCCGGTCGGACTGCTGAACTTCCAAGGCCAGTTCGCCAACAACAACACGGGGCTGGCCGCCGGCATCCTCATCGCCGTCCTGCCGATCCTGCTCGCGTACGTCGTACTTCAACGCTGGATCGTCGGCGGCCTCACCGCCGGCGCGACCAAAGGCTGACCCACCGACTCGAGGAGGCCCGACCATGACCAACCCACCCGTCTTCGGCGCCGGGATCTGGCACTTCGCGACCTACAAGGACCGCTACGCCACCGAAGGCTACGGACCACCGGTCGGCCTCCTCGAGCAGATCGACCGCGCCGGCGCCGTCGGCGATCTGTCGGTCGTCGACCTCAACTGGCCGTTCGCCGGGTTCGACGGCACCCTCGACGACGTCAAGGCGGCGTTGCGGCGCAACGGGTTGCGCGCCGTGGCGATCACCCCGGAGATCTACAACCGGGACTTCGTCAAGGGCTCCATCACCAACCCCGACCCGGCCGTACGGTCGCACGCGCTGAAGCTGCTGAACGAGGCGACCGAACTGGCCAAGCAACTCGGCTGCGACTACGTCAAGCTCTGGTTCGGCCAGGACGGCTGGGACTACCCGTTCCAGGTCGACTACCACGACATCTGGCAGCTCGCCGTCGCCGGGCTGCGGGAACTCGTGTCGGCCCACCCGGACATCCGGTTCGTCATCGAGTACAAGCCGCGCGAGCCCCGCAACCGGATCATCTTCCCCAACGCCGCCCGTACCCTGCTGGCCATCCAGCAGGTCGGGCTGGACAACCTCGGCATTCTGCTCGACTTCGGCCATTCCCTGTACGGCCTGGAGACGCCCGCCGACGCCGCCCAGCTGTGCATCGACGCCGGCCGGCTGTTCGCCATCGACGTCAACGACAACTTCCGGGGCTGGGACGACGACATGGTGGTCGGCTCGGTGCACTTGGTGGAAACCTTCGAGTTCTTCCACACCCTGCGCAAGAACAACTGGGACGGGGTGTGGCAGCTCGACCAGTTCCCGTTCCGCGAGGACAGCGTCGAGGCCGCCAAGGCGGCGATCCGGTTCCTCAAGGCCCTGCACCGGGCGCTCGACGCCCTCGACGACGACGCGCTGCGCGCGGCGCAGGCCTCGCACGACGCCCTCGCCGCCCAGCGGCTGGTGCAGCGCGTGCTCCTGAGTTCGATGGCGGAAGAAGGATGAGCACTCTCGCCATTGAGCACGTCACCATGCCGGTGTTCGGCCGGTTGGACCCCCACGCCGGCCGCGCCAAGCAGGTCGCGCACATCGCCGACGCCGCCCGGCAGATCCGCATCCAGGACCTCAAGCTGGTGCACTACGCCGGTGCCGGGCACATCGGCGGTGACCTGTCCGCCATCGACATCCTCACCACCCTGTACGGGGCGGTCTTGAACATCACCCCGGACCGTGTCGACGACCCCGAACGGGATCGGTTCATCCTGTCCAAGGGCCACGTCGCCGGGGCGCTCTACACCACGCTGGCCGCCTTCGGGTTCCTTCCCGTCGCGGACCTGGCCACCTTCCTCAAACCGCTGTCCGCGCTGAACGGGCACCCGAACCGCACCAAGGTGCCCGGCGTCGAGGCCAACACCGGGCCGCTCGGGCACGGCCTGCCGATCGCCGTCGGGCACGCCCTGTCCGCCAAGCTGGACGTGTCCCCCCGCCGGACGTACGTCCTGGTCGGCGACGGTGAACTGCAGGAGGGCAGCAACTGGGAGGCGATGATGGCCGCGTCCCATCACGAACTGGACCGGCTCACCGTCGTCGTGGACCGCAACCGGCTCCAGCAGGGCGCGACCGTCCGCGAGACCAACGACCTGGATCCGCTGGACCAGAAGGCGGCCGCGTTCGGTTTCGCCGTGGTCGACGTCAACGGGCACGACCACGGCGAACTGCTCGACGTACTCTCCTCGGTCCCGTTCCGGCCGGGCAAACCGACGTTCGTCATCGCACACACCCACAAGGGGCATCCCATCTCGTACATGAGCAACAACGCCGCGTGGCACCACAAGGTGCCCACACCGGCGGAGTTGGAGCAGGCGCTGGACGAGTTGGGTGCCGGCGTCCCGTCACCATCCCGAGGTGCCGCAGCATGAACCCGACCCTCTCGGCGGCGCAGTCCCTGGCCGACCAGCCGCGATACGACTGCCGCAACGCCTACGTCGACACCCTCGCCGACCTGGCACACACCGACCACCGCATCGTCGGCGTGGTGAACGACTCGGTCGGATCCAGCAAGCTCGACGCCTTCAAGAAGGCATTCCCGGACCGGCTCATCAACGTGGGCATCGCCGAACAGGACATGGTCGGCGTCGCCGCCGGACTGGCCAACGGCGGGCGGATCCCGTTCGTGTCCGCCGCCTCGTGCTTCCTGACCGCACGAGCGATCGAGCAGATCAAGGCGGACGTCGCCTACTCCAACCGCAACGTCAAACTCTGCGGCATGAGCCCCGGGGTCGCCTACGGGGAGCTCGGCCCGACCCATCATTCGATCGAGGACATCGCCTGGCTCCGCGCCATCCACAACATGACAATCGTCGTGCCCGCCGACCCGATCGAAACAGCGGCCGCGATGCGCTGGGCCGCGGCCACCGACGGTCCCGTGTTCATCCGGGTCAGCCGGATGAGCGTTCCCCAGATATACGGCGACGACTACACCTTCCAGCCGGGCAAGGCGATCACCGTCCGCCCCGGGAACGACGTCACGCTGATCAGCAACGGCACCGTCCTGTGGCGCACACTGGTCGCCGCCGAGCACCTGTCCGCGCAGGGCATCGGAGCGCGAGTGATCTCCATGCCGACCGTCAAGCCACTCGACATCGACGCCGTCCTCGCCGCCGCCGCGGACACCCGGGGCATCGTGACCGCCGAGGAGGCGACCACGGCGGGCGGCCTGGGCGGGGCGGTCGCCGAAACCGTCGCCCAGCACCACCCGGTCAAGATGCGCATCCTCGGGTTCCCGCAGTTCGCTCCCACGGGTTCGGCCGGCTTCCTGCTCGACCACTACGGCATGTCCCCGGACGGCATCGCGCAGGCCGCCCGGACGCTCGTCGAGTGACCCTCAGCCGGAGTTGCTGCCGGCGACGCTTTGGCATAGGACCACATCATGCTCATCGGCGTGGACTGGGGAGGAACCAAGATCGAGGCGGCGGCGCTCGACACGGACGGCGCGATCCTGGTCCGCCGCCGGGTGGACACCCCGCGGTCGGACTACGACGGATGTCTGCGGGTCATCGCTGACCTGGTGGCGCAGATCGAGGCCGGCCTCGGGACATCCGCCACGGTCGGGGTGGGGCTGCCCGGCTCGCTGGATCCCCGCACCGGAATCGCCAAGGGTGCCTCCTCGACCTGGCTGAACGGGCGCCGGGTGGAAGACGATCTGCGGGCGGCCCTGGGCCGCGATGTGCGGACCGCGAACGACGCCGACTGCCTGGCCGCGTCGGAGGCGGCCGACGGGGCGGGCCGGGGGCACCGCGTCGTGTTCGCGGTGATCCTGGGAAGCGGTGCGGGCGCCGGGATCGCGGTCGACGGCCGGCCCCATCACGGTCCGAACAACGGCGCGGGCGAGTGGGGACACAACCCGCTGCCGCTGCCCGACGTCACCGAGACTCCCGGAGCGGCCTGCTACTGCGGGCGGCGCGGCTGTCTCGAGACGTGGGTGTCGGGCCCGGCGTTCGCCCGTGAGTACGCCGGGCATGCCAGCCTGCAACTCGCTCAGCCAGTGAGTCCGGGCCCTGCGGAGATCGTCGCGCGGATGCATGCCGGGGACCGGCTCGCGCGGCTGGTATGGGGCCGTTACGTCGACCGCGTCGCCCGTGGCCTCGCGCTGGTCGTGAACACCCTGGACCCGGACGTGCTCGTCATGGGAGGCGGAATGTCCAACGTGGATGACCTGTACACCGATCTGCCGCCACGGCTGGCCGACCGGGTGTTCTCGCCGGTGTTCCACACCCCGATCGTGCGTGCGATGCACGGGGATTCCAGCGGGGTTCGCGGCGCTGCATGGCTGTGGCGATGATGCGGGCACCCGACATCCAGTCGCGGTACGACGCCGGTCGTGCCCTGGTGCAGGCGGCGGGTGAACTGGCCGCCACCTACTTCGCCCGCCTCGACGAGCTGCGGGTCAGCGCCAAAGGCGTGCAGGACGTCGTCACCCAGGCCGACGTGGAGGTCGAGCTTCTGCTCGCACGGGGCATCGCGGACAGGTTTCCGGACGACGCGTTCCTCGGCGAGGAGACCGGGGCCAGCGGGTTGGACCGCGCGCGCGGGGTCTGGGTCGTCGATCCGATCGACGGTACTCAACCGTTCGTCAGCGGGATGGCGAGCTGGTGCGTGTCGCTCGCCTACGTGCAGAACGGTGTGCTTCAGTTCGGCTTCGTGCACAACCCGCCGCTCGGCGAGCTGTTCGAGGGCGGTCTCGGCCGTCCGGCGGCCTTGAACGGGCGTCCCATCGCACCTCATCCCGGCCGTGCCGTGACCGACGGGATCATCGCGGTCGGCTACGCCCCGCGGATCCCGGTGGACCGGATAATCCCGGTGCTCGAGCGGCTCCTCCGCGGCGGTGGCGTCTACTACCGCAACGGCTCCGGTGCGCTGATGCTCTGCTACGCCGCGTGCGGCCGGCTGCTCGGCTACATCGAGCCGCACCTGAACTCCTGGGACTGCCTCGGCGCGCTCGCCGTCGCGCAGGCCGCCGGCGCGCGGACCAACGACTACCTGACCGGTGATGCGCTGCTCAACGGCAACCGGATAGTCGCCGGCCCGCCGGCGCTCTACGACGACCTCGAGGCGATCCTCGGCTCGCCGTGAGAACACCGCCCGGTCGGCGGACTATGAACGGTCGGCCCATCATGGAGCCGTGCAGCTGTTGCCGTGTGGGCACGTCGCGCCGGCCGGGCCGCGGCGGGTGTGCCGCCATCTCCTGAGGCCGGACGCGGAGCTGCCGTACGTGCGGCTGTTCACCGGTCGCGGAGTGGAGTACGACCTGTGTTGCCTGGCCTGCGAGCAAGCCGGGCCCGACCTGGCCCACGGGCGAACTGTTCGCCACGGGAGGGCGCCTGGTCGCGGCGGCCTCCGACGGCGCCGAGCTCTGGGACCCGGACACGGGTGAGCGCCTCGGCCGGCTTCCCGGGTTCGTCCCATCGGCGCACCACCCCCGCGGTGACGACCTCGTCGCCGTGGACGGCGACACCATCATCGTGTGGACCCCCGGAAGTGCCGGGACAGGCGCCGAGCCCTTTCCTGCCGAGTAGCGGAACGCACCGGAACCGGGCTCAGCGCGGCACGCGGCGCATCGTCGCGACGGCGTCCGGCGGGAGTGCCCAGTTCGGCCGCACCGGCGGCGCGGAGAGCGTGTCCACGAGCCGGGCCGGGAATCCGTCGAGGACGGAGCGTGGCCCGAAGCGGTCCCGTTGCTTGACGCAGGCGCCGGCGCGGACCACCGACTCGGCGCCGACCACACTGCCGTCGCAGACGATCGCCCCGGGCTCGACCACGCTGCCGCGGCCGATGTGGCAGCCGTGGATCATCGCCCCCGGACCGATCACCGCGTCGTCCTCGATGATCAGCTCGTTGTCGGGGAGCAGGTGCAGCACGGTGTTCTCCAGGATCTGCACCCCGGACCCGATCCGGACCGGGCCGTGCGAATCACCGATGATCTTCACGCCGGCCCCGATCAGCGAGTCCGTACCGACGATCACGTCGCCGGTGATCTCGGCCGAGTCGAACAGCAGCGTGCCGGCCCCGATAGCCGGGGTCTTGTCGCGGTATGCGTACAGCGTCCCCATGCCTGCTCCCGCTCGCATCGGACCCGGCACGATCGTGCCCGGGTAGTCGGTCAGGTCGGTCTGGTGCTGGCGCAGCACCGCGAGCCGTTCCCGGTCGGCGTCGGTTGCCGACCGGATGACGTGCGGCGGCCGGCCGACGAGGACCGCCTCGTCCGGGATCACCGTGCCCGGCGGCACCAACGTGCCCTCGCCGAGAATGCACCCACGGCCCAATCGCGAGCCCGGCATGAGGATGGCCCCGTTGCCGATCTCGCACAGGTCGCCGACGACGGCGCCGACGATCGTGGCGCGGTGGCCGAACACGGTGCGCTGGCCGACCCGGACCGGATGTTCGGGCGTGCCGATCACCACTCCGTTCTCGAGGATGGCCGAGTGGTTGCCGATGCTCACCGCCGCGCCGTGCGCGCGGACGACGAGGCCCTGCGCGAGGATCGCGCCCGCGCCGAGGTGAATCTCCCCCATCAGCACGGCTGACCGGGCCACCTCCGGTCGCGGCTGGTCGGCTAGCAGTTGGTTGTAGCTCACCGGACAACCCTAGAGCCGCGCCCCGCCGCCGGTCGACTCTCCGGAGCCGCCGGGCAGGTGTCGTCAGCGCGGAGACAACCGCAGCGTCGCGGCGGTCGCGTCGGCGGTGACCGTCGGATCGACGTAGGCGCGGGGATAGCGGCCGTACTTGCTCCGGTACGCCCGATCGATCGCGTCGTGGTCGGCGTCCTCAGCGTCCACGACCGTGACGTCGCGTTCGACTCCACCGGCCCGGATCCGGCCCGCGCCGCGTTCCAGGGCGTGGCGGAACCAACCGCCCCGGCGGCCTCGGACGGACCGTACGTACAGGTCGTCGCCGACGCGGACCACCCAGATCGTGGTGTACGGGCGCAGGGATCCGTCCGCGCGCACGGGAGCGATCCGCAGTTCGTCGGCGGTGCCGATCGTGTCCAACTCGCCGGCGGTCCAGGTACTCATGGCGTTGTCACCCCACAGTACGGTCGGCGGCGCTGCTCTCCAGACACCGCTCGATGAGCCGGACAACCTCCCGGCCCTCGTGAGCGGTCACGGGGACCGGGCCGTGACCCCGGACGGCGTCGGCCATCGAGCGATAGTACGACTCGTACGCGCCGGCGGCGCTGGCGACCCGGGACGAGGTCGGTGTCGTTCCGGAGATCGTCGTCAGCGTGCCGTAGCGGTCCGGCGGTTCGGTACCCCAGCCCGGGTCGCCGGGCCGCCGGCCGGTCAGCAGCGCCGCGATCTGGCTGTCGATGCCGCCGGACACGTAGGACCCGGCGTCGCCGTGCACCTCGAACCGCGGCCCCGGCGCGGGCACCAGCGACCCCGCGTGCAGGATGACACGCAGAACGCCGTAGCCCAGGACGACGTGGAAATAGTCCGCCACGGCGGCGCCCGGACGTTGCGCCCGCACGTCGGCGGTGACCGTATCGGGCATGCCGAACAGGTGCGCGGCCTGGTCGATCAGGTGTGCGCCGAGGTCGTACAGGACGCCGGCTCCGGGTCGGGCCTGGTCCCGCCACTGCGCCGCCGGCACCGGACGGTACCGGTCGTACCGGGCGACATAGGTGTTGACGGCGCCGAGCAGGCCGCGGTCGGCGCAGCGGCGCACCGTCAGGTAGTCGGAATCCCACCGTCGCTGATGGAACACGGAAACGAGCCGGCCGTGCGACTCGGCCAGGGCGATCAGGTGGTCCGCCTCTGCGGTGGTGACGGTGAACGGCTTGTCCACGACGACGTGCCGCCCGGCGGACAGCGCGGCGCCGGCGACCTCGCGGTGCGCCTCATTGGGGACGGCGACGACGACGAGCTCGATCGACGGATCGTCCAGCAGGTCCGCCACCGTGGGCACCACGGCCACCGGAAGGTCCTGGTGCACCCGTTCCGGATTCGACGACACCACGGCCCGAAGCCGCAACCGCCGCTCCGCGGTGATCAACGGTGCGTGCAGCGACGAACCGGAGACGCCGTACCCGACCAGACCGACACCGACCGGCTCGGCCGTCACCGCGGCCCGCCGCCGTAGTCGAGCGCCACCTTGACGGCTCCCTGAGGTTCACCGTCCAGCCACTGGTACGCCTCCGGCGCCCGGTCGAACGGGTAACTGCGGTCCAGCAGGCCTTCCACCGACACCCGATCGGTGAACAGCAGGCTGGTCGCGGCGGCCAACACCCGCCGCCGGTTCCACAGTGGGGCATGCCGGTTCGGCGCGCCCCACCCACCGATCGAGGCGATGATCGACAATCGGTTGTGGTGGAACTCCTCCCCCAGCCGGAGATTGCCGGCGCCGCCCTGATAGAAGCCGGCCGCGACCACGTTCGCACCCAGGCCCGCCGCCGCGAGCGCACCCTGCAGACCATGGTCCGAACCGGACACGTCGATCGCCACGTCCATGCCGTTGCCGTCGTTGATGTCCCGGATCGCGAGCCCGACCGGTCGTTCGGCGGCCGGATCGAGCACATGGGTCGCCCCGAACTTGACGGCGAGGTCCCGGCGCCGGCCGTCCGGGTCCACCCCGACGACGTTCTGGATTCCGTCCAGCCGGCACATCTGCACGGTCATCAACCCGATGGCGCCGAGACCGTGCACACTCACCGAATCACCCAGCTTGATCTCCGCGTCGTGGACGGCCTGCAATGCGACTGCCGCGAGGCTGATGAACAGCGCCCGCTCGACGCGCTCACTGGTCGGCAGCACCACCAGCGGGTACGTCGCCTGCAACGAGGTCGCCACGTCCAGGACCGTCTCCTCCTGATGCGGCGTACCGGTGTGCACCAGATCCCCCGGCCGCACCTCGGTCACGTCCGGGGCGACCTCGACCACCTCGCTGATCATCTCGTAGCCCAGGGTGACGGGATAGGCAGACGCACTTCCGGCCGGTGGCTCCACGAACGCGCGCAGGCCCTTGTCGAACACCTTGTCGGTGAACGCCGAGGTGCCGCGGTACAGGCTGAGCTCGGTGCCGTGGCTGATGCCGCTGAGCCGCGACTTGAGTCGAACCTCGCCGGCGCCCAGCGGACGCGAGGGCTGCTCGGCCAACCGCAGCCGGCGGGGACCGTCGAGGACCAGAGTTCGGGGCATCGCCGCTCCTTCGCACACTAAGCTCAACCCATCGTCGCATCGGGAGGGTCGCATGGTCCTGAGACTGGCCTGCCAGGAGCAACTGCTTCCCGGTAAAGACCTGGTGGAGAAGTTCGCGTTCGCCCGGGAGGCCGGTTACGACGGCATCGAGCTCCGCGCCCGGGGCGACCTGCAGTTCGCCGCCCGGATGCCGGAACTCGAGGCGGCGGCACGCGCGGGCGTCGTGGCGCGGACGGTCTGCCCGGACACCGACCACTTCATCGGCGACTTCGACCCGGAGCGCCGGCGCGATGCGATCGCCCAGTTACGGTCACAGCTCAGCGTCATCGCGCAGCTTGGCGGCGAGGGTGTCCTCACGCCCGCGAGCTGGGGCATGTTCAGCCTCCGCCTGCCGCCGTTCGTGCCGCCACGGGAGGCCGACGAGGACCGCAAGGTCCTGCTGGAGGCGCTTGTCCAGCTCGGTGAGCACGCCGCCCGGGAAGGCGTCTGGCTCGCCGTCGAGCCGATCAACCGGTACGAGGACTACATGATCAACCGCCTCGACCAGGCCGTCGACCTTGCCACCGAGGTGCGGCGAGCCGGCTTCGATTCGGTACGGGTCTGCGCCGACCTGTTCCACATGAACATCGAAGAGGATGATCTCGCCGCCGCGATCCGGCAGGCCGACGGCTGGATCGCGCACGTACACGTCGACGACTCCAACCGGCTGCAGCCGGGCACGGGCCACCTGGACTTCCCCGGCGTCTTCGCCGCGCTCCGCGAGATCGGCTACGACGGGTGGCTCACGCTCGAATGCCGGCTGCGCGGCGACCCGAGCACCGCGCTGCGCGAAGCCGCCGAGTTCCTCGCCCGTTTCCGATAACGTCTGCGCCGCGGCGTTGGGAATCATGGGCGCCTCGCACCGGCCGGCGGTTCCGGACGCCGGCCGGTGCGAGGCGCCCGAATGCGATCAGCGGCGCCAGATCACCTGGGACGGGGTGGCGGGGTCGAGGACCGCGTCGCCGCTCCAGGACAGGAACGACGCGCGCGGCAGGTAGTCCGCGTCCAGGAAGAAGCCACGCTGGATCCCGGTGACGTGCACGGTCGCGCCCGTGTCGGTGCCGACGACGACCCGGTGGACGCTCACCTCGGCGATGTCGTCGGCCGTCGTTCCGGCGGGCAGCTCGACGGTGGTGGCGGCCGGGACGTCCCGCTGGATCGACCAGGTCGGGTCGACGTGGTTCGACAGGTAGACCGTCTCGCCGTTCACCAACCGCACGCCGAGCGACACGCCCACCCAGTCCGAGCCGCTGTTGGCACCCTCGGTGGTCTTCTCGATCACCGCGTACAGGTAGTTGCGCTGGTCGCTCACCTCCGGCGTCGCCGCTGCGTCCGCGGAGGGCGGCTCGATCTTGCCCTCGCGGAGCATCTCCTTGGCCATGATCTGGTAGGTCCAGGGGTTGGTGTCCATGAGGTACTCGCGCGCCTTGCCGGCCGGCAGGGTCTGCAGCGTCGACAGGAAGAATCGCATCGGGTCGTCCACGACGTCGCACATGTTGTTGTTCGACGTGCACGTCTCCAGCAGGGCGTGGTCGTCCTCGTACCGGCCGGTGAAATGCAGCGTCGCGTGGTTCGGCGCCTGGTAGACGTCGCTGCCGGCGACCCGGTTGCCGTTCGCGTCGACCTCGACGGCGTAGATCCACTCGATGTCCGTCGTCCGGCCCCAGCGGGCCATCAGCGCCGGGGTGTTGGTCCCGCCGTCCTCGTTGCTCCAGATCACCGAATACATCAGCACGCGGTGACCGGGCGTCGCGGCGGGCGCGATCTCGTGCCAGGCGATGAGCGGCGTGTCGGTCGTCGCGTTCTGGTACGGGCTGCCGAGCGCCGCGAGGTTGCGCCCGTAGACCACCGGCGCGTACCGCAGCACCAGGTAATCCGTGGTGCCCGGCGCATAGGTGGATACCGCCAGGTTGTCCAGCCGGACCGAGGTGCTGGCCGCGGCGGAACGTTCCGCCGCGAAGTGCAGGCCCAGCCCGTGTACGCCGGCCGTGATGCGCCCGAGCGCGAGTTGCCGGTGCAGCCGCTGGCCGCCGGAGGCGACGAGGTCGGTGACGTAGCGGCCGTCGACCGAGATCGACACGACCGCGGACTCGGCGCCGGCCGTCGACCAGTCGGTGCCCGGGGCGGACACGTCGACGTCGACGACGGCCTCGCCGCCGCCGCGGACGACCAGCGGAACGCGTACGTCCGGATGGTCGCGCCGGACGGCGGCGTGCGTGATCCCGGTCATGGCGTCCGGCGCCGTCCGGGCCTGGACCGGCCCGGCCAGGCCGGCGATCGCCGTCGCGGCGACGACCGGCGCGGCCAGCAAGTGAACGATGCGCATGAGCCTTCCCCTCGGGTAGATACCGAAGACAGCCATCGACGTCTATCGACCGCGCCTGACCATCCGGCCAACGGTCGGGAACGGGGGATGGCTCGGTTCGTGAAGGCTCAGCGTGCCGGCACCGCCATCGTGTCAACTCTGGTTGACAACGAGGAGGCCTGTCAACTACAGTTGACACATGGTTCACGTCCTCATCGAGTCCGCACCCCCCGCCCGACCTCCACGGCGGCGCCATCGCCTCCTGCTCGCCGGCGTGCTGGCCGGTCCGCTGTTCGTCGCCACGTTCCTGCTGGAAGGAGCATTCCGCGACGGCTACGACCCCATCCGCCAGCCGGTCAGCTCCCTTGCGCTAGGGCCAACCGGGTGGATCCAAATCGTCAACTTCGTCGTCGCCGGCGTGCTCACCCTCGCCTTCGCCGTCGAGCTACACCGGGATCTCAGACCCGGTCCAGGCTCGGCTACGGGGCCGCTGCTGATCGCCGTCTGGGCCGTGGGCCTGCTCGGCGCAGGGGTCTTCATCACCGATCCGGTCAGTGGCTACCCGGCCGGCACGCCAGCGAACCCCGGCACGCCGAGCTGGCACGGCCAGCTTCACGACCTGGTCTCCCTGCCCGGCTTCGCCTGCCTGGCCGCGGTGATGTTCGTGTTCGGCTACGCGTTCGCGCGACGGCGTGCACCCGGCTGGGCCATCTACTCAGGACTCAGCGGCGCCGCGTTCGTCGTCCTGTTCCTCCTCACCAGCGCGGGCTTCTCCCAGGACCCCCGCTGGGTTTCCACGGCAGGCGTCCTGCAACGCCTCACCGTCGGCATCGGCTGGCTCTGGATCAGCCTGCTCGCCGCGCACCGGCTGACCGCCGGCCACCGGCCGGCTTTGCGGCGGCGGTGACGACGTACGAGCGTGTCTCCACGGTTTCCGGGACGGGGCATCCGTGCCAGCACCGGG
>Ga0081539_10002338_pt1 | contig 27251 bp, 42 predicted proteins | sample TabmetS4T2R2_FD_71023 | JGI IMG/M metagenome (GOLD analysis project Ga0081539, IMG submission 71023) | Tabebuia heterophylla rhizosphere microbial communities from the University of Puerto Rico - S4T2R2 | ecosystem: Host-associated > Plants > Roots > Rhizosphere ...
CAGGCGCGGCGCTGGCGCCAGCCCCTTCCGTGGGCACGTCCCCACGAGAGCTCGCCGAAGCCCTCTCCTTCATCACGTCGTCCGGCATCAAGGCCGCAGATGCGATGAGCGTGCTTGAAGCGTCCGCGAAAGCGGCTGCAGCAGGGCTCGGCGAGACGAAGACCGTGGCGGACGCCGTTACATCGGTGATGAACGCGTACGGCTCATCCGTCGTCTCTGCGAAGGACGCGACGGACGTGCTCGTCTCGATCGTCCGAGAGGGCAAAGGAGAGGCGTCCGAGTTCGCTGGCGTGATCGGCAACGTCGCTGCGATCGCATCCCAACTCGGCGTGTCCTTCAACGATGTAGGTGCTGCGCTGGCAGCGATGACCCGTCTCGGCACGGATGCGGAGACATCTGCTGTCCAGCTGCAGCAGGTGTTCTCGAACCTCGTCAAGGTCTCACCACAGGCGGAAAAAGCGTTCAGGAGCGTCGGCCTGTCCTCGGCGGGGCTGCGGAAGCTCATCGCCGACAAGGGGCTTCTGGCCGGTCTCCAAACCATCCAGAACGCATTCGGCAGCGACCTGCCCAAGATCTCACGGGCTTTCCCCGACATCCGTGCCCTTCGCGGCGTCCTCTCCCTCGTCGGGAAACAATCAGCTGAGGTCACAGGGATCTTCAACCGTCTCGCAGACAGCGCGGGTTCGCTTCAACTCGCGTTCGGCGCTGTCTCCGGAGACAGGGCGTTCCGGTTCGCGAAGCTGAAGGCGCAAGCAGAGGTCGCGTCGATCACGCTCAGTTCCGCGCTCGCGCCAGCGTTCCTAAAGGTGGCGTCCGCAGTGTCTGCGGCATCGAAATTCATGAGCGACCACCGCACCACCACGAAGGTGCTACTCGGAACACTCGTCAGTTTGGCTGCCGTGATCGGGACGGTAACTGTTGCGACAAAGACATATGCGGCTGTAACAACGCTTGCCGCCGCTTCCACAGCAGCGTTCGCTGCCACGGCTGGAGCACGCGCATGGCTAGCGCTCATCGGTTCAATCACAAGCGTCCGTGACGCCGTCGTTCTCCTCAACATCGCGCTCGCGGCCAACCCGATAGGCGCAGTGGTCGTGGGCCTCGCCGCGCTCACCGCAGGATTCGTGATCGCCTACAAGAAAAGCGAAACGTTCCGCAACGTCGTAAAGGCTGTGTTCAAAGCGTCAGCAGACGCGGTCGCAGCGTTCCTGCGCGTCTGGACGTTCTCCCTCGACAAGTTCCTCGGCGCGCTCTCAACGATGGCAAGGGCCGTGTCGTTCATCCCGTTCATAGGTAAGAAATTCGAAGGGGTCGCCGACAAGATCGACTCCGTCAGAGATCACATTCGAGGAGTGATCGACGCGATCGACGACCTTGGCGAACGGAAGGTTAAGGTCACCATCGTCCCTGATATCGAGCCGGCTGCAGCAGACTTCACAAAAAACGTTCCCGGGTTTCTCGACACGCTCAAACGCAAAGCGCAGAAGCCTCTGCAGCGCCCCGCCGCGTTCGGCGAGAGGGGATTCAAGGTGGGAACAGCACCACCAGTTCCGCTCGGACCCTCCGTCGAGCTTCGCAACCAAATCTTCGACAACTCCATTTCGCGCGCCCTCGAACGTGCCCAAGACTCCGACCCGAAGGGCCAGCTAGCGAAGCTCGGGCAGATCGCGTCCCTCATCACCGCGCGGATCGCGAAGACCCGTGACGTCACGCGTAAACTGAACCTGGAGGACAAACTGCTTGACGTGCGCCGGCAGACAGCGCAGGTTCGGCAGCAGCTCGCGGATGTCTTCATAGACAGCCTCCAGTTCAACGTGGAGAAGGCGCAGGCGACCGGACGGGTAAGGGATGAAATCGCGGCGCTGACCAAGTTGCGGGACGAGCTTGTGAAACGCGGCGCCGCGGTCGAAGACGTGTTCCGCGCAAACCAGGATTTGAAATCCGCGGTCAATCGGCAGCGCGATGCCGCTCAGTTCCGCACGCTCGGGCTGGGCCCAACCGGGGAAGAGCTCGTGCCGCTCAAAGCGGGTCTTGCACGCCAACTCAAGCAGGTTTCTTCTCAGATCGACGGCACGTTCCTCGACACGACGAAGACGAACAAGACGCTCGCCGCGATCCGAAAGCTCGTGCTCGACCCGTTCACGAAAGTGTCCGTGGAAGTTCGCTCCACCATCAAGAGCATGCTGGACGAGATCAATCAACAATTCAAAGACCACAAGGGGCCGCTCACGAAGACGACGGGACTTGACACAAAGAAGATCGTCGCGGGTCTCGGTCTCTCGCCTCCCCAGATAAGAGAGATTCGCGGGCGCCTATCAGGTTTCAACAGTGCTGGTCTCGCGTTGGCAGGCGGCCCGTCGTTCCAGACAGGCGGTTTCGTCGGTGGACGGGCGATCGTCGTTGAATCCCATACGACAGTTCAACTTGACGGGCACACGTTGGGGAAGACGGTTACAAGAAGCCAGCAGAAGGCGAAGCGCCGTAACCCGGCGCAGCGTCGCGGCCCGAATCGGGGTAACTAAGCCGATGCCTACCGAAACCATCTCCTTCGTCTACAACGGATCTAACGAGATTGTCGCGACCATCGAAAATGCCATCCCTTCGACTACGTATTCGATGTGGAACAACTTCCCGTCCGGGTCTTCAGTATCAGACACTGCCACGGGTAGCACTCTTGTTCTGATTTGCAGCGACATCGATGGTGACATCGGCGCACCTTATGACGTCGTTGTCCAGATCGGTTCGCCACACTCAGCCAACGACTACATCGGCGCCACGGTTTTCGCGAAGGGGTCAACGAGTGAATACGTCGGTACGGGCACATGGGAGTATGACGGTGCGGAGACAATAGAGCTGACGTTCGCGAGCGAGTCGGGGGTCGACTACTTCCTGCAAGCGACGGATACCGTCAGCGGAGATTCCGTCGTACCTTTCACCGGTACCGGAGAACTGATGACGGTGCCTTTGGTGTTGGCCTCCACCCCTGGTGGTGATTACTTCTACGCCTACCTTCTAGTCGACGGTGACTTCACGACGCTTGAGAACCGGCTCTTCACGGCTGGTGCCGCGTCTACAGGTGTACGAGGCAACCCGAATTTCTACGCAGGACGCGTGCTAATCGCGCTCGACGACGGTCCGCTTGAGCCGTATCCGACGTGGACACGGTACGACATGCTCGAGGAGTGCCGCTGCCCCGGGTTCGACTGCGAGACAGGACGTCAGTCAGAACTTGATGTCACGGATACCGGAACGGCGCGCGTCTATTTCAATGACCGCAATGGCACCCTTAACGATGGCGATCTGGTCGGGTTGCAGATCATGTTGCAACTCTACAACCCGGTCACGGACGAGTGGCACCCACGGTGGCGCGGCCACATCGACGACATCAACTACGAAGTCCACCCTTCCGTCGCGGGGCTCGCGACAGTCCAGATGGAGTGCGTCGGCATCTTTGATTACCTCGGCGGTGTCACGATGCTCCCGACGTTCGGTCACACGGTGCCGGACGGGATGGAAGCGGTCGTGTTCTATGAAAACCAGAACGTTGACGACCGAATCATCAGACTGCTTGATAACGCGCGCATTGCGTCATCGATGCGTGTCGTTTTTACGGGAAACGTAAGCTTGAACGAAACGAGTTACGACTACGACGACGTGATTCTGCAGGCGATTCGTGACGCCGCCGACGCGGAATTCCCAGGTATTGCGAACGTGTACGAGGACAGGTTCGGCCGCGTCGTGTTCCACGGAAGGTTCGCCCGGTTCGATCCAGAGGGTACCGAGGCCAGCGGTGCAAACTGGGATTTCAACCGCTGGTATGCAGCGACTCGAATCGACGTGACGACTGGCGTGGCACAGATCAGGGAGTTCTCGTATAACAGGCCGCGCGCACGGATCATTAACTCGTATGTGGCGTGGCCAATAGCCGATGAGAACGGCGATGAATTCCCTAGGTCGCGGATCAAGGACCTTATCCGCACTGACTCCGCGTCGATCACCCGGTACGCCTACCGAGGCGGACACGACGCACCAGGTCTGCTCATCAAGGAGAACATCAACAACTCTAATACCGGAGCGGAGGAGTGCGGGCTGTTCGGCGACTTCTACATCGCTAACTACGCTGAGATACACGAGAACATCCAGCGGGTAACTCTCAAATCTCTACATCCTGATGATCCGCGCGCGGCCGCGACGTGGGATGCAATGTGTCGTATGGATATCTCTGATGGGATGAACCTGACCGTCTCTGAGGCCGGATTCACTGACACTCCGTATTTCATCGACGGCCTCTCTGTGCAGTGCCGCGCGCTTAATCCCGATTTCGACCACGTCGAGGTGACGCCGAATCTGACGCCTGCCGCCTATTACGCGACGGACGTGTTCTCATGAGCCATGTTGATCACGGGTGGAGGCACGCGCCCAAGTCGATGGGCGGAACCGACCCGATCCCCGGCCTCGCACCCACCGGCGGAACCTACCGCAACCCTGCGATCCAATATCAGATCGCAGGCAATGAATGGTTCCTCTACCGTGAGGACGGCTACTGGTCAAACGCGACAGCAGTCGCGGACGCCACGGCACCGTTCGGCGCCTACATGGAACTGGATGTCACAGCCGGCGGCCTTGTGATCATCGGATGCCCACTAGGTCCCGCAGGGTCTCGATGGCGTGTCGACATCTGGTATTCGAAGGGCCCTGACTATGGGGAACTGGATCTCTCGTGGCAAACGACGCCCGCAGAGGTCACTGGCGTCACGTCCGAGGCGGTTACAGAACCGTATACTGGCGACCCTTGGTATTACGCGGATGCGGGAGCCGCACCACAGATCGATTGTTACAACGCCGGGACCGTCATTACCTATGACACGCAGATCTCTTTGATGACGCCCACTGGCGCCGATGGAGACATGCTGACCGCTGACGGAGCGCCGTCGGGAGTGTTCACGAACACGCAAGAGATGAACGGCGGCGGCGACGGCAGCGTGTGGTGGTGGCTCAAAGCGCAGACGGCAACGAAGAACGCATCCTCATCCGGCTACCGGGCGCGCATTCATCTTCTGAGGATCGCGAGGATCGCCGAAGGCGGAATCACGCCGCTGTGACCTGCGTCACTAACACAGGCTCGTAGCCACCTAGCCCCCTCTCTATGCCCACTCACCTAACCCGAACACGGGAGGCAGCAGCGTGTCCCTGACACCAACACAGAAAAAGAAGATCCGGGCCGCGATTACGGACTATTGCATTCGCGCGGAAGCCGCGCGCCTGAATCGTGGCTATTCGCAACGGCGTCCTGGTCTCGGTTATGGGCTGGAGCCAGAGCACGTCCAGATCGATGATTGCTCGATGTTCGATTCCAAGGTCATCTACTGGGCCGGGCATAAAACAAAGATCCTTCTGCCTGATCCGCTCGGCTACGGTTTCTCCGGTTATGGCAACACAGAGACGATGCAGGAGCACCTAAAGCACGCTGCGCCAATCGATAAATACCTCGTCGGCGATATCGCATTATGGGGGCCGAACTCGTGGGACACCCATCACACTGCGATCTGCCGTAAAGCAGGCACGAGAAAAACGGCGATCTTCACGTCACACGGTCATCAGTCGTCGCGATTTTCTGCTGACGCACCAGAGCCCGTCACTTTGGCGACGTTCCCGCAGCACCTCATCGGTGTCTACCGACTACCTGAACTTCGATGAGTGACTGCGTACCAGCCCAAACACTGTTCCACGGGGCGCGATTGCAGCCAAACGGCTACGCGGTTGTAGGTGACCAGTACAAGCCGAAACGGAAACCGATCTACGCGCACCGACACATATTCGAGGAGTGCTTCGGCCCGATCGCCGAGGGATGTGAGATCCACCATTCCTGCGGTCGCCGCGACTGCGTCAACCCCGAGCACCTGAGACAGATGAGCAAGTTGGAGCACATACAAGAGCATCGTCCCACCCATTGCCAACACGGTCACCCGTTATCCGGAGACAACCTCTACACCGTGAAGCGAACAGGGCACCGTCAGTGCCGGAAATGCACGAGGGCCCTACAGGCAACACCAGAGTACCGCGCGAGGAGAAACGAAAGACGGCGCAAGCGACAGCGACCCCCGGCACTCCTGTGACTGACACCGCGGTAGGGGTACGCGTGGAAGGTCTCGAGCGCCGCGTCCGTGATGTGGAGCAGGAGCTCCGGGAGAACCGTCCGATCCTGCTCGCGTCGCAGATCAGGAGCTTGGAGCATGACGTCAATGGCTTGTCGGGGGAGGTGCGCGGCTTGCGTCGCGCCGTCATCGGTTTCGCATTGACGGTGGCAGGCTCCGCGGTCGCATTCGCGGTGACGGTGATCCTCGTGTGGGGCGGCGGATCGTGATCCCCATCTGGTGGGCAAAAGGACGTTCCGCCATCTTCTGGATGCGGCTGATGGGGATCGTGGTGCTGACCGCGTTCACCGTGTCTATATGGGTGCTTGTGCAGCAACGCGACATCGTCGCGGAGCGAACGGCAGAGCGAAAGGCACGAGAAACGTCGGATGTCGCTCAATGCTTCGAACAGGTGGCGAACGCACCGCGTGTCTCCCGAATCCTCAACCTGATCGGGGTGCTCGCGGACAACAGCATCGCCGCGAACCGCGCCGCTCTCACCGTCTCCTCCCCAGACGACCCGTTACGGACGGTGCGTGAGCAGTCCATCGCCAGGCTGATCCCGGCGCGCGCTGATCTCCGCGAGTTCATCCGGCTTGTCGACGAGCAAACGCCCACCAAAGCGAAATGCGTCGAGTTGGCTGACCGGCTCGGCGTCGAACATCCTTCAACCGAAAGGACACGACCATGACCAAACTCGTCGCGAGCGCCAGCGTCATCCTCGGCCTGGTTACGTCGCTGCTGACCCTGGCGTCGGCGTTCGGGTTGCACATCACCCCTGACCAGCACACCGCGATCCAGGGTGTGATCGCCGCCGCGCTCACCGTCCTCGGGTTGTGGTTCCACCCTGATGTTCCTGTCGGCACGACGGAGGAGAAACCATGAGCGACATCCTGATCTTCGCTGTCGGTGTGGTGCTCGGCATCCTGATCCACGCGGTGCTCTGGTAGCCATGACCGTCTGTCCCCTTCACGAAGTCCGGCTCGAGCCGGGCAACACTGACCCTTCCTCTGGGCCTGGAAACCGGTACTCGTTCGCGTGGGTCGCGTGCATGGGCGGAGTCACAAGCCCAGACGACCGTCCCGATTGGTACATCCGCCGCGTCGTGTTCGAGCGCTTTGGCACCGGCACCTGGCTTGTTTTCGCCCGGAAGTTCACGGGTGACACGGGGCGCAGCGTCAACTTGCACTCCTCCCCCATCCCCTACGGGTGGAGAGCCGAATGGGCAGTGTCGCCCGTCGCGTTCGACCTTTTCGGTGGCGACTTCGAAGTCACCGTCGAACCCGAGAGCGCGGATGGGCGTCCGTACCATTTCACGGTCACTCCACGGTCAGGACTGAAGCGCGACCAGTTGGTCTGGTATGTCGCCAAGGCGGTATGGGGGCGTCGCGACCTGTCACGCAAGGGCGAGATCCACGTGTGGGACATCACCACACGACAGAAAGTCGTCGAGGCGGTCGGGATCAACACGCACTACGCAGGACAGACCGAAATCCTGCTGTGGGAAGGAGGCTACAACTCGTCCGGAGTCACATCGACGACGGTTGGTCAGTTCGCTCCTTCGGGCCTCGGGCGTACGCTCGATGAGGCGCTCGCCGACGTGCCGCAAGCGAAGACGATCTGGCACTCCGAAGGTCCTACGAGCTCCTCACTGCAGCAGGTGGGCACGGTCGACCGGCCCGACGACATGATCCGCCAAGTGGTAACCGGGATAGCCACTCCTGCGCCTACGGATCCGTACGCGACCCTTGAGGCTGAACTCGCGGCCACGCAACAGGCGCTCCATGAGGCGACCGACAGCATCGAGCAGGCGCGTACCCTCTGCCGCCAGCAAATCACGGTGTGGAGGGCGGAGAAACGATCGTGGGCGTGGATCCTGAAGCAACCAGCAGCACAAGCGTTCTACGGTCCACTCGGAGGGAATTGAGGCCGAGCGCGCACTACCAACCATTCGCGCATTGTGCGTGGGCTGAACTCCTGCGCGACATCACAGGAGAGGATGGCAACAATGACGGAACTTCGGCGATCCGTAGGACCATCTCCGCAGGTACCCTAGGGGCACGGATTGGACCCAGCCGGAGTCGAACCGGAACTGCGGGGGCTAAGCTCGCATTTCTGCACCACAGAAGTCTGGGCCCAAGCTATGTGGGCCGGGGGGCACACTCTCCGGCCCGCATTCCCCTCTTGCCTCGCCCTCGACGTCAGTCAGGCCCGTCTGGCGAGCCGAACAACCGGGTGCTTGCCGCGCAAACAAGACGGCCCCCTGTGGAGCCTACGCCGTGTCCGGCTGTGGGGGTAGACGGGCGGAAGGGACAGGGGCTAGCCGCTCAGGGCGTTCACGCGCTCAGTCGCTCGCTTAACGTACGTTGATCCTTTGTTCATCTCATCCGCGGCAATCGTTAACAGGTCAGCATCTAGCTTGTCGATACCGTTGGCCAGCGCAGATCCCGCGTTCTCGAGGTGAAGACATGACTGAAGGAGTGGCTTCAGAACGTGCTGGAGACGCATTGTGGGCGGAGGACCAGCCTCCTCAAAGATGTTTGAGCACTGCTCCAGCACAGCAATCTGAGCGCCCATGCGGATCACTGTCTCGTCGTCTCCAGTGACAAGAAGCGTTTGCGCGGTTGGGTCGCTTGTGATCTCGCTGATGGTATGGAGGGCGTCACTGAGTGTTCCAGTTGCCTGAACGACATCGTCAATCCAAGACTGCTCCGCGTTCGTGACCGTCGGTGCGCGCGTATCGTCCTCTTGCGCAACCACTTGGGCAGGCTTATTCTCCTGCGACCGACCATTGTCGCCCAGCTGCTGGATCAGCACTATCGCGAAGATGGCGAGTACCGCGAGTCCGACGATCTTCATCGTCGTCTAGCGGGCCGTCACGATGGCACCAGATGGGTCAGCGTGACTGCGTACATCTGTTGCGCCCAAAAGGTTCCTTCCCGGGGATTCGCACAGAGGGGCACCATACAACAGCACATCACCTTCGACCAAGGTCACATGAATCCCTCGCGCTGGGCATTGCCATCCCCTACCGCGTGTGAGTGAATACGCCTCGTGGTGAGGGATCTGCTAACGGTTGTTCCAGAGCCTTGCACGAACAAGCGTTCCCCTTTAGAGTCAGACGAGCCGTTGGAACTAGCGCCCGTCAACCCCCCTCCTCCCCTAGCTGTGGCCGAGGTAGCCGAGCGATTAGCTCGTCGATGGCCCGCTCCAGACTCTCAAGGCTGCGCGCCGTATGCTTGTCCATCTCGGCGACCCGCTCTTCGAGTGTTACAAGGCGGTCGGCAACATCCGGCTGATCCTCCCGACCCTCCACGAAGAATGATCGCTCCACTTTCATAGCGTCAGCTAGCTCCATCAGCGTTCCAAGCCTAGGAAGCCAGCTCTTCCCAGTTTTGGGATCGCGGCCTTTCTGCCACCGCTGAACGGTTCGCAAACCGACGTGCATCTCGCGCGCGAGCTTCTCGTGCGTCCACCCGAGGTCTTTTCTGCGCTGCTCGATGCGTTGTCCGATTTCCTCGGGTGCCAACGCCATGAGCAGGAGCGTCGCAAAGTGCGGAGGTTTTGTCTTCGGTTTCTCTTGACGTGTCTGTGTCATGGTGTATAGTGTCGCGTCAGAACCATGACACAGAATGTCACATTACGCAAGAGTAGAACCATCGGTGAGCGGATCAAAGCAGCCCGCGCAGACGCTGGCCTGTCCATCACACGACTAGCGCGAGAGCTTGATGTGGATCCACGGACAGTCGCTCGATGGCAATCTGATGCGGTAACTCCGTCCGTCGACCGGATCCTAAAGATCGCGGCGCTGACTCAGAAATCACCGGAGTTCTTCTTCGCGGAGGAAGTGACGGCGTGACCGCCGAGCTCGGCATCTCGCTCGTCAGGGTCGGTGACCGTCGTCGCGAGGATTACGGCGACATCACAGGGCTGGCGAAGAGCATTGACCGGTACGGGTTGCTGCATCCGATCGTGGTGGACGCGGACGATAACCTTGTTGCGGGCGGCCGACGGTTGGAGGCGGTGAAGAAGCTCGGGTGGCCTTCGATCCCGATCCGCAGGCTGGGTGAGCTGTCGGAGACGGAGCTTCGCGAGATCGAGTTGGAGGAGAACCTCCGGCGAAAGGATCTGACGGAGATCGAGCGGAGCCGGGACATGCTCGTGCTCGTCGAGGCCACATCGGACACCATCGACGTTTCGTCGCACGGTGAGACGAAAGGCCGTCCGTCCGAACCAGGGTCACTCCGTCGAGTAGCTGAGCGCATCGGGGTTTCGAAGGACACGATCCGCCGCGCGAAGGAGCACGTCGCCGCGGTAGACGAGTTCCCTGACCTTGAACCGCTCCCGCAGAAGACCGCGATCAAGACAGCCCGTGAACGACGCCGGCCCATGCTGCCGCCGCAATCGCAGGAAGAGCGCGACAGGCAGCACCGATGGACAACGACCAAGAACGTCCTCGACGGTCTACGTACTTTCGACCGCGATCTGATTCCCGAGCGAATCCGCGAGACCGCCGAGAGGATCGACAACAGCACCGTCCGGCCCGTCGAGGGGAAAGTCACCGTCGAGGGTTTGCGACGAGCCGCTGCATGGTGCTCGGCGCTCGCGGACGAGCTCGAGCGCGTCCAATCAACACAAGGAGTGGCGGCGTGACCGAGAAGGCAACGACGTTCCGCGACGTGCGACGGCAGATGCACCCGATCATCAGCCGCTTGCTTAAAGAGCACAGCAAGGAAGGTGCGTTCGATTGGGCGGTCATCGTCCCGGACGTTGCACGGCATCTACGCGACACGGTCGCGGACGACGACGGGATGGCGCTTGAGGTGTTCTCCGCCCTTGGCCATTACCTCGTCCACGCGCACACCGAAAGCGCCAGTCCGCCTATGCCGAAGGGGCCGGGCGGGCAGATTGAAATGTGGTACGAGCCCGACGCGCTCCTACATCTTGGCGGCCGCGAGGTTGTCCGCATGGCAGATACAAGGGCTGATGATCTGCGCCGGTACGAGAAGGTCATCGAGGCGAACTTCGCTGCGCAGTCTGCTGCGTATGAGGCCCGGATGGCGTACATCAATGACCGTCTCCCGCGTTTGCTGGCTTCCGGGATGACGCTCGCGGAGATTGAGTCATCGCTCGCGATGGGAGACGCAGCATGACCCGTCGTCGTCGTAAGCGTCTGTCCCGCCGGATGCGCGTGCTGATCCTGCAGTACACGTTGAAGGGCGGCCGGCAGTGACCCCCGCCGGGTTCTTTTTCTATCTCGCGGTGATCCTTTTCGTGTTCGCCGTGGCCGCCGCTGTCGCGGAACACCTGGACCGGAAGGCCGGCGGAAGGTGAAGCGCCGTCACCCGGACCGTCCGTCTCACTGCCTTGCGCGGGCGCAGGATTGCGCGGACGCCGCCCGGCTCCTTGACCTGCTGGCTCGTGTGGAGCATGAGCGGCTGTGCGGCCACGAAGGCGAAGCGTTACTCCTTCTCGAGGCCGTTGACATCGACGGCGCGTTAATGCTTGCGCGCACGTTCGAGGGTCTCTCGCTCAACGGTGACGTGATGACGCTTTGGCCTGATAACCGCGGCCACTCCGTGAGGGTCGCGTGACAGCGCTGGCGGCGGGCTCCATAGGCAAGGGGTTGACCCCATCCTCCGCCCCTACCTCGCTCCCGGCACCCCGAGGGCTGATTCGCCGTCAGTCCCTACGCGGGGAGCGGCCCGCCGCCAAGCACATTGATCTCCCATTGAGCGGAAGAGTGCACCTTGGCTGGCGCCCAGGGCACTGGGGGCGAGGTGATGCTCTATGACCGACCCACTGAAACTGTGGTCGGTTACCTGACCACGCTGTTGAAGCTCGGCCTCGGCACGTCTGACGCGCTGGTCAACTGGGCCGTACGCACGACAGCCGAGTACGCGGTGGACAACCACGACGTCGTGGTGCCGTTGGCGAACCGTGACCGTGACGCAGCGGTGAAACTGTTGACGGACGCCCGGTGGCAGTCCTCGAGCAAGGCTGCGGCGCGCGGGACGGACATACACAAGGCAGCGGAGACGTTGGCGCTCGGGGGAACCCCAGAGGTGTCCAATGAGGCGCTCCCCTATGTGGAGCAGTACCGCCGCTTCCTGCACATCTACGAGCCCACGTTCCTCATGTCGGAGGCGCCGGTCTACTCCCCCACCTACGGGTACGCCGGCACCTGCGACGGGGTGATGGAGATCGGCCGCCGCCGTGTCGTGTTCGACTACAAAACAACGGCGCACGCACCGGACTCCGGTAAGTCACGCCCCCCGTTCGCAGAGGTCGCACTCCAGATGACCGCCTACAAGCGTGCGGAGTGCGTCGGCGTCCTCTCCGAACAACGCTACGCGGGCGGAAAGCGTTACTACCTCTACAGCCCTGACGTCCAGCATGAGCCGATGCCGGAGACAGACGGTGCCGTGTGCATCGTCATCTCCCCATACGACTTCATGGTCGTGCCTGTCCGGACGGACGACGAGACGTGGCGGCATTTCCGGCATGTGATGGAGAACGCCAGGTGGCAGGTGTCCGTCAGCCGCAACGTATTCGGCGCACCGATCACAGCGCCCGCGAAGGAGGTAGCAGCCTAGATGGCGATCATCGATTTGCAGAAGCGCCTGCGCCAGATCGGAACCGTCCGGTACGGCGAACTGGTCAGCCGCAACGGAAAGACGTTCCCCTCGACGAGGGCCACGTGGCGGGCGACGACGAGCGACGAAATGGTCGCCAGGCAGGTCGCTGAATTGTTCGGCGGCACCGTCACCGATTGGGACTCGAAGAGCGCGGAGCGGTTCGTCGTCGACACCGACACGAACCGGTTGCCCATCGCCGTCGTTCCAGGTCATGCGCTCTCCCAATTTTACGAGCTGTGGTCGGGTGGTGGCTGTAAGCGCCGCTGTGACGGTGTGGACGAGATGATCTCCGGCGGCGCCTGCGTGTGCGACCCCGAGCAGCGGGAGTGCAAACCGACCACCCGGTTCTCATTCGTGCTCCGAGGGATTGATGCGCTCGGCCTCTTCCGACTGAACACAACGGGCTATTACGCGGCGGTGGAGCTTGCGGGCGCCGTCGAGTTCCTCGAGGTAGCGACCGCGCGCGGGGAGGTTCTACCGGGCTGGCTCCGGATCGAGGAGCGCCGTGTTGTCCGTGACGCTCAGACGAAGGTGTTCAAGGTGCCCGTCCTGGATGTGGCGTACGGGATCGACCGGATGCTGCCTTCGGCGGCGCCGAAGCAGGCGGCGGAGTTGTCGTATACGCCGGCGCCGCAGCGCGAGCTCGTCGCCGTCACCGTTGAGGAGGGGCTTGCGTCGGCGAAGGCATCCGGTACTCCGAGGGCGACGAGCGGGAGGTCTGCTGCCCCTATCCCTGTGGTGGATGACGTGGAGTTCGGGGAGGCGGTGCCGGTGGAGGAGTCCTCTCCGGTGCGCCAGCCGAACGGCTCCACCGTGGAGACCGTCAAAGCCGGTGGTGGGACGGTCACGCAGGCGCAGGCGAAGAAGCTGAACGTGTTGGTTGGGAAGCTCCGTGATGCGGAGCAGATCACGACGGAGCACTTGTACCGGTCGCTCGCGAAGTCCCGGAACGTCGCGTTCGAGACGATGGTCGACCTGATCGCGGACGCCCAGGATGAGGAGGGGTTGCATTGGGGTCCTCTCCGGGATTCGTTGACGAAAACGGAGGCCACGGATCTGATCGACCGGCTCTCGAAGTTGGAGCAGAACACGGCGGCGGCGGCGGCGTAATGGACGACACGTATTACGAGACGGAAACCCCGTCATGGGACGCGGCTACGGAGAACCTCTGGGAAGATCACCAGGCCCGGATGCGCCGGTGGCGCCGTGATTCCGGTGGGCGCAGCGTGAAGGTTCTCGCTTTCTTCGTTTTCGTTGCAATCCTTGTTGCGGGCTGCGGAAGCAGCGAAGCGTCGCTGTCAGAACGGGCTAACGAGGCGTGTGGCAACGACAGAATTGCTGCGTTCAAGCACGACTCGGGAGGGTTCGCAGCTCAAGAGTCGATTGCCGTCACGTGCGAGCGTCCCAACGGTTCGATCTACATAAAGGTCGTGTATCAGTGACGGAAGATCGCGCAGCCCTGCTCGATGACATCGAGTATTACAAGCGCCGGATTTTGCAGGCAGATAACGCGCTGCTTGATGGCAGGTGTGTGGACTCGGTTCTTCTCGTTCGCGCGCAGGCTGACCGTCGTCGGATGTTGGACGCCTACTACCGGGATCTTGCGTTGGGTGACGCGGAAGGGATGGCGGAAATCAACTTTGGAGGTGGAGAACGTGTCGGTTATTGAGGATCGCCTTGGTCTTTGCGCGAGCAGGGTCATCACGGATTTCCTGATTGGTCTGAATGACCGTTGGAACGATGCTGACCGGCAGCTTTTGAAGCCGTACATCGTTCGTGTGGTTGGGACAAACACGGGGCCGGAGGATGAGGAGACCCGCAAGGCGCTGATCCGGGACTGGCTTGTCCATACGTATTCCCCGCTTGTGTTTCGTCGTGCGGGTTGTGGGGATCTTGCGGATCGTTTCGATGCTCTGCCTCGTGTGACGGACGTGGAGTCGTGGAAGCAGTGCCGTAAGGTGATTCGCGAGGTGCGTGACGAGGCGTGGGAGCGGCGTGCCGCTGTCGCTGTCGCTGTCGCTGCCGCTGACGCTGACGCTGCCGCTGCCGCTGCCGCTGTCGCTGTCGCTGTCGCTGTCGCTGTCGCTGTCGCTGACGCTGCCGCTGACGCTGACGCTGACGCTGCCGCTGCCGCTGACGCTGCCGCTGCCGCTGACGCTGTCGCTTACGCTGTCGCTTACGCTGACGCTGTCGCTGAAGTGTGGGAGAAGGCCGTCGACGCGGCTAGCAAGGTGACTGGTTACTGGTCGAAGCGTGATGCTGCGTACGCGGTGCTCAGGCCGTATTACGACGAGGTGTATGCGGGTCTCGCGACGGATGTGCGCGGACAGGTGTTTGACCTTCTTGACCGGATGATTGAGGTTGGTCGGTCGTGAACGGTGACGACGTGACGTCTGCTTTCGTGGTCGCGTTCGCAGCGTGCGCCCTTTCTGGTGCTGTGGTGGCGTCTCTTATTTGGTGTTTGGTTCTGGTGATCCTGTGATGTTCGGAGGAGGCGAGAGGTGAGCGGCTATTACGAGTTGAAGTCGCTCGCCGTGACGTTTCGGCCGATCGACCAATGGACCGCTGATCCGACGCGCGGCCGCCGGGACGCGTCGTTTAGCGCCTCATTGAGCGCGACAGTTGAGGTGCTTGCACGTGAGTTACGCCAGCTGAACGCGAAGCAGATCGTGATTCAGCTTGCGCTCGACGAGTCACAGATCCGTCTGGACGGCTTCCCGCGTGCCGATGCGCGCCCCTCTCATCCGGGAGTGATCCTCGCGCTGGAATCTAAGTTCGGCCCGCTCAAGTTTGCGGTCGACACGTTCTGGACGTGGCAGGACAACCTCCGCGCGATCGCGCTGGGGATGGAGGCGTTACGCAAGGTCGACCGCTACGGGGTCACCAAGAGAGGGGAGCAGTACACGGGATGGAAGGCCCTTCCCGCTTCCACCGATCCCGCTGATGCGATCCAGACAAGGGACCAGGCCAGAGCGCTGATCGATTCCTACGGTGGATTGATGGAGGCGATCAAGGCCACGCACCCCGACAGAGGGGGCGACGCGACCGAGTTTCGGAAGGTGATGCGTGCGAAGGATCTTGTCGCGTGACCCCGGTTTTTTCCTCTTTGGAGGAGGAGAACGTGCCAACTAAAGGAGGGAACATGGATTTGATCAGGCAAGGGGACGTGCTACTTATCCCCGTAGGCAAGGCCCCTAGGGGGCGTAAGGTAAAGCGCGATAAGGGCCGTGTGATTCTCGCCTACGGTGAGGTTACGGGTCATGCGCACGCGATCCTCGACGGGCACGTGCAGTTGATCACGGCTGAGGATGCGAACGATCTCGCGATGTGGTTCCTGCTCGTACCAGACAAGCCCGCTTCGCTTGTGCATGAGGAGCACTCGACGTTGGTTGTCCCGCCTGGGGTTTATGAGGTACGTCGGCAGCGTGAATATGCGCCCGAGGAAATTCGGTTGGTCGCAGACTGATGAGCCGAATCGAGAAGCTCACAACGGAGCAGGAAGCCCGTTTCGGCGAGTTCGTAGAACGGTGGACGGCAATCGGTCTTTGCACCGACCCGGCTGATCGCCCAAGGGCTGAGGATGCCATCCGCGAGGCTTACAGGCTTGGTGGGAGGGATGCTCCCGAGCGGATCGTATGGTGCGGGAGTCCTCTCGGACAGGCGCTCACGCGAGCGATCGTGCAGCAACATGGGGACTCGGTCGGGGCCTCGGTCGGGGATTCGGTCGGGGCCTCGGTCGGGGCCTCGGTCTGGGCCTCGGTCGGGGACTCGGTCTGGGACTCGGTCGGGGCCTCGGTCTGGGACTCGGTCGGGGCCTCGGTCGGGGCCTCGGTCGGGGCCTCGGTCTGGGACTCGGTCAGGGCCTCGGTCTGGGACTCGGTCTGGGCCTCGGTCGGGGACTCGGTCGGGGCCTCGGTCGGGGCCTCGGTCTGGGCCTCGGTCGGGGATTCGGTCGGGGCCTCGGTCGGGGCCTCGGTCTGGGCCTCGGTCTGGGACTCGGGTTATGGTCAGCATGACGCTGACTGGCTTGCCTTCTATGCGTTTTTCCGGGAGGCAGTGGAACTAGGGAAGCAGACTGACAGGCTGCTTGGGTTGTCCGAGATCGCCGAGTCTGCTGGCTGGTGGCTACCTCACGAGAGGATCTGCTGGGTTACTGAGCGCCACAATATTTGCTCGTTGGATGACCTCCAGAGGGTGCATAGTGAGACTGGCCCGGCGGTTGCTTACCCGGATGGTTGGTCGATATATGCGTGGCATGGGACGCGCGTCCCGGCGCAGGTGATCGAACGTCCGGACTCGTTGACGCCGCCGCAGATTCTTGGCGAGGAGAACGCCGAGGTGCGCCGCGTGATGATGGAGCGCTTTAGCTTTGACCGGCTTGTTCGGGAGAGTAATGCGGAGCGGTTGCAGCAGGACGATTACGGGATCTTGTGGCGACTTCCGGTCCCGGATGATGAGCCTCTTGTGATGGTGGAGTTGGAGAACGCGACCGTGGAACCTGATGGATCTACCCGTCGGTATCTACTGCGTGTCCCCCCGGATATGGATTCCGCTTTGAACGCGGTTGCTTGGACGTTCGATATGAAGCCCAATGAGTATGTGTTGGCGGCTGCTTCGTGACCGTCTCTTCCCGCACGAGTAGGAAACATCCGGGCCGTTACAAGCCGGTTTTTACGCCTGTCGGGTGGCAGGTGGTGGACACGGTCGTTGCCCGGGACCCGGTTGCAGAGCTCGGTACGGGGACACCGGGGTATCGGCGCGCTGTTGAGGAAGCGGTGCGTTTGAACGCCGCTGCTGTTTCGGGACGGGGCGAGCAATGAGCACGGCATATGGATACACGTGCAGTGTATGTCGCACTTGGGTGCCGTCCGGGGTTTATCACTCGTGCAAGAGTTACCCAACAAACGTCACGCCCCCCGTTGCATCGGACGCTATTGCGCTCGCGCTAGGCCGAATTGAAGCGTTGTTGCAGCAGATTGTCCGCAAGTTGGAGTCGCCGCAATGACCCCTCGTTTCCTTACTGTTGGCCTGGTGGGTTCCCTTGTGTTGCTTGCGGTCGGGTGGAGGACGGTGAGGAACGGGTGAACGAGAACTGCATTTGGAGCGATTACGGAACTGTTCTGAAGGTGATTCCACAAGCATTGATTCCACAAGCATCTGATGTGATGGGCGCGACGATTACCGTCAAGGGTGATTCCAGGTACGGGGGTTTCTCCACCGTGCTGACCGTTGCTGAGGCGTTGCTCCTCGCGGAGATGCTTACTTCTTCGGTGCGCGAGGTTATTCGCGAGGTGGGTCTGTGACCGATCACGCCGACGAACTCATCGAGCGCATTCTGAGCGTTAAAGGCGTGTGTAGACCATTTGATGAGGGGTCTGCCTCGTGACCGGCCACGCTCGCATCGAGGAACCGAGCGTCAGCAATGATCTCACGTTACTTGTCAATGCAGCTCGTGTTTCGCCCATCCTTCGTGATGCCGCGGTGCGCGTTGAAAAGCGCGTGTACTCCCTGCTTTCTGAGCTACAGGAGACGACGGAAGAGGCAAACAAGCTGCGCAAGCTCGTCTTACCCGCCCCCGCTCACGCAGCCCTACGGGAAGCGTTGGAGCGGCTTGTTTACACATGCGAGCCACTCATCGAGCCGAAGCGGAAAAATCTGACGGGCAATGCGATGGATGCGGAGGAGTTAGCCGCTCTGGACGAGGCTCGCGCCGCCCTGGCTCTCGTGTCTGCGGCCGACCTGGAGACGATGTGAAGCGTTGCCCTCATCCTCGTGTCGCACGCGAAACACCGGACGGGTACGACATCATCTGCAACGACTGCAGGGCATGCATCGGCACGGTGACGCTCTTCCCTGACGCCGTCCTCGGACGTGGCGAGGCACGTGAGTTGTTGGGAATGCTGCGTGACGCCGGAGAGGGGAGCAGCGTTCGCGCGAAGCTGGTTCGCGCCGCCCAGGGTGCCGCCGACAGGGAGGAGCAGCGATGACGGAGCCGGTCGGCGACCTCCGGGTGATCCGGGAAGCGCTGGAACGCGCGGGCGTCCACTCCGCAGATGAGGGCACCAGTTCATGGGTGGAAGGCGACGCGCTTGCCGCCCTCGACCGGGTGGAGGCCGCGCTGCGCGGTGTCGCGAATCCGCGACGTGCTCGAACCCGCCAGGGGGACACAGTGAACGCCCCAACCCGGAAGCAGTACGAGTACCTCCGCATTCTCGCCAACGGGTCCGCGCGGGTCGTCGGGCCAAAACGGGAGACAGAGATGTACCTGCGTCGCGGCTGGGTCACAGCCGAACTGACGACGGAGAGGCCCTATCCCTACGCGTGGATTCGCATCACCCCTGACGGGCTACGGGCGCTCGCCGTCGCGATTGAACGGTACGGGCTGCCAGAGCTCCGACCGAAGAAGCCCGCCGGGGAGAAAACCACGTGAGCGCCGACGACGCTACCGCCCGTTTCATGGAGCAATGGCTAGAACGCCAGTACCCGGGCACCGTCTGGGAGGTTACCCTCGAACCCACGGATGACGGGCTCGCGACGGAACCCACGGCGGGGCAGGTCACGGGGTCCGACACCGACCGGGTAGGCGATGAGGAGGTCGGGGTTGCGGCCTAACCGGATGCAGTCGTACCTCGTCGCGAGCAGGCCAGCAAGGTCCGGCAGCGACATCTGCTTGAGCGCGGATTCCCACGAAACGGCGGCAGGGAACGAGTGAGCGGCCTTCTGCAACAGATGCTCAGCCTTGAGCGCTTCCTCAGCGACAGCGACGCGTTCCCTGCGTTCTCGCAGGCCGGCGGCGTACAGGCCGAGGTCGCCGATTTCGGCTTGGACTTCAGGGGACGCCCACTGCGCGAGCCCAGCTCGTTCTCTCTCACATGCTCGGGCGAGGTCGGCGACACGCCCGGTCGCGTCCCGCTTCCCCTTAGCCCCAAGACGAGGCAGGTGTGCGCGCATGTCTTTCATCACGGCGTTCTCGATCGGCTCGGCACGGTTTCTGGCAGGGCTGGGGCAGATGCCGCCTGCATGACGTCGGACGCAACGGTAGATCCGATTCCCGTGCGAATCAGCGGTGCCTTGCAGCGCATGACGGCAACCGTCACACCTGAGCAACCCGGCGAGCAGATTCTTCCGCTCACCGCCAGTCGCCCGGCCAACCCCCGGTTGCGCCATCTGCCAAGTCGTGAGGTCAACGATCGGCTCATGGGAGGCAAGGTTGACGAAGCGCTTGTCCCGCCCGTACGAGAGCTCACCGAGGTACACACGGTTTTTGAGGAGCCCGTACACCGCGGGCTTACTCCACGTCTTGGAGCCCTGGGAGGTTGTGACGCCGGACGCTTCGAGAATGCGGGCGAGTTCGACGGGGCCTGCACCTCGGAGACGAGCCTCAAACACTGCTCGGATGACCGGGGCGGTGTCGGGGTCTGGCTCGAGCCGCCTGTCGTTCCTCGCCCGGTAGCCGACAGGGGCGCGCGAGTGGACGGGGATGCCGTTCTCGATCGCCCGTTCCTTCGCCCGCTCGAAACTCGCACGTGCCCGTTTACGAACGTAGGCGGCGAATTCAAAAAGAATTCCCGCTTGCAACTCCCCCTCGGGGCTCGTCCAATCGGACGGGGCATCCGGCGCGTAGATGGCACCGCCGGCGTCGGTGATGCGCCTGACGAGCGCGTGGGAGTGCTCGCTGTCACGGGACAGCCTGTCGAGCCATGCGACGATCAGACCGCCGCTGACGCCCTGTTCGACACGCCGCAAGCCATCTTGCAGGCCGGGCCGGTCCCACTTGCCGCCGGACTCGTCGAGGTCGACGAGCACCTTGTCGACGGTGAGGTTACGTTGGGAGGCAAGCTCGCGTCCGCGCCGCTCTTGTTCATCGGGGCTGATGAGGTTTTCTCGTCCTCCGACGCGGCTGACACGGACGTAGAGGTCTACCGGCTTCACGTCGGCCAAGATTCTAGTCGCACTTATGCAACACGACCGTTGACCACCCGAGCGGGAAGGCGTGTGTATGCCCGCTGACCCGCTCCGCATCTTCGCTGGTGTAAGTGCCGCCCAAGGCGTTTATCTCCTCCACCCCTTCCTCGGCACCGCTGCCGTGTGGCTCGCCCTCGCGGGGCCGACGTGGCGTACGGGCTACCGGTTCGGGTGGCGGCTAGCCGGAAGGAGCGGGCGGTGAGCGGGTGGCCTGGAGACACGCCCCGTGAACGGGACGAGTGGGAGCAGCAGGAGAATCGTCGTCGAGAGATCGCCCGTCTTGAGAGCAGCCCCGATCCAAATGTCGAGAGATGCCCTCGCTGCGGTTCGGCGAGCAGTACGAGACTCGACATGATCGATGGTTTTCCTGACGGGGCGGTGCAGTGCCATGGATGCGGCAAGCCTTGGATTCGTGGCGGTGCTGCGTGACCCCGGAGCGCGCTTCGGGGAAGCAAGCGACTGGAGAGGGCCGCTGAGAGTGCTCACCGTCACCCTGCTAGCAACATTCCTTTGCGCCGCCCTCACGGGTGAAGCTCGCACCTCAACGGATGCTCTATCGCACACGCGCGGGATTCCCAAACCACCTGCGGCGTTGGTGAAACTGATCCGCCGGTACTTCCCCCGCGACTACGACCGCGCGGTGTGCATCGCGTGGCACGAATCACGGTTCGCCCGTCGCGCCTACTACCTCGGCAACTACGGGCTCTACCAGTTAAATCGCTCAACTTGGGACTGGCGGCACAACGCGCGCGCCGTCCCCGTTGTCGGCCGGGTCGATTGGACGCGGATCTACGACCCCGAAGTGAACATCCGGGCGGCCGCTGCGATCTACCGGCACGCGCACGGGTGGGGACCGTGGAGCACGCGAGGGATGTGCGGTGGCTGATGCGCTCACCGTCGGCTCTCTCTTCTCCGGCACCGGCGGGCTCGACCACGGCCTCACCCGAGCCGGATTCCGCCATGCCTTCTTCTGCGAATCGGATGAGTGGCGACGATCCGTGCTCGCCCACCGCTGGCCGGGAGTTCCGATCTACGAGGACGTACGAAACATTTCCAGGGAGGCCGTTGAGGAAGCTCACGCCGGATCAAGTCGTAGAGGCGGTGGGGCTGTATCAAGAGGGCTGGTCATGTCAGGCGCTCGGGAGTCGCTACGGCGTGAGTCGTCAGTCAATGTGGGATCTCCTGCGGCGCCGTACGACGATGCGGCCAAAGGGGGTGATGCCATCGGAAGCCACGCGGGGATCGACCTTCTCTGCGGAGGCTTCCCGTGATCGTGCCAAGACCTCTCCGTCGCCGGACAACGACGAGGCCTCGCTGGCGAACGATCCGTCCTGTTTTACGAGTTCGCCCGCGTCATCGACGCTCTTCGACCCCGATGGCTTCTCATCGAGAACGTTCCGGGTCTCCTCTCTTCAAACGGCGGTCGGGACTTCGGAGCAGTGCTTGGAACGCTGGCCGACCTCGGGTACGGCGTGGGGTGGCGGATTCTCGACAGCCGTTTCTTCGGAGTGCCGCAGCGACGACGACGGTTGTTCATCGTCGGAACCGTCGCTGATGGAGATCCTCGAGCCGCCGCTCACCGTGCCGGCCAAGTACTCGCTGTCGGCACGCGCTGCCCAGGGCATCCTGCGACGCGCACAGAAGCGCGGCAGGACGTTGCCCCCACACTTGCAGCAAGCGCTGGCGGCAGTCGCGGAGGCGACGTGAACCCCGACCGCATGGCGCTCGTCTCGGAAACGCTTCGCAACCATCCACGCGCTGGGAGTGCGACGCCTGGGCAGGTCATCGCGCACGCCCTCACCTCGGAAGGTCACGACGCCAGCGAGGACGGCACCGGGCGAGGCACGCCGATCATCGCCTCCCCGCTTTCTCACGGCTCGAACCCGAACAGCAACGTCGCCGGTCGCAGGCGCGAGGACAACATCAACCTCATCGCGGGGACGCTCGGCGGCGGCAATCACGGCACCGGTCGCCGCTCAAAGGACGATCCGAATCTCGTCGCCTATGCGCTCCGTCGGGACCCCGGCGGAACAGGACAAGGGCACAACACGACGTACGCGACGCAGGGCGCGACCGTCCGTCGTCTCACTCCGACAGAGTGCGAGCGCCTCCAGGCGCTACCTGACGGGTGGACGGCGTTCGGCCCTGACTCGAAGCGCTACGCAGCGCTCGGGGACGCTGTCACCGCGTCCGTGGCCGAGTGGATCGGCCGACGGCTTGCCCAGCACATCACCGCGAGGAGTGCAGCTTGACCGCCGAAACTCCGCTCACCTTCATCGTCCACGGCAAAGACGGTCAGGTGCTCGACGTGATCCGCGAGGACGATCTGCTCACTGCCGGCACTCCGAAAGCGTGGCAGGAGGCTGTGCTGTGGGCGCAGGTTGCGTGGGCTCGTGAGCGCCGTGAGGAGCTACCCGCGTGAAGCCGGTCGAGCAAGAGATTCTCGGTGGCGATTCATCGATGCCTGGCGTTCCCGGCGACTGCCTCCGCGCCTGCATCTGCTCAATCTTCGAGTTGCCAATTCGTGACGTCCCTCATTTCGCCGCCGAAGACGACTGGTACGGCGCGCTTAACCGATGGGTTGAGGGGCGCGGATTCAGGCTTAGCGTGGCGTTCATCCGTTTCGAGGAGGACGAACCAACGATCCTCACGGGCCACCCGTCTGACGGTATCTACTGGATCGCGGATGTGCTTTCGCCGCGCTTGCTGAACGAAAAAGGCAAGCCTGGAATACACGAAGTAGTCATGTGCGGCGGAGAGTTGGCGTGGGACCCACACCCGCAGCGCGACCTCGGTCATCTCGGCTTCACCGGCATCGGCTACACGTTCACCGCCCCTGATCCGGCGCGGCTGCAACTGAGGCCCGCCGTCGATCCTGATCCCGTCGTTACGGCAGCGCAGCGCTATGTCGCCGCCGCCAGCGATGACCCAGCCGTGTTCGAGGACGCCAACTGGTCGCTCCTGCGCGCTGTCACACAATACAACGCCGACCTCGGCGGTGCCGCGTGAAGCTACCGCTCGATCTCCTAGAGGAGCTACCGCTCTCGCAGCCACGCGTACACGGTGCGGCGGGTCACCCCCAACAGCCGCGCGACGTGAGCGACGTCCATGCCCGATGCGACCGCTTCGCAGGCCGCGTAGGACGCTTGTTCCCGCCACCGTGTGCGCCGCAACTGCACGTCACGTCCCTCCTGCCCGAGATCCTCGAGCGAACGCCGCAACTGTGCGTGCTCCCACGACCACACGTCAGCCATACGTCACCGGCTCCTAGCCGTGGATTGCGGGAGCACGCTTATCAGTTGCGGCAGCGTCCCCTCAGGTCGCGCGTCCTCGGAGACAATGAGGGTGAGTCGCAAGGGCCGTGGCCCCCTGTATTGGAGGAGACCAGACCTGAGACGCAGCACCTTCCGGCCGGAGCCGACCGTCTCCTCACACAAGTCGATCAGCTCATCCTCAGCCGTGGCCCACACCCGCTCATCATCAGGGTCGCCCAGGCGGGCGAGAGCCGCGTACTCACGGACGGCCCTCGCGCTCACGTACCACGGCCCCTTAGGCACTCAGACGCGACCCATCTCCGGTACTGGAGGGAGCGCCGGGTCGAGGTAGAGCAGAGAGGGATCTTCGCGCGCTATGTCGCGCGCCTCGTCGAGCGTGACGCAGCAGGCAGGACTGATCGGATCTGCGTACTTGTGAATGGAGCCGTCATATTCCGGGTGCTCCTCAACGTATGCGATCGCGTCGTATCCGGTGAGCGTTTGCGCGGTCATCTGTGTGTCTCCTTCCAACGGGGTCCCGGGCTATCACCACGGGCTGACTGCATACCAGTATACACACTGGGTGGGGGATGTCAACCACCCCATCCCATCGTCCGGGACGGGCAGACATGAGCACGCTCGCGCAACTCGCCCGTCAACCACCAGTGGCGCCTCGTGTTCGCCTAACCCGATCCGCGGCTGGACAACCAACGATGTGTACGCCCGGCTCGCAAAAACGGGTGTTGACCCCGGCAACATCTATGCCCGACAGGAAAAGCTGGGGGTGAGGCGGGAACGCTCCCGCAGCGAGCCCGCCTGGGCGCAACTCGCCAGCAGCCGGCACCTCTCCCACGGGCACGACACCACATGGGCGCACGTCGACCCCGAACAATGGGCCGCCCTCACAACCCGCTACCCAGGACTCACCCCGTGAACCCCGACGGCCGCCTCCAGCACATCCTCGAGGACGAACTCCAGCGCCAAGTCATCGGCACCAAGACAAAGCCGGGGCTCGCCCGCATCGTCGGGTGGCGCGCCTACCACACACTCCGCTCGAAAGGCTCAGAGGCCGGGTATCCCGACTGGTCGCTGTTCCGCGAACGCCACCTCTACATCGAGCTGAAGCGCGAACAAGGCGTCGTCTCTGCCGCGCAACGCGAATGGCTCCGCGCGATCACTCAAGCAGGCGTCGAGGCATACATCGTACGGCCCCGTAACCTCCAAGACATCGCGACCGTCCTCCAAGCACGAGGACCCTACGAAACCTGGAGCCACAAAGCAGTACAAGCCAGGGGCGCGCTACTCCTCGAGGTAGACGAGGTAATCCGAACGGACAAACTATGACCGAAATCCAGGCCACACTACTCGACCTTTATCCGTGCCCCTCCTGCAACGGGAAAGGCACAAAACACGACCACGAAACCAACGACGAACGAGTATGTGTCACCTGCCAAGGAACCAAAAACGTTCCGTGGGATCCCGAGGATAAAAGTATCCCATATTAGGAAAGGAGAAACACAATGCTCGTCAACCTACGAAGACACAAAATCGAGAAGGTATGCGCCGACGAAAAACTCCAACATATAGCGCAACCATGGCTCGACACCTACAACAAGGTCATCGTCGCAACCGACACCCACACCCTCGCCGTCGTACCCGTCGACATCAGCCCCACCGACAAACCCGGGCCGATCCCGCTGCTCGCATTGGACGCCGCCCGGCTGAAATCATCCAAAGACTTCACCGCCGACATCGTCAGCAACGGCACCGTCGACGTCCCGCCGCCGGAGCAACCTACGAGCGCCCCATCGTCGAGAAACTGCTCGACTGGCAACAACTCATCGCGACCGACAGCCGCCCACGGGTCGAGGTCTGCATCAACGCACGGCTCCTCTGGAACCTCGCGCAAGCACTTGGCGCCGACGGACTACGCCTCCAAATCCACGGACCCGAACAAGCGATCCACGTGCGCCCACTCGGACACGACGGGCAGGGACTGATCATGCCTATCCGACTTAGGGACTCGTAGGCGCCCGCCAGTGCCCAGCCGTCAGACCACAACGCCGCTCGCCCTGTTCGATTTCTCCCAATGCTCCCTGTCCGACTGCTGCCACCGACATTTCCATAACAACGAGGCCGCGTGAGCGTGTCCGCCCGCGTGCAGAGCGCACCAGTAGCGAACGTTCTCGACCGGCTTGAGAAGGTCAAGCGCCTGCCCTCGGGAGGATGGACGGCCCGGTGCCCAGCGCACCAAGACCGCAACCCCTCCCTCAGCATCAACGAGGGAAACGATGGACGCGTCCTGCTCAACTGCCATGCTGGGTGCACCGTAGACGCCGTCACGCGCGCGCTAGGGATTGCAGAATCCGACCTGTTCGAACCACGCGAGCAGAACGGCCGCCGCGAGGTCGTCGCCTCCTATCGCTACGAGGACGAGCAGGGTCAGCATCTCTACGACGTCGTACGGTTTGAGCCGAAGACGTTCCGGCAGCGCCGCCCAGATGGCCAATGGGGAATCGCCAACACCCGCCGCGTCATCTACAGGCTCCCTCAAGTCAGAGCAGCGATCGGCCGCGGCGAAACCATCTACATCACCGAAGGCGAGAAGGACGTGCACGCCCTCGAACGCCTCGGCGCCACCGCCACCTGCAACCCGATGGGCGCCGGCAGCTGGAAGGACGACTACACCCGCCAACTCGAAGGTGCCATCAAGGTCGTCATCGTCGCCGACAAAGACGAAGCCGGCCTGGAGCACGCCGCCAAAGTCGAAGCCGCTCTCACCCCTACCGTCACATCGGTCATGGTCGTAGAGCCCGCGAGCGGAAAGGACGCGCACGATCACGCAGCCGCTGGCCGCACCCTCGCCGAGCTCGTCCCACGGATACAGCCCGCCGCGGGCACCACCCCACAATGGACACGCATCAACCTTGGCAACCCCGAATACGCCGTCCCACCAGACCCACCCGCCATTCAAGGCCTCCTCTACGCAGGCAAACGCCACGTCATCAGCGGCCCCCCAGAATCCACCAAAACACTCGTCGCCTACCGACTCCTCCTCGAAGCACTACGCGCAGGCAACCCCGTCGCGATCATCGATTTCGAAATGGGGCCAACAGCCGCCAGAAGGCTCGTCGAAGACGTCGGCGCCACCCTCGAAGAAATCACAAGCATCTACTACACCGAACCCGACGCACCACCCACAGAAGCCGACCTCCAAACCCTCCACGAGCACGGCGCCCAGTACGTCCTCATAGACGCCG
>Ga0081539_10002339_pt1 | contig 27248 bp, 24 predicted proteins | sample TabmetS4T2R2_FD_71023 | JGI IMG/M metagenome (GOLD analysis project Ga0081539, IMG submission 71023) | Tabebuia heterophylla rhizosphere microbial communities from the University of Puerto Rico - S4T2R2 | ecosystem: Host-associated > Plants > Roots > Rhizosphere ...
TTGGGGGGGGGGGGCGGGGGGGGAAAAAAAAAAAGCCGGTGAATGCGACCTCTTACGAGGTCGGCAAGTGGCTCGGTACGACACCGCGCCGCTGGGCGGGCGAGGCAGCGACCGGGTATCTCGCTGACATCAGGGAAACCGATCCGATCTTTGCCCGCGAGGGTCTCGGGCATCCCGGCCTGATCCAGAAGGTGATGAACCGCGTGCTGGTGGACAATGCGATCCTCGGTCCTTGGATTCATGTCGGCAGCAAGATGCAGCTGTTGTCGGCGGCGAAGACCGGCGACGAGATCACCGCGCGCGCCAAGGTGACCGGCAATTACGACAAGAAGGGCCATCGCTTTGTCGAACTCGACGCGCTGGTCGCCGCCAATGGCACGACGCCGCTGGCGCATTGCTGGCACATCGCGATCTACCAGCCGCGCGAGCAGGCAGCGGCGTAACGAAAGCATTCGACCATGTCCCTCACCATCGACTACTACCTCTCGCTCAACTCGCCATGGACCTACATGGGCAGCGCCCTGCTGGCCGAGGTCGCCAGGCGCAACGGCGCTGATGTCAACGTCAAGCCCGCGAAATTCGGGCCGATCTTCGAGAAGACCGGCGGGCTGCCGCTGCCAAAACGCTCGCCGGAGCGGCGCGCCTACCGGCTGATGGAGCTCAAGCGCTGGCGCGAGGTGCGGGATATTCCGCTGATCCTGCAGCCCAAGAATTCGCCCAGCGACGACCTCGCGGCGACGCGCCTCGTCATCGCCGCCAAGCTGCAGGGCAAGGATGCCCACCGACTGGCGACGGAATGCGGGCGCGCGATCTGGGAACTGGATGAGCCGCTGGGCGAGGCCGCCGTGATCGCGGCGGCCGCGAAGCGGGCGGGCATTGACGCCGCCGCCGTGCGCGCCAGCGGGCCTTCGGATGCCGAGCTCGATCAACTCTACGAGCAGTACACGCAGGAGGCGTTGGCGGCCGGCGTGTTCGGCGCGCCGAGCTATGTCCTGCCGTCAGGCGAGTTCTTCTGGGGCCAGGACCGGCTGGAGATGCTGGAGCGCGCGCTGAAGATGCTGCGCGCGCCGCAGGCGGCGTCGGCTTAAGCTAGATCGTGAAGATGCGCCCGGGATTGAGGATGTGATGCGGGTCGAGCGCGCGCTTCAGCGTGCGCATGGTCTCGATCTCCTCCTCGGTGCGGCTGAGCTTCAGATACGGCCGCTTCAAAATGCCGATGCCGTGCTCGGCCGAGATGGAGCCGGCGAAATCGGCGGTGATGCCGTAGACGAGCTTCGTGATCTCCTCGGTCCGATCCGTCGCCGGCGGGTACTTGATGTTGAGGTGCAGATTGCCGTCGCCGGCATGGCCGAACACGATCGCATAGGCGTCCCTGTCGATCGTTTTGGTCTCAGCTTTGATCCGGTCGGCGAACGCCTCCATCTTGTCGATGGCGAGGCTGATATCAAAACCGACGCCGTTGGGGCCGATGGCGCGGCCGAGTTCGACGGAAGAATCGCGAATCTTCCAGATTGCCGCGGCGGCCGCGCCTGAGCTGGCAATCGTCGCATCGATGATGATGCCGTCTTCCAGCGCCGTCTCCAGCATTTCCTCGAGGTCGCTGCGGATACGCTCGGCATCGCTGCCGGATGATTCCAGCAGGACATAGAACGGATGGTTGGTCGGCAGCGGCGCCGCCACACCTTGCACCAGCTCGGTGGTGAGGCGGTAATACTCGTTCCACATCACCTCGAAGGCGGTGAGGTCGCCGCCGAGCCGCGTCCGCGACAGCGCCAGGAATGCGCGGACCTTGTCGAAGCTTTCCAGCGCGCACAGCGCCACCTGCTGCTCGGCCGGCGCCGGGAAAATCCGCAGCGCCGCGCGGGTGACGACGCCGAGCGTGCCCTCGCTGCCGATGAACAGCTGCTTCAGGTCGATGCCGGTATTGTTCTTGATGTACTTTCGAACGCCCTTGAGGATGGTGCCGTCGGCCAGCACCGCTTCCAGACCGAGCACGAGGTCGCGGGTCATGCCGTAGCGGATCACGCGGTTGCCGCCGGCATTGGTGGAGATATTGCCGCCGATGGTACAGCTGCCGCGGGCGCCGAGATCGAGCGGGAACATAAAGCCGTCCTCGCCGACGCGCTCCTGCAGCCGCTGCAGCGGCACGCCGGTCTGCGTAATGACGACCCCGCCGCCGGTGTCGACTTCCTCGATCGCGTTCATGCGCTCCATCGACAGCACGATCTCGCCGGGCAGCGGCATGGTGGCGCGCACGAGCCCGGTCATGCCGCCCTGGGTCGTCACCGGAACCTTGGCCAGATGGCACAGCCGCAGGAATTTCGACACGTCTTCCGTGCTGCGCGGGCGCATCACGGCGAGCGGAGGGGCGACGGGGACGCCCGCCATGTCGGTATGATAGCGCGCGCCGATGTCGCTGCCGGTCAGGACCGTCGTGGCGTCGAAGACCGAGCGGAGCTCGTCGATGATGGCGGCGGACACTGGTTGGCTCCGTGGTCGTATGAAGGGACGGCGGGACGACGGGACCTTACGCCGCCTTCGCCTTCTCTGCATCCCGGATCGCGCGCCAGATCTTTTCCGGCGTCAGCGGCATGTTGATCTCCTTGATGCCGTATTCGGACAGCGCGTCCAGCACGGCGTTGACGATCACGACGAGGCTGCCGGCGCAGCCGGCCTCGCCGCAGCCCTTGGTGCCCAGCGGGTTGGTTTTCGCGGGCGAAGGATGGTCGCCGATATCAATCAGCGGCACGTCTTCGGCGCGCGGCAAGGCATAATCCATGAACGAGCCGGTGATCGGCTGGCCGGAAGAGTCGTAATTCACTTCCTCCATCAACGCCTGGCCAATGCCCTGCACGACGCCGCCGTGCAGCTGGCCGGCAACGATCATCGGATTGACCACGGTGCCGAAATCATTGACGGCGTTGTAGCGCACGACCTGCACCACGCCGGTATCCGGGTCGATCTCGACCTCGGCGACATGGCAGCCGTTCGGGAAGGTCGAGACCGTTTCCTTGGTGGCGTAGTCGACGTCGAGCGAGGAGGGCACATCTTCCGGCATCTTGTCTTCGCGCAGGCGCTGCGCCAACTCCATGATGCCGATCGACCGATCCGTGCCGGCGATGGTGAAGCGGCCGCCGGCAAACTCGATATCGCCTTCGGAGGCTTCAAGCGCATGGGCGGCGGCCTTCTTGCCTTTCTCGACGACCAGCGCGGACGCCTCGACGATGGCCTGACCCGTCGCGGTGATCGAGCGCGAGCCGCCGGTGCCGTTGCCGAAGCGCACGAGATCGCTGTCGTTCTGCTCCAGCGTGATCTTCTCGAAGGGCACGCCGAGCTGCGCCGACAGCACCTGCGCGAACGGCGTGGCATGGCCCTGGCCGTAATCGAGGGTGCCGGTGGTGAGCTTTACGCTGCCGTCGGGTTCAAAGGTGATCTTGCCGAGCTCGCCGCTCGGCGGCGCAGTCACCTCGAGATAGGAGCCGACCGCGATGCCGCGCAGCTTGCCGGCCTTGCGGCTCTCTTTCTTACGCTTGGCAAAATTGGCGTGATCGGAAATCTCCAGCGCCTTGTTGAACACGCCCTGGAAATCGCCGCTGTCATAGGTCACGCCGGACGATGCCGCGAACGGTAGCTGCGACGGCTTGATGAAATTGCGCTTCCGCAAGGTGAGGCGGTTGATGCCCATCTCGTCGGCGGCGCGGTCGATCAGGCGCTCCATGTAGTAATTCGCTTCGGGCCGGCCGGCGCCGCGATAGGCGCCCATCAGCGTGGTGTTGGTCAAGACCGTCTTGATGTCGACGCCGAGCAGCGGGGTGCGATAGACGCTGGCGAGATTCTTGCCGGTGTTGAGCGAGAGCGGGCCGGGCGCCACGCCGGTGATGTAGGCCCCGAGATTGCCAAAGCCGGAGAGACGCACCGCGAGGAAATGGCCTTCCTTGTCCAGCGCGAGCTCAGCGCGGATCAGCTGGCCGCGGCCGTGGCTGTCGGAGAGGAAGCTGGTCGAGCGCTCGTCGGTCCACTTCACGGGACGGCCGAGCGTTTTCGCCGCATACAGGATGCAGACATATTCGGGATAGCTGACGTTCTTCATCCCGAAGGAGCCGCCAACATTGGCGGTGAGGATGCGAACCTTGTCGTTGGTGGTGTTGAGGATTTTCGCCAGAGTCACCTTGTTCCCGGAAACGCCCTGAGTCGGCACCTGCAGCGTATAGCGCTCGGTCTTCTTGTCGTAATGCGCTAGCGCCACGCGCGGCTCCATCGACACCACGGCGACGCGGGTGTTGACGATGTCGAGTTTGGTCACATGCGCGGCGCCGGCAAAGGCCGCCTCGATCTTGGCGGTGTCGCCATAATGATAGTCGAGCGCGACATTGCCCGGGATGTGATCGTAAAGCTGCGGCGCGCCGGGTTTCGCAGCCTCGGCCGCATTGGTGACGGCAGGGAGCGGCTCGATGTCGATCTCGACGGCTTCGCCAGCGTCGCGCGCCTGCGCCAGCGTCTCCGCCACGACGATGGCGACGGGATCGCCGACGAAACGCACTTTGTCTGATGCCAGCGCCTGGCGATTGGTCTGCAGCAGCGGGGAACCGTCGCGGCTCTTCAGCGGCAGGCCGCAGGTGAAGGGTGCGTAGCCGGCGGCGACGAGGTCGGCGCCGGTCCACACCCCGAGCACGCCCGGCATCGTCTTTGCCGCCGCCGTGTCGATACCCCTGATGATGCCATGGGCGTGGCTGGAACGGACGATCCAGGCATAGGCCTGGCCGGGCAGGCCGAAATCATCGGTGTATTTGCCCTTGCCGCGCACCAGCGTGTCGTCCTCCTTGCGGCGCACGGGCTGGCCGACGCCGTATTTTTGCAGTGCGATTGCGTTCTCGATGGACGACTTGGACGGCTGATCTTGCATGGAAATGACCTGAAATGGCTCGTTTCGAGCGGTTCCGCAGGGGATTCCGAGGAGATATCGCACCCGCGAGAGGACGACAACGCACGAATGGGCATGGTCGTTGTGATGGATTGCACCAGAAATCGGCGCTGCTAAGGTTTCGGCGAACGGTAATTCCATGACGGCCCGGACGGGCCTACGGAAAGTCATTTGATGAATGATCATACGCGGCTCCGCGATGGCCATGCGCCTCGCGGCGGCCCGGCCGGGTTGGCTGCGGCTGCGGTGGATACCGCCGTCTATGCGGCGCTCGACCTCGGCACCAATAATTGCCGCCTGCTGATCGCCTGTCCCACGGGCGACGGGTTCCGCGTCATCGATTCCTTCTCGCGCATCATCCGCCTTGGCGAAGGCATTTCCTCGACCGGCGCGATCAGCGAGGCGGCGATGGAACGCGCCATCTCGGCGCTGTCGATCTGCAGCGACAAGATCAGGTACCGGAAAGCGCGCCGGCTGCGGCTGATCGCGACCGAAGCCTGCCGTGCGGCCGAGAATGCCGACCATTTTCGCGAGCGTGTCGCGGCCGAAACCGGCATCAAGCTCGAGGTGATCGACCGCGAAACCGAGGCGACGCTCGCCGTGATCGGCTGCTCGCCGCTGCTCGACCCCAAAGGGCGCGGCGCCATCCTGTTCGACATCGGCGGCGGTTCCACCGAGCTGGTGCGGATCGAGCGCGATCCCGATGTGCCAGGCGCGACGCCTGCCATCAAGGGATGGACGTCGATTCCGCTCGGCGTCGTCTCGATCGCCGAACATTTTGGCGGGCGCGACGTGACGCAGCACTCCTACGGGCAAATGGTGGAAGAGGTCGCGCAATACGTGGCGCCGTTCGCGGCCGAGCATGGCAGTGACTTGCGCGACATGCACATGCTCGGCACGTCGGGCACGGTGACGACCCTCGCCGGCGTGCATCTGAATTTGCCGCGGTACGACCGTCGCCGCATCGACGGCATCTGGATGAACGACGCGGACATTTCCGCGACGGTGGCGAAACTGCTCGCCATGAGCTACCAGGAGCGCGTCGCCAACAATTGCATCAGCATCGAGCGCGCTGATCTCGTGCTGGCGGGCTGCGCCATCCTGGATGCGATCCGCAACGCCTTCCCGATGCCGCGCCTGCGGGTCGCCGACCGCGGCCTGCGCGAGGGCATGCTGGTCGAGATGATGCGCGAGGACGGCGTGCTCAGGGCGTGCTAGATCACGCTGATCTCGCGAGCTGGAATCGATATGGCGAAAGATACCACCGGGCGGCTGCATGTCACGGTCAAGACCGGGGGCAAGCGCAAGCTCTCGTCAAAACTTTGGCTGGAGCGGCAGCTCAACGACCCCTATGTCGCCAAGGCAAAACGCGAGGGATATCGCTCGCGCGCGGCCTTCAAGCTGATCGAGATCGACGACAAATATCGCGTGCTCAAATCCGGCATGACCGTGGTCGACCTTGGCGCAGCGCCCGGCGGCTGGAGCCAGATCGCCGCCAAGCGTGTCGGCGCGCCCGAGAAAGGCAAGGTGATCGCGATCGACCTTTTGGAGATGGGCGAGATCCCCGGCGTCAGTTTTGCGCAGATGGATTTCCTCGACAACGGCGCGCCGGAAAAGCTGCTCGCCATGATGGGCGGCCGCGCCGACGTCGTGATGTCGGACATGGCGGCCAACACCACCGGCCACCGCAAGACCGATCAGCTGCGCATTGTCGGCCTCGTCGAGGCGGCCGCGCTGTTTGCGAGCGAGGTGCTCAATCCCGGCGGCGCGTTCCTGGCAAAGGTGTTCCAGAGCGGGGCGGATGCGGAGCTGCTGGCCCAGCTGAAGCGCGACTTTGCCAGCGTCCGCCATGTCAAACCGGCCTCGAGCCGGCAGGATTCTTCGGAGCGCTACGTGCTGGCGATGGGCTTTCGCGGTCAGCCAGCCGCTGATCCCCAGGGTCAGCCGAGCCGCTGATCCCCAGGGTCAGCCGAGCCGCTGATCCCAGGGTCAGCCGAGCCGCTGATCCCTGGCATCCTGCGTCTCTTCGGTGGCGGCCTTGACCGCCGCGCTCGCTTTCGCGCTGGCCTCACCCTTGCGGCTGGAAATCGCCACCGCCTTGCGGCCCGAAATTTCGTGGCCGGCATCGTCGGGCATCTGCCAGAAGAACCAGGCCGATGCGGCCGAGATGATCGAGACCACGACGAATGCGGGTGCAAACATGGTGGCGTCGAGCTCGGTCGCATGACGCACCCACATCGTGGTTTCGACCGAGGCCGCGCCGACGGCGACGCCAGCGGAAATCGCCAGTTGCTGGTTGACGCTGACCAGCGTCGTGGCACGGCTCATCTGCGACGGCTCGACCTCGGCATAAGCCACGGTAATGATCGCGGTGAACTCCAGCGAGCGGAAGAAGCCGCCGACCACCAGGATGATCATGATTAGCAGCAGCGGCGTGTGAATGGTGAACAGCGCGCAGGCGGCGAGGAAGATGGTAGAGATCAGCGCATTCGCCGTCATCATGTTGCGGAAGCCGAAGGCGCGGATGATCCGCGCGGCCAGCGTCTTCATGCCCATGGCGCCCACCGCGGAGGCAAATGTCACGAGGCCCGACTGGAACGGTGACAGCCCAAAACCGACCTGCATCAAGAGCGGCAGCAGGAAGGGCAGCGCGCCGATGCCGAGGCGAAACAGAAAACCGCCGATGATGGCGGCGCGCAGCGTCGCCAGATGCAGCAACGAAAAGTCCAGCACCGGCGAGCCGGTGCGCCGCGCGTGCATCACATAGAGCGTCATCGAGATCGTGCCGATGCCGACGAGAGCCGCGACCACCGGCCAGGGCAGCAGATTGAGTCCTGCCACTGACAGCCCGAAGGCGATGCCGGCAAGGCCAATCCCGGCGAGCATGAGGCCGTACAGGTCGAAGCGCTCGAAACCCTCGCTCTTGATCGGATCGATGTATCTCAGTGCGAGGAAAATGCCGAGCAGCCCGATCGGGATGTTGATGAGGAAAATCCAATGCCAGGAGAGATAGGTGGTGATGAAGCCGCCGAGCGGCGGGCCGATCACCGGGCCGATCAGCGCCGGTACGGTGACCCAGGCCATCGCATTGATCAGTGCGCTCTTGTCGATCGAACGCAGCAGCACCAGCCGCCCTACGGGCGTCATCATCGCCCCGCCGAGGCCCTGCAGAATCCGCGCGACCACGAAATGCGTGACCGATTGGGAAAGCGCGCACCCGATCGACCCGATCATGAACACGCCGACCGCGATCGCAAACACCATCCGCGCGCCGAAGCGGTCGGCGGTCCAGCCGCTCGCCGGAATGAACACCGCGAGCGACAAGAGATAGGATGTGATTGCGAGCTTCAGCGTCAGCGGGCTGGTGCCGATGTCGGCCGCAATCGCCGGCAGCGAGGTCGCAATCACCGTCGAGTCCATGTTCTCCATGAACAGGGCGGTGGCGACGATAAGCGGGATGAGGCGCTGCTTGTCCATGGGGGATGTCGAGCGGGAAGGGCGGCTGGTCAGTGGGCTGTATCATCCAACTGTCATGGAGGCCATTGCGGAAAGCGATGGCATACCTACATCCCATCCCACGTGTGCCCCGCCCTGGCAGCGAGCCGGGGCCGCCCAGCCGGTCACAAAAAGCTGTGCATGGCAGCCAAACGCTTTGATTCGGCGTGCAGCCATGCTAGGGACCAGCGTCAACCCCACTGATGGGCTTCGATTCGAGGGCCGTGCCGCACGGTGCAGCCGAGGGCGACGCTCATCCCGCAATGCTCGCGGCGCCGCGCCGCCGAAAGGAGTTGGCAAATGGCTCTTGGCCCCGGCAATAACGCGATCCGCGAAGCCTTCACGTTCGACGACGTCCTGCTCAAGCCCGGCCTTTCCGACGTCCTGCCTTCCGAAGTCGACATCCGCTCCCACGTCACCCGCGCCATTCCCCTGAACATCCCGATCATGGCCTCCGCGATGGACACCGTGACCGAGGCGCGCATGGCGATCGCGATGGCGCAGGCCGGCGGCGTCGGCGTCATCCACCGCAATTTCGATGCCGAGGGCCAGGCGGCGCAAGTGCGGCAGGTGAAGAAGTACGAGTCCGGCATGGTCGTCAATCCGCTGACCATCGCGCCCGACGCGACGCTTGCCGACGCGCTGACGTTGATGAAGGACAACGGCATCTCCGGCATTCCGGTGGTGACCGGCGGCGGCAACGGCAAGCCCGGCAAGCTGGTCGGCATCCTGACCAACCGCGACGTGCGCTTTGCGACCGACCCGCGCCAGAAGGTGTCGGAGCTGATGACGCATGAAAAGCTCGTCACCGTGCGCGAAGGTGTCGGCCAGGACGAGGCGAAGCGGATGTTGCACCAGCATCGCATCGAGAAGCTGGTGGTGGTCGACGATCAGTATCGCTGCGTCGGCCTGATCACCGTGAAGGACATGGAGAAGGCGGTCGCCCATCCGCTCGCCTGCAAGGATGCGCAGGGCCGGCTGCGCGTCGCCGCCGCCACCACCGTCGGCGAGGGCGGTTTTGATCGCACCGAGCGATTGATCGACGCCGGCGTCGACCTCGTCGTCGTCGACACCGCACACGGACATTCCGCCCGCGTGCTGGAGGCGGTCAATCGCATCAAGCGGCTCTCCAACGCGGTGCAGGTGATCGCCGGCAACATCGCCACCAAGGAGGGCGCCCAGGCGCTGATCGACGCCGGCGCCGACGCCATCAAGGTCGGCATCGGCCCGGGCTCGATCTGCACCACGCGCATCGTCGCCGGCGTCGGTGTGCCGCAGCTCACCGCCATCATGGATGCGGTGGAGGCGGCGAAGAAGGCTAACGTGCCCATCATCGCCGACGGCGGCATCAAATATTCCGGCGACCTCGCGAAAGCCCTCGCCGCGGGCGCCGATGTCGCCATGGTCGGCTCGTTGCTTGCCGGCACCGACGAGACACCTGGCGAGGTGTTTCTGTGGCAAGGCCGTTCCTACAAGGCCTATCGCGGCATGGGCTCGGTCGGCGCGATGGCGCGCGGCTCGGCCGACCGCTATTTCCAGCAGGACATCAAGGACACGTTGAAGCTGGTGCCCGAAGGCATCGAGGGCCAGGTGCCCTACAAGGGCCCGGTCGGCAATGTCATGCACCAGCTTGCCGGGGGCTTGCGCGCCGCGATGGGCTACGTCGGCGCACGCAATCTCGGCGAATTCCATGACAAGGCGCAGTTCGTGCGCATCACCGGCGCCGGCCTGCGCGAGAGCCACGTCCACGACGTGACCATCACGCGCGAAGCCCCGAATTATCCGGGCGGGGCGTAATACCGTCATTGCGAGGAGCGAAGCGACGACCCTTCTCCGCTTGCTGCGCAAGCTTCGCAGGGCTGGGAGTCCGCCGAAGCGCTCGGCGCGAAGGCGGAAGCAATCCAGTTGACACAGCTGGATTGCTTCCGCCTTCGCTCATTGAGCTACGGCGGACAAGTCGCTACGCTCGCAATGACGAATAACAATAATGAGGAAACGACCATGTCCCATCCCGCAAAGCGCGTCGTTCTCGTCTCTCGGCCAGTCGGCGAGCCGAAGGCGACCGATTTCCGTATCGAGGAATACACGGCACCCGCGCCCGGGCCGGGGCAGGTGCTGCTGCGCACGATCTGGCTGTCGCTCGATCCCTACATGCGCGGGCGGATGAGCGACGGCCCGTCCTACGCGCAGCCGGTGCCGATCGGCGGCGTGATGGAAGGCGGCACGGTGAGCGAGGTGATCGCGTCCGACAATCCCGCCTTTGCCAAAGGCGACATCGTGCTGTCGCGCGCTGGCTGGCAGACGCATGCGATCTCCGACGGCCAGGGACTGGCGAAAATCGATCCGAAGATCGCGCCGATCTCCACCGCCGTCGGCGTGCTCGGCATGCCCGGGATGACGGCGTATACGGGCTTGCTCGATATCGGCAAGCCACAACCGGGCGAGACCGTCGTCGTCGCGGCCGCCTCCGGCGCCGTCGGCTCTGCGGTCGGGCAGATCGCGAAGATCAAGGCTGCGCGTGCGGTCGGCATTGCCGGCGGCAAGGACAAGTGCGACTACGTCAAGCGCGAGCTCGGCTTCGACGATTGCCTCGACCATCGCGATCCCGATCTCGCGGCAAAGCTGAAGGCTGCTTGCCCGAAGGGGATCGACGTCTATTTCGAGAATGTCGGCGGCGCCGTATTCGAGGCGGTGTTTCCGCTGCTCAACAATTTCGCGCGCATTCCCGTCTGCGGCCTGATCGCGCATTACAACGACACCCAAGCCGTCGCGCCGAAATGGGCGCCGATGCTGATGCGCGCGATCCTGACCAAGCGACTTACGTTCCGCGGCTTCATCGTGTCCGATTTCACTGCCCGCCAAGGCGATTTCCTGCGCGACATGTCGCAGTGGTTCCGCGAGGGGAAACTCAAGCACAAGGAGTTCGTCACCGAGGGCCTTGATAGTGCGCCCGGCGCGTTCATGGGCCTGTTGAAGGGCGCCAATTTCGGCAAGCAGCTCGTGCGCGTTGGGCCGGACAAGGCCTGAGCTTCGGTCGCGGGGAACTTTCGCCGGCATGTGAACCCGATACAGTTCCACCGGCGATTCACGCTTCATTGAAACCTGCGCAGGAACGGCTTTTCCGCGCGCAGGTTGGCTTCTCATATCGAAAGGAGGAGCCAGATGACCAAGATGACACTTCTCGCCGCCGGAGCGCTTTCGGTTGCGATGCTTGCCACGCCGGCGATGGCGCAGGAAGCGACCCAGGAACCAGGCGTGATGGGCTACAACTATCCCAATTCGGCGTATTTGAGGGGCGGTTACGGCCATAGCTTCAAGCCGCGGCCTGCCGATTACTACCATGGTTATGCGTATCGATGGCCGTCTCTGAGGACGGCGCCGGAAGGCTATGGGCCGTACGGTTACTACGGCTACGGCTACCCCGCTTACTACAACGGGCCGTACTGATCGGGCGGCTCGCTCGCCGAGCAGCTCGTCCATGTTGACATCAAGTTGGCCGGGCGCGCGGACTTCGCGGGCCCGGTTTGCTTTTGACCGATGATTTCCTTGTCTGGTCCGGAATGATGAGGCCGGCTCTCACGCTTGATTGAGAGTTTCGGCGGAACGGCCGTTGCCGGCACCGGTTGGCCCTCGTCCGCAAATGGAGAAGCAACATGATGATGAGATCTCTCGCCATCGCCGTCGGAGCACTCTCGGTGACCGCACTCGCGACACCGGCTATGGCACAGGTATTCGTCCAGGAACCCGGTGTGCTGGGATACAGCTATGCCGACGGGCCATATCGTGGCGGCTATGCGTACAGGTTCGGGCCAGGGCCGGGTTACTATTATGGTTACGGTTACTCGCCGGGACCGCGCGTCGGAGCGTTTGCGACAGCGCCTTGGGTGGATACCTCGTACGGCTACTATGGCTACAGCTATGTCGCGCCGTATTGATCGCGGCTAGTGGCTCGGGTTGTCGCCCAATAGCTCGTCCAGACTGACATCAAGCTGACCGGGCGCGCGGACGTATCGCACCTCGAAACTGTCGGGGCGGAAGCGATACTCCACGAGCCCGGTTTCCTTGATGCCGATCACTTCCTGCTTGGCATCCGGAATGACGAAGCCCGCCGAAGGCGCCCAGACGTGGCGCGTGCGGCCGAAGGTGTAGTCGCGGCGCTGATGCACATGGCCGCTGGCGACCAGGCGCACATCATGCGCGCCGAGCATGGTCACCAGCTGCGCGCGCACGGGCTGCGGCACGAAGCGGATTGCCGTGCCGGGCGTCTCCGGATCTTCGGGCACCCGCAGGAACAGCGGCTTGTGCAGGAACAGCGCGATCGGCTTGCCGTTCGCGGCCGAGAGCTTTGCGGCGAACCAGTCCATCTGCTCGGCTTCGCTCGGAATTCCCGTGTTCATGATCAGTGAATTGAGCCCGATAAAATACCAGCCGGCCGCCTCGAACTGAAAGCGGTCCTCGCCGAACACGTCGACGAAGGCCGCGCGGCCCTTCTCGTCGGCGGGCTGCGTCGGCGGCGTGCCGACCGCCGTCGGATTGTCGCCGATGTCGTGATTGCCGGGCAGATAGCGGCAGTCCACGGGAAGGGCAGCGTGCAGCTCTTCGGCAAATTCCATGTCGGCGCGGCTGCTCGGGCCGTCCCATGCCACATCGCCGCTGTTGATGACGAGGTCGGGCCGCGTCGCGTCGATATGCGCGCTGACGCGCTGGAAATTGTCGGTCAATTTCGCAAAGGGGCGGGCGCGCGAAAGGTGCGTATCGGAAACCTGGGTCAGGCGAAATTCCGTCATTGCGAGTATTCCCTGGGCAATATGCCTTCCAAACCAAGCCGTATCAGTGTAACGCGTCGGAATGGTGACGCCAGCGCGAGGGATTTTTTATGTCGGTCCTTATGGTCTTGCTGCCGGTCTTCGTCCTGGTCGGGCTCACTTTCTTTCTGATGTTGTGGCTGGCCCGCGAACGCGGCAACGCGGCGGCTCGCGAGTCGAGGAACGACATTGGCTTCGTCCACGGGCTGGATGTCCTTTTCTACGTCCTGATCGCGATTGCCCTGCCGTTGCGCCGGACCGATCTTGTCATCGTCATGCTCTCCTGGGTGTTTGTGGTAACGCGCTTTGCCCATGCCGGCATTCTCGTCACTTCCAGCGAAGGCCGCAACCGCTCGCTCGCCTGGTATGCCGGTGCGCTTGTGCTACTTGCGACGTGGGTCTACTTCGCGCTGAAGATTCTTCTTCCGCTTTAAACGCTGTACGAATTCCATGACTCCTGCCGCCCGGCTGTCCGCCGCCATCGACATCATTGCCGCCATCGAGGCCCAGCGCGTTCCGGCGGCGCAGGCGCTGAAGGAATGGGGCACGTCGCACCGCTTTGCCGGCTCCGGCGATCGCGCGGCGATTTCCGGGCTGGTGTGGGACGTGCTGCGGCGGCGCGCCTCCAGTGCGCATCTGATGGGGAGCGAAACACCGCGGGCACGGGTGCTCGGCATGCTCCACCTCGAGCGCGGCCTTGATGTCGATACCATCGCCGCGATGAGCGACGGCAGCCGTTACGCGCCGGAGCCGTTGAGCGAGGTCGAGCGCGCCGCGCTGGCGTCCGGCTCGCTCAAGAATGCGCCGGCGCATATCGCCGGCGATTATCCGGAATGGCTGGACGCGCAGCTTGCCGCCGTGTTCGGCGATGACCGCGTGGCGGAAGCAACTGCGATGGCAAGCCGCGCGCCGCTCGATCTGCGCGTCAACACGCTCAAGGCCAAGCGCGAGAAGGTGCTTGCCTCGCTGAAACATCTCGGCGCCAAGCCGACGCCATGGTCGCCGCTCGGCCTGCGCATTGAGCTTTCCGCCGACGCGCGCAATCCCGGCATCCATTCGGAAGAGGATTTTGTGAAGGGCGCGGTGGAGGTGCAGGACGAAGGATCGCAGCTCGCCGCGCTGTTCGCGGCGGCAAAGCCCGGCGAGCAAGTGGTCGACATCTGCGCCGGCGCCGGCGGCAAGACGCTGGCGCTCGCCGCCATGATGGGCGGCAAGGGCCGGCTGATTGCCAGCGATCGCGACAAGCGGCAGCTCGCGCCGATCCATGAGCGGCTGTCGCGCGCCGGCGTGCACAATTGCGAGGTGCGCGCGCCGAAGGGCGAGGCCGAGCCGCTCGCCGACATCAAGGCGAGTGCCGATCTCGTGGTGATCGATGCACCCTGCAGCGGCACCGGAACGTGGCGGCGCAATCCGGATGCCAAATGGCGGATGCGCCCGGGCGCGCTGGAGGTGCGGCTGAAGGACCAGGTCGAGGTGCTCGATCGCGCCAGCGCGATGGTGAAGCCGGGCGGGCGGATTGCGTACATCACGTGCTCGGTGTTGCCGGCCGAGAACAACGAGCAGGTACGCGCGTTCATCGCGCGGCACCCGGAGTTTGCGGTGGTGCCGCCGGAGGAGACGACGAGCGTGCTGTGGGACAAGGCCGAGGCGTTTGCGCAAGTCGCGTTGCGCTCCGACGAGGGCTGGCTGATGACGCCGCGGCGCACCGGCACGGATGGGTTCTTTGTGGCGATGATGCGGAAAGGCCAATGATGGCTACCTGTTGAGTGCGACATCGCGAAACGCGTGCACCAGCGGCTTTTCGAGCTTGCCGCTCATGCCGAGCAGGATGTCATAGGCTTTTTCCCGCGGTATGGTCGGCTTGTAGGTCCGGTATTTTGGCAAAGGCGCGCAGCACCGTGCCCACTTTGCTTGCGTGCCTTTGAAGGAGGCACGCTTCCGCCGTCTCGTTGAGCTACGGCACGTGGTCGCTTTGCCTATCCCACGACTTGCCATGACATACGATCTCGTTCTCACGGCGTGGTTTCGCCTGAGTCTTGCATCTGTCGGCCCTCTGAACCTTAGAGGGCGCAGGGAAGGCCGGGCGCCAGCGGCACCCGCAATCACCGTGTGCAATGGGTAGAAAAGAACGCACACGGATTTGACAGGTACCAGCCAGGACATCCCGGCCTTCCCCGCGCAATGGTTTGACGGCTTATACGCGCTCTCCCCGGGGAAGCGGCCTTTTTTGCCCCCGTTGCCGGCGGGACTTACCGCCAGCGTAGCGCCAGGGTCGCGGCGCCAGGACCACACGACTTCGCCGTACGCTGCGGCGTTTCGTCGGGTGGAACACCACCTGACGCCGCAAGCGTCCATCGCACCCCGCGCCACGCTCGGTGACGATCGCGCGAACGTCCCTCATGGCGGCGCGGGCTGACCAGGACTATAGTTCTGATTTGCGGAATAGTCAAGAGGCAATTCTGAAAAATCGTACTACCGTCATTCGGGGCGCGCCGCAGGCGCGAGCCCGGAATCCATAATCACAGGCGGTCGTTGTTGCAAAGAAAGCCGTCGACCAGTCTTCAAGGCAACAGGCCGCGGCGTATGGATTCCGGGCTCGCCGCTTTGCGGCGCCCCGGAATGACGAGGGGGCTCAATGCACCAGATGGTTCGCCGAGCCCTGCCGGATCTTGCCGTCGGCGTTGAGCCGCAGGTATTCGCAGATCTTCGCGCCGCGCTCGTTTTCGTAGAACACCACAAGGCTGTCGGGGCTGACATAAACGTCGATCAGGGTGAAGTGCAGGTTGGGCAACAGGTCGAGCCCCTTGCGCCAGTATTGCCGCAGCTTCTCCTTGCCGCGCACGGTGCCGGTGGGATCGAAGCCGAGCAGCGGGATCTTGTCCGAGGTCATCTCGGCCTCGTCGGAATAAAGCGCGAGGATGCGCTCGAGGTCGCGCGAGTTCCAGGCGTCGATCCACTGCCTGCCTAGCGCGGCGCAATAGACCGGATTGTGGTGCGATTGGGCCATGCGTTCCTCCAGATGTTATAAGGTCAGTATTACTGACCTATTTAGATTGTCCATCAGGAGAAAGGGAAAAGCTGCCCCGCGCGGCCGGCATGCCTTTAAGAAGGATGTGGGCTGGCCCGCTGGCGCGGTTGCGGCAGGGGGCGGCGTCGCGTATCTGCTTGCCATGACAGCCCCACAGAAAGCCGAACAGCCGACGCCCCCCGTGGCCTCGGCGCATGAAAAGATTCTGATTGTCGATTTCGGCAGTCAGGTGACGCAGCTGATCGCGCGCCGGGTGCGCGAGGAGGGCGTCTATTCGGAAATCGTGCCGTTCCAGAAGGCGGAAGCCGCCTTCCTTCAGATGAAGCCGAAAGCAGTGATCCTCTCCGGCGGTCCGGAGTCCGTGCACGAGGCGGGCTCGCCGCGCGCGCCGCAGCTCATTTTCGACTCGGGCGTGCCCGTGCTCGGCATCTGCTACGGCCAGATGACCATGGCCGCGCAGCTCGGCGGCGAGGTCGAGGGCGGGCATCACCGCGAGTTCGGCCGCGCCGATGTCGAGGTGAAGGGCACGAGCCAGCTGTTCGATGCCACCTGGGACAAGGGCGGCAAGTACCAGGTGTGGATGAGCCATGGCGACCGCATCAGCAGAATGCCGCCGGGCTTTGTGGTGGTCGGCACCTCGCCGAATGCGCCGTTCGCGGTGATCCAGGACGAGAAGCGGAAGTATTACGGGCTGATGTTCCACCCCGAAGTGGTGCACACGCCCGACGGCGCAAAACTATTGCGCAACTTCGTGCGCAAGGTGGCGGGCCTGCACGGCGACTGGACCATGCGCGCTTTCCGCGAGGAGGCGATCAAAAAAATCCGTGCGCAGGTGGGCAAGGGCCGGGTGATTTGCGGTCTCTCCGGCGGCGTGGATTCGGCTGTTGCGGCGGTGCTGATCCATGAGGCGATCGGCGACCAGCTCACCTGCGTGTTCGTCGACCACGGCCTGCTGCGGCTGGATGAAGCCAAGACCGTCGTCGACCTGTTCAGGGGCCATTACAACATTCCGCTGGTTCACGTTGACGCCTCAAAGCAATTTTTGGGCGAGCTCGAAGGCGTCACCGATCCGGAGAAAAAGCGCAAGACCATCGGCCGCCTCTTCATCGACGTGTTCGATGCGGAGGCGAAGAAGATCGGCGGCGCCGAATTCCTGGCGCAAGGCACACTCTACCCCGACGTAATCGAGAGCGTCTCCTTCACCGGCGGCCCGTCGGTGACGATCAAGTCGCACCACAATGTCGGCGGCCTGCCCGAGCGGATGAACATGAAGCTGGTCGAGCCGCTGCGCGAACTGTTCAAGGACGAAGTGCGCGCGCTCGGCCGCGAGCTTGGCCTGCCGGAAATTTTCGTCGGCCGCCATCCGTTCCCCGGCCCGGGCCTCGCCATCCGCTGCCCCGGCGACATCACCAGGGAAAAGCTCGACATCCTGCGCAAGGCCGATGCGGTCTACATCGACCAGATCCGGAAGCACGGCCTCTACGACGAGATCTGGCAGGCCTTCGCCGTGCTGTTGCCGGTGAAGACGGTCGGCGTGATGGGCGACGGCCGCACCTACGACTACGTCGTGGGCCTGCGCGCGGTCACCTCGACCGACGGCATGACCGCGGACTTCTACCAGTTCGACATGAAGTTTTTAGGCGAGACCGCCACGCGCATCATCAACGAGGTGAAGGGCGTGAACCGGGTGGTGTACGACGTGACGAGCAAGCCGCCGGGGACGATTGAGTGGGAGTGAATGTGTCGCGATCGTCATATAGTTCGTTCCCTTGATGTGCGGCTGACCGCGTAACGGAGAAACCGCATTGTCATCAACGGGGCCGTTCTCGCTGGTTCATCGGTCAAGCAACGATCGCCTCGCCAGGCTTGCATGGCGGGTGCCAGCCTTCCACGACAATACTTAGAATGCGCTCCATGCTCACAGCCTGGGATCGATCGGTTCGCTCTCCAACGCCAGCACTGCGAACACGCATTCATGCACGCGCCGCAACGGTTCCCGGGCGACGAAGCGCTTCAACGCCTCGTGGCCGAGCGCGAATTCGCGAAGCGCAAGGTTGCGTTTGCCGCCGAGGCCGCGCTCACGCAGCCGGACGAGATGTTCCGGCGCATCGTATTCGGGTCCGTAGATGATGCGCAAATATTCGTGGCCGCGCACCTTCAGTGCGGGCTGAACGAAGCCTTTCTGACCCCTTGCAATGAAGGCGCGGGGCTTTACGACCATGCCTTCGCCGCCATTGCCGGTCAGCGCCTCCCACCAGGCAATCGCATCGCGCGTCGCGTGTTCATCGGCCAGCGCGACTGTGCGCCATTGCGTACGGGTGATGACACCATTTGCGGCCGCTGCAAGACGATCGGCGAATTCCATGTGCCAAACGTGATCCTGATCAAACCAAACGCGGGCTTCACTGGCGAGCAGATGAAAGGGCGCGACCTTGAGATCGTCGGCGCAGGTGACCGGCCACACGTAGGGTGCCCAGGCCTTGCCATAGCGTTCGGCACGCTGCGCACGATCGGCAAGGCGCGCGCGTAGGTTCGCCACCTCCAGGCCTCGCTCGCCGGCACGCGTCAACGCTTCTGCCGCCGCGGCGAGACCTGCGCGCGACGATGCGGCGACCGGCGCATACTGGTTCTCAATCAGGCTGCCGGCCTTGGCGGACCACGGCATGATCTCGGCATCGAGCAGGAGCCAGTCGGTCTTGAGTACACTCCACAGGCCGGCGCTGCCAATTGCATTCCGCAGCCGCGCGAGCAGCGCCTCGGTTATCGCGGCATCATTGAAGAAGGCCCGGCCGGTCCGGGTCCAGATTGCGCCGGTTTCCTCGCCCGCGGTGCCAAATCGCGCACGAGCCGCCTCGGCGCTTGCGCAAAGGGCGATCACGGCGCGGGAGCCCATGTGCTTTTCCTCGCAAACCACTTCGCCGATGCCGCGTTCGCGGAAATGCGCAAAGGCTTCCTCGGGTCGCTCCAGCCAACCTTCGCCCGCGCTGGTCTCCGACGGCGACATGGTCGGCGGCAGGTATGCGAGCCATTGCGGCGCCAGCGAGAACCGGCTCATCGCCTCCAGCGCTGCCGAGGCATTTTCTTCCGCCACCACGATGCGCCCTTTGAGCTCGGTATCGATCCAGCGCCGGCCGCTCACATCCTTGATGTCGAGGACCTGGTCGGCGTCGGCCTGGGCCGAAGTCGACGACGGCGTGGTGCGGAGCGGACGGACTGGTTCGGACCAAACCTGGGTGGCCGGGACATCCACCAGCTCCTTCTCCGGCCAGCGCAGCGCCGTCAGCTTGCCGCCAAAGACGCAGCCGGTGTCGATGCATATTGTGTTATTGACCCAATCCGCCCTGACGACAGGGGTGTGGCCGTAGACGACAGTCGTCGGTCCCCGGTAGTTCGCAGCCCAGTCGGCGCGGACGGGCAGGCCGAACTCGTCGATTTCGCCGGTGGTCTCGCCAAACAGGGCAAACTCCCGCACCGCGCCCGATCCGCGGCCTATCATCTCTTCTTTCAGGCCGGCGTGGGCCACCGCGAGGCGTCCGCCGTCGACCCACACGTGGCTGCGAAGCCCGTCGAGAAATTTCGCCGCGGCTTCGCGGAAGCCGCGATCCTCGGCGTCGATCTGGTTGATCGTTGCCTGCAGCCCGTGGGCGATCTTCACATTGCGGCCGGCCAGCCAGCGCTCGAATTTGCGATCGTGATTGCCCTGGACGACGTAGGCCGTTCCCGCCGCCGTCATGCTCATCGCAATGCGCAGTACATCCGGCGAGTTGGGGCCGCGATCGACGAGGTCGCCGACGAAGATCGCCTTGCGTCCCACGGGCGGGGTCACCGCGACGGTACGCTCGCCGTCGCCGGACCATGCAACGCGATAGCCTAGTTTCGCCAGCAACGCCTGAAGCTCATCGGCGCAACCATGCACGTCGCCGATGATATCAAACGGTCCGCGGTCGCTTCGTTTATCAGTCCAAAGCGGCTGTCGCGCGACGACGGCCGCTTCAATGCTGTCGACGCTGGAGAGTTTCCAGACCTGGCGGAATCCCTCGCGCTGCAGGCCGCCGAGGCCGCGCCGGATTTCCGACACCATCCGCTGCACAACCTTGCCGCCGAAACTGCGCTCCGGTCGCGTCTTGTTGCGCTCGATACAGACATCGATGCCGGGGTCGATGACGATGGCGACCGGCAGCGCATGCCACTTGCGCGCCAACTCGATCCACGTCTTGCGGTCCGCGGCCCGAACGTTGGTGGCGTCGATCACGGCGAGCTTTCTGTGCTTCAGCCGTCTGCCAGCGATCTCGCGCACGAGTTCGAAGGCGTCGGCGGTGATCCCCTGATCGGTCTCGTCGTCCACGATCAGGCCGCGGCAGCGATCCGAAGAAATCACTTCCGTCGGCAGAAAATGCTTCGCGGCAAACGTCGACTTGCCCGATCCTGTCGAGCCGATCAGCACGACGAGCGAGAAGTCGGGGATGTCGATGTGCATGGCGGCTGCATTCATCGGGAAAATACCGCCATTTGGGTCGGCGCTCCCAACGATGCGTCCTCGCGGCCGATGCCGCCAAAAGCGGCGACGTAACCGTATGCGGATGCGACCCTGTCGGCCCATGCCTGGAACTCGGCGCGGGTCCACTCGAAGCGATGGTCGGAGTGACGGAATGCACCCGCGGCAAGATTGGGAAACAGTGCGTTGTATTCCGCGTTCGGTGTTGTGACCACGACAGCACGCGGACGATGCTCGCCGAATACAACGCGCTCGACCGTTGGCAGCCGGTCCGGATCAAGATGCTCGATGACCTCGACGAGCGCGGCGGCATCGACGCCTGCCCAGCGATCGTCGCGATAGGTGAGTGAGCCATGCAGCAACGAGACGCGACCCTCCGGCGGGCCGCCCGGCAGATTCAGCTTGAGCCGCTTTGCCGCCCATTCCAACTCATGCGCTGCTGGGTCGAGCCCGAACAATCGCTCGACCCAGCGCTCACGGACGAGATGCTGCAACAGCTTGCCTTCGCCGCAGCCAAGATCGGCGATGCTCCTGGCGCCGGTTGTACGGAGCGCCTCTACTACCGCCGCCATCCGTTCGTCGTTCAACCGCATCGGCGCCTCCAGCGCTTCCTCGGCCGCGCCGCGCGCCGCTGGCTCGACTGCTTCTTCCTGTGTCTCCGGCGCCAGCCGCGCCAGCGCGGCGCGTGCGAGCACCCCGCGGTGGCGAAGATAGCGGCGAACGATCAACTCCTTGGAGGGATGCTGATCAAGCCAGCCTTCGCCGCGCGCCAGCAGCTTGTCGATCTCATCCTCGCCGACCCAATAATGTTTGGCGTCGTCCATGACGGGGATCAACACGTAGAGATGATTTAGAAGCGCGCTGAGGCGAGCCTGTCCTGCAAGTTTCACGCGCGCATAGAGCGTGTTGCTTTCGGGACCAATGACGGGATCGATATCGACGCGCCAGCCCAGGGGCTCGAATAGCGCCCGCACCAGCTTCTCGCCACCACGCATCGGCAGCGGTGTCACCACGGCTTCGAGGTAAATAGCACTGTCGGCCAGCTCCTGACGCGCAGTGCAGACGCCGGTCATTGCCGTGCGGAATGCCTTGTTCAGTGCCACCGACAGGAATGAAGAGGCCGCGTAGGGACGATCATTGACATATTGGTCGAGCAGACCGTCAGCTTGCCCTTTGCCACGAACAAGGCCAATCGGGTCTATGTCGAGTATCAGCACAGCCTCGCAACGCGTCGGCTGTGCTTCCGGATAGAGCACTACCGCCTTTCCGAATCTCAACTCGACTTCGTGCAACCTGTCAGGATGCTTGTGGAGCAAAAAACCGAGGTCAGTCGCCGGCTGGTAAGTGGTTGCGATGGACAAGAACATGCGGTCAGATAGCCGATGGCGCAATATTGATCCAGCCCTTTCGCGCGGAGCGTGCGAAGGCCAATTCCCACGCATAGGCCGGCCGACTCGACGTCAAACCCTAGGCGTGTCTTCCGCTTTGACGAGATTCGCGCGGCGCACGGCGTCATGGAGGCGAATGAGGCCGGCGGAAAGATGGTCGTGGGCCACGACTGAGACTTGCAGGGTCGCCTCCGGAAGGACAAATACAGGTTTCATCACTAACGCCGAGACTGGCCCGTCGCAGGAGGCACCGATGCAAGAAGCCCTCGTCGTCCGTCGTGAGCAGCATGTCGCCGCACCACCTGCGGCGATCTTTGCGCTTTTGACCGATCCGGAAAAGATCCTGCGCTGGATGGGCACGGAAGTGCAGATGGAGCCGCAGCCCGGGGGACTCTATCTCGTCAATGTCACCGGCGCGCGGTTTGCGCGCGGCGCATTTCGCGAGGTCGTGCCGGTGCATCGGCTGGCCTACAGCTTTGGCTGGGAGGGCAGCGACGAGGTGCCGCCCGGCTCGAGCCTGGTCGAAATCGACCTGATCGACCAACCGCCGAACGGAACACTGCTGCGCGTGACCCACAGTGGCCTGCCTTCCGCCGAGCAATGCGAAAGCCATTCGAAGGGCTGGGCGCATTATTTCGGCCGGCTCGCCGAGGTCGCCGCCGGGCGCGATCCCGGGCCTGACCCCAGGCTCGGCGAGGACGGTCAGAAGAAGCATGCGCGCGGCTGAGCCGGCTAACCCGTTCGCCACGAACTCCCCCCGCCGAGGCGGCGCGGATGACAGGCGAGGGCAGGCCGCGGCATACTCCGTGACATGGATCTGCCCGCGCCGCTTGCCTGGCTGCTGGACGAGGCGAGCGCCTCATCCGGTCCGGATCGATTTCTGGCCGAACTCGGCCGCCGGTTGAAGGCAGACCGGCTGCCGCTCGCAGCCGGCTCCTTGGCGCTTGCGGTGCCGCATCCGATCATCGCCCGCCGCACCTGGCTGTGGCGGGCGGAGAGCGGGACTGTCATCGAGGCGCTGGGCTTTACCGATGGACCGCTCGACCGGATCGCGGGCGATGCGCTGAACGGGTTTTCGCACACCGAGGTGGATGCGATTGGCGGCATGCCGGACTGTCCGGTGCTGGCTTGGGCCGGCACACGGCCGTTCAGTCCTGCAGAGTCCTCGCGATTGCACCAAGCCGCGCGCTTCGCCGCAGCGCCGCTCGCCGCACTCGCTTCGCGCGCCGCGATGGCCGCGCTGCTCGAGGCGTATCTCGGCCGGCGCAGTGCGGCGCGCGTGCAGTCGGGCGCGATCCGCCGCGGCAGCGGGGAGAGCATCCGCGCCGCCTTGCTCTATGCCGATTTGCGCGGTTTCACGGCGCTGTCGGAGGCGACCGAGCCTGCCGCGGTTATCGCCGCGCTCGACGCCTGGTTCGACCGTATCGCCGGCAGCGTGCACGCGTTCGGCGGCGAGGTGTTGAAATTCATCGGCGACGGCGTGCTGGCGATCTTTCCGGTCAGCGACGCGCCAAAAGTGGCCTGCGAGGCGGCGCTGCGCGCGGTCATCGCCGCCCGCGCCGGCATGGCGCATCTCGATGCGGCGCGCGCGGCGCAGGGCTTGCCGCCTTTGCCCTTTGGCGCGGCGCTGCATCTCGGCGAGATCCACTGGGGCAATGTCGGCGCGGCCGACCGGCTCGATTTCACGGCGATCGGGCCCGCCGTGAATCTCGCCAGCCGACTGGAAGGGCTGTGCCGGCCGCTTGGCCGCTGGGTGCTGATTTCGGGCGCGATGGCCGCCGAAACGACCATGCCGCTGCTGCCGCTGGGGCAACACGAATTGCGCGGCATTGCCGCGCCGTGCGAAGTCTTCACCCTGCCGGATTGATTTCATCGCGGTTGAGATCGCGTCACGAGTTCGGCATAGATGGCCGGCGTCAGATCCAAGCTCAACGACGGAAATTGCCATGGCACGTGTGCGCTGTATCACCGAGATGGGCATGGGCGTCGACGTCCACGGCAAGGACGCCACCAAGGCGGCGAAGCGCGCAGTATCCGACGCGATCCGCCATTCCAGCCTCGGCTTCTTCCGCATGCTCGGCAAGACCGCCAACGACATGTTCGTCGATGTCATGATCGGCGTGCCGAACCCGGAAGGCGTCGATACGGCTGCTGTGGCCAAGGAGCTGCCTTATGGCACGGTGAAGGTGTCGGCGGTGAAGGGCGGGCTGGAAATTCCGGCCGAGCAGGGCAGCGACTCGATCTTGATCGCCAATGCAGCCGTGATCGTCAGCTTCGACGACGACAAGGGCTAGCGGCCGGCATGCAGGACATCTACGACCCCAAATTCGTCAAGGCCGTGTTCGACCGTTGCTCGGATCGCTACATCGCCTTCAGCCTGATCTGCTCGCTCGGCTTTACCGAGCGCTGGAGCGCGTTGCGGAGGCATCGGCGCCTGCCACGATATTTGTCAGGCTCAGCTTCGGCGTGCTGATCGCGATCGGCCTTTACCTCACCTATGCGGGCTGGATCGCCAAGCCCGCCGCGGCGGGCGGCTAGTTGGTGTAGATCGCGCCCTTCGAGTGGATCCCGTCAAAAACCCTGTTTTCGGCCGTGGAACCCGCTAACGCAGCCGTGATTGGCAATACTAAACCGATCGGTTGACTGTTAGGTGTGGCCGGCTATATTCAACCACATGGTTGAACTTCAGACGCCAGAGATGAATTTGGTCTTTCACGCACTGGGCGACGCCACGCGGCGGCAGATGCTGCGTGATCTCGCTTCGGGCGAGCGGACGGTGGGCGAACTCGCAAAACCCTTTGCGATGTCGCTTGCGGCGGCCTCCAAGCACATCAGGGTGCTGGAAGGCGCCGGCCTGATCCGTCGCGAGGTGAGAGGGCGCATGCATGTTTGCCGGCTCGATCCCGGGCCGCTGGCGAGCGCGCATGAGTGGCTCGGCTTCTACGAGGGCTTCTGGACCAGCCGCCTCGACCTGCTGGAGCAACTGCTCCGCGACGAGGACGTTGCCAAATCGAAGAACCGCAAATCGAAATCGAAAAAGGGGGTTTTGTGATGAATGCCGCTGCAAGCCGCGATGCCTATGGCACGTTGATCGAGCCGACCACGCTGAAAATCCAGCGCATGCTGCCGGGGCCGATCGAGCGCGTCTGGGCCTACATCACCGACGGCGAGCTGCGCCGCAAATGGCTCGCTGCGGGCAAGATGGAGATGAAGGCAGGCAGCCCCTTCGAGTTCGTCTGGCGCAACGACGAGCTCACCAATCCGCCCGGCAACAAGCCGGACGGATTTGGCGAGGAGCATCGCATGCAAAGCCGCATCATCGAGATCGATCCGCCGAAGAAGATCTCTTTCACCTGGAGCGACAGCGGCGACGTTTCGATCGAGCTGGAAGCGAAGGGCGATGAGGTCCTGCTGACGCTGATCCACCGCCGTCTGCCGAACCGCAACTATATGCTGCGCGTTTCCGCAGGCTGGCACATGCATCTCGACGTGCTGGTGGCCCGTGCGAAGGGCAAGGAACCGGAGCCGTTCTGGGACGGTTGGCTGCGTCTGACCGGGGAATATGACCGGCGGCTGCCGCAGTGATGCAAGCCGCAACAAGCATCAGGAAAACAGGAGGTTAGTCATCATGGCTCACGTTGTTTCTGCGAAGGAATGGAATGCCGCGCGCGACAAGATGCTGGTGAAGGAGAAGGAATTCACCCACGCGCGCGACGCGCTGGCCGCCGAGCGCCGGCGCATGCCGTGGATGGCCGTCGAGAAGAGTTACGTGTTCGACGGACCCAACGGCAAGGCGAGCCTGCTCGATTTGTTCGAGGGCCGCCGCCAGCTGATCGTCTACCGCGCCTTCTTCGAGCCGGGCGTGCATGGCTGGCCGGAGCACGCCTGCATCGGCTGTTCGCTTGGCGCCGATCAGGTCTCCAATCCCGTTCACCTCAACGCGCGCGACACGACTCTGGTGTACGCATCGCGCGCGCCGCAGGCCGACATCGCGCGGCTGAAGGCGCGGATGGGGTGGGAGCACATCCCCTGGTACACGATCACGGACAGTTTCGATGCCGACTTCGGCGTCGATGAATGGCACGGCCACAACGCGTTCATCCGCGAGGGCGATCGCATCTTCCGCACCTACTTCATCAACAACCGCGGCGACGAGGCGATGGGCACGGTTTGGAGCTATCTCGACATCACCGCGCTCGGCCGTCAGGAGGCTTGGGAGGATTCCCCGGAAGGCTATCCGCAGACCCGGCCGTACAAATGGTGGAACTGGAACGACAGCTACGTCCCCGGCGCGGCGCCGGACCCGAAATGGGTTGCGGTGTCCGATGCAGGCGAGGCCGCTTTCAGGAACAAGAGCGGCTAGCGCCGATCTCGTCCGGCTTGGGGCGCAGTGATCAGAGGAGAGCACGTCATGGCAACCAGCAATCTATCTCGGCCAAAAATCGTGTCGCGGGAGGAATGGCTTGCCGTCCGCAAGGAGTTCTTCCTCAAGGAGAAGGCCTTGACCCATGAACTCGACGCGCTGCGCGCCGAACGCCGCCGCCTGCCCTGGGTCAAGGTGGACAAGCCCTATGTGTTCGAGGCACCCGAGGGCAAACGCACGCTCGCCGACCTGTTTGGCGGTCGAAGCCAGCTTGCGGTCTATCACTTCATGCTGACTCCGGGCTCCGATCACGTGTGCAAGGGCTGCTCCTTTGTCGCCGATCATTTCGATGCGGCGCGGCAGCACTTCGACGACGCCGATCTGTCATTTGCGGTGATCTCGCGCGCGCCGCTGCCGCGCATCGAGCATGTGAAGCGGGTTCTGGGCTGGACCTTTCCCTGGCTCTCCTCGCACGGCAGCGATTTCAACTTCGATTTCGGCGTGTCGTTCAGAAAGGAAGACATCGCCGCCGGCCGCGCCAGCTTCAACTACGGCACGCGGATCCGGAAGAGCGAAGACATGATGGGTGCCAGCATCTTTGCACGCGGCGAGGGCGGCGAGATCTTTCACACCTACTCGGCCTTCGCCCGCGGGATCGAGAATTTGATGGGCACCTTCATGTGGCTCGACCTCACGCCGAAGGGACCCCCCCAGTTTGACGACTGGGGGAGTCGGCCGGGCGAGGACGGGCTT
>Ga0081539_10002340_pt1 | contig 27248 bp, 27 predicted proteins | sample TabmetS4T2R2_FD_71023 | JGI IMG/M metagenome (GOLD analysis project Ga0081539, IMG submission 71023) | Tabebuia heterophylla rhizosphere microbial communities from the University of Puerto Rico - S4T2R2 | ecosystem: Host-associated > Plants > Roots > Rhizosphere ...
GGGGAGAAAAAAAAAGGACGCGGGTGGGGGGGCGGGGGGGCGGGGGGGGGGGGGCGGGGGTAGATAAGATAGGTACCCCTCCCCCCCCCCCCCCCCCCCCCCCCCCCCCCCGGGGGGGGGGGGGGGGGGGGGGGGGGGGGTCGTGCGAGCATCACTGCGCGTGCCCCAATCACGACCCCCTCCCTAACCCTCCCCCTCAAGGGGGGAGGGAACAGACGGAGTGTGCGGCACATCAATCCACCTTTTCGACGAACACCCGGATCGTGCCGCCGCAAGAAAGGCCGACCTTCCAGGCGGTCTCGTCGGCGACGCCGAATTCGAGCGTCTTCGGCTGGCCGCTCTCGATCACGTCGAGCGCCTCAGTCACCACCGCGCCTTCGACGCAGCCGCCCGACACGCTCCCGAGAAAATTGCCCTGATCGTCGATCACCAGGTTCGAGCCGACCGGCCGCGGCGCCGAGCCCCAGGTCTCCACCACGGTCGCGAGCGCGACGCCGCGCCCGGCCGCCTTCCATTCCTCGGCGGCTTTCAGGATGTCTTCATCGCGTGCTAGCGAGTCCATGAGCCTCTCCTTTCGGCACCCGGCGACGGGTGCCAAACATATAGTCATGCGACCTTCCGCAGCCACTCCTGCGGATCGCCCGCCCGGCTGCCCGTATCCGACAGCGCCCGGCACAGTTCGCCGATCGAATCGAGATTGTGGATCGGGCGGAATTCATCGACATGCGGCAGGATCGTGCGCACGCCCTTCGCCTTCGCCTCGAAGCCCTCGAAGCGCAGCAGCGGATTGAGCCAGATCAGCCGCCGGCACGAGCGATGCAGCCGGTCGATCTCGAACTGGAGCCGGTCGTCCGGGTCGCGCTCCAGCCCGTCGGTGATCAGCAGCACGATCGCGCCCTGCGTCAGCACGCGGCGCGCCCAGCGCTTGTTGAAATCGCCCAATGACGTCGCAATGCGCGTCCCGCCAGACCAGTCGAGCACGCTCGCCGAGCACTGGCTCAGCGCTTCATCCGGATCGCGCGACTTGAGCGCGCGCGTCACATTGGTGAGCCGGGTGCCGAACAGGAACGAGTGCACGCGCTTGCGCGCGTCGGTGACCGCATGGAGGAAATGCAGGAACAGCCGCGTGTACTGACTCATCGAGCCGGAAATATCGAGCAGCGCCACGATCGGCGGCTGGCGCGTCTTCGGCCCAAGATATTTCAGGTCGATCAGCGCGCCGCCCGCCTTCATGCTGGCGCGCAAGGTGCGGCGCATGTCGATGATGTGGCCGTGCCGGTGCGGCGCAAGGCGGCGCGTCTTCACCTCGTCGATCGCCAGCACCATGCGCTTGATCGCGTCCTTGGCCCGCGCGATCTCGACCGCGCTCATCTGCGCGAAGTCCTTCTTCTGCAGCACCTCGCGGTCCGACACCGTGAGGCGCGCATCGAGCTCGATCTCGCGCTCCTGATCCGGATCCTTCTTGTTCATGCCGGCGAACAGCGCCTCCTGCACGCGCTGCGCGCCGGCCTGCGGCGGCTCGGTGGCGGCGGCCGGCGCCTGTGGCGACAACATCGCGAGCAGCTTGTCGAGATAGGCGCGCTTGCGAAAGAACATCCGGAACGCCTGATCGAACAGCACCGAATGCTCGTGCCGTTTCACGAAGATCGCATGCAGCGTCCAGTAAAAATCCTCACGCGTACCGACCCCCGCCGCCGTCACGGCCGCGAGCGCATCGAGCACCGCGCCGGGCCCGACCGGCAGGCCCGCGGCGCGCAGCGCACGCGCAAAGTAGACGATATTTTGCGCGAGGCGGCCCTGGGCTGGCGTGTCGCTCACGGCACCGTCCTCTTGGTCATTTCGGGGCGCGCAGACCGAAGGTCCACCGTGAGCCCGGAATCCATAACCACAAGCGGATCATGATCGCGAGGATCGTGGATATGGATTCCGGACAGCCTCGCCATAGCGGGTTGAAGACGCGCGTAAACGCGCTTCTGGCTCGGCTTCCGGAATGACATTGCATCCTACTCCGCCGCCCGCAGCTCCGCGTGCACCGCGTCGAGCAATTCCTTCGCCTTGGTACCCTCGATGCGCTGGATGTCGTCCTGGTATTTCAAGAGAACGCCGAGCGTGTCCGAGACCGTCGCGGGATCGAGCGCCACGACATCGAGCTCGGTCAGCGCCGCCGCCCAGTCGAGCGACTCCGCGACGCCGGGCGACTTGAACAGGTCCTGCTGGCGCAGCGCCTGGACAAAAGCGACGACCTCCTGCGACAGCTTGCCGGAAATGCCCGGCACCTTGGCGCGCACGATCTGTAGCTCGCGCTCCGCGGTCGGGTAACCGACCCAGTGATAGAGACAGCGGCGCTTGAGCGCGTCGTGAATTTCGCGCGTGCGGTTCGACGTGATGACCGTGATCGGCGCATGATCGGCCTTCACGGTGCCCATCTCGGGGATGGTCACCTGGTTATCGGCGAGCACTTCGAGGAGAAACGCCTCGAATGCCTCATCGGTGCGGTCGAGCTCGTCGATTAGCAGCACCGGCGCCCCCGCGGTGTCCGGCTCGAGCGCCTGCAGCAACGGCCGCTTGATCAGGAAGCGCTCGGAAAAGACGTCGTGGGTCAGGCGCTCACGGTCGACATTGCCCTCGGCCTCGGCAAGGCGGATCGCAATCATCTGCTCGGCGTAATTCCATTCATAGACGGCGGCCGAGACGTCGAGCCCCTCATAGCATTGCAGGCGGATCAGCCGACGACCGAGCGTCTGGCTCAAGACCTTGGCGATCTCGGTCTTGCCGACGCCGGCCTCGCCCTCGAGAAAGATCGGCCGCCCCATCCGCAGCGCCAGGAACAGCACCGTGGCAAGCGAGCGGTCGGCGAGATAACTGGCCGAGGCGAGCAGGTCGATCGTGGCATCGATCGAGGCCGGCGGCTTGATGGATTTGGCGGTCATAATCGGCAACTTACTCCGTCATGGCATAGCCCGTTGAAAGACGGGCGTAAACGGCCTGATGCATGTCCCGCCGCCCGAGCAGGGCACGCATGCACGCGCCATAAGCGAGATGCCCGGCGCAAGGCCGGGCACCGGTTAGATAGGGACGAATCCGGCGTCCGACAACGAGGGTTAGTCCTCCCCCTCCGCCTCCGCTTCCGCCTCCGCGCTGGAGAAGTCGTTGGCGCGCTGCACGGCACGGCGCGCCATGACGGCGACCAGGTGCGCGCGGTATTCGGCGCTGCCGTGAATATCGGCGTTCATGCCATCCGCCGGAATGGTGAGCCCTTCGAGCGACTTCGGCGCGAAGCGCTTCTTCAGGGCTTCCTCGAACGAAGGCACGCGGAACACGCCATTCGCGCCCGCGCCGGTGACGGCAACGCGGATTTCCGAGCCGCGTTTCGAGGCAAACACGCCGACCAGCGCGAAGCGTGAGGCTTGGTTGCGGAATTTCTCGTAGCCGGCCTTCTTGGCGAGCGGGAAGCTCACCTTGGTGATGATCTCGTCCGGATCGAGCGCGGTTTCGAACAGGCCTTTGAAGAAATCATCGGCCTCGTGCTTGCCTTTGGTGGTGTGGATTGTGGCGCCGAGGCCGAGCACCGCGGCCGGATAGTCGGCGTTCGGGTCATTGTTCGCGAGCGAGCCGCCGATGGTGCCGCGGTGGCGCACCGCCGGGTCGCCGACCTGGCCCGCCAGATAGGCGAGCGCCGGCAGGTTTTCTTTCACGACCTGCGAGTTGGCGACCTCGGCGTGGCGGGTCATCGCACCGATCACGATCGAGCGGCCTTTCAGCTCGATGCCGGAGAGCTCTCCCTCGATCGCATTGAGGTCGACGATGTTGCCGGGCGATGCCAGGCGCAGCTTCATGGTCGGGATCAGCGTCTGCCCGCCCGCGAGGATTTTCGCCTCCTCGAGCTTGCCGAGCATGTTCGAGGCTTGGCGCAGGCCGGTCGGGCGATGGAATGTGAAGTTGTACATGTCTGGGCTCCTTAACTCATTCCGCCGCCTGGCGGGTCGTGTTCGTCTTCTGGATCGCCCGCCACACCGTCGCGGGCGTTGCCGGCATTGCAATGTCTTCGGTGCCGACCGCATCGGTGATCGCGTTCATCACGGCGGCCGGGGCCGCGATCGCGCCTGCCTCGCCGCAGCCCTTGATGCCGAGCGGGTTGGAAGGACATTTCGTCTCGGTGGTGTCGACCTTGAACGATGGCAAATAGTCGGCACGCGGCATGGCGTAGTCCATGTACGAGCCGGTCACCAGCTGGCCGTCCTTGTCGTAGACCGTGCCTTCGTAGAGCGCCTGCCCGACGCCCTGCGCGATGCCGCCATGCACCTGGCCTTCGACGATCATCGGGTTGATGACGACGCCGAAGTCGTCCACCGCGGTCCAGTTGACGATCTCGGTGTCGCCGGTCTCGGGGTCGATCTCGAGCTCGCAGATATGGCACCCGGCCGGGAAGGTGAAATTGGTCGGGTCGTAGAATGCGCTCTCCTTCAGGCCCGGCTCGAGCTCGGCGCCGGTGAATTTGTGCGCGATATAGGCATTGAGCGCGACATCGCCCCAGCCGGCCGCCTTGTCGGTGCCGGCGACGGTAAACTTGCCGTCCTTGAACTCGATATCGCCCTCCGCGGCTTCGAGCATGAAGGCCGCGACCTTCTTGGCCTTCGTCTCGACCTTGTCGAGCGCCTTCACGATCGCCGTCATGCCGACCGCGCCGGAGCGCGAGCCGTAGGTGCCCATGCCGAACTGCACCTTGTCGGTGTCGCCATGCACGATCGAGACATTCTCGATCGGAATGCCGAGCCGCTGCGAGACCAGCTGCGCAAACGTCGTCTCGTGGCCCTGGCCGTGGCTGTGCGAACCGGTGAGGATCTCGACCGAGCCGGTCGGATTGACGCGCACTTCGGCCGACTCCCACAGTCCGACGCCGGCGCCAAGTGAGCCGACCGCCTGGCTCGGCGCAATGCCGCAGGCCTCGATATAGGTCGAGTAGCCAAGCCCACGCAGTTTTCCGTTGCGGGCGGAGTCGCGCTTGCGCTTGCCGAAGCCTTTCACGTCGGCAAGCTCCATCGCCTTTTTCAGCGACGCCTGATAGTCGCCGGCGTCATAGGCCATGATCACCGGCGTCTGGTGCGGGAACGACTTGATGAAGTTGCGCTTGCGCAGATCGGCCGGGTCAACATTCATCTCGCGCGCGCCGGCTTCGACCAGCCGCTCGACCACGAAGGTCGCTTCCGGCCGCCCGGCGCCGCGATACGCATCGACCGGCACCGTGTTGGTGTAGACGGCGTCGACCTCGCAGTAGATCTGCGGGATGCCGTACTGCCCCGACAGCAGCGTCGCGTAGAGATAGGTCGGCACCGACGACGAGAAGGTCGACATATAGGCGCCGAGATTGGCGATGGTTTTCGCCCGAAGGGCCGTGATCTTGCCTTCGGCGTCGAAGGCCATCTCGGCATGGGTGACGTGATCGCGGCCATGCGCATCAGTAAGGAAAGCTTCCGAGCGGTCCGCATTCCACTTCACCGGCCGGTTCACCTTGCGCGCGGCCCAGAGACACACGACCTCTTCGGGATAGATGAAGATCTTCGAGCCGAAGCCGCCACCGACGTCGGGCGCGATCACGCGCAGCTTGTGCTCCGGCGCCATGCCGACGAAGGCCGCAATCACCAGCCGCGCGACATGCGGGTTCTGCGACGTGTTCCAGAGCGTCAGCGTGTCGTTGCCGGCGTCATAGTCGGCGAGCGCGGCGCGCGGCTCGATCGCGTTCGGCACCAGGCGGTTGTTGATGAAGTCGAGCTTGGTGACGTGGTTCGCGGATTTGAATGCAGCGTCGACCGCCTTCTCGTCGCCGAGGTGCCATTGGTAGATCGTGTTGCTCGGCGCGACCTCGTGAATCAGCGGCGCGTCCTTGGCCTGCGCCTTGGCGGGATCCGCAATGGCGGGCAGCACCTCGTAGTCGACCTTGACCTTCTCGCCGGCATCGCGCGCCTGCGCGAGCGTCTCGGCAATCACGACCGCAACCGCGTCGCCGACATGATTGGCCTTCTCGTTGGCGATCGCCGGATGCGCCGCCATCTTCATCGGCGAGCCATCTTTTGAGGTGATGGCCCAGCCGCAGATGAGATTGCCGATCTTGTCGTTGGCAAGGTCCTTGCCGGTGAAGACTGCAACCACGCCCGGCATCTTGGCCGCGTCGGCGGAGTCAATGTTGCGGATCTTGGCGTGCGCGTGCGGCGAGCGCACGAAGTAGATGTGGGTCTGGCCCGGGCGGCTGATGTCGTCGGTGTATTGGCCCTTGCCGGTTACGAATCTGAAGTCTTCCTTGCGGCGGACAGCCGCGCCGATCCCGGTCGCGCTCATGGCGTCTCCTCCCTCGGGAATCGTTTCGACGAGTTGCTCCTCTGTCTCTTGCGGACAGTGCTTAAGCCATTGCTTTCGCGCCGGCGGCGATCGACTTCACGATGTTGTGGTAGCCGGTGCAGCGGCAGATATTGCCTTCGAGCTCGTGCCGGATGGTCTTGTCGTCGAGGTCGTGACCCTTGCGGTTCACCATGTCGACCGCGGTCATGATCATGCCGGGCGTGCAGAAGCCGCACTGCAGACCGTGATTGTCGCGGAAAGCTTCCTGCATCGGATGCAGCTTGCCGTTCTGCGCGAGGCCCTCGATGGTGGTGACGTTGGCGCCTTCCGCCTGCCAGGCGAAGATCGTGCAGGACTTCACCGCCTTGCCGTTGATGTGCACCACGCAGGCGCCGCATTGCGAGGTGTCACAACCCACATGCGTGCCGGTGAGCCGCAAGCTCTCGCGCAGGTACTGCACAAGCAATGTGCGGGGCTCGACATCGGCACTCACGGCTTTGCCGTTCACCGTCATGGAGACTGCGGGCATAGTCCCTCCTCCTCGAAAAGCGGGGCCAAAAGGCCCTCATTTTGAGGCCGAACACACCTGATCGGCCTGAACAGGGGCGAAATCTTGGGCTTTTTGCCGGAATCCGCTGTTTGGAACAAGAACAACTCTGAACCCGCCGGCACGGCAAGGTCAAGGCGTTCGGCCATCAAATGACGCAATGACGCGGGCGATTTGCCGCAAACAGGCCAGAAACTAGCCGTTTGTGGAAGTGCCGCCGACCGCCGCGGCGAACTTCTGGAAGAACTCGTCCGCCATTTTCTTGGCCGCGCCGTTGATCAGGCGCTGGCCGAGCTGGGCGAGCTTGCCGCCGATCTGCGCCTCGACGTTATAGGTGAGCAGCGTGCCGCCATCCTTGTCGGTGAGCTTCACGTCGGCGCCGCCCTTGGCAAAGCCCGCGACGCCGCCCTCACCTTCACCGACGATCTTGTAGCCGTTCGGCGGATCGAGATCGGTCAGGTTCACCTTGCCCTTCCAGCGCGCCTTGACGGGCCCGATCTTGGTCACCGCCACGGCCGCGAACGAGGTATCCGAGGTCTTCTCCAGCGACTCGCAGCCCGGAATCGTGGCCTTGAGCACCTCGGGGTCATTGAGTTTTTCCCAAACAGTCTGGCGTGGCGCGGTAAGCTGCACTTCGCCGGTCATGGTCATCGCCATCGCTCAATCTCCTGAATATTGCCGCAGCATGAACTTTCCGAAAAACCGGTGCCGCCCTGGACCGCGTCCGGGGCAGGCGATTTCGGGATCATGCACTACTGCACGAATTTCTGCGCGGAGGTCGCGTAACCGACGCGCCCTGCCGGCGCGGCCCCGTGCCGCGCCGCGCGCTTAAGTATGAGACGGACATCGTCGGCGCAATCGGCTTTGACCGCGCTGTCGAGGAAGAGTTGCATCAACACGTCCTGCTGCGCATGGCTGCCGCCGAGCTGGTGCATATCGTCGAGCACGGGCCGCATGAGGTCGACGGCACCTGCGTAGTCACCGCGCCGATGCGCCAGGACGGCCTCGCAAATCGGTCGCGCGACCTTACCGACGATCGCGCGCACCGTGCCCTCACCTGCTCCATCGGCGCGCATCGCGGCGAGCATGCGCTGCGCCGCTTGCGTGCGACCGGTCGCGGCGAGCGCCATCATCCAGTGCGGCAAAGTGAACGCCGACAGGCAGTCGCCGACGCGCGCCTCGGCTTTGTCGGCGATTTCGTCCCAGCGGTTGCCGACCTCGATGCCGACGAGCTCGAGCCGGAACAGCATCGAGGCGGCGTTCTGCACGTCGATGTAGAGATCCGGCAGCGCCTGGGTCAGTGGACTTTGCAGGTTGCGGAAGCGCCGGTCGTAAAGATCGAGCACTGCGTCGAACTCGCGCCGCTCGAGATGAAACAGCGCGCGGTGCCACCACAGATGATGCAGCAGATTGTTGCCGCCCTCCCAGTGCCGTTCGAGTTCGTTGAGCCACGCGATGCCTTCGTGGTGGCGACCTTGCATCTCCATGATATGCGCGACCGCATGCGTGCCCCACACATCCCCGGGGTCGATCTCGACCGCCGCGCGGCCGGAGACCTCGGCCGCCGCGTAGTCGCCGCACTCCTCGAGCGCGAAGCAATGGCAGGACAGAACCGTGCCGTAGCCTGCAAGCTCCTGCGACCATCTCGGCTTGACGCCCTCGACCGAGACACGCATCGCCTTCGGCCGGCCGAGCCAGAAATTGTTGAAATGCGCGAGCCGAAACGCCAGCACGTCGTGCGGATGCTCGGACAGGATCTGTTCCCAGATCCCGAGCGTGCGATCGAGATCGCCGGCGATCCACGTTTCGAGCGCCGCGACATGTGCGCGCTCGCGCGCGGTTGCGTTTGCGGTGAAGCGCCGCGCGGCCTCGGCCGCTTCGATCGCCATCGGAACATTCGCCTGCTTGTAGGACAGCATGGCGAAGTAGCCCTTCAGGCAATGCGCGAGACCGAACTCGCCATCCGCCGCAAGCAGTGCACCAAGCCGCGCCGACGCATCGGCGCGGTATTTCACATAGCCGGAAAGCGCGTGATCAAATGCCGCGGCAGCCTGCGCCGAGCTGGTCGAAATCGGCAGTCCATGAATGTCGCGCTGCATCTTTCTCGTCCCTCGCCGGGATGATAGCAAAGGCAGAACCCTAACAGAACCTCAGCAACTTGGGGGAGACGATGCCTACCGTCCAGTCGAACGGCTGTCCGATCCATTACGAAGTCGAGGGGCCGGAGAACAAGCCGGCGCTGATGCTGTGCAACTCGCTCGGCTGCACGCTGCATATGTGGGACGGCCAGATGCCGGCGCTGACGCAGCATTTTCGCATCGTGCGTTACGATCGCCGCGGGCACGGCAAGTCCGGCGTGCCGTCGGGTCCTTACAACATGGAGATGCTCGGCCGCGACGCGCTCGCGGTTCTCGATGCCGCCGGCGTGGAGACGACGCATTGGTGCGGCCTCTCGATGGGCGGCATGGTCGGCATGTGGATGGGTGCAAACGCGCCGCAGCGCGTCGACCGGCTGATCCTGTCGAACACGTCAGCCTATTTTCCCGACAAGGAGATCTGGAACGGCCGCATCAAGACGGTGCGTGAGAAGGGTCTGCAAGCGGTCGTGACCGGCACGATGGAGCGCTGGTTCACCAAGGATTTTCGCGAGCGCGAGCCGAAGAAGATTCAGTGGATGGTGGACATGTTCCTTTCCACCAAGCCGGAAGGCTATATCGGCTGCGGCGAAGCCGTGCGCGACATGGATCACCGCGAGATCATCAAGTCGATCAAGGCGCCGACCATGGTGATCGCCGGCCGGCATGATGCCGGTACGACCGTCGAGATGGCGGAATTCATCCGCAAGAACATCCCGGGCGCGAGCATGACGCTGTTCGACGCGGCGCACATCGCGAATGTCGAGCAGCAGCACGACTACACCGAAGCCGTCATCGGCTTCCTGACGCAGAAATGAGAGAAGCTCGGCCGAATTCGGCTCTGCCCCCTGCCACAACGATCAACGCCTCCTGGCGAGCCGCCCCGGGTATGGGAAGGGGGTATCACGAGTCCACTTCACTCATTCCATTTGCCATTTATTTTCAGAGACTTAAGTCCGTATAAAATTTTTGGCACTCTTCCCTTGACAGTGCCAACGCAAAAACCAAATCGATAGCCGCGGAGGCGGGCAAGAGCGTCCAATACCGTTCGAGTTCGGCCCTCGCGGAGAAGCGCAGCAATGGGGTGCGAACATGGCCATAGCTTTCGTTGATCCATTCGAGGCGTTGTTCAGTCTGCAGCGATCGCTTGAATCGCGTCTAGCCAGCGATTGGCTGCAGGATCAGACGACCAGCCAAGGACCTTTCCCGCCGATCAACGTGTTCCAGCAGGGCAGCGATCTATTGGCGATTCTCGAGTTGCCGGGCATCGACAAGAGCAGCCTGCAAATCGAAGCCAAGGAAAACACGATCCGTATCGCGGGAAAGAAGGCCGGGTCCTATCCAGACGGCGTCAGCGTCCACCGACGCGAGCGCGTCGCGGGCGAATTCGACCGCACGCTCTCTCTTCCCGTGCAGCTGGAGCCCAGCGGCGTCAAGGCGGAATACCGCGACGGCATCCTGGCATTGTTCATGCCGCGGTCCGAGCGCGACAAGCCGCGAACCATCCCCGTCAGTTAATAACGGCCACCCGAAAACTCGCGAGCAACATCCGGAGCAGCGTCATGGCCCCGAGCCAGGAATTGCAAGTCCAAAAGAAGCGCGAAGTTGAAAGCAAAGAGGAGGGTACGATCCCCGCACGCACGTTTGTGCCGGCGGCGGACATTTACGAGGATCAGGATTCCCTGAAGGTCATCCTGGAAATGCCCGGCGTCGAGAAAGGCAACGTCGAGGTTCGCGTCGAGGAAGGCGTCCTGTTTGTGGAAGGCCGCCTCGACTTGGCCAAATATCGAGGTCTTCAGCCGATCTATACCGAGTACAACATCGGCAACTATTCGCGCAGCTTCCGGCTTTCCAATGCCATCGATCAGGACAAAATCGGCGCTGAACTGAAGGACGGCGTGCTTTCATTGACGCTTCCCAAAGTCGAGAAAGCCAAGCCACGCACTGTTCAGGTGTCCTGATTTATCGACGATCGTAACCCTGTCGCAGGAGAAAGGACATGTACGACAGAACACGCGACGACTTCGATCTCGACCAGCTCTTGCACCCGGCACAAGCCTTCGGCCACCCCTCCGAGATAGTTAACGATCCGGACCTCACGCTCAATGAGAAGCGCGCCATTCTCGCGTCATGGGCATCGGATGCGTGCGCCATCGAAGCCGCCCCCGATCTGCGGTTCAGTCGCGGCGGCGCTCCAGTGCGGTTTGACGACATCATGGAGGCGCTGCGGACGCTCGATAAGCAGGCCAATGGTCAACGCTACCGGCGCGTGCTGCATCGCCGCGGCCTGCTCCGCCGTGACCCTCCAGACCGGTCGGACGGCAGCGGCGCATCAGTCCAATAGCGAGAACCAGAATTACGGTGACAGGACTGTCACCGTAATTCTAATTCGACGCTCCGCCAAACTTCAGTTGAGCGGGGCGTAGCCGAACGGCGGCCGCACCGGACGCGGCCGCTCGTCCCTGACTAGGTAGCCGCGGCCGTAGATCGCAAAGCCGCTCGCCGCGACGCACAGGATCAGTTCGCCGATCGAGGCCTGCAGCAGCTGTCCGCCATGCGCGAAACCCGGAATGGCGCCGGCGACGCTCGCGATCGCGGCGATGAACAGCGCGACGTCGAACATCGCGTCGTCGATCGAGCCGAAACGAAGCTTGTCGACCACCGCGCCGATCAGCGCCAGCAACAGGAACGCGCCGACCATGAATTTCAACCCGGCGAGCAGATGTGCGAATTGCAGCATGTGCTGCGACGGCAGCGCGACCGTGCTGGCAAGCGCAATAATGGTGTCGCCGACATCGGCGCGGCCGAGATCGAACAACGGTCGCATCAACGTATCGAGCGCCGCGACCGCCCACACGAGTGCGAGGAAAAGTCCGATCAGATAAGCCGAGAGACGAGAGAGATACCGAAGTACGCGCCACATGACGGTCTCCACTCAGATACCGCCAGCAGCGAACCACGGCGCGAGCAGCGCCGCAACGACATGGTGAATTAAGGATTAACGGCCGTTATGCGGCGTGATCCGGCCGCCAGCCTAGCCCCGCCCCTCGCGGAATTCGTGTGGGGTCGTGCCGGTCTGCTTGCGGAAAAAGCGCGCGAAGTGCGAGGGGTCGGAAAACGCCAGATCATAGGCGATCTCATGGATCGGCTGATTGGTGAAGACCAGCTGCCGCTTCGCCTCGGTCAGCACGCGCTGGCGAATGAGATGGCCGGCGGTCACGCCGGTCGCGCGCTTGACGTGGTCGTTGAGGCGGTCGGCCGTCATGGATAGCCGCGTGGCGTAGAACTCCAGATGGCGCTCTTTGCGGAAATTGTCCTCGACCAGCTTGCGCAGCGCCTCGACCGTCGCGTCGGCGGGCGCGAGCGTGACCGAGCCGGTGCGTGCCCGGCTTGCCGCAAGGCGCGCGACATTGATGGCGATGAGCGCGAGCAGGCCGCGCATCGCCAGCCGATAGCCCTCGCGCGCCAGAAAATGCTCCTCGTGCAATTCCGCACACAGCGTCGCGATGCGCCGGGCGCCCGCTTCGTCCGTGAGCGGGATGATCGGCGTCTCGGCCAGTGTCTTCAGCCGCGCCATCGCAGCCGAGGAGCCGAGCGCGTCGGCAACGTCCTCGGTGAAGCTCACCACCCAGCCGTCGGTCACGTCGGCGCGCCAGCGAAAGCCATGCGCAGTCGTCGGCGGGATCAGCAGCGCGGCCGGCGCTTCGATCGGCAGGATCGAGGCCTCATAGGTGATCTCGCCGCCGCCACGCTCGATCAGGAAGATCTGAAACAGGTCGCGATGCCGATGCGCCGGAATGCGCCAGTTGTGCGCCGAGGAACGCGATACCAGCGGTTCCACATGGATGAAGTCAAAAGCCTTGTCGTCCGGCGGATCGCCGAGCAGGTGAAACAAGGGCAAAACATTGGCACCAGGCATGGCGCCAGCATAAGGCAGCCCTGCGACAGAGCAAATGCGGCGCACTGCCCGCCCACCGATTTGGTTGACGAGGCCGGTAGTGGAATGCGCTGAGATTGGCGCGCGCGAGACCGGTCAGACGTGCTTGTAAGCCCGCTCGTGGTAAACGAGCGCGCCGCCCGGCCGTCCGAGCCGCAGCGCTACGACCCCGGCAAACAGGACGTTATGGGTCGCCACGACCTTCACGTCGATCACGCGGCAGTCGAACGCGACCACCGCATCGGTGAGCAGCGGCGCGCCGGTCGCAAGCTCGCTCCAGGTGCCGGTATCGAAACGCTCCGCCATGCTGCAGCGCGTCCGCCCGGCGAAAACGTCGGCGATCGTGTCGGCGCCCGCGCGCAGCGTATTGACGCAGAGCACACGGTTCTCGGCGACGATCGGCGCCATCTGGCTGCGGCGGTTGAGGCAAACGAGCAGTGTCGCGGGCTGATCCGAGACCGAGCAGACCGCGGTCGCGGTGACGCCGCCCCGCCCCGCCGGCCCCGCCGTCGTGACGACATGCACGGCGGCGCCGAGCTGGCTCATCGCTTCGCGGAACTGGGGCGGATCGACGGTCGCGATGTGCTCGTGGCCGACGGCCTCGAACGAGCCCATCATCGCGTCATCGGGACGTTGGTCGAGCCAGCTCATGTCGCAATCTGCTCCACCTACTCCGCGGCCCGCGCCGTGTCCGGCACGCCCGGATAGGCGACATCCTCGGGATTGAGCCAGGTATCACCGACCCAGCCCTTCTCGTCATAGTCTGCCATGCATTCATCCGCGAGCGCGATCATCCGGTCGTACTGGCCGGTCGAGCGGGCGTTGAACAGCGCCTGGATGCGGATGTCCTCGTGGTTGCCGGCGTAGTTGATCTCGTAGAGCTCATGCCGCCCGCCGAACTCGGTGCCGACCGCGTCCCACAACAGCTTCATGATCTTGATGCGCTCTTTGTAGTTGATGCCGTTCGAGCCGCGCACATATCGCGCCAGATACTTGTCGATCGAGGGGTTCTCGAAATCCTTGGCGGATGATGGCAGATAGATCAGCGCGGAGGCGATGATCTTCTCGACGATCTCCTTGCAGCGCCGATAGGCATCGCCCGCGAACACGCGGTAGCTCGAACCGGATTGCGCGTTCGGCAGCACCGCGCCGCTGCTCCACGGCACCGGGTTCATCGCCATCGCATCGGAAATCGCCCAGAACAGGTTGCGCCAGGCGATCACCTCGCCCAGCATCGCCTGATTGCCGCGGAATTCGTCCGCCCCGGTGACGCGCAGCGCCTTGATGATCACGCCGGCGAGGAAATCGAGCTTCACGGCGAGCCGCGTGCAGCCCTGGAACTGGAATCCGTTCACGAAGCCGGAGCGCGGATAGAAGGTCTTCAGCTTCTCGACATCGCGATAGATCAGGATGTCTTCCCAGGGAATGAACACATTGTCGAACACGAAGATCGCATCGTTCTCGTCGAAGCGCGAGGAGAGCGGATAGTCGTAGGGCGTGCCCATCACACTCGCAGTCATCTCGTAGGACGTGCGGCAGAACAGCTTGACGCCCGGCGCATCCATCGGAGCGATGAACATGATCGCGAGATCCGGATCGTTCACCGGGATCGCCGCGTTCTGGCCGAGGAAGTTGTAGTGCGTGATCGCCGACGAGGTCGCGACCACCTTGGCGCCCGACACATAGGCGCCCGCATCAGTCTCCTTCTGGATCGTGATGAACACGTCGCGCACCTGCTCCGACGCCTTGTTGCGATCGACCGGCGGGTTGACGATCGCGTGGTTCATGAACAGCACGTTGTCCTGCGCGCGGCGGTACCAGCTCTTGGCGTTGTCGGCGAACCGCTCGTAAAAATCGTACTGAACGCCGAGCGTGTTCATCAGCGAGGCCTTGTAATCCGGCGTGCGTCCCATCCAGCCGTAGGACATGCGCGCCCACGCGGCGATCGCCTCGCGCTGCGCAATCAGGTCCTCGCGCGAGCGTGCGACTCGGAAGAACTTGTGCGTGAAGCCGCCATTGCCGCCATCGGTCGGACAGGTCAGCACCTCTTTGTTCTTCGGATCGTGCAGCGAATCGTAAAGCCGCGCGATCGAGCGTGCGGCATTGCGGAACGCCGGATGCGTGGTCACGTCTTTGACGCGCTCGCCATAGACATAGACCTCGCGGCCGTCGCGCAACGATTCCAGGTATTCCTTGCCGGTGAACGGCCGGCCCTTGCCGGCGATCAGATCCTCGGGCTTGCGGCTCATCTCGTTCCTCCATTTGCCTTAAGCCTCCAGGCCGCGGGCTTTGGCTCTCCTTGTAGCGGACCTGCGGCACGCGCGCACGCGGCCGCAATGCCATGGCCGGCGGCCCGAACCGCCCGAGCGTCAATTGGCGACGCGAGGCGAGAATTCCGATCGCGCCAGCCCGGCCGGGCAGCCCGAATCCGGATTGCGCGTTCGCCATTTGGCTCCGTCAGCGCAATAGATAACCGTGTGTTCCGGCCAAACCAGCGCGCCTGCGCGGTCGCGCGCCGTTGCCGCCCCCACCACCCCCTGTTAAGTATTTAAATTGAACCGCCTTCGGGCGGGCGCCGGGATAACGAGGGGAGCCCCAAAAGGGGCACGGCGGACGCATGGAAGTTTTTGTTCAGCAGCTCATCAACGGCATTACGCTCGGCTCGATCTATGGGCTCATCGCCATCGGCTACACGATGGTCTTCGGCATCATCGGCATGGTGAACTTCGCCCATGGCGACGTGTTCATGGTGTCGGCCTTCGTGGCGCTGATCGCGCTCCTGATCCTCACGACCTGGCTCGGCATCAGCTCGATCGCGGTCGCGCTGTTCATCGTGCTGATCGTCGGCATGGTGTTCACCTCGGTGGTGAACTGGGCGATCGAGCGCTTCGCCTACCGGCCCTTGCGCGGCTCGTTTCGCCTCGCGCCGCTGATCTCGGCGATCGGCATGTCGATCTTCCTATCGAATTTCGTGCAGGTGACTCAAGGGCCGCGCAATAAGGCGATACCGCCATTCGTACGCGAAGTGATCGTGATCATGGAGCGCGACGGCTACGAGGTCGCGATCAGCTACAAGCAGCTCATCATCTGGGGCATCACGGCGCTCTTGCTGGTGTGCTTCTGGTACCTCGTCTCGAAGACCTCGCTCGGCCGCGCGCAGCGCGCCTGCGAGCAGGACCAGAAAATGGCCGCGCTCGTGGGCGTCGATGTCGACCGCACCATCGCGATTACTTTCATCATCGGCGCGGCGCTCGCCGCGGTCGCCGGCACCATGTACCTGATGCATTATGGCGTTGTGTCGTTCTATGACGGCTTCGTGCCGGGCATCAAAGCGTTCACCGCGGCCGTGCTCGGCGGCATCGGCTCGCTGCCCGGCGCCGTGATCGGCGGGCTGCTGATCGGGCTGATCGAGACGCTGTGGTCGGCCTACTTCTCCATCGACTACAAGGACGTCGCGGCGTTTTCCATTCTCGCCATCACGCTGATCTTCCTGCCGCAGGGCCTGCTCGGGCGGCCAGAAGTCGAGAAGGTGTGACATGGCGGTCGCCGCTCCCGAAGCGGTCGCAGGCGCTGCGCCGCGCATCGATCTCGCGGCGGCGCTGAAAAGCGCCGCCATCACAGCGGTCGTCTCGTTCCTGTTGTTCCTGCCGCTGATCGGCTTCAAGACCGTGCAGAACATGCGCAACGAGCTCGAGCTCGAAACGCGCTTCCCGCTTCTGCTCATCATGGTCGCGCTGATCACCGCGGCGCAGCTGTTCGGCACGCTCGTGGTCGCCCCCTGGCGTGAGCGCCGCAAGGCACACCCGGGGCCCGAGCACATGGCCGTGCTCGCCGGCAAGATCTCCGGTTACGTGACGCCGTTCATTCTCGGCTTCGTGCTGCTCTACCCGGTGATCGTGCTCATCCTTACGGGCGGCACCGGCGCGCTCAAATGGGTCGACAATTTCGGCATCCAGATTCTGATCTACGTGATGCTCGGCTGGGGGCTGAACATCGTGGTGGGCCTCGCGGGCTTGCTCGACCTCGGCTACGTCGCGTTCTACGCGGTCGGGGCGTATTCGTTTGCGCTGCTCGCCAAGAACGGCCTGCCGTTCATCGCCCTCTCGGCCGAGGCGCCGTATCTCTCGGTCGATTTCTTCCAGCTCGGGCCCTGGGCGTTCTGGGTGCTGCTGCCGCTCGCCGGCTGCCTCTCGGCCTTCTGGGGCATCCTGCTCGGTTTCCCAGTGCTGCGCCTGCGCGGCGATTATCTGGCGATCGTCACCCTCGCCTTCGGCGAGATCATCCGCCTGATCCTGATCAACTGGGTGCCGGTCACCGGCGGCTATGCGGGAATCAGCGGCGTCCCGCGTCCCAGCTTCTTCGGCGTTCCGTTCAACGCCAACGAGGACGGGTTTGCGGCAACGTTCGGCCTTGAATTCTCACCGATCCACCGTACGCTGTTTCTCTATTACCTCATTCTCGCGCTCGCGCTGCTGACGGCCTACGTGACGATCCGCCTGCGCCAGCTGCCGGTCGGACGCGCCTGGGAAGCCTTGCGCGAGGACGAGATCGCCTGCCGCTCGCTCGGCATCAACACCACCAACACCAAGCTGACCGCCTTCGCGATGGGTGCGATGTTCGCCGGCTTCGCGGGCTCGTTCTTCGCGGCGCGGCAGGGCTTCATCTCGCCGGAATCCTTTACGTTCCTGGAGTCCGCCACGATCCTGGCGATCGTCGTGCTCGGCGGCATGGGCAGCCAGATCGGCGTCGCGGTCGCCGCCGCGATCATGATCGGCGGCACCGAGATCATGCGTGAGCTCGATTTCCTCAAGCTGATCTTCGGCGCCGATTTCGACCCGACGCAGTATCGCATGCTGCTGTTCGGGTTCGGCATGGTGCTGATCATGATCTGGAAACCGCGTGGGCTCGTCGGCACGCGCGAGCCGTCCGCCTTCTACAAGGAGCGCCGCACCATTCTGGGTTCGTTTGTGAAGGAAGGTCACGGATGAGCGACCGCGCGGAGGTTCTGCGCGTGGAGCACCTGTCCATGCGTTTCGGCGGTCTGGTCGCAGTCGACGATCTGTCGTTCTCGGCGGCGCGCGGTGAGATCACCGCATTGATCGGCCCGAATGGCGCCGGCAAGACCACCGTGTTCAATTGCATCACCGGCTTCTACAAGCCGACGGAGGGACGCATCGCGCTCGCGCACGGGACGCCGGAGATCTGGAACCAGATCGAGGCCCTCACGGATCAGGGTGCGCGTGGCATCAGACGCGGCTTGGACGCGCTGTTTCTGCTCGAGCGCATGCCGGACTACCTGGTGACGCAGCAGGCGCGCGTCGCGCGCACGTTCCAGAACATCCGCCTGTTCTCCGGCATGACGGTGTTCGAGAACATGCTGGTCGCCCAGCACAATGTGCTGATGATCGCGTCGGGCTACACGCTGATCGGCGTGTTCCTGCCGCATGTCTATGGTCGCGCCGAGAAGGCCGCGGTCGAAAAGGCGCGCTACTGGCTCGAGAAGACCAATCTGCTCGATCGCGCCGACGATCCGGCCGGCGACCTCCCCTACGGGGCGCAGCGCCGGCTCGAGATCGCCCGCGCCATGTGCACCGACCCGGTTCTGCTCTGCCTCGACGAGCCGGCCGCCGGCCTCAACCCGCGCGAAAGTCACGAGCTCAACGCGCTCTTGCTCTCGATCCGCAACGATCACGCGACCTCGATCCTGCTGATCGAGCACGACATGTCGGTGGTGATGCAGATTTCCGACCACGTCGTCGTGCTTGATTATGGTGTGAAGATTTGCGATGGCCCGCCGCACGCCGTGCGCAACGACCAAAAGGTGATCGCCGCCTATCTCGGCGTTGAGGACCAGGAGGTCGAGAAGGTGGAAGCGGAGGTCGGCCTATGACCGGACCGCGGACTCGCACCGAGAGAAGCAGGAGGCGCCTATGACCGCGCTTCTCTCCGCCCGCGGTGTCACCACCTGCTACGGCAAGATCGTCGCGCTGAAAGGCGTCGACGTCGATGTCGCGGACGGCGAGATCGTGACGCTGATCGGCGCCAACGGCGCCGGCAAGTCGACGCTGATGATGACGATCTTCGGCAATCCGCGCGCGCGCGACGGCGCCATCATGTTCGACGGCAACGACATCACGCGGCTGCCGACCCACGAGATCGCGCGGCTGCGCATCGCGCAGGCGCCCGAAGGCCGGCGCATCTTCTCGCGCATGACCGTGATGGAAAATCTCCAGATGGGCGCGATCGTCGCCGGCGAGACGAACTTCGACGCCGACCTCGAGCGCGTCTTCACGCTATTCCCGCGGTTGAAGCAGCGCCTGCATCAGCGTGGCGGCACCCTCTCGGGCGGCGAGCAGCAGATGCTGGCGATTGCCCGCGCCCTGATGGCGCGCCCGCGCCTGCTGCTGCTCGATGAGCCCTCCCTCGGCCTTGCCCCGCTGATCGTGCGGCAGATCTTCGACGCGATCCGCGAATTGAACGCGCGCGAGAAGCTCACGGTCTTCCTCGTGGAGCAGAACGCGTTCCACGCGCTCAAGCTCGCGCACCGCGGCTATGTCATGGTCAACGGCGTGATCACGCTGTCCGGCACCGGCCAGGAATTGCTCGAGCGCCCCGAGGTGAAGTCCGCCTATCTGGAAGGCGGGCGGCAAGAAGCCGGATGACGCAACTATGAACGGCATCCTTTACGAAGAAGACTATATTGCGCTGTTCCTGCTCGTGACGGTCGTCATGGGCGGCGGGGCGGCCTGGCTCGCCGGCCGCGCGATCGCGGCGACCTGGCGGCCATGGGCGCATGTTGTGGGCTACATGCTGATCCTCGGCCTCGCGGTGCGCTTCATTCACTTCGCGCTGTTCGAGGGCACGCTGCTGTCGCCGCAATATTATGCAGTCGATACCGTGGTCTGCCTGATCTTCGGCTTCCTCGGCTTCCGCGTCACCCGCGCCGCCCAAATGGCGACGCAATACGGCTGGATCAATACGCGGTCGGGCCTCCTCAACTGGACGCGCCGGCCGGTGCCCTGAACACCAGGACAATCCCGGGGAGGGGGTCTGATTCCGGGTGACTTTTGGCAACTTTAGCGCTTGAATTAGCTCTTAGAGGCAGTCGCGTCGGCGGATTTGGCTGGATGGCCTCGTGCCGCTTTCATAAAGGGGAGATGCGTATGAAGAGAATGACCACGCTTGGTCTCGCGCTCGGCGCCGTATTCGCGTTTGCGGCCTCGGCGCAAGCCGACATCAAGATGGGGATGACCGGCCCGATCACGGGTCCCAACGCCGCCTTCGGCGCCCAGCTCAAGAACGGCACCGAGCAGGCGGTGGAGGACATGAACGCCGCCGGCGGCATCCTCGGGCAGAAGATCGTGCTGAGCTATGGCGACGACGTCTCCGACCCGAAGCAGGGCGTGTCGATCGCGAACAAGTTCGCCGGCGACGGCGTAAAGTTCGTAATCGGACCGTTCAATTCCGGCGTCACGATGCCCTCCTCCGAATCCTATCAGGAAAACGGCATCGTGCTGATCACGCCGTCGGCCACCAATCCGAAGATCACCGAGCGGGGCCTATGGAACGTGTTCCGCACCTGCGGCCGTGACGACCAGCAGGGCGCGGTCGCCGGCAAGTACATTCTGAACAAGTTCAAGGGCAAGAAGATCGCGATCGTCCACGACAAGACGACCTATGGTCAGGGCCTCGCGGACGAGACCAAGAAGGCGCTGAATAAGGGCGGCATGAAGGAAGTCCTCTACGAAGGCGTGAACGTCGGCGAGAAGGACTATTCGGCGCTCGTCTCCAAGATCAAAGCCTCGGGCGCGGACCTCGTCTATTGGGGCGGCCTGCACACCGAAGGTGGCCTGATCGTGCGGCAGATGCGCGACCAGGGCATCAAGGCGCCGATGATGGGCGGCGACGGCATCACCTCCGACGAGTTCGCCTCGATCGGCGGGCCCGGCGTCGAAGGCACGCTGATGACCTATGGCCCGGATCCGCGCAAGCGCCCGGAAGCCGCCGCCGTGGTGAAGAAATTCCGCGACAAGAAGTTCGAGCCGGAAGCCTACACGCTCTACAGCTACGCGGCCCTGGAAGTGATCAAGCAGGCCGCCGAGCAGGCAAAGTCGCTCGACCCGAAGAAGGTCGCCGAGGTGATCCACTCGGGCAAGAAGTTCAAGACCGTGATCGGCGAGCTCTCCTACGACAAGAAGGGCGACGTCACGCGCCTCGATTATGTGATGTATGTCTGGAAGAAGCAGCCGGACGGCAAGATCACCTACGTCGAGGAATGAACTGACGCGCATGATCCCAAAAAGTGGGAACCGGTTTTCCGACAAGATCATGCGCCACTGAAAACTTTTGACGACCGGCGAAACGCCCGCCCTCACCGGCGGGCGTTTTGCTTTTCGCTTGGTTGCGGCGCGCAAGTTTTTGCTACGATGCCACTCCGTCCAGCTGGTGACACATGACCGCCCTTCACGACTTGACTGCGATTGAATTGCTCGAGGCCTATCGCGCCAAGAAGCTCTCGCCCGCTGAAGTCTTCGCCGATGTCGAGGCGCACATCGCGCGCTGGGAGCCGCATATCAAGGCGCTCTATTGCTACGACCCCGAGGCTGCGCGCGCGGAAGCGAAGGTCTCGACCGAACGCTGGATGAAGGGCACGCCCGCGGGTCCGCTCGACGGCGTGCCGGTCACCGTGAAGGAGAACGTCGCCTCCAAGGGCGTGCCGATGCCGCTCGGCACCGCCGCGATGCCGCTGAAGCCCTACGAGCAGGACTCCCCTCCTCCGGCGCGGCTGCGCGAGGCGGGCGCGATCATCTTTTCCAAGACCACGATGCCGGATTACGGCATGTCCTCGTCGGGCGTGTCGAGCTTCCACCCCCTCACCCGCAATCCGTGGGACCTGACCAAGAACCCGGGCGGCTCGAGCGCCGGCGCGGGCGCCGCGGGCGCGGCCGGCTACGGACCGCTCCATGTCGGCACCGACATCGGCGGCTCGGTGCGTCTGCCGGCCGGATGGTGCGGGCTCGTCGGCCTGAAGCCGAGCCTCGGGCGCATTCCGATCGACCCGCCCTACGTGGCGCGCTGCGCCGGCCCGATGACGCGCACCGTCGACGACGCCGCGCTGATGATGTCGGTGCTGACGCAGCCGGACTACCGCGACAGCATGTGCCTGCCGGCGCAGGACATCGATTGGATGAACCTTGCCGGCAGCCGCAAAGGCAAGCGCATCGGCCTGCTGCTCGAGGCCGGCGCCGGCATGCCGACACAGCCGGACGTGAAGGCGGCAGTCGAAGCGGCGGCCAAATGGTTCGCCGCCGAAGGCGCGATCGTCGAGCCGGTCGCGCCCGTGGTGTCGCGTGGGGTTCTCGATGGTCTCGATGCGTTCTTCCGCGCCCGCTCCTGGGCCGACATTGAGGTGCTGCCGCCGGAGCAGCGCGCCAAGATTCATCCCTACACCCGCACCTGGGCCGAGGGCGGCGCCAAGCTCACTGGCGTCGAGGTGATCCGCGGCTTCAATCAGTCGATGGTCCTGCGCGGCGCCGCCGCCGCGCTGTTCGGCAAGATCGAGTACCTGATCTCGCCGACCGCCCCGATCCCGGCCTTTGCGGCCGACCGCGCCTCGCCGGGCAATGATCCCGAGCATCCATTCGAGCACATCTGCTTCACGGTGCCGTGGAATTTCACCGAGCAGCCGGCGGTCTCGATCAATGCGGCGTTCACGGCCTCAGGCCTCCCGATCGGCGTGCAGATCATCGGCCGCCGCTTCGACGATCTCGGCGTGCTCAAACTGGCGAAAGCCTGGGAGAGTGCGCGCGGGCCGATCACGAACTGGCCGCAGCCGCCGCAATAGTCGTAGCCGTAGCCCGGATGAGCGAAGCGACATCCGGGGGATTAGTTCACCCGATCTTGCCCAGGATCGGAAACGCTTCGAGCAGCCAGTAGCTCATCTGGCTGACGAAGCCGGTCAGGAACGCGATGCCGGTGAGCACGAGCAGGCCGCCCATCACTTTCTCGACCACCGGCAGATAGGCGCGGAAGCGCGCAAGAAATTTCGCAAACGGCTCGACCGCAAATGCCGCGATCAGAAACGGAATGCCCAAGCCCAGAGAGTAGATCGCGAGCAGCCCTGCGCCCTTGGCAACCGTCGCCTCGGACGCCGCGATCGCCAGGATCACGGCGAGGATCGGTCCGATGCACGGCGTCCAGCCGAACGCGAAGGCAAGCCCCATCACATAGGCGCCCCAGATGCCGACCGGCTTTGGCACCTCCATGCGCTTTTCGCGAAACATCAGCGCAATGCGCGTCACGCCGAGGAAATGCAGGCCCATCACGATGATCACCACGCCGGCGACGGTCGCGAGCGTGTCCGCATAGGCGCGGATGAGCGCGCCGAACGCACTCGCGCTCGCGCCGAGCGCCACGAACACGGTGGAAAATCCCGCGACGAACAGCGCCGCCGCCCCGACCGTCTCCCAACGCACCTGCGGCTCCGGGTGGGCGTCGGCAAAGCGTTCAAGCGACGTTCCGGCAAGGTAAACGAGATAAGGCGGCACCAGCGGCAACACGCAGGGCGACAGGAAACTGAGCAGCCCGGCGAACAGGGCGGCGAAAATGGTGACGTCGGCGGCCATACGGCTCTAATGTGCAGACGACGCCGGTTCCTGCAAGCCGCGCCGGCAAGTGCCCTTTTCGATGTGATCGGATGTGATACCCATGCGCAATCTCATCACCGACGTCCCGGGCCTGCAGGTCGGCAATGCCGAGGACGCCAAGCTCGCTTCCGGCGTGACCGCCATCATCTTCGACGAGCCTGCGGTCGCGTCCGGCGACGTCCGCGGCGGGGCACCCGGCACGCGCGACATCGATCTGTTGCAACCGGATGAAACCGTCGAGCGCATCGACGCGGTCGTGCTCTCGGGCGGCTCCGCGTTCGGGCTCGACTCGCCGAGCGGCGTGCAAGCCGCGCTGCGCGAGCAGGGCCGCGGCTTTGCGATCGGAGCGATACGCGTGCCGATCGTGCCCGGCGCGATCGTGTTCGACCTCCTCAACGGCGGCAACAAGGATTGGGGCCGCTTTCCGCCCTATCGCGATCTCGGCTTTACGGCGGCGAGCAACGCCGGCACGGACTTCAAGCTCGGCACCGCCGGCGCCGGCTTCGGCGCCACGACGGTGAACCTCAAAGGCGGGCTCGGCTCGGCCTCGGCGCAAACCCGCGATGGCGTCACGGTCGGCGCGATCGTGGCGGTCAACGCGGTCGGCAGCGTGACAGTCGGCGACTCGCAACATTTCTGGGCCGCGCCGTTCGAACGGGACAACGAATTCGGCGGCCGCGGCGTCGCGGCGCCGCTTCCGCGCGACGCGCTCAGCATTCGCCTCAAGGGCGGCGTGCGCGAGAACACCTCGATTGCGCTGGTCGCAACCGACGCCACCCTGACCAAGGCGCAGGCGAAACGGCTTGCGACTGTCGCACATGACGGGCTCGCGCGCGCGATCTACCCGGTGCACACGCCGCTCGACGGTGACATCGTGTTCGCCGCCTCGACCGGGAAGCGCCCGCTCGCGCTGCCGCTCTATGCGTTTGCCGAGCTCGGCGCCCTTGCGGCAAATGTGCTGTCGCGCGCAGTCGCGCGGGCGATCTACGAGGCGACCGCCCTGCCCTTTGCGGGCGGGCTGCCGAGCTGGAAGGACAAATTCGGCAAATAGCGGCCGCTGACCGTCCTTACTTGAACCGCTCAGCCCGATACGGCGCCGGATCGACGAACGGCGTCGCGCCGATCATCAGCTCGGCGATCAGCCGTCCGGTCACCGCCGCCAGGGTCAGTCCCCAGTGCCCGTGGCCGAAGGCAAGCCAGAGCCCGTCCTGACTTGGCGCGCGCCCGAGCACCGGCAGCGCGTCCGGCATGTTGGGGCGGCGCCCAAGCCACGGCTCCGGTTCGTTCGGCTCGCCGAGCGGAAACAGCTCCTTGGCGTAGGGCATCAGACGATCGAACTGCACCGGCGTCGGCGGGGCGTCGCGGTCGGCGAACTCGGCGCCTGTGGTGAGCCGAATGCCCTGCTCCATCGGGGTCAGCGCATAGCCGATCTCGGTGTCGATCACCGGCCGCGACAGCGCGGCATTGCCCTTCGCATGGTAGTGGCGGTGATAGCCGCGCTTGATGCCGAGCGGGACCTTGATGCCGAGCGGCGTGAGCACGTCCGGTGACCAGGGCCCCATGGCCACCACGGCATTCGCGGCATCGACCGGCCCCTCCTCGGTCTCGACGCGCCAGCGCCCGTGCGCGCGGTGCAGCTTGCGCGCATCACCCTTGAGCAGCACACCGCCAAGCGTCTGGTAGCGCGCCGCGTAGGCCTGCGTCACCTTCAACGGGTTGGAGAGCGAGGCGACGTCCGGCCACATCAACGCGTGACGAAAAACCGGATTGAGGCTCGGCTCGAGCGCAAGCGTCCCATCCATGTCGAGCGGCTGCGCCGCGACGCCGATCTGCGCGCCGAATTCGAGCTGCGGCTTCATCCCCTCGAATGCCGCATCGCTGCGATAAAGCGTGATCCAGCCGGTCTCGCGCAGATATTTCATCGCGCCGGCCTCTTCGAGCAGCAGCTTGTGCTCGGCGATCGCGTGGCTCATCAGCGGGCGCAGCTTGACGGCGCTCTCCTTCAGCTTCTCGGGTGTCGAGAAATTGAAGTAGGAGATCAGCCACGGCGCGATCTTGATCAGATCGCCCCAATGGTAGTTCGCCTCGGGAGCGCGCTTGAGCGCCACCTGGATGAGCTTCTTCAGGCTGCGCGGAAACGCGGTGGGAAACACGCTGGCGCCGACAATGACGCCGGTGTTGCCGTAGCTTGTCTCTTCGCCCGGACCGCGGCGGTCGACCAGCGCGACCGAGAGCCCGCGTTTGGCGAGATGCAGCGCGACCGATGTGCCGACAATGCCGGCGCCCAGAACGATTGCATCGGTACGTGCCATGCTGCTCCCCAAAGGCGAAATGACATCATCCCCCCGCGGGATGAGGCGTGCCGCTCACGTTATACATAACGCCCGTGCGCTGCCGCTATCGACTGGGCCGGGCATGGCTGATATGCCGCGTTCGTTTCCACGCCCCTTTGCCGCGCACCTGAGGTCTCCGATGTCGCTTGTCGCCACGCCGGCCGCCTGGCTCGCCTGGCTCGGCCGACAGGGCACGCGCGCGGTCGCGGCGTCGCTGTTCATCGGCATCGTGCTGCCGCCGCTCGCAGCCTTGCTGAAACCGATCTTCGCCTACGCGCTGTTCGCGCTGTTGTGTCTCGCCTTTCTGCGCGTCGATCCGCGCGAGGTGCGCAAGCATTTCGGCTATCCGCTGCGCATCGCCGCGGCGGCGAGCTGGATGATGCTGGCAACGCCCGTGCTGATCGGCCTGATCCTGGTCGCGCTCGGTCTCGCGGATCGCCTGCCCGGGCTTTACGTCGCCATGATCCTGCAGGCCGCAGCGCCGCCGGTGATCTCCGCCCCGACGCTCGCGACGCTGATGGGGCTCGACGCCGCGCTCTCGCTCGCCTCGCTGGTGGTCTGCACCGCCGTGACGCCGTTCACCGCGCCGGCGTTCGCGGCGCTGTTCGTCGGCGCCGGCATGGCGCTGTCGCCGGTCGCGCTCGGCGCCAAGCTGCTCGCGATGCTCGCCGGCGCCGCGATCATCGCGTGGCTCGTGCGCCGCGTCGCGGGCCAGCCCTGGATCGACGCGCGCATGGCGCATATCGACGGGCTCAGCGTGATTGCGTTGTTTTTCTTCGCGGTCGCCCTGATGGACGGGGTGCTCGCCGCAATTCTCAGCGAGCCGCTGAAAGTCCTCGGCCTGATCGCGCTTTCCTTCGGACTGTCGCTCGGCCTGGTCGCGCTCACCACGCTTGCCTTCGCGCGGCTCGGCATGGCGCAGGCGCTGGCGCTCGGGCTCGCGGCGGGAAACCGCAATATGGGACTGATGCTCGCTGCGGCCGGCAGCGCTGTGCCGGAGCTCACCTGGCTCTACTTCGCGATCGCGCAGTTTCCGATCTATCTCCTGCCGGCCATTCTCAAGCCGCTCGCCGCCAAACTCGGGCCGGCGAAGAGACCGAGGACGTCAGACTAGCGCATATCCCGGAAAATGCCTGCCCCCGGACTTGATCCGGGGTGGGGACCGGTTTTCCGAATAGGATATGCGCCAATGAAAGAATCTAGAGCAAAATCCGACCTGATTGAATCGATTGGGATTCCCAAGGCAAGCGAATTCTGATTCACCCTGCATACTGGGCGGGAGGCCAGTATGCATGGCGAGACCCCTGTCGGAGGATC
>Ga0081539_10002341_pt1 | contig 27246 bp, 24 predicted proteins | sample TabmetS4T2R2_FD_71023 | JGI IMG/M metagenome (GOLD analysis project Ga0081539, IMG submission 71023) | Tabebuia heterophylla rhizosphere microbial communities from the University of Puerto Rico - S4T2R2 | ecosystem: Host-associated > Plants > Roots > Rhizosphere ...
TGACCATCCTGTGCCATGGCGGGAGAGAAGAGGCCTGCGCTGAACAGGACACCGGCCGAAACGACACCAACAAGCGCGCATCGTGGCATGAGGGGTGCCACCTTTCGCAGACTCTGGTGAGCCGGCCACGTATTCGTAGCGACGCGCCGTCGCTCAACCGATACCGTTGGCGGGAGTGTACTCCTTCTTGAGGCCGGAGACGACGGCCATGAACTGTGGATCGTCGGCCGACAACAGCCCGTGGCGCACGAAAAAGTCGATCAGCACCAGATTGCAATTGTACTTGAATTCGAAGGTGTCGCGGACGGTCTCGAACACACGGCGCACCGGCCACAGTTCGAAAGAGTGCACCTCGCCGTCGTTTGCGCGCGGTGTGAAATCCTCGGGCAGTTCCAGATCGAAGCATGTCATGAGGTCGGGCTTGAGCTGCGGCCCGGACTGGTTGAGGTAGGCGATGTAGCTTACCGCCTTGGCCCGCTCGGCAAGCGGGCGCGGGATCGAGGCTTCCTCTGCACACTCCTTGATCAGGTTGTCGTGCAGGCCGATGCCGATCGGCTGACCACCGGCCACAGTGTTGTCGAGCTCCCCGGGGAAGGTCGGTTTCGCATAGGAACGCCGCGGCACCCAGATGTGCAGGCCGTCCTTGCGCCGCACATAGCCCGTCATGTGCGGCCCGAAGGCGCGCACGCCGAACCACGGCACCGCCGCGCGCTCCATCGCCATCAGCGGCGGATCGGTGAACGCCCAGGTGACGGGATAGGCCTCCTCGCGCCACAGCTTGCCGAACTGGCCGCGCTCCCGCAGCTCGAGCTGGAAGGCGCGCATCGCTGCGGTGCGCTTGTTCGGCGTGTCGAGCGCCGAGTCAAGGTGCCAGGCGCCATCGCGGCGCAGGAAGAGGTCGGGCCGCTCCGCGACGACGGGCGCGAAGTCGCGATGGAAGAAGCCCGCGCGCTGGCGGCCGATGAACCACGGCTCGAACTGGCTGAGGTCGGCGTTGTTGCAGCGCTCGATGTGGTCGAGGAACGACATCGGCTTGCACATAGCCGGCCACGTCACCGCTGTCATCCCGAGCTGAGCTCCTCCGTCATCCCGAGCGCAGCGAGGGATCTTTGACGCCGCAGGAAAGGTCCCTCGCTGCGCTCGGGATGACAGTGTTCGTTGGCTCTGCGACATTGAGTCGGATGACCGAAGACGAGCTGCAATCCCTCCTCGACAAGACCCTGCGGGCGGCCGACCGGCACGATGTGTTCGTCGAGGAATGCCAGGATCAGGACGTGCGGCTGCGCTTCTCGCTCAAGCCCGGCGAAACCTGGTCGAACGCTGCTCTGCTGTCCCTGGTCGACACATCGCTGCGTGCGGCGGCCGGGTTGGGATCGACGCTGACACATCTCAACGTCACGGTGCTCCGTGCCGCGCATGATGCCGATGTGTTGGCGCTTTCCCGCGTGATCCGCCGCGACAGCGCGACGGTGCACGCTGAGACCTGGTTGTTCAGTCACGCCGTCGTCGAGCCGATGCTGCACGCAACGGCGAGCCTGAGAGGCTAAGCCGCTTCCTTCCACGCGCCGTCGACGACGGCGACGACGTCGCGCATGATCTGGGTGAGGTCGAAGTCCTTCGGCGTGTAGACGCGGGCGACGCCGGTCTTGATCAGCGCCTCGGCGTCGGCCGGCGGGATGATGCCGCCGACCACGACCGGCACGTCGCCGATGCCGGCGGCGCGCAGGCCGGCCAAGACCTCGCCAACCAGGGAGACGTGGCCGCCCGACAGGATCGAGAGGCCGACGACATGGACGCTCTCCTCGACGGCGGCGTTGACGATGCGCTCGGGCGTCAGCCGGATGCCCTCGTAGACGACTTCCATGCCGCAGTCGCGGGCGCGCACGGCGATCTGCTCGGCCCCGTTGGAATGGCCGTCGAGCCCGGGCTTGCCGACCAGGATCTTTATGCGCCGGCCGAGACGCCGCGACACCGTATCGACCTCGCGGCGCGCGGCTTCCAGGCGGCCGTCGCTGACGCCGACGGCGCGCGCGACGCCCGTGGGCGCGCGGTATTCGCCGAACACCGAGCGCAACGTCTCGGTCCATTCGCCGGTGGTGACTCCCGCCTGCGCGCAGGCGATCGAGGCCGGCATGACGTTGCGGTCTTCCTTGGCGGCGGCGGTGAGCTCGTCGAGAGCCTTCTTCACCGCCGTGTTGTCGCGCGACGTCCGCCACGCTTTCAGGCGCTCGACCTGCTCGCGCTCGACCGAGGCGTCGACGGTGAGGATGGCGCCTTCGCCGGTCGACAGCGGCGAGGGCTCGGCGTCGGTGTAGGCATTGACGCCGACCACGGTCTGCTCGCCGGCCTCGATGGCGGCGAGGCGCTTCAGGTTGGACTCGACCAGGCGCTGCTTCATGTAGGCCGCCTCGATCGCCGCCACCGCGCCGCCCATGTCGGCGATGCGCGCCACCTCGGCCGTGGCTTCCGCCTTCAGCGCCTCGACCTTGCGCGCGATCTCGGCGCTGCCGTCGAAGATGTCGCCGTACTCCAGGAGGTCGGTCTCGAAGGCCACGATCTGCTGCAGCCTGAGCGACCATTGCTGGTCCCACGGGCGGGGCAGGCCGAGCGCCTCGTTCCATGCCGGCAGCTGCACCGAGCGGGCGCGGGCGTTCTTGCTCATCACCACGGCCAGCATCTCGAGCAGGATGCGATAGACGTTGTTCTCGGGCTGCTGTTCGGTGAGGCCGAGCGAGTTCACCTGCACGCCGTAGCGGAACAGCCGCTGCTTGGCGTCGGCGACGCCATAGCGCGTGCGCGTCAGCTCGTCCCACAATTCGGCGAACGCCCGCATCTTGCACATCTCGGTGACGAAGCGGATGCCGGCATTGACGAAGAAGGAGATGCGGCCGACGACCTGCGGGAAATCGGCCTCGGGCACCTGGCCGCGCGCCCGCACCGCGTCGAGCACGGCAATGGCGTTGGCGAGCGAGAAGGCGAGCTCCTGCACCGGCGTCGCGCCGGCCTCCTGCAGGTGATAGCTGCAGACGTTCATCGGGTTCCACTTGGGAACCTCGCGATAGGTGAAGCCGATCGTGTCGGCGGTCAGCCTGAGCGACGGCTCGGGCGGGAAGATGTAGGTCCCGCGCGACAGATACTCCTTGATGATGTCGTTCTGGGTCGTGCCCTGCAGCTTGGCGCGCTCGACGCCCTGCGCTTCGGCGGTGGCGATGTAGAGCGAGAGCAGCCACGCCGCCGGCGCGTTGATGGTCATCGACGTGTTCATGCGGTCGAGCGGGATGCCGTCGAACAGGGTCCGCATGTCGCCGAGATGGCTGATCGGCACGCCGACCTTGCCGACCTCGCCCTTGGCCAGGGGATGGTCGGAATCGTAGCCGGTCTGGGTGGGCAGATCGAAGGCGACCGACAGCCCGGTCTGGCCGCGACTGAGATTGGTACGGTAGAGCTCGTTGGACTTGGCTGCGGTCGAATGGCCGGCATAGGTCCTGATCAACCAGGGACGGTCGCGCTCGGGCTTCATGGTCATAGGGTGGCGGCTGCTGAAAGGTTTCCGTAGACTGCCTGTCTCAAGCGATGTTGCATTGCAGCATGAATGATTTCGCGGCGCAACCAAGGGAAATTCTTCGGTGACCACGACATCGCCCTGGGGGACGGCTGCGACCCCGAGCAGTCCGGCCGCCGTCATGGCCGCCGCGACGACCGAGCCGGACCTGACGCCGAGCCGGCCGCGCTACGACGGCAAGCTCGGCGAGCTCTACGTCATCTATCTGCGCCACCTGGTGCTGATGCTGCTCACCCTGGGCTGGTCGCGCTTCTGGGGGCGCACGCGCATCCGGCGCTATCTCTGGAACCACTTCGTCATCCTGGGCGACCGCTTCGAGTATCGCGGCCGCGGCATCGAGCTGATGGTGGGCTTCGTGCTGGCCCTGCTGATGCTCGCGGGCTGGGGCGGCCTGATGTACCTGGTGTGGATCTATGTGTTCCACGAACGGCCGCTTGCGAGCTTCGGCCTGCTCGACATCTTCACCCTGTCGGTGGCGCTGATCGGCTTCCCGCTCGCCTATGTCGGCCAATATGCCGGGCTGCGCTACCGGCTGTCGCGCACGCGCTGGCGCGGCATACGCTGCGGGCTCGCGGGCTCGGCCTGGCGCTACGGCGCATCGGCCACCTTCCTCACCTTCGCCAACGCCGTCACCGGCCAACTGCTGACGCCGCTCGTATCGGTGAACCTTGCGCGGCCGCGCATCACCAACACGCGCTTCGGCAGCCTGCCCTTCGTCTTTGCCGGCAGCGCCGGCGACATCTACGGCCGCTATATCGCCTATTACTTCATCAACATCATCGCCTGGCTGGTGGCCGCCGGCATCTTCTTCACCGCGATCGGCGGCGCCGTCGGCGGCCTCGGCATCAGCTTCACCGAGGAGGAGATCCGCGACTTGCTGACGCGACCCAGCCTGCGCGTCATCCTCCTCGTCGTGGTGCTGGCGATCGGCCTCTACATCATCTTCAGCCTGCTGATCCTGCCGCTGCGCTGCTGGTGGCAGGCCTATCTGTTCCGTTACCTCGTCAGCCACAGCCGCGCCGGCAACGTGCTATTCGCGACGGCGATCTCGACGCGCCAGATGTGGGGCTTCATGGTGCTGAACTACCTGATCATCATGCTGACACTGGGGTTGGGCTGGCCCTGGGTCATGCATCGCACCTTGAGGCTGATCGCGTCCGAGCTGTGGCTCTACGGCGCGCCGGACGGCGCCACGATCCGCCAGCCGACCGACCTCGGGCCGCGCTATGGCGAAGGGCTTCTGGACATGTTCGACGTGAGCGGCGTCTGACATGGCGACCACGGCGCGCTTCTACGACGGCGAGACCGCTCTGGTGCAGGACGTGAGCGTGCGCACCACCGCCAATGAGCTGGTGATCTTCCGCCTCGCCGACGCCGCCATCCTGGCGCGCTGGCCGATCGGCGAGCTTCTGGTGCTGGGCGACATCCAGCACGAGGTGACGCCGCCGATCGTGCGCAAGGGTTTTGAGGCGCGTCTGGTGGTCGAGGATCCCGAGCTGCGCCGTCAGTTGGCTTCTCTGGTGCCGCAGCTGGCGCCTCTCGCCGGGGCGCCGCCGACGCCGGCCCGCCGCATCGCCGCCTTCGGCGCGACATTCGCCGTGCTGGTCGGACTGTTCTGGCTGGCGGTCGACTATGGCACCGAGTATGCCGCACCGCTCTTGCCCTACAGCCTGCAGGTCAAGCTGGGCGAGAGCGTGTTCGAGGAGCTGACGGCCAACAAGGACGAGTGCCACGGCAAGGCTGGCCTCAGGGCCTTGAACGATCTCGCCAATCGGCTGGCCAAGGCGGCCGACTATCCGCACGAGATCGCCGTGCATGTCATGAAAGGCGGCCCGGTCAACGCCTTCACCCTGCCGGGCGGCATCCTGGTCTTCTATTCCGACCTGTTCGATCAGGCCAAGGACAGCGCGCAAGTGGCGGGCGTCATGGCGCACGAGATCGGCCATGTCGTGCACTACCATCCGACGAAGGGTGTGGTGCGCCAGTACGGCATCGACCTTCTGGTCAAGCTGGTGAGTGGCGGCTACTCGGATGTCGTCGGCACGCTCGCCTCGGGCGGCAACGTCCTGCTGGCGCTGCGCAACGGCCGCGCCTTCGAGCGCGACGCCGATTCGACCGGCGTGGCACTCCTGGAGAAGCTGGAGATCCGCGCCGACGGCATCGCGAGCTTCTTCGAGCAGATGCTGGCCAAGGAGCCCAAGGACGCCGCCGCAATCGCCGGCATCTGGTCGAGCCATCCGCCGACCGCCGAGCGCATCGCCGCCACGCGGCGTCCGTCGACCGGCAAGCCGGCCTTCACTGAGGCCGAGTGGAGGGCCATACGCAATGTCTGCAAGTGAGTGCTAGACCATGCCGATGCGCTGGACGATCTCGCACGACGAGCGCCTGGTGATGGTGACCGCCGACGGGCCGGTGACCTTGCTGGAGATCGAGGCCTATTTCGACGCCCTGGTGCTGGCCGGTGCCCAGCCCTACGCCAAGCTGCTCGATGCGACGACCATGGAGGCGCGCCTCAGCGACGCCGACGTGATGGCGATCGGCGCGCGCATGAGCGCTTACGTGAAGGACCAGAAATGGGAGGGCGGGCCCGCGGCCTTTGTAGTGACCAGCCGCGTCAACCGCGAGTTCATCAAGCGCTTCATCAATCTCAGCGCCTCGCCGCGAGAGGCGAAGATCTTCCAGACGGTCGCCGAGGCGCGCCGCTGGCTCGACCGGCAAAAGACCTAGGCGTGGCCGGCGCGATCGTGCTTGCAACCGCGGCTGATCAGCCCGACATCACCGCTTCCGACGAGCTCTACGCCGCGGCGCTCAGGCGGCGCGGCTTCGAGGTGATGGGCGCGGCGTGGAACGGGCCGCGTGCCGCGTTCGACGGCGCGGCCGCCGTGGTGCTGCGCTCGACCTGGGGTTACTACCGCGCGCTCGCCGAATTCGGCGGCTGGACGGAGGCGATCGCGGCATCGACGCGGTTGTTCAATCCGATCGGCCTGGTGCGCTGGAACCTGCGCAAGGACTACCTCGGCAAGCTCGCGGTGGCCGGCGTACGCACGCGACTGCGTTAGCGCCGCTGCTGCTTTGCCTTGTAGCTGAGCCAGTCGATGATGGCGTCGAGGTCGCTGTCGCTCAGCGCCGCCTTGTCGAAGCCCGGCATCTTCTGCTCGGGCCATCGGCGCACCGATGACGGATCGCGGATCAGTTTCTTGAGCGCCGGGATCTGGAAATACTCCGTGACGTTCATCGGCCGGCCGAGATCGGGGCCTTGCTCGCCTTCGCCTTCGCCGTTGAAGCGGTGGCAGGCCATGCACAGCGCCACGAAGCGATCAAGGCCGGTGCGGATCGGATCGCCCGCCGCCACGTCGGCGCCGACGGCGAGGCCCGGCCAGCGCTTCACCGGGCTGTCGGTGACGGCGAGCGCGGCGAGCCGGTAGGCCCAGTATTCGGGGCTGATCTGGACCGACGGGGCGCGTCGCCAGACGATGTAGAACGGACCCGCACTCGCCTTGTCCGGCTTGCCGGGCAGGGCGGGCCACGGCGCCGCCGGATCCTCGATGGCGAGGAAGGCCTCGACCTGCGCGGTATCCGTGGAGGCGGCCAGCCGGCCCGGAAGGGCGACCGAGAAATTGTCGGTGGCGCGCGCCTGCAGGTGATCGTCCGGGCCGATCCCGGTGCCCTTCAGCAACTCGGCGAGCGGGATGGCGCGGTAGGTCATCGAGCGACGATAGACGGGATCGGCGACCGTGACGCTGCGTACGGCCGGGCTGGCGAGCAGGGCCTGCTGCGTAAAAGTCCGGCTCGAGTGCCTGCCGGCGATCGTGAGCGTCGGCGACTGGGCGATGGCGGGCAGCGCCATGATGATCGCCAAGAGCGCGACCGCCACAAGCCGCGCTCGCGCCATCACGTCATCCTCTGCCCGCCGATCCGGCAATCCTTCAGGATCTCGGGCCGGAAGGCGAGGCCGTGGCCCGGCCGTTCCGGCGGCGCCATGGTGCCGGTCTGCGACGGCAGCACCGGCTCGATCCAGAGATCGTCGTTCCAGTCCATGTATTCGAGGTAGTTGGCGTTGGGGATCGACGCCAGCAGATGGACCATCGTCTCGTGGAAGAGGTGCGGGGCGATCCGGATGCCCCACGGCTCGGCGGCGGCCGCGATCTTGCGCAGCTCGGTGTAGCCGCCGCGCATCGGGTCGGGCTGCAGGATGGGCACGCACGGCGTCTCGAAGAAGGGACGCAGGTCGTTGCGCGTGAAATGGCTCTCGCCGCCCACGATCCTGGTTTTCAGCGCGGCGGCGATCCGGCGGTAGCCGGCGAAATCCTCGGCCACCACCGGCTCCTCCAGCCAGTAGGGATCGAACTCGTCGATGCGATGGCCGGCCTGGACGGCGGTGTCGGCGTCCCAGCCCATGTTGACGTCGATCATGATCTCGATGCCGCCGCCCATCGCCTCGCGCATCGCCTTCACGTTCTCGACGTCCTCGCGCCACGGCCGGATGTGGGCGACCTGCATCTTGATCGCCTTCAACCCTTGCGCGGTGAATTCCTTGGCGCGCGCGATCATGCCGTCGCGGCCAAGGCCGCGGAAACAGCCCGAGCCGTAGGCCGGCACTTCCGTGCGCGCGGCGCCCCATAGGCGGAACAGCGGCAGGCCGGCCCGCTTGCCCAAAACGTCCCACAGCGCCATGTCGACGGCGCTCTGGGCGAACACCGTGACGCCCATGCGGCCGAGCCAGAAGTTGCTCTTGTAGAGCACCTGCCAGATCGCCTCGACCTCGGTGGCGTCGCGGCCGATGACGTGCGGGGCTACAAGCTCCTTCATGCAGGCATCGAGCGTATGCAGCCCGCCGCGCAACGGCATGAGGTAGCTCATGCCTATAAGTCCGCCCTGGGTCTCGATTTCCAGCACATAGATGTCGCGCTTCGGCGCCGACAGGATGCCGGCGGCCGGTGGCGGCCCGCGCCACGGTACCTGCAGCAGGGTTGAACGCAGCTCGACGATGGTCGTGGGCGTGGTCATCCGGCTATCTCCCAGTCGCAATTGTCATCTCGAGCGAAGCGAGGGCCTTTGAGGCCACAGGAAAGGTCCCTCGCTTCGCTCGGGATGACATCGGGTCTCGTGTCGGGCATTTGTGAGTTCCATACTATGATGCCCGCGTGATGACTTCGTCCAACCGCCTCTATCTCTTCGACACCACCCTGCGAGACGGCGCCCAGACCCAGGGCGTCGATTTCACCGTCGCCGACAAGGCCGCCATTGCGCGCGAGCTCGACCTATTGGGTATCGACTACATCGAAGGCGGCTGGCCGGGCGCCAATCCGACCGACGATCGCTTCTTCGCCGATCCGCCGGAATTCTCCAACGCCAAGTTCGTGGCCTTCGGCATGACGCGCCGCGCCGGCCGCAGCGCCGCCAACGACCCGGGCCTCGCCGCCATCCTGCAGACCAAGGCGCGCAACGTCTGCATGGTGGGCAAGACCTGGGACTTCCATGTCGACGTGGCGCTCGAGGTCGACCGCAAGGACTATCTCGAGATGATCTCGGACTCGCTTGCCTATGCGAAGGGCCGCATGGACGAGGTGATGTTCGACGCCGAGCATTTCTTCGACGGCTACAAGGCCAATCCCGACTATGCGATGGCCTGTCTGGCCGCGGCCGAGAAGGCCGGCGCGCGCTGGCTGGTGCTGTGCGACACCAACGGCGGGACCCTGCCACACGAGGTCGAGCGCATCGTCGGCGAAGTGGTCAAGAAGATCCCCGGCGAGAGGCTCGGCATCCACACCCACAACGACACCGAGAACGCCGTCGCCAACACGCTGGCGGCCGTGCGCGCCGGGGTGCGCCAGGTGCAGGGCACGATCAATGGCCTGGGCGAGCGCTGCGGCAACGCCAACATGATCGCCCTCATTCCCAATCTCGTGTTGAAGATGGGTTTCGAGACCGGGCTGAAGGATGGCGCGATGCAGCGGCTGACGCATCTGTCGCGGCTGCTCGACGATCGGCTGAACGTCGTGCCCAACCGCAGCGCCGCCTATGTCGGCACGCGGGCCTTCGCGCACAAAGGCGGCCTGCATGTCTCGGCCGTCGAGAAGGATCCCAAGACCTACGAGCACGTCGATCCCGAGACGGTGGGCAACCAGCGCATCATCGTGGTCAGCGACCAGGCCGGCCGCTCCAACATCATGGCGCGCTTCCGGCAGATCGGATTGGAAGTCGACCCCAAGGATCCCGGCGTCGCGCGGCTCCTGGAGATCGTCAAGGAACGCGAGGCCGAGGGCTATGCCTACGACGGTGCCGATGCCTCCTTCGAACTTCTGGCGCGCCACGAACTGCACACCGTGCCCGACTATTTCGCCCTGCACAGCTTCCGCGTGCTGGCCGAGCGACGCGTCAATGCGCGCGGCCAATTGATCGCGCTCTCCGAGGCAACGGTGAAGCTCGATGTCGGCGGCCGGCGCGCCATGGAAGTGGGCGAGGGCAACGGCCCGGTGAACGCGCTCGATGCTGCCCTGCGGAAGGCGCTGCTGCCGGTCTATCCCGAGCTGCAGGACATGCGCCTGGTCGACTTCAAGGTCCGCATCCTCGATGCGGCGGGCGGAACCGCGGCAACCACGCGCGTCATGATCGAAAGCGCCGACGCCAAGCGGCGCTGGTCGACCATCGGCGTGTCGCCCAACATCGTCGACGCCTCCTACAACGCCCTTTACGACGCCATCACCTACAAGCTGTTCCGGGATGGGGCGAAGCCGGCTGAGAAGGCGTAGCGCTTCCTCCCCAGCGAAGCTGGGGAGGTGTCCGCGAAGCGGACGGAGGCGTCATGAACAACAGTACCGATGCCCATGACCCCTCCGGCCCTTCGGGCCACCTCCCCATCGAAGACGATGGGAAGGAAGGCGCACTTGGCCTAGCTGCCATGTCCCTCCCGCCAGTTGACCTACCTCAGGTCGGGGCAGACCATATATAGGTGCGAGACGGAGAGCATCTGGACGGCCGTTCCCCGGCGGGGACGGTGACGCCCCCGGTCGCGGCCATTCAGAGACGGCCGCGCATGGAACGGCGTATCGTGGCTCGGGCCGTCATGTGGTCGCTGCCCGCGATCGTGCTGGCCGTAAGCCTGTTCGTCTGGCTGTCGTCCGGCCGCTATGTCTCGACCGACAACGCCTATGTGAAGGGCGACCGCGCCCAGATCGCGCCCGAGCTCAGCGGCATCATCGTCGAAGTGCCGGTGCAGGAGAACCAGCGCGTGTCGCGCGGCCAGCTCCTGTTCAAGCTCGACGACCAGACCTATCGCCTAGCCGTTGCCAAGATCGACGCCGAGATCGAGACGACGCGCGCCGACATCCGCGGGCTTCGCGCGCAATGGCGCACCAAGCGCGAGGAGATCAAGGCGGCGCAAAGCCAGCTCAACTACGCCCAGCAGGAATTCGAGCGCCAGTCCGATCTCGCCGACAAGAAGATCGCCTCGCAGCAGAAGCTGCAGGAGACGCGCATGGGCCTCGACGTCGCCCGCCAGCGCATCTCGGCGGCGCAAGAGGACCTGCAGCGCATCGAGGCGCAGCTCGCGGGCGATCCCAAGATCCGCACCGACGACCATCCGCGCGTCAAGCAGATGGTGGCGGCGCGCGACGAGGCCTTGCTGCAGCTTCGTCGTACCACGATCGAATCGCCGCTCGACGGCATCGTCTCCAAGCGGCCGGTGCCCGGCAGCTACGCCACCGCCGGCGTGCCCGTGATGGTGGTGGTGGCCGACAGCGATCTCTGGATCGAGGCCAACTTCAAGGAGACCGAGCTCACCCTGGTGCGGCCGGGCCAGATCGCCATCGTCAAGGTCGACACCTATCCCGATGCCGAATGCACCGGCAAGGTCGCGAGCATCGCCCAGGCGACGGGTGCGGAGTTCGCCGTGCTGCCGCCGCAGAACGCCTCGGGCAACTGGGTGAAGGTGGTGCAGCGGATCCCGGTGCGCGTGGCCGTCACCTGTCGCGAGGGCGATCCGCCGCTGCGCGTCGGCATGAGCACCACGGTCGAGATCGACACCGGCCACAGCCGCTCGATCGGCAGCCTGTTGAGCGGGCTCGCCCGGAGCTTCGGTCTCTCGAGCGCGTCCGCTACGGCCAAGCCATGACGCCGGTCGATCCGGCGGTGAAGCGCCGGCGCGGCCTGATCACCATCGTGGTGATGATGGCCACTATCATGCATGCGCTCGACGGCACCATCGCCAACGTGGCGCTGCCCTCGATCCAGGGCTCGCTGTCGGCAACCCAGGAGCAGGTCTCCTGGGTGGTGACCTCCTATATCGTCGCCTCGGCCATCATGACGCCCTTCGCGGGCTTCAGCGCCACGCGCTTTGGCCTGCGCACCACGCTCTCGGTCTGCGTCATCGGCTTCACCATCGTGTCGATGCTGTGCGGCGCGGCCCAGACGCTTGACCAGCTGGTGCTGTTCCGCGCCCTGCAGGGCGGGTTTGGCGCGGCGCTGGTGCCGGTCTCGCAGGCCATCATGATGGACACCTACCCGCGCGAGGAGCAGGGCAAGGCGATGGCGATGTGGGGCGTCGGCACCATGATCGGCCCGATCGTCGGCCCGTCGCTGGGCGGCTGGCTGACCGACGAGTTCACCTGGCGCTGGGTGTTCTACGTCAACCTGCCGGTCGGCCTGTTGTGCGCCACCGGCATCCTCATCCTGGTGCGCGACACCGCGCACGACCGGCGGCGGCCATTCGACATGCTGGGCTTCGTCCTGCTCGCCATCGCCATCGGCAGCTTCCAGCTCATGCTCGATCGCGGCCAGCAGCTCGACTGGTTCGATTCGATCGAGATCATCGTCGAGACCCTGGTGGCGGGCGTCGCCTTCGCGATGTTCCTGATCCACGTGATGACCGACCACCACCCGTTCCTGTCGCGCGACTTGTTCCGCGACCGCAACCTCACGGTCGGGCTGATCCTGACCGCCATCACCGGCCTGGTGCTGATCGTGACGGCGACCCTGATGCCGCCCTTCCTGCAGCAGCTGAAGGGCTATCCGGTGTTCACGACCGGCATCGTCCTGGCGCCGCGTGGAGCGGGCATGATGATCTCGATGATGCTGGTGTCGCGCCTGATCGGCCGCTTCGACGCCCGCATCATGATCGCGCTGGGTTTCGCCATGTGCGCGCTGTCGCTGTGGGAGATGACGACCTTCACCCTCGATGTCGGCGAGAGCCGGATCATCTGGAACGGCGTGCTGCTGGGCTTTGCGCTGGGCCTCGTCTTCCCACCGCTCACCACGCTCACCTTCGCCACCCTGCCACCGCGCCTGCGCACCGAGGGGGCGGCGATCAATGCGCTGATGCGCAATCTCGGCGCCTCGGTCGGCATCGCCGTGCTGGTGTCGCTGCTGGCCCGCAACACCCAGGAGAATCGCGCCGAACTCGTGGGCCAGCTCACGCCCTACAGCGCCGGCTGGCCGTTCGGCCGCGTCATGCCCGGTCCGGACTCGCAGATGCTCGCGGTGTGGGACGCCGAGATCAACCGCCAGGCCGCGATGATCGGCTACCTCAACGACTTCCGCGCCATGACGATCTGCAGCCTGCTGGTGATCCCGCTGCTGCTGCTCATGCGCCGGCAGATGCTGGCGCGTTAGACTTTGGGCTAACTTGACCGTCGTGAGGGGCGCACATCATAATTTGATGGTGCCGCATCACGTGAGTCGCGCGGCCAAAGCACAAGCAGGAGGAAACATGGCACGCACGTCCTTCGTGGCGCTGGTGGGCGCCGTCGTCCTGGCTGGCATTGCAGCGAGCACTCCGGCTCGAGCGCAGGTGATCGGCGTCAGCTGGTCGAACTTCCAGGAAGAGCGCTGGAAGACCGACGAGGCGGCGATCAAGGCCGCGATCGCGGCGGGCGGCGGCACCTACGTCTCGGCCGACGCGCAGAGCAATGCCGCCAAGCAGGTCACCGACATCGAGGCGTTGATCGCGCGCGGCGCCAAGGCGCTGATCGTGCTGGCGCAGGACGCCAATGCGGTGCGGCCGGCGGTCGAGAAGGCGCTGAACGAAGGCATCCCGGTGATAGGCTACGACCGGCTGATCGAGATGAAGGACGTGCTCTACATCACCTTCGACAACAAGGAGGTGGGCCGCATCCAGGCGCGCGAGGTGTTCAAGGCGAAGCCCGAAGGCAACTACGTCTTCATCAAGGGCTCGTCGGCCGATCCCAACGCCGACTTCCTGTTCTCCGGGCAGATGGAAGTGCTGGGCGACGCGATCAAGTCCGGCAAGGTCAAGAAGGTCGGCGAGGCCTATACCGACGGCTGGCTGCCGGCCAACGCCCAGCGCAACATGGAGCAGTTCCTGACCGCCAACCGCAACAAGGTCGATGCGGTCGTGGCCTCGAACGACGGCACGGCGGGCGGCGCCGTCGCCGCGCTCGCAGCGCAAGGCATGGCGGGATCGGTGCCGGTCTCGGGCCAGGATGGCGATCACGCGGCGCTGAACCGCGTCGCCCTCGGCACGCAGACGGTGAGCGTGTGGAAGGACGCGCGGCTCCTCGGCCGCACGGCGGGCGAGCAGGCGATGACGCTCGCCAAGGGCACCAAGCTCGCGGCGCTGCAGGGCACCAGGAGCTGGGCCGACGGCCCGCGCAAGGTCGCGATGACCTCGATCCTGCTGACGCCGGTTCCGATCACCAAGGACAACCTCGACGTCGTCATCCAGGCCGGCTGGGTACCCAAGGACGTGGTCTGCCGCGGCGTGAAGGCGGGAACGGCCAAGGCCTGCAACTGACGTGAACTCATCGCTCTCCGGAGCATCGGACCGTGTGGCCGTGCCGCCGCGGCGCGGCCTTGCAGACCTGTTCCGCGCCACCGAGATCGATGCGCGGCTGGTCGGCATGCTGGGCGCGCTGGCGCTGATCTGGATCGGCGTCGACCTCCTGTCCGGCGGCGCCTTCCTGACGCCGCGCAATCTGTGGAACCTCTCGGTGCAGACGGCGTCGGTCGCGGTCATGGCGTCCGGCATGGTGCTGGTGATCGTGGCCCGTCACATCGACCTCTCGGTCGGCTCGATCCTCGGCCTGGTCGGCATGATCATGGGCGTGACGCAAGCGGAGTTCCTGCCGAAGTATCTCGGCTTCGATCATCCGCTCATCTGGGTGATCGCATTCATCGTCGGCCTCGCCGTCGGCGCGGCGATCGGGCTGCTGCAGGGCGCCATCGTCGCCTATCTCGGGGTGCCGGCCTTCATCGTGACCTTGGGCGGGCTGCTGGTGTGGCGCGGCTGCGCCTGGTGGGTCACCTCGGGCCGCACTGTGGCGCCGATGGACGATGCCTTCCGACGCATGGGCGGCGGCATCGAAGGCGCGATCGGCGCCAACTGGACCTGGGTGGTGGCGCTGATCGCCTTCGCCGCCATCGTCTGGCGCACGCTGCATGCCCGCCGGCGGCGGCGCCAGGTCGGCTTTGCGCTGCGGCCAATCTGGGCCGAGGTGACGGTCGCGGGCCTCGCCTGCCTCGCTGTCTGGTTGGTCGTACTGGTCGCGAACAGCTACGACCTGCCGCCGCGCGTCGCCGAACGCATCGCCGCCGAGCGCGGCCTCACGCAGGGCCTGTCGATCGCGCACGGCCTCGCCCTGCCGGTGCTGATCGCCGTCGGCGTCGGAATCGTCGTCACTTTCCTGGCCACGCGCACGCGCTTCGGACGCTACGTCTTCGCGCTCGGCGGCAATCCGGAAGCGACCGAGCTCTCGGGCGTCGACACCAGGCGTGTCACCGTCCTGGTCTTCGTGCTGATGGGCATGTTGTGCGCCGTGGCCGCCGCCATATCGAGCGCCCGCCTGAACGCCGCCACCAACGCCCTCGGCATGCTCGACGAGCTCTACGTCATCGCCGCGGCCGTGATCGGCGGCACGTCGCTGGGCGGCGGCCTCGGCACCGTCGCCGGCGCCATGCTGGGCGCGCTCGTCATGCAGAGCCTGCAGTCGGGCATGGTGCTGATGGGCCTCGACACGCCGTTGCAGAACATCGTCGTCGGGCTGGTGCTGGTCGTGGCCGTGTGGCTCGACCGGCTCTATCGCTCGCGCACTTTGAAGGGGAGTGCGGGATGAGCGACGCCCGGCCACCGCTCGTCGAGTTGCGCGGCATGAGCATCAGCTTCGGCGGCGTGCGCGCCGTCGACGACGTGTCGCTCGACCTGTCGGGCGGCGAGGTCGTGGGCCTGCTCGGCCACAATGGCGCCGGCAAGTCGACCCTGATCAAGATGCTGTCGGGCGCCTATCGGCCCGACGCCGGCGAGATCCGCATCGACGGCCGGCCGGCCGCGATCCACAGCCCGCGTGACGCCAGGCGCTACGGCATCGAGACGATCTACCAGACGCTGGCGCTGGCCGAGAACCTCGACGCCGCGGCCAACCTGTTCCTGGGGCGCGAACTGCGCAGCGGCTGGGGCACGCTCGACGACGTCGCCATGGAGGTCGAGACGCGCCAGGTGATGGCACGCCTCAATCCGCACTTTGCCAAGTTCAAGGAGCCGGTGCGCGCGCTGTCGGGCGGCCAGCGCCAGGCCGTGGCCATCGCGCGGGCGATCCATTTCAACGCCCGCGTGCTCATCATGGACGAGCCGACGGCGGCGCTGGGCCCGCAGGAGACCCAACAGGTCGCCGATCTCATCGTCCAGCTCAAGAAGGAGGGCATCGGCATCTTCCTCATCAGTCACGACATCCACGACGTGTTCGACCTCGCCGACCGCGTGGCGGTGATGAAGAACGGCAGGCTGGTCGGCACGGCGCCGACACGCGCCGTGACCAAGGACGAGGTGCTCGGCATGATCATCCTCGGCACCTGCCCGGCCGCCGCCATCCCCGGGCCGGGTGCGCTTGCGGCGGGGACCGCCTGACCAGCCATGACGCGCCGTACGCTCGAAGATGTCGCCCGGGCCGCCGGGGTCAGTCTCGCGACAGCCGACCGCGCCCTCAACGGCCGGGCAGGCGTGCGCGAGCAGACTCGGCGCAGGATCGAGGACGCCGCTCGGCGACTCAGCTACCGGCCGGACCGTGCCGCCGTCGCGCTGGCGCGCGGCCAGCGCTGGCGCTTCTGCTTCGTGCTGCCGCTGGGCGACAACGTGTTCATGACCCAGCTCGCCGAGGCGGTGCGCGAGACCGCGGCCTGGATGGCCGAGGAGCGCGCCGACATCGTGCTCGTCCATGTCGACGTGTTCGACGGCCCGGTGCTGGCGCGTGAGCTGGCGCGGCTCGGCCCGGACTACGATGGCTTCGCGATCGTGGCGCTCGACCATCCCGCGGTGCGCGAAGCCATCGACGCGCTCGTCCTGGCCGGCCGCCGGGTCGTCACCCTGGTGTCCGACGTGCCGACCTCGCGGCGGCATCACTATGTCGGCTTGGCGAACTTCGCCGCCGGTCGCACCGCCGGCACCCTGCTTGGCCGCTTTGTCGGCGCACGGCTCGGCACCGTCGGCGCGATCGCGGGCTCGCTGGCGCTGCGCGATCACGCCGAGCGGCTTGCCGGCTTCGTCCAGGCGCTGAGCGAAGTGGCGCCTCATCTCGACATCGCCGCGACGCGCGAAGGCCGCGACGATCGCGAACGCACGCGGGAAGCAACGCAGGATCTTCTCGACGCGCACCCCGGGCTGGTCGGGCTCTATGTCATCGGCGCGGGCAAGCGCGGCGCGGTGGCCGCCCTCGAAGAGGCAAGGCGCACCGGGGACATCGTCTTCGTCGGGCATGAGCTCACCCCCGACACGCGCCGCTTCCTGCTCTCGGGCACGATGGCGGCCGTGGTCAACCAGGACGCCGGCCACGAAGCGCGCTCGGCGGCGCGGGTCCTGCTCGCCTATTGCGAAGACCGCGCGATCAACGCCGCCCAGGAGCGCATCCGCATCGATGTCTTCGTGAAGGACAACCTGCCTTAGCCCCCAAGTCCCTCCCCCCGTTCTTACGGGGGAGGGTACGGGAGGGGGCAAGCCCTCACCGGTAACGTCCGAAATTTCAGATCTGCAACCAGCAGACATCCTCACGGCGGCCTTCCCCCTCCCAACCCTCCCCCGTATGACGGGGGAGGAGTAAGAGAGATTGAATGGGACGTCCCGCCAAAGGCCGCGCCACCTCCACCGTCGCGCCGACGATCATCCTGGTGCGCCCGCAGCTTGGCGAGAACATCGGCATGGCGGCTCGCGCCATGCTGAATTGCGGCCTGTCGAGCCTGCGCCTCGTCGCGCCGCGCGACGGCTGGCCGAATCCCAAGGCTGAGCGCGCGGCGTCCGGCGCCGACGTGGTGCTGGACAAGGCCAAGGTGTTCGACACGGTCGAGGCGGCGGTGGCCGATCTCGGGCGCGTCGTCGCGACCACGGCGCGCAACCGCGAGCTCAGCCAGCGTATCCTCACACCGCGCTACGCGGCCGCCGAGATGCGCAGCTGGACGGCCAAGGGCGACAAGGTCGGCATCCTGTTCGGACCGGAGCGCACCGGCCTCACCAACGACGACATGGTGCAGGCCGACACCGCGCTTTCGATTCCGCTCAACCCGCAATTCTCCTCCCTCAACATCGCCCAGGCTGTGCTGCTCGTGTCCTATGAATGGGCGATGGCGGGCGAGGAAGCGCCGGCCGAGCGCATGTCCGAGCATTCGACGCGGCCCGCCACCAAGGACGAGCTGCAGAACCTGTTCGCCCATCTCGAGCGCGCGCTCGATCAGTCGGGCTTCCTGCGCAACAAGGCGATGCGGCCGGCGATGGTGAACAACCTGCGCGCCCTCCTGCAGCGCACGGCGATGACCGAGCAGGAAGTGCGTTCGTTCCACGGCGTCATCAAGTATCTCGCCAAGCACAAGCATGAGGAGGAGTGATGTCCACGACGGCCAAGATTTCCTGGGTCGACGGCGCCTTGTTCGTCGCCGAGGCCGGCAGCGGCCACACCATCACCATGGACGGCGCTCCCGACGTCGGCGGCCGCAACTTGGCGTCGCGGCCGATGGAGGTGCTGCTGATGGGGATGGGCGGCTGTACCGCGATCGACGTCGTCTCGATGCTGAAGAAGCAGCGCCAGGACATCGAGGAAATCGAGGTGTCGATGGTCGCCGAACGGGCCGACGACTTTCCCAAGGTCTACACCTCGGTGAAGCTCACCTACACGGTTCGCGGCCGGAAATTGAACAAGGCGCTGGTCGAACGGGCCGTCAGCCTGTCGGACGAGAAGTACTGCTCGGCCACGGCGATGTTCAAGAAAACCGCCCAGGTGACCCATGAAATCGTGCTGGTCGAGGTCTAACCCATTGATCTTCAAAGGCGAACCGGCGCTTGACTGGCCGGGTTTCGCCAGTATGTTCCGCGCTTCTTCCGGAGAACGTGACTGAAGGCCTTTGGGCCCTCATTCCGCCCCAGCCAACGCTGGACCCAGGCCTATCCGGACAACAGCGTCAGATGACGCACAACGATGGAGCGATCGCGTGAGCAAGCGCGAGAATTCGAAGTACAAGATCGACCGCCGCCTCAGGGTCAACCTGTGGGGCCGTCCTAAAAGCCCGATCAACAAGCGTGAATACGGTCCCGGCCAGCACGGCCAGGGTCGCCAGAAGCCGACCGACTACCGCCTGCAGCTCATGGCCAAGCAGCGGCTCAAGGGCTACTACGGGTCGGTCTCCGAGCGTCAGCTGCGGCGCTATTATCTCGAGGCGGTGCGCCGCAAGGGCGATACCGGCGAAAACCTGGTCGAGATCCTGGAGCGCCGGCTGGACGCGGTCATCTACCGCATGAAGTTTGCCATCACCGTGTTCGCCAGCCGCCAGCTGGTCAGCCACGGTCACGTCAAAGTGAACGGCAAGCGGGTCAACATCGCTTCGTACCTGGTGAAGGACAACGATGTGATCGAGCTCACGGCCAAGGCCAAGGAAATGGCGCGGGTGCTGGAAGCCACCCAGACCGCCGAGCGTGACGTGCCGGAATACGTCTCCGTCGACCACAAGGACATGAAGGGCACCTACGTGCGCGGGCCAAAGCTCGCCGACGTGCCTTATCCAGTCCAGATGGAGCCGTCGCTGGTCGTCGAGTACTACAGCCGCTAAGTCGTAAGTAGAAAGGCTGTGACCGCCAAAAAAGCTGAAACCCGCCCTATTGTGGCGGGTTTTTTGCTTTGAGAATTCACGGGTAAACGCCGGTTCTGGCTGTCCGGCGGGGCAGGCAACGCCTATAATCCCCGCAAGGGGCTGGGGATCTGGAGAGTCTGGGATGCGGATGGTCCGGGTGGCGGTTCTCGCGGTGATCGCGGTCGCGATCGGCGGAACTGCCTATGTTTATCGTGACGAAGTCGCTCAAAAGCTGGGTGTGGGGGCGTTTGCGAGCGCGGCGGACAAGGGTGGCGGGGCCAGTCCTGCCGCCTCGGCGCAGCCTCAGGGCCGCCGAGGACGGTTGAACCCGGGCGGGCCGGTCCCCGTGGTCGTCACCAAGGTCGCCAAGAAGCCACTGCCCATCGTGATCGAAGCGGTGGGCACCGTGCAGGCGATTGCCTCGATCCAGATCAAGTCGCGCATCGACAGCCAGATCATGAAGGTCAATGTCGAGGAAGGCGCGCTGGTCAAGGAAGGCGAGGTTCTGTTCGAGCTCGATGCGCGCACGCTGAAGGCGCAACTCGGCCAGATCGAGGCCCAGATCCGCAAGGATCAGGCGCAAGTCGCCCAGGCCAAGCGCGACGTCTCGCGCTATGAAGAGCTGCTGGCCAAGAACGCCGGCACGGTGGTCAATCGCGATACCGCCCAGACCACGCTCAAGGCCGCCGAAGCCCAGCTCGAGGCCGACGAGGCAAATAAGGCGAGCATCGCGACCCAGATCACCTACACCGAGATCCGCGCGCCCGTGTCGGGCCGCATCGGCTCGATCTCGAGCAAGGCTGGCACCGTGGTCCGCGTCGGCGACAACACCGCGACCAGCGCGCTTGCCACCATCAACCAGGTCGATCCGATCTACGTGGCTTTCGCCGTGCCGCAGGTCTTCCTGCCCGAGATCCGTGCGGCCATGGCCAAGGGCGAGGTCAAGGTCGTCGCCCTGATCGACGAGAACCGCAAGCAGGCGGGCTCGATCGCCTTCATCGAGAATACCGTCGATGCCCTGACCGGCACCGTGACGGCCAAGGCGCGCATCGGCAATGCCACCGAGGGCCTGTGGCCCGGCCAGTTCGTCAAGGTCGAGATCGTGCTCGGCATCGAGCCCGAGGCCATCTCGGTGCCGGCGCCGGCCATCCAGCTCGGTCCACAGGGTCCGTACCTGTTCGTCGTCAAGGATGGCGTCGCCGAATTGCGCAACGTCGTCGTCAAGCGCACCCAGGCCGGCGAATCGGTGATCGGCAAGGGCCTCGAGGGCGGCGAGCAGGTCGTCGTCGACGGCCAGCTCAGGCTGGTGAACGGCGCCAACGTCGTCATCAGGCCGGGGGCGCCCGAGCCGTCATCGACCGCCGCAGCGCCGCCGCGCGGCTGAGAAAGGGCGCAAGGACATGCTTTCTGCGCTCTGCATCCGCCGTCCGGTCATGACCATCCTGGTCATGTTCTCCTTCGTCATCGCCGGCGCCTTCGGCTACAAGCAGCTTCCCGTCGCGGCCGTGCCGCGCGTCGATTTCCCGACCATCCAGGTCACCGCCCAGCTGCCGGGCGCCAGCCCCGAGACCATGGCGGCGTCGGTCGCCTCGATCCTCGAGCGCCAATTCTCGACCATCGCGGGCGTGACGACGATGACCTCGACGTCGTCGCTGGGCAACACCTCGATCGTCCTGCAGTTCGACCTCAACCGCTCGATCGACGGCGCGGCGCTCGACGTGCAGTCGGCGATCTCCTCGGCGATGCGCCGCCTGCCGGCCGAGCTGCCGACGCCGCCCAGCTTCCGCAAGGTCAACCCGGCCGACTTCCCGGTGATGTTCCTGTCGCTGAAGTCGGCCCAGGTGCGCCTGTCGGACGTCGACGCCTTCGCCAACCGGGCGATCCTGCCGCGCATCTCGACGCTGCCAGGTGTCGCCCAGGTGCTGATCTTCGGCTCGCAGAAGTACGCCGTGCGCGTGCGCGCCAACCTCGACCAGCTGGCCGTGCGCGGGCTGACCCTGCAGGAGCTGCAGACCTCGATCGTCAACGCCAATTCCAGCAAGCCTGTCGGGGCCATCGCCGACCAGCGCCAGAGCTCGATCCTCGACGCCACCGGCCCGATCAACAAGGCCGCCGACTACATGCCGGTGATCGTGACCTGGCAGAACGGCGCGCCGGTCCGCATCTCCGACGTCGCCACCTCGATCGACAGCGTCGAGAACGACAAGGTCGCGACCTGGCTCGACGGCACGCGCGCCATCGTGCTCGCCGTCTATCGCCAGCCCGACGCCAACACCGTCGAGGTGGTCGACCGGGTCAAGGCCATGCTGCCGGCCATCCAGGCCGAGCTGCCGACGGGCGTGGAGATCGTCACGCTGGCCGACCGGTCGATCCCGATCCGCCACGCCATCGAGGACGTCGAGTTCACGCTGACCTTGGCCGGTCTGCTGGTCATCATCGCCATCTACTTCTTCCTGCGCAGCTTCCGGGCGACGCTGATCCCGGCGATCGCCCTGCCGATCTCGGTCATCGGCACCTTCGCCGGCATGTATGTGTGCGGCCATTCGCTCGACAACATCTCGCTGCTGGCGCTCACGCTCGCCGTCGGCTTCGTCGTCGACGACGCCATCGTCATGCTGGAGAACATCGTCCGCCACATCGAGGCGGGCGAGAAGCCGATGGAGGCCGCCTTCAAGGGCTCCAAGGAGGTCGGCTTCACCATCATCTCCATGACCCTGTCGCTGGTCGCGGTGTTCATCCCGGTGCTGTTCATGGGCGGCGTGGTCGGCCGCATGTTCAACGAGTTCGGCCTGGTCATCAGCTTCGCCATCCTGATCTCGGGCATCGTCTCGCTGACCTTGACGCCGATGCTGTGCTCGCGGCTCCTGAAGCCGATCGACCATCACGAGAAGCACAATTTCCTGCTGCGCTCCTTCGAATGGAGCTTCAACAAGGTCACGGCGGGCTACACCTGGGCGCTCAAGAAGACGGTGGCGATGCCCCGGCTGGTGCTCGTCATCACGCTCGGCACCTTCGTGCTGACCGCCGTCCTGTTCCAGGCGATCCCCAAGGGCTTCTTCCCGTCGGAGGATATCGGCCAGATCTCGGGCTCCACGGTTGGCCCTGACGACGCCTCGTTCGACGCCATGGTGGCGCGCCAGAGCGCGCTCGCCGAGGTCATCCGCCGCGATCCGGACGTACTCACGGTGTTGTCGACCGTCGGTGGCGGCAATGCCGCGAACACCATCAACTCGGGCCGCATCTTCATCATGCTGCGCGCCAAGCCGGAGCGCAAAGCGAGCGTGCTGGAGGTCATCGGGCGGCTTCGTCGCGCGACGGCGACCGTGCCGGGCATCAACGTCTTCTTCCAGCCGATCCAGTCGATCAACATCGGCACCACGCAGACGCGCGCCCAGTACCAGTTCGGCATGCGCTCGAGCGACCTCGCGGCGCTGCGCGACTACGCGCCGCGCATGGAAGAGCGCATGCGGCGTATTCCAACCATCGCCGACGTCAACTCGGACCTCCAGGTGCGGGCGCGCCAGACCGTGATCGACGTCGACCGCGATGTCGCGTCGCGGTTGGGACTGTCGGTCGACCAGATCCGCCTGTTGCTCTATTCCGCCTTCGGCACGCGCCAGGTGTCCACCATCTATGCGCCCGACGACACGTATCAGGTCATCCTCGAGGCCGATCCCAACAAGTATGGCGACGTCAATGACGTGCTGCGGCGTATCCAGGTGCGCACGCCGACCGGCGCCCTGGTGCCGCTCGACACGGTGGCCAGGCGCAACGACAAGCCGACGTCGCTCACCGTCAACCACATCGCCCAGCTTCCCGCCGTCATCATCTCCTTCAACCTGGCGCCCGGCGTGGCGCTGGGTGAAGCCGTGACCGACATCAAGGCGGCCGCCGACGAGATCGGCTTGCCGGACTACATCGCCACCAGCTTCGAAGGCAGCGCGCAGGTCTTTCAGCAGGCGGTCGCCAACCAGGGCATGCTGCTGTTCGCCGCCGTGCTGGTGATCTACATCATTCTCGGCATCCTCTACGAAAGCTTCGTCCATCCGCTGACCATCCTGTCCGGCCTGCCCTCGGCTGGCATCGGTGCGCTGGCGACGCTCATGCTGTTCGGCATGGACCTCAGCGTGATCGCCCTGATCGGCGTGGTCATGCTGATCGGCATCGTGAAGAAGAACGCGATCATGATGGTCGACTTCGCGATCGAGCGCCGCGCGCAGGGCGCCTCGGCGGAGAAGGCGATCGTCGAAGCGGCGAAGCTGCGTTTCCGGCCGATCATGATGACGACGGCCTGCGCGCTTCTCGGCGCGCTGCCGATCGCGGTTGGTGCTGGCGCCGGGGCAGAGCTGCGCCAGCCGCTTGGCGTGTCCGTGGTTGGCGGCCTGCTGGTCTCGCAGGTCCTGACGCTCTTCATCACGCCGGTGGTCTATGTCTGGTTCGACAGGCTGTCCGGCATGCGGCTGCGGCAGGGATGGCTGAGACGAGCGCGCAGCCGCGAGCGTTCACCCGCGACCCCGGCCGAATAGCTCGGCCGGTGAGCGACGACGTCGGCGCCTTCGTACCCGGGCCACGGCCGCGCATCGAAGGCCGACACAATGGCCCGCTGGCCGGCCTTACCTTCGCCGCCAAGGATCTGTTCGACGTCGCCGGCGTGCCGACCGGTGGCGGCAACCATGATTGGCCGACCGGACGGCCGGTTCCGGAGAAGAACGCCTGGGCGGTGCAGACCCTGCTCGATGCCGGCGCGACGCTGGTCGGCAAGACGATCACCGACGAAGTTTCGCTCGGCATCCTGGGCGAGAACGCCTTCGACGGCACGCCGGTCAATGTGCGCGCCCCGGGGCGCGTGCCGGGTGGCTCTTCGTCAGGCTCCGCTGCTGCCGTTGCGGCAGGCCTCTGTGACACAGCGCTCGGCACCGACACCGGTGGCTCGGTGAGGGTGCCGGCGAGCTTTTGCGGACTCTATGGCATTCGACCGACGCATGGCCGGCTGCCGTTGACCGGCATGCTGCCGCAGGCGCCGACGTCTGACACCACCGGCTGGTTCGCACGCGATGCGGAGACCTTCGCGCGGGTCTCGGCGGTCATGCTGGGGGAGGACATCCCGATGGCCTTGCCGACCCGGCTGATCGTGGCCGTCGATGCCTTCGGCTTCGCCGATCCCGAGGTCGCCGGGGCGCTCCGGCCCCTGGTTCAACAGCTCGGTGGTCTCTTAGGCGACGCGCGCGAGGAAGTGATGGCGCCACAGGGACTGTCGGTGTGGGCGCGCGCGCAACGCACGCTACAGCCCTACGAGGCGTGGCTGACCTTCAAGGACTGGCTGGACGAACGCAATCCGCGCCTGGCCTACTCGGTCGCGCGAAGCCTCGTAGTGGGCGCGCAGATCCCCGAGAGCGAGCGCAACTGGGCGAGCCTGATGCGCCAGGAAGCGCGCGGCCGCATGGCATACCTGCTTCCTGTGCGCGCCGTCCTCTGCCTGCCGACCACGCCGTTCCCCGCGCCCTTGCGCAGCCAGCGCCTCTCGATCCTCGACCCGCTGCGCGACCGCATCACGTGCCTGTGCGCGCAGGGTGGCCTCGCCGGCCATCCGCAAGTCAGCATTCCCGGTGCCACGGTCGATGGCATGCCGGTCGGTCTTTCCATCATCGGCCCGCGCGGCAGCGACGCCACGCTGGTCGCCGTGGCGCGCGCGCTGGCGGCGTGAGCCCGACCACGCTGTCATCCCGAGCGAAGCAAGGGACCCGTCAGGCCACAAAAAAAGATCCCTCGCCGCGCTCGGGATGACAGGGGTGCGTTACAAACCTAAGCTTCACCAGTCGCCTGTCAGGGGGCCAATCATGCGTCGATTCCTCGTTGCATCCGTTGCCGGTCTGGCCGCGCTCGCCGCGGCGCCGCTCGCCGAGGCACAAACCGTCAAGGTGGTGATGCATTCCGACGTGAAGGCGCTCGATCCGGTGTGGAGCGGCGCCTACATCACGCGCAACCACGCCTACATGATCTACGACACGCTGTTCGCCGTCGACGAGAAGCTGCAGTTGAAGCCGCAGATGGTCGACAGCTGGACCGCCAGTCCCGACGGGCTCACCTGGACCTTCAAGCTGCGCGACGGATTGGAATGGCACGACGGCGCGCCGGTCAAGGCGGAGGACTGCGTCGCCTCGATCAAGCGCTGGGCGCAGCGCGATTCGATGGGCCAGAAGCTCGCGCTCTCGGTCCAGGACTACAAGATCGTCGACGACAAGACCTTCGAGATTGTCCTCAAGCAGAAGTTCGGGCCGCTGATCGAGGCGCTCGGCAAGCCGTCGGTCGTCGTGCCCTTCATGATGCCCAAACGCGTGGCCGAGCTCGATCCCATGAAGCAGCTCGAGGACACGACGGGCTCAGGCCCCTTCGTCTTCAAGAAGGATGAATGGAAGCCCGGCGAGAAGGTCGTGTACGTGAAGAACCCCAAGTACAAGCCGCGGCCCGAGCCGATGTCCGGCCTCGCCGGCGGCAAGGTCGTGAGCGTCGATCGTGTCGAATGGATCTGGATCCCCGATCCGGAAACGCAGCTCAACGCGCTGATCAACGGCGAGATCGACATGCTCGAGACCGTCTCCTATGACCATCTCGGGGTGCTGGAGAAGAACAAGGACCTTCGGGTCATCACGAGCAGGACGCCGTACCAGTACGTGTTCCGCATGAACTGGCTGCAGCCGCCCTTCAACAACGCCAAGGTGCGTCAGGCCGCATTCATGGCCCTGCGGCAGCAGGACTTCCTCGAGGCGGTGGTGGGCAATCCGCAGTACTGGCGCACGTGCAAGGCGCTCTTCACGTGCGGCTCGCCGTTGGCGACGGAATCCGGCATGGATGGACTGCTCGAGGGCGACGCTGAGAAGGCGCGAGCGCTGCTGCGCGAGGCGGGCTACGACGGCACACCCATCACGCTGCTGCAGTCCTCCGACGTGGGCGTGCTGACCAACCTGGCGCCGGTCGCCAAGGGATTGCTTGAGCGCGGCGGCTTCAAGATCGACATGCAGACCATGGACTGGCAGAGCCTGGTCAACCGGCTGATCAGCAAGAAGGGGCCGCCGTCGGAGGGCGGCTGGAACGCCTTCGCCACCAGCTGGGTGCAGGTCGACATCCTCGATCCGCTGATGACGCCATTCCTGGCGGCGACTTGCGAGAAGGCGCGCGCGGGCTGGCCGTGCGACCAGGCCATGGAGAAGGTGCGCGACGACTACGCACGGGCCACCACCGCCGCCGACAAGCGGCGCATCGCCGAGGCGGCCCAGGTGCTCAACACCAAGGTGGTGACGCACATCCCGCTCGGGGAATGGTACGGGGTGGCCGCCGTTCGCGGCGACATCGTCACGCCGGCGTCGCCGCCGCCGGTCACCGTGTTCTGGGGAATTGAGAAGAAGTAGGGCCTCGTGTCCTGATCGCGAAATTCGTCTCGGTGTGCGGCGGGCTCGGAACGAATTCGCAATCTGAGGGACACTAGAAAAAGCATGATGCTAGGGCGGATTCCGATCAGCCGCGTTCACTGTCATGCCGGAATTTCGCGCCAGCGAAATATCCGGTACCCAGGGGCCGCAAGCGCCATGCTGCAGCCCCTGGGTACCGGCTCTCGGGCTGCGCCCGAGGCC
>Ga0081539_10002342_pt1 | contig 27236 bp, 28 predicted proteins | sample TabmetS4T2R2_FD_71023 | JGI IMG/M metagenome (GOLD analysis project Ga0081539, IMG submission 71023) | Tabebuia heterophylla rhizosphere microbial communities from the University of Puerto Rico - S4T2R2 | ecosystem: Host-associated > Plants > Roots > Rhizosphere ...
TGGCCTCCTGCTCTGCGGCACTCTCTGTGACCGCGTGACTTACTTTGTGGAGCACTAGGCTACCACGTGTCAGCGGAGGCCAGCCGCTTCATCCAATCTCTAGTTCGCTTTAAAGGCTTGGCGGCGTGTCGTCGTTGAGCGGCGGCTTTTCGGGCGTGGCTTCGGGCTTGGGCTGTTCTTTGGGCGGGGGGGGCGGGGGCACTTCGACGTTTGCGTTGACCTGCGGAAGTCGCTTGGCGGGCGTGGGAGTGGGCGTCGCCTCGTTAGCGTTGTCGTTCTGCTGGCCCTCGTTGTTTGCGTTCTCCTTGCCGCCTCGCGGCGTCGGCGTCGCCCCGGCGTTGACGTTTGCGGTCACGCCGCCGACTTCAGCGCCCTGAAGGTTCGTCGTCGGCGGCGAAGAGGGCGCGAGGTTGCGTTCGGCCTGACCCGTCGGCGGCGTGATTGACTGAGCGGGCTGCGAGTTCGGGTCGGTTTGAAGCGGCTGCTCCGTCTGGTCGGTTGACGACGCGCCCCGGCGTTGCGCGAAGAAGACGACCGTGAAGACGAGCGCGAGCACGGCGATTGCGGGCACGGCTATCTTCCAAGGATTGAAACTCGATTCGGGGACGGGCGCGACGGGCGGCGGGAGCAGTTCGCCGGTAGCCGGTCGGGCGTGGCCCGCGCTCACGACGGTCGCTTCGTCGGCGTCGTCGGCGTAGGTCGCGCGCGGGGCGTCGTTAGGAGAGGTCGGGATGACGATTCTGTCGGTGTCAATCGCCGCGATTGCAGCGCCCGCGGCAACCGCCGGAGCGTCTTCGGCTGCTGAAGAGAGCGCGTCGGCGAGTTCGCCCGCCTTTTGAAAACGGTCTTCGGGGCGTTTGGCGAGAGCGCGCGCGACGACCGCGCCGACAGCCGCGGGAAGGTCGCGCCTTTCGTCGAGGACGGAAGGCGGCGGCTCTTGCAGGTGCTTCATCATTATGGCCGTCGGCGAGTCGCCGGTGAACGGGACGTGGCCGACGAGTGTCTCGAAGAGGATGACGCCGAACGAGTAGATGTCTGTGCGCGAGTCAATCAGCGCGGCCTGCGAACACTGTTCGGGCGACATGTATTGCGGCGTGCCGATGATGAGGTTGGGCGCGGTCAGGCCGGGGTCGGTCTTGTCAACGTCCTGCTGAATCTTGGCGATGCCGAAGTCTAAGACCTTCGCCCAGTCGCCCGTCGCCGACTCTTCGAGCATGATGTTGTCGCTCTTCAAGTCGCGGTGGACGACTCCCTCCGAGTGAGCGGCTTCGAGCGCGCCCGCGACCTGACGGACGATCTCGACGACGCGCGCGAGCGGCATCGGCCCTCCCGCGCGCACGATCTCCTTGAGCGTACGCCCGCGCAGGTACTCCATCACGAGATAGACGATGCCGTTTTCGGATTCGCCGAAGTCTGTGACGTTGATTGCGTGCGGGTGCGAGATGCGGGAGGCGGCCTTGGCCTCGCGCGTGAAGCGCGCGACGATCTTGTCGTCGGCGGCGAGCGCGGGGTGTAGGACTTTGATTGCGACGGTCTTCTCCATCAGGACGTGCGTCGCGCGATAGACGCAGCCCATTCCGCCTTCGTCAATCTTCTCGTCAATGCGATACTTTCCGGCGAGCACCTGACCGATGAGCCGGTCGCCGTCCGTCTTCTTCAGCACCGCGCCGTCAGCCGGGCACAAGGTGTTTGCGTCCGGGTATTCTCTGCCGCATGTCGGACAACTTTTCATCTGTAAGGTGTACGCCTCGCAGTCATCGCACGTTTCAGGGGATGCGTTGAGCGTATCACACCGCTTTCGGCGCACGCAATCTTTACGCCCGACGCGCGGCGAGCGCGCGTCCAAATTTTCGGCGCGGCGGCGCGCGCGTCCGGCCTGAGTAGTGGGTCAGTTTGAAATATTCACCGCCGCAGGCGCAGAGGACGCGGAGGAAGCGCAGAGAAGTTGACTGTCTCTGCGCCGCCTCTGCGTCCTCTGCGCCTGCGGCGGTGGATAATTCTCCAAACAACTGCTCCCATATCTCTAACTGACCCACTACCCCGGCCCGCGGAAGTTAGACGGCTCACGCGTATATGTGGTAAACAGTTCGGAAACTTAAATCACTGACTGCGGAGGTGAGGTCTTGGCCGATCTATCCACTTGGACGCCGCGCGTGCTGAGCGTCCTCAGAATTGTGACGGGCTTTCTCTTGATGGCGCACGGAATGCAGAAGCTCCTCGGCTACCCGCCGTCGAAGCAGGGCGGCACGTTCCCGCTCGCCTCCTTCATGGGCTTCGCAGGCACACTCGAACTCGTCGGCGGATTCCTCATCCTCATCGGACTCTTCACGCGCCCCGTCGCCTTCGTACTCTGCGGCATGATGGCCGTCGCATACTTCATGGTTCACGCGCCGGGAGGCTTCTGGCCCATCGTCAACCAAGGCGAACTGGCCGTGCTCTACTGCTTCGTCTTCCTCTTTCTGTCGGTCGCGGGCGGCGGCGTGTGGAGCGCCGACAGCGCGATGCGACGCCGTTAAAGACTCTACGCGCACCGGTCTAAAGGCACGCGCACTTTTGGCCTCCTGAGTCCGGCGGGTCGTAAAAGCTTGGGCAAAGACCAACTGCTCGTCATCGGCGGCGTCGCCGCGGGACTCGCGTCGGCGATGGAGGCGCGACGCGCGCGACGCGACCTCCGCGTCATCGTGCTCGAACGCACAGCCGACATATCCTACGGCGCGTGCGGCATCCCTTACGTCGTCGCCGGACTCATTCCCTCGCTAGAAAGCCTGACAGTACGAACGCCCGCGTTCTTCCGCGAACACGAGATCGAAATTCGTCTCAACTGCGCCGCGCTCGAAATCCTTCCGGCGCGGTCGGTCGTGCGCGTGCGCGATACGGACGGCACGGAGCGCGAGTTGGGCTACGGCTCGCTCGTCTTGGCGACGGGCGCTGCCGCCGTCTGCCCTCCGCTTCCCGGTCGTGAACTCGAAGGCGTCTTCGTCGTTCGACACATGCGCGACGCGCGGCGCATGCAACGATTCATCGAAGAGGCTCGACCTCGCACGGCTGCCGTGGTCGGCGCGGGCTACATCGGCCTTGAGATGGCCGAAGCCTTCGCCGCGCGCGGACTTCGCACGACTCTCGTGGAAGCCTCCGACAAAGTGATGAGCACGGTCGGCGGAAGCGCGCGCGACGCGGTGGCCGGCGAACTTCGCGCTCGCGGCGTCGAAGTCTTATTTGGCGAGCGCGCCACGGCGTTCGAGGGCGCGCGTGGTCGCGTCGCGCGTGTTGTTACGGAGTCGGGGCGCGCTGTAGAGGCCGACATCGTGTCAATCGGCGTGGGCGTCCGTGCGGAAGTGGAACTCGCGCGCGCGGCGGGGCTTGAAATTGGCGAGAGCGGCGCGATTGCCGTTGACGAGCGGCAGCGGACGAGCGCGTCGAACGTCTATGCGGCGGGCGATTGCTCGGAGACGCTGCACCGCGTTTCGGGCCGACGCGTGTGGCATCCGCTGGCGCAACCAGCCGTCAAGCAGGGCTGGGTCGCGGGCGCGAACTCCGCGCGCGCGGATTCGACTTCGGCGGAAGCGCGTTTCGCTGGGATTGTCGGGACGAACGTCGTCAAAGTTTTCGACTTGGAGATTGCGCGCACGGGCCTTTCGCTCGCGGAGGCTGCCGACGCGGGCTTCGACGCGTCGGAGACGGAGACCGAGACCCGCTCGCGCGCGCGCTACTATCCCGGCGGGTCGAAGATTCTCACGCGCCTCATCGCGGATAGAACGGGCCGGCTACTCGGCGCGCAGTTGGTCGGGCGCGAAGGCGTCGCCGGGCGCATAGACGTTTACGCAGCCGCGCTCCACGCCTCCCTCAAGACCGGCGATCTCGAACGCCTCGACCTCGCCTACGCCCCGCCCTTCGCGCCCACGATTGACCCCGTAATCCGCGCCGCGCACGAAGCGAAACAGAAACGCCAGCGTTAACGAAAACAGTACCGCGAGCGGTAGCGAGCGGGTGTTCGTTACTGGATTGACTTTGTAACGGACACCCGCTCGCTACCGCTCGCGGTACTGTTTAAAATTTCCCGGCCCTACAGTCTTGCGAACACGACGACGAGCGTGAAGAGCACGAGCGTCTCGATGAAGACGAGGCCGAGAATCATCATCGTCTGTATGCGCGCGCCCGCGCCGGGGTTTCGCGCGACGCCTTCGGCGGCTGCCGCCGCCACGCGCGACTGGCCGATGGCGGCGAGCGCGGCGGCGAGCGCGAAGCCGAGTCCGGCGGCGATGGCTTTATACTTGCTGATGGACGCCTCGTTGTCGGCGGCGACTCCGCCCGCCTGCGCCAGCGCGGGCGCGGCGGACGCGAGCACGCCGACCACGGCGAAGAACGCAATTCTCAGTTTGCTCATGACGTTTCTCCTCTTCTCACTGACCCGACTTTTGGGCCGCCGCACTCTCGCCTCGCGTCTTCCGTCAGCGCGTCGCGCGTCTTTGATGATTTCGCCTCGGCCCGGTATCCGCCGCCCCTCTTACAACGGCGCTCCAGCGACTTCGGCCTCTTCTGCTTCCCTCAAGCGAAAGCGATAACTGCTCGCGCCCTCACGCGCGCTTCGACGCTCCTGCGTTTCCCTGCCCGGCCTTGCGTTGAATCGAGTCGTCTTTAACACTTTTTGCGTCGCAACGTGCGCGTGCGCGTCTGCACGCGTCGCTCGCGGGCGCGGCGAAAATTTTTCAGGCGTGCGACGGGAGCGTCATCACGCCTCCGTCGTCAACAGTGTGCCCGTGCTCGCCCTCGGCGTGGTGCTCCTCGTGATGGTGCGAGACTTCGCTGATGTAGATTATCGAGAGCAGTACGAAGATGAACGTCTGCATGAACGCGACGAAGAGACTGAGCGGCATGATGAAGACCGGCAGCAGCAAGCCCTTGGGCGAGAGGCTGAAGATCGTTCCGAGAATCTGCTCGTCGCCGAAGAGATTTCCGAACAGACGTATGCCGAGCGAGAGCGGGCGCACGAGGTTGCTGACAAGTTCAATCGGGAACATCAGAAGTGCGAGCCACGGTATCGGCCCGGCGAAGTGCTTGAGGTGTCCGCCGAGTCCGTTCTCCTTGATGCCGATTGCGTTGTAATAGACGAACGAAGAGATGCCGAGCGCGAACGTCACCGACGTTGAAGCCGTCGGCGACATCAAACCGGGAACGAGTCCCATCAGGTTCGAGATGAGAATCAGTATGCCGAACGTGCCGATGACCGGAAGATACTGAACGCCGTGCGGCCCTACGTTGTCAACCAAAAGGTCGCGAACGGCGAGCACGCCCTTCTCCAAGATGAGTTGGCCGTAACTCGGCTCCTCGACCGAAAGCTTGCGCGGCTTCAGAATCCAGATGACGGCCAGCGTGAACAAGACCGCGAGGACGAACATAACCGTGTACCACGGAACGGCGTCTTCCGGTGTGTAAGGGCCGAGAACCTTTTCGGCGTCAGTCCCGAACAGTCCGAAGAATTTGTCCCAGAGCGGCTTCGTGTAGGTTATCTGGAAATGATAGAGCGGCTCGCCGACCCAATGGTTGACGAACTGCACGATGGCCGGGACTTCACTTGCGCCCGACTCCGCCGCGCGTTCCGTGGCCGCCGCTGTGTCGCTGAACAGGAAGAACATCCTCAAGTTTCCTCTCGGTGTATGATTGCGAAGTACAACTGCCTGAAACCTTCCGCGAGAAGCGCGGCCACAACCGCGCACATCCCCGCGAGCGTCGCCACGAGCGAGACCAAGTTAAACTTCACCGCCGCGACCACAACCGCAGCGACGACAACGTAGCGAAGTACGTATCGCGCCGCTCTCAAACGCGGACGCGCGCCCGCGGGCAAGTCGTCGAAGATTGCCGCGACCGACGTGCGCAGCCAGTGTTGGTTAAAGACCGCGAGCGCGCCGCCTAAAAGCAATCCCGTCGTCACTCGCCACGGCGCGACGAGCGCGCTTACGACGACGGCTGCGACCGCCGTTATACACGTATCCCGAAAGATGCGCCGCTCCGCACCGCGCGGGTCTTCGCCCGAATCGTCCGGCAAAGTCCGACGCTCACTGTCTGCGCCTTCGCTCATCACGGAACGAAAGATTTTACACGACGGGCGCGCGTGATGTCCAAGCATTCACGCGAACCCCGCACGCGCTGGCCTTCGCACGCGCCGCTTAATTTATACGCGAGATGATTCTGATGAACTCGTAGAAGCCGACGACCGAGCCGAGTATGATGCCCGCAATCATCAACCAATTCGTGCCGAGCCAACGGTCGAGCACGTAGCCAAGTCCCATGAACGACAGCACCGAGAAGAAGATTGCAAGCCCGGCGGCGTATGCCGCGCCGCTGCGGCGCGTCGTCTCCGCTTCCGTGGCGACAGACTCTTCACGCTCGTCTTCGTTCATTCTCCGCACCGACCGTGAAACTTACTTCGTTAACCCGCGAAACTTACTTCGTCAACTCCTTGCGCCTAATCTCCGCGAGCATCCGCTCGGCCTTCTGCATCTCCAATTCGGCTGAACTCAACTCGTACTGCGGCGCGTCGGGCTTCGACAAGAGTTTGTACGCGCCCACGCCCGCGAGCGTGAGCACGCCGACGATGAGAAGCCATTTGAAGAGTACGAACACGAAGCCGAAGAGCGCGAACGCGCCCCACGCGACGAAGACCAGCACGGCCAGCGCTAAAAGGAGTTTGAAGAATTTCATCGCTTGAAAACCTCCGCGAACGATTCCGACTCGACGCGCGCCGCCGACTTCAACAATCCGCCAGACGCGCGCCGCTTTCAAAACCGTAAACGCTCGCGCCCTAGCCCGCGTTCAAACTTTCAACTCGCGCAAGGGCTTTTCCCGGCTCACCAGCGACCGCGCGTCAGGTAGTTTTTCGGCACTTCCCAGAGTTGCGCGCGGCGCGAATGTCGCATCGAGTCGTGTATGAAGCAGACGTGCGTACACCAACACGCCCGTCCTCCGTCAATCGCCGCGAGTTCCGCGCGCCGTTCCTCAGCCGACCAGAGCGCGCCGAAGTCGAAATCGTAATCGCCTAAGCTTGCGAACTTCCCGCGCAACTCGCACGCGCGCACGTCGCCGTTGTAGTCAATCACGGCGGTCGTCTCGCCCGCCGTGCACGGGAAAGGCCAAGGGCTGACGGCGTCGAAGTTGGCGCGCTGCGTTCTGTAGTGCGTCGTGATTGCGCCGACGTACGCGACCGACTTGACGAAGCGCGTCGCCGCGTCGTCTCCGGCGAACATACGCTCGCCGTAACGTTTCGTTAGCGCGGAGACGCGCGCGTACAACGCCGGAAGAATCTCCGGCGGCACGCGTTTGATCGCCTCGCCCGCCTTCGTCTCGCCGCGAATGATGTTGAAGTAGTGGCCGTCTAACTGGAAGTTCTCCCACATGAACTCGGCGAGGCGCTCAATCTCCGCGTAGTTTTCGGCGCAGACGACGGTGTTGACGTTGAGGCGGAAGCGTTCGCCGTATTTTTCCTTGAGCGGGTAGAGCGAACGGATGCAGTCGAGCGTGCGCGTCCAGTTGCCGGGAACGCCGCGCACGCGGTCGTGCGTCTCACCGTAACCGTCGAGCGCGACGTTGAGATAAAGATGAAGCTCGGTGTTAAGACTGAGAGCGTTATCAACAATCTCACGCGTGCGCGACTTCAAGAGTCCGTTCGTAGGGATTATGATTCGGCGGACGCCGTTGTTCTCGACGAAGAGGCGAATGATTTCCGACGCGTCGTGGCGGAGCGTCGGCTCGCCGCCTGAAAGCCAAAGGTCTGTGATGGCGGGCATCGTACGCGAGACGCTTGCTATCTGGTCGAAGGTCATGTCGCCGGGGCGGTTCAGTTCTTCGTGATAGAAACAGGTCTCACACTTCGCGTTGCAGCGCGAGGTGATGAAGAAGATGACCGTGCCGAGGCGTCGCTCGCGTTCGGTCGAGCGCAGGAGTTTGTAAAGCTGCGTGGCCTTGTTTGTCATCGGGAAGCTGTTAGCTATTAGCTGTTAGCTGTTAGCTCACGGCAGAAGCCGTCGGGCGGCTTGTCGCTAGAATTATCAAACTGTCGCTCGCTCTCTTAAAGCTAAAAGCTAAAAGCTAACGGCTAACAGCTATCGAATAATCTCAGTTTCCGTCGGCGATTTCAATTCGTAAGCGATGCCGCGCCAGAGGATTCGACGCGAGAGGGCGGCGGCGAGCGCGTTGTAGAGAAAGAGCGCGGCGGTGAGAGGCCAGAGGAGAAGTTGCGGCCAAAGCCCGGCGCGGAGTTCGGCGTGATAGTCTTCGAGAGCGAGCGCGACGGCGCGCAGGCGGAAGAACGACTTCCAGACGCCGAGCAGGAAGACGACGCAAACCGTCGCAAGCGTCCAAGCGAAGGAGAGCGAGAGCGCGGCGCGCGTGATTGCGAGCGTGAGTCCGCCGAAGAAGACCGCGACGAAGAGAAGGTTTGAGACGAGCACGATGCGCCAGAGGTGCGGCGCATAGACGCGCGTGATTTTGAGTTGGCGCGTGGTGAACTCGAAGAGTTCGCCGAGCGTGCAGTCTTCGAGCGAGGCCGTGAGGCACGCGGGGACGAAGCGTATGGGCAATTTTGCTTCGTGGAGAGCGCGCGTCAAAGCGTAGTCGTCGGAGAGCGCGCCGCGCCAGCGTTCGAGCATTTGAAGACGCTCGAACGTGTCGCGGCGGATTGCCGTTGAGCCGCCCCAACAGAAGTTTCGACGCTCGTCAGCGCCGAGCGCGGAGGCGATTGAAGCGTTCCAGACCGAGCGCAGTTGCGAGGCGAGGCCGCCGCGCACGGGCAGAAACCAGCGGTAGCCCGTGGCCGCGCCCGCGCCCGCGTCCGCGAGCGGCGCGACGAGCGCGCGCAGCCAGTCGGCGCGTGGGCGCGCGTCGGTGTCAACGAAGACGAGAACCTCGCTCGCCGGGTCAACCGACGCGACGCCAGCGCGCAGGTTGTGAACCTTCTGCCCGCGGCCTTCGGCGCGGCCAGCGACGTGGAAGCGCGCGCGTGCGACAGTTTCAGCGCCGAACTCGCGGCTCAACTCCTCGGCGACGGCGAGCGCGGGGTCTTCGCTTCGGTCGGAGACGAACAGGAGTTCGTAGGCCGGGTAGTGTTGCGTGAAGAGCGCGGCAAGGTTCGCGCGAAGGCCCTGATCCATCCCTCGGCAGGGCACGACGACGGAGGCGAACGGAAGATAGAGCGTGCGTTTTGCGTTAAGCTCGCGTCGGAAAAACGCGAGATAGCGCAGGCCGCCGCGCAAGCTGGCGAGGCTCTGCAAGAGAACTAAAAGAGCGAAGAAATAGAAGACCGACATTCCGTCTAACCGGCTCGCGCCCCGACGCTAACGCTTCCGTGAACGGCCCGCGCGCGAGCCGCCCTTGCTTCGAGGCGGGTCAACGAGCGCGACTTCGAGCGTGTAATCGGACGCGGGACTGTCCCGCGCGTTGTTGACGACGGTGATCGTGTAGTCGCCTTTGTCGGGCAACTCGCCAGTCCATTCGCGCGCGCCGACCGCGACGCCTAGGACTTCGCCGCCGGGCGTGAGGAGCAGGAACAAGACCTCCTTGTTCTTCGAGACGAGCTTGAGCATCAGCTTCTGCTTTGCGCTCGCGGCGAACGTGTGAACTTCGTTGCGCCCCGCCGCGACCGAGCCTTTAATGACGACCGTCTTACGCTTGCGCGGAAACTTTATTCGCCTCTCGATTGATTTCACGCCGCGCCCGATAGGCTCGACCGTCTGCGCGCGCACGGCGAACGCGCCGCCGAAGAGCGCGACGACGACGAGCGCTGAGGCCCGCGTGATGCTTGAGGCTCGCGTGAGAATTAAGACTCGCGCACGAAGATTTTTGTCGCCCATGATCGTTCCTTTCCGAATCAGCGCGCGCAGGTTTGTGCGCGCCCGCCGTCAATCGAGTAGGTTGCGCCCGTAATCCAAGCGGCGCGGTCGGAGGCTAGGAAGAGTATCAACTCGGCGACCTCGCTCGCCGCGCCTACGCGCCCCAGAGGGTGCGTCGTCTTCGAGCGTTCGAGGAAAGAGGCGTACGACGCTTCGTCCATCCCGCCGCGCCTGTGAATCTCCGTGCGCACGACGCCGGGGTTGACCGCGTTCACTCTCACGCCCTTCGGCGCGAGTTCCAAAGCGGCGCAGCGCGTCAACTGGTCAACTCCGGCCTTCGACACGCAGTAGGCCAGAACGCCCGGAAAGGCGCGAAGGCCCGTCACGCTCGAAACGTTTACGATGTTGCCCGGTCGCTTCTCAAGGTGCGGCGCGGAGAGTTGCATGAGATGGAAGACCGAGCGAAGGTTGATGTTCATCATCGCGTCCCAGTCTTCGAGCGCGGTCGTCTCAATCGTTCCGTTGCTCAAGATTCCGGCGGCGTTGACGAGCACGTCGAGTCCGCCGAACTTCTCCGCAGTCTCTTCGACGACGCGTCGCGCGTCCGCTTCGACCGTTACGTCGGCGGCAACCGTCAAAGCCTCGCCGTCGCGCGCACGGATTTCGGCGGCCACTTCATCGAGCGCATCACGGTCGCGCGCGACGAGCGCGACGCGTGCGCCCGCTTCGGCGAAGCCGAGCGCGGTCGCGCGACCGATGCCGGAGGTTGCGCCCGTCACGAGTGCGACGCGCCCGTTCATTTCCCTGTCCATTTCGTCTTCAACGAACCCTTCGTCCGGTAACAAAATCGAGAGCGCGCCTATCATTAAACATTCGCGCGCCCGCGCGCAACACGACGGGGCGGTAGCCCGACCGTTAGGGAGGGCGTCTTAGTTGACATGATTAAGACGCCCTCCCTAACGGTCGGGCTACAGCATCGCTCTGCAATCAATCCAAAATCCAAAATCGAGGTCGCTCGCGTAATTTGGGCATACGTCGGACGCAGTTCAAACGACGGAGAGGAGCGACGCACGATGGATTTTGGAAGCTTGGGATTGATGCCCGCCGACTTGCAGTTGACGTTGATGGAGACGGCGCTGCGCGTGCTCGCTTTGAGCGCGATTGCGACAATCGGCGCGACTTCGTTCGCCTATTCCCTGCTCTGGTTTCTGGAGCTTGGACGCCTCGACAGCCGCGCCAAGTCGCGCCGCTAAAAAACTCTCACGCCGCTTACGAAAACTACTGTGGGCAGCGTTGCAGGCAGCTTCTTTGCTGCCTCCGGCACGCCCTCGCGCCTTTGCCCGCGCGCAGGCAACGGCGGTATGAACGCGCGCAACGGTCGCGGCAAGCCTTGTTGTAAGGAATGCCGACGCTGCCGTTGTCGTTGTAGGTTGCGGGCGGCGGCGTCACGTTGTGATTGTCCTGCTGTCGCGCGCTCGAAATCTGGAAGGCGAGCGCGACGAGCGCGATGAGCGTGAGCGCGGCTGCGATGCGTGCGAGACGTTTGCGCGTGTCCTTCATTTTTAGTTCCCTCGCCTTCGCGCGTTTCGACGCGCTCTAGCGCAAAGCGACCGCGCCGGGCGCGATGGCCGTTACGACCGCCTCCGCCGCGCGTATGAACGGCTGCGGATAGACGCCGATGAGTATGACCGCGACGGCGCAGACGACGAGCGCCGCTTGAAGCGCGGGCGAGACCGCGAGCGGGCGTTCGTCGGCCACGCGTTCGCCGATGTACATCGCGCGTATGAAGCGCACGTAGTAGTAGAAACTTACGACCGTATTGAACGCGGCCCAAGCCGCGAGCCAGTAGTACCAATTCTTCCCTTCCGTCCGCCCGCGCTCGATGATGCCGCCGAAGAGAAAGAGCTTGCCGATGAAGCCGCCCGTCACGGGCAGTCCGCCCAGAGAGAGCATGAATATCGCCATCATCAGGGCCATGCCCGGCGCTTTCTGTCCGAGTCCGGCGAGGTCTTCAACCTCGTCGCCCATGATGCCGCGCCTTCGCAAGGCGATGATGACGCCGAACGCGCCGACGTTCATAAACACATAGACGAGAAGATAGACTACGAGTCCCTTGTAGCCCCACTCGTTGGCGGCGATGACGCCGAGCAAAAGGTATCCGGCGTTTGAAACGGACGAGTACGCGAGCAGGCGCTTCGAGTTGCTCTGCGTGACGGCGGCCCAGTTGCCGACCATTATCGTCAGGGCGGCGACGAGGCCGAGGAGCGGCGCCCAGTCAACGCGCATCCCGCCGAGTGCTTCGAGGAAGATGCGCGCGTAGAGAGCGAAGCTCGCGGCCTTCGAGCCTGTCGAGAGAAAAGCGGTGACGGGAGTGGGCGCGCCTTGATACGCGTCGGGCGCCCACATGTGGAAGGGCACGGCGGCGATTTTGAAGAAGAGTCCGGCGGCGAGCGCTATCATCGCAAGCAAGACCAACGGCCTCATGCTGAACGCGGTCGTGAGGTCGGGCGCAGTGGCCGCGGCCTGCGCGACCTGCGCGCCGATGCCGCCGAGATTGGTCGTCTTCGCCACGCCGAACAGAAGCGACATACCGTAGAGAAGTATGCCGGAAGAGAACGCGCCGAGCAGGAAGTATTTCATCCCCGCCTCGTTCGACTGCCGCTCGCGCTTCGTGTAGCCGACGAGGACGTAGAACGTCAAAGCCATCAGTTCGAGGCTGACGTAGAGGACGATGAGGTCGTAGCCGGAAGCGAGAAACATCATGCCGACGGTGGCGTAGAGCGCGAGCGCGTAGTATTCGCCGCGCTGCTCGTCTTCAACGTCGAGGTAACGCAAAGAGACCGCGACGGTGAGCGCGGCTGCGACGAGGAAGATTATCTTGAAGACCACGGCGAAGGCGTCAACCTTCACGGTGTCGTAGAAGCCCGTGAGCGACTCGCCCGAAGAGATTAAAGGCCAGCCGAGCGCGACGACCGACAGGAAGGCGAGCGCGAGTCCGGCGAGCGAGAAGTAGCCCGCCCAATGGTTCTGCCTGCGCGGCAAGATAACCGACATCACGAGCGCTATTGAAGCGCAGACGGTGAGAATCAACTCCGGCGCGATTAGTTTCAGATCGGCCAAGTCGAACAGCGTGGTCGTGGATGCTTGAAGGAGAAACATAAGTTAAGTGCTGAATGCGAAATGCGGAATGATGAATTAAACGTAACGAGTTCGTTTTAATTCATCATTCATCATTCATCGTTCATCATTTGCTTTCGCCGTCTGCGGCGCGCGCGGCTGCGCGGCGGGGAACGGGTAGTCGGGGCGCACGTGTTTGACCATTGCGGCGACGGGTTTCTGTATGAAGTCTATGAAGGGCTTCGGATAGACGCCTATCCAGAGCGACATCACAACGAGCGGAATCATGTAGGCCCATTCGCGCCCCTTCAGGTCGCGCAAAGATTCGTTCTTCGGGTTCTCGATGTTGCCGAAGAACATTCTTTGATAGAGCCAGAGCATGTAGCCCGCGTTCAAGATGATGCCCAAAGCGGCCCAGCCCGACCACCAAGGGTTGGCCTCGAACGCGCCGCGAAGCGCGAGGAATTCCGAGATGAAGACGCAGAGAAGCGGAAGCCCTATCGCTGTCATCGCCATCGCTAGAAAGACCGCCGCGTAGCCGGGCATGACGTGCGAGAGTCCGCCGAACTCGTTGACGGCGCGCGTGTGGCGTCGCTCGTAAATTATTCCGACCAAGAGGAAGAGCGCGCCCGAATAGATGCCGTGGTTAATCATGTGAAGGACAGCGCCGTTCAGTCCGTTCGGGTTCAAAGAGAACAGGCCGAGCATGACGATGCCCATTGAGGAGACCGAAGAGTAGGCGACGAGTTTCTTTACGTCGCCGTCGCGTTTGACGACGAAGTACATCGCGGCCAAAGCGCCGTAGATGACGCTGATGATGGCGAGCATGACCATCACGTTTCGGACGCCGAAGTTCAGACCGAATAACTGGAAGTAGCTCTGGTCAATCGAAGCCTTCGGGAAGAAGGGCAGGTTGAAGCGGTAGAAGCCGTACGTGCCGAGTTTGAGAAGTATGCCCGCGAGTATGACTGAGCCAGCTGTGGGCGCTTCGACGTGCGCGTCCGGCAGCCAAGTGTGGAACGGCCACATCGGGACTTTGATTGCAAATCCTATGGCGAAGGCGAAGAAGAGTAAGACCTGCATCGCGCCCATCGGAAGGACTGAGCCGAGCGACTGCATGAACATTATGTTGAAAGTGCCAGTCCCCGCGGCTTGCGCGGCGGCGAGACTGTTGTTGAGCATCGCAAGCGCGTCGCTGTTTCCGGCGACGAGCGATTTCGTCGCGGTCGTTATCGTGCCGACGAGCGTCGGGTCTTGGGTGAGGAAGTACATCTTTATGAGTCCGAGGAGGAGTCCGACGGAGCCGACCAGAGTGTAGAGGAAAAATTTTATCGCCGCGTAGAGGCGTCGTTCGCCGCCCCAGATGCCTATGAGGAAGTACATCGGGACGAGCGAGACCTCGAAGAAGAGGAAGAAGAGGAAAAGGTCTGCCGCGCAGAAGACGCCGAGCACGGAGGTTTGCAACAGCAGAAGGAGGACGTAGTATTCCTTCTCGCGCTTCTCGATGTACTCCCAAGACGAAAGCGCGGCGATTACGCCGAGAAGCGTCGTCAACAAAATCAGAAGCACGGCGACGCCGTCAACAGCCATCTGGTAGCGCGCGCCGACGATGGGAATCCACTGCGCGTCTTCGAGAAACTGGAAGCCGCCCGTGCCGCGTTCGTATCCGGCGAGCGCGAGCGACGCAACGAAGTCGAGCGCGAACCAAGCCGTAGCGAAACGCTTTATCGTCGCGCTCTGTTCCTTCTTGAAGAGAAAGAGAATCGCAATCGCGCCGAGCGCGGGCAGCCACGTAATTATCGAAAGCAGGTAAGGGATTTTCACTTTGTGCCTCTATAGCAATTAGCGAGTATGGGAAGAAATAACCACAGAGACACAGAGGACACTGAGCGTGCACAGAGTATTTAAACTCTGTGCCCCCTCCGTGTCCTCTGTGTCTCTGTGGTTATTTCTTCCCATACATTCAACTGAAATTCTTTATAAACGAAATGGATACGCCGCGAACTCAGAAAACGAACGCGAAGAGATTTCTGATCGCGCCCGTGATGCTCGACCAAATCTCCGGGCCGAAGAACATTCCGACGCAAAGGACGAGGCCGAGAATCATCACGAGCGCGTAGTTGGCCGTCACGCCCGTCTGCGCGGCGCGCAGAAGCGGCGACATCAAAAGTTTGATGAAGCCCGCGACGCCGTTCACAGCGCCGTCAACAACGTAGCGGTCTGTCGCGCCCGTGAAGCGGCTCAGGCGACGCGTCACGGACGCAGCGCCGTTGACGGCGCCGTCTATCCCGCGCGAGTCGGCGTAATAGACGCCGCGCGCCAAGTCCATCGTGCGGCGCGTCAAAGCTGCGCCGTAGAGTTCATCAACCCAATACTTGTTGTAGCTTCCCTCATAGAACGCGGCGAGCCGGCGCGCCCAGAGGTCGGGCAAGTGTGGACGCCAGACGTAGAACGTGAAGCCCGTGAGTATGCCCAATCCGGCGACGACGACCGAGACGATGATGAAGAACCATTCCGCCGCCGCGTGACTGCCGCCGAGCATTGATTGAACTGAGTGCGCGAGGTTGAAGCCCGTGTCGGCGTACGGCAGACGCGAAGCGCCGTGTCCCTCCTCGCTACGCGTCGGGAGCGGAGCGCGCCCGCCCTCGCGCCGCGCGTCCTCTGCGGCGGCGGCGGCAGCGCGTCCTTCTTCGACGGCACGCGTCTCGGCGTGCGACTCCTTGCCGAACTCTTTCGTCGAAGGATTCCAGATGACGGGGTCGAGCCAGTTGACGATGTTCAGTTTCCCGCCGACGTGCTCGCCGCCCGTGAAAGCGGTGCTTATGCCGGCGAAGCCGCCGATTGTTGCGAGCACGGCAAGAACGGCGAGCGGAATCCACATCGAAGGCGGCGACTCGTGCGGAACGACCGAGCCGTGCGGGTGCTCGCCGTGGCCCGCCCGTTCGTGCGGGTCGTGTTGGTCGTGTATGTCTTTGCCGCGCGCGTCCGCGCCTTCCGTCTCGCCGACGGCTTCAGTTTCGAGGACGTGCGCGACGCCGACGCGGTCTTCCGGCCCGTGGTGCGGGCGATCCGCGACGGTCGGGTCAATCGCTACGTGCAGAGCCTTCCCTTCGTCGTAAGCGGCGGCGTGCGCCTCGTCGGCTTGTCCGCCCGCGCGCACTTCTAAAAATCTCTCACGTCCCCAGAAGGTCAAAGCCATCAGTCGCGTCATGTAGAAGGCCGTGCCGAAGGCGGCGATGGTGGCGATGAGCCAGAGCATCCAGCCGCCGGGGACGTATTCGGTCGAGGCCGCGTTCCAGAGAATCTCATCCTTCGACCAGAAGCCGCTCCAGATGGGTATGCCGCAGATGGCGAGCCAGCCCGCGAGGAACGTCCAATAAGTCTTCGGCATGTACTTCCGCAAGTTTCCCATCCGCCGCATGTCCTGCTCGTGGTGCATCGCGTGTATCACGCTGCCAGCGCCGAGGAACATGAGCGCCTTGAAGAAGGCGTGCGTCATCACGTGGAATATTCCGATGACGAACGCGCCGACGCCGCACGCGAGAAACATGAAGCCGAGTTGCGAGACCGTGGAGTAGGCGAGAACTTTCTTGATGTCGTTCTGCGTGATGCCTATGGTCGCGGCGAACAGGGCGGTCAGTGCGCCGACGACAGCGACGACGGTCATCATCGTCTGCGAGTGTTGGAAGATGACGTTCGTGCGCGTAACCATGTAAAGCCCGGCGGTGACCATCGTCGCCGCGTGAATCAGAGCGGAGACGGGCGTCGGGCCTGCCATCGCGTCGGGCAGCCAGACGTACAAGGGAATCTGCGCCGACTTGCCCGTTGCGCCGATGAAGAGGCCGAGCGCAATCCAAGACATGATGCCGAACGTGCCGATGACTTCTACGGGGAAGCGACTCGCCTGCGCGAAGACTTCCGTGTACTGAGTAGTGCCGAAGGTTGCGATTACGGCGAAGACCGCGAGCGCGAAGCCGAAGTCGCCGATGCGATTAGTGATGAACGCCTTGCGCGACGCGTCGCCCGCTTCGCGCCGGTCGAAGTAGTAGCCGATGAGCAGGTAAGAACAGAGTCCGACGCCCTCCCACCCGACGAACATCAACATGAAGTTCGACCCCATCACGAGGACGAGCATCGAGAACATGAAGAGGCCGAGGTATGCGAAGAAGCGATAGAAGCCGCGGTCGCCGTGCATGTAGCCCGTTGCAAAGACGAAGATGCAGAGGCCGACGCCCGTGACGATTAACATGAAGACCGCGGAGAGCGCGTCGAGTTGATAGCTCCACTCAACGTCTAAGAGCGACCCGCGCGACGCGACGCGCGGGCGCGCGCCCGTGCCGGCGGAGTCGGTGCGCGCGGCTTCGTCGCGCCCTTGGCTAATTTCGGTCGCGCCGCCGGGAATCCAAGTGTAAGTGAAAGCGCCGTCGTCGCTCGTCACGTAAGGCTTCGGCCAAAGGTTCTGGCCGTAGTCAACGACCGCCGCGACGCTCAGGAGGAACGCGAGCGCGACCGAGCCGACCGCTATCGCGCCGACGACGCGCTCCGAGAAGCGAAACCGCCGGCCAAGCAGCCCGTTTATCGCCGCGCCGAGCAGTGGAAGGATTGGGACGAGCCAGATGTATCGGTACATAAGAGTCTGGAGTCTGGAGTCTGGAGTCTGAAGTCAGAGCCTTGTTTTTGACTCCAGACTTCAGACTCCAGACTCCAGACTTTCACCATTTCAGCAAGTCAATCTTGTCAACGAAAACGGTCTCGCGGTTGCGGTAGAGCGCGATGACGAGGCCGAGTCCGATTGCCGCTTCGGCGGCGGCGACGACGATGATGAAGACCGTGAAGACCTGTCCGGCGACGGCGTTCGCGTTCCCCGTCTCTTGCAGGTAGCGCGAGAAGGCTATGAAGTTGAGATTCGCGGCGTTCAGAATCAACTCGATTGACATGAAGATGACGATGATGTTTCGACGCACGAGCACGCCCGCCACGCCGATTGCGAACAGCAGCGCGCCGATGATTAGAAACTTCGACAGGTCGGGGTGCTGGAGGCTGTACTGTATGTTTCCCGCGACCGAAGCATCTTGCAGCAGGAGCGCCGTTGTTATGAGTCCAAACATATTTTTCTAAGACTTGCGTCTAAAGAGAATTGATTTAACCACAGAGGTCACAGAGAACTTCTTCGTGTCTCTGTGAAATCCTCTGTGACCTCTGTGGTTAAATTCTTTTCACTAACATCAAAGCCTCACTTCTTACTGAGCGTCTTCGAGCGTCCGCGCTTCAACGTCTTCCGACGCGAGTTCCTGCTTCCGCGTGCGCGCCAGAAGCACCGAGCCGACGATTGCGACGAGCAGCAGAACGCTCGCAATCTCGAACGGCAGCCCGCCGTACCGGTATAGACTGCCGCCAACCTTCTGCGTGTCTTCGGAAATTCGCGCCACCCGCGTCTCGCCGCTTCGCAAGCCGGCCTCGCGCGCCGGCGCGCCGCCCGCCTCGTTCGGCGCAAACTGCCCCGCCGATTTGTTGACGGCGTAGAAAAGCCCGAAGACTAGAAGCGCCGCGAAGACGACGGCTGCCGTCGTTTGCGCCGGACGGTTGAACAACTCCTCGCGCCCACGCTCCTCCGCCGAGACGTTGACGAGCATGATGACGAACAGGAACAAGACCATCACGCCGCCGACATAGACGAGTATCTGCACGCCCGCGATGAACTCCGCGCCCAGAAGAACGTAGAGCGCGGCGACGGAGACGAGCGTCGAGATTAGAAACAGCGCGGAGTGGACGGCGTTTCGCGCCATCACGGTCAAAAGGCCCGTCACCAGCGCGGTGAGCGAGAAGACCCAGAAGAAGAGACTTTCCCAGCCCTGTAAGACCATAGCGATTTTGGATTTGCGATTTTGGATTTTGGATTTGCGATTAATTAGGCTTGTGATTGAAAGGAGTCGTCCTGCCTTTCAATCCGAAATCTAAAATCCAAAATCCAAAATGCGTCATGCCTCGAATTTTTTCGCCTCGCGTCCTTGCTCCAACATCTCTCGATTCCAGACGAAGCCCGCGCGCGAGTAGGTTGCGAGTTCAAACTCCTGCGTCAGTTCCAGACAGGCCGTCGGGCAAGCCTCTTGGCAGAGCGCGCAGAACATGCAGCGCGAGGTGTCGAAAATGAACTCGTCCAAGACCTTCTTCTTGCGCGGCTTTCCGGCGACCATTATCTCTATGTCCATCGGGATAACGTCAATGCAGTCTTCCGGGCACGCGAGCGCGCAGAGGTTGCACGCGATACAAAGCGACTCGTAGGTTTCGGGATCCATGTTGAGGCGCGGCGCGCCGTGGAAGCGCGGCGCGACCTGCGGGCGAACCTTCGGATACTGCTCCGTATAGACGCCGTAGCCTTTTACGGGGTCTTTGTCGGTGAGCGCGCCGATGTTGTACTTCAGCGTCAGACGCATCCCTTGAATCAGGTCAATCAGAAAGAAGCGCTTCAGCTTCTCCTTCCAAGTCGGCTGCGGCACGTTTACCTGTGGCATAAGAACTCCTGAAATGATGAATGCGGAATGATGAATGATGAATTTAACGAACGCGGCTTTATTTAATTCATCATTCCGCATTCATCATTCATCATTTTCTTTTCATCCTTCCGTCGTCGCCGTCGTTGCTACGGCGGGCTTGCCCTTCGGCACGTCAACGAGTCGGATTTCGCGTCGCTGCTTCTTGAGGTTGAAGTCGCGCGAGCGCCAGTTGAGCGCGGCGAGGAAGATGGCCGCGACCAAAAGGCCCGCCCAACCGGACGCGATTGCAACGGTCTTCCCCGTCGGCGTCAGATTCAATCCCTTGTTCAAAGATTCAATCGTCTCCAGATTGTTCCAGCCGTCCATTGCCTGCACGACGAATATCGTCAGTCCCGTCCAGACGATGTTGAGAAGCGTCGCCGGTATCAGCCACTTCCAGCCCAAATCCATCAACTGGTCGTAGCGGTAGCGCGGGAACGTCCAGCGCAGCCAGAAGTATGCGTAGAGCAGCACGCCGCACTTGGCGATGAAGACTATGAGACTCAAGACGACGTAAAGATTGTTGTAGCCTCCGGCGAGACGGAGCACGCCGGGGAAGTACCAGCCGCCCAAGAAAACGGTCGTCGCCACGCCCGCCACGACGACCATCGCCGCGTACTCGGCCATGAAGAAGAGCGACCAGCGCATCCCCGAATACTCCGTGTGAAACCCGGCGACGAGTTCCGACTCGGCTTCCGGCAAATCGAACGGCGCGCGATTGTTTTCGGCGATGCCGCTGATGAGAAAGGTGACGAAGGCGAGCGGTTGGTAGGCCACGAACCAAATGGAGTCGGCGGCTTGCGCGATTGTGATTCCCGACAGCGAGAGCGTGCGCGCGAACATCAACGCGCCGATGAGCGACAAGCCCATCGAGACTTCGTAAGAGACCATCTGCGCCGACGAGCGCAGGCCGCCCAGAAGAGCGTATTTCGAGTTTGAAGACCAGCCCGCCAAGATTAACGCGAGCACGCCGACCGAGGAGATTGAAAGCACGAACAGGAGTCCGATGTTCACGTCCGTAATCACGCCCCAGTTGGGCGCGAAGGGAACGACGGCGAACGTGATGAACGTGGCCGCGACCGAGATGTAGGGCGCGAAGCGGAAGATGTAGGGGTCTGCCTTTTCAGGCAGCAAGTCTTCTTTCGTCAGGAGCTTTACGGCGTCGGCGATGGGCTGCAAGAGTCCCCACTTGCCGACCCGCATCGGGCCGAGCCGCGCCTGCATGAAGGCCGAAATCTTGCGTTCGAGATAGCTCGCGTACAAGGCCCAGACGGCGACGAGCGTTATCACCAAGCCGATCTGTATGAACGGCCAGACGACGTAGTTCACCGTCTCGCGCTCGAAGAAACGGAGCAGGAGGTCGTCCAAGAAGTTCGGCGGTGCGAACAGTGTGAACATGGCTCTCAGCATTCGGCTTTCAGTTTCCTAAACGTCAATCTCGAACGTGCAGCCGCGCGTCGCTTTGAGGTCAACCAACTCGAAGTCGTCTTCGAGCGTCCCCTTGCGGTCAACGACGAGGTAGGAGTACCACTCGCCGACGGCGAAGGGCGGCGTGTGCCAAGTGCCGCGGAAGTATGCGTATGGCAGACGGCCTTCGACGAGGAAGGCGACGACGCTTTCAACGTCGGGCGCGTCCTGACCGTTGGGCGGCGCGACGCAGATTACGGCCTGCGAAGAGGCGAGCGGCGAGAAGACCTGCATCGTGTGGCGGTGTCGCGCCATGAACTCGAACTCGAAGGGGCGCGGCTCGGCGGTCGCGCCCGTCAAAGAGGGAACGCCGAGTCCGATGTCTATGTCAACCGAGCCGCGGCTGTCGAGCAGTATGCCGTAAGGCGCGAACGCCTCGCGCGTCATCTTCTGCACTTGAAGTCGGACGACGTTCATTAGCGGTGTTGGTTTTAGATGCTGGTGAAAACTGCTTCCAGCACCCGAACCTATCTATCTATTTCGCCGAGCACGATGTCGAGCGTGCCGATGATTGCGACAACGTCGGCGACGAGATGGCCGATGCACATCTGCCTCAACGCTTGGAGGTTTATAAGACACGGCGGACGCACGCGCACGCGATAGGGGCGCGACGTTCCGTCGGCGACGATGTAGCATCCAATCTCGCCCTTCGGCCCTTCAATCGAATGGTAATAATCGCCCGCGGGCGGCTTGATGACCTTCGGGATTTTCGCGTTGACAGGCCCGTCGGGGAGTTTTTGCAAAGCCTGTTGGACGATGCGGCGCGACTGTCGCATCTCTTCAAGACGCACGAGGTAGCGGTCGTAGGTGTCGCCGTTTTCGCCGACGGGAACGTCGAAGTCTAGGTCTGCGTAGGCGGCGTATGGACGCGACTTTCGTATGTCCCAAGCGACACCTGAGCCGCGAAGCGCCGGGCCTGAGAGTCCGATTGCGATTGCGTCTTCCGCCGAGATGACGCCGATGCCGACGGTGCGTCCGAGCCAGATACGATTCTCCGAAAGAAGAGTCTCATACTCTTCGATTCGCTTCGGGAAGTTGTCAACGAAGCGTTGAACGTCTTCCGTGAAGCCTTCGTACGCGTCGTTCGGCATCCCGCCGATGCGCCAAGCGTGACACGTCAAGCGCGCGCCAAACTGCTGCTCGAAGATTTTAAGAATCTCTTCGCGCTCGCGCAGCGCGTGCAGGAGGACTGTGAACGCGCCGATGTCGAGGGCGTGCGTTGCGAGCCAGAGAAGGTGCGAGGCGATGCGGTTGAGTTCGGTGAGGATGGTTCGGATGTAGTGGGCGCGCGGCGGAACTTCGAGCGAGAGCATCTGTTCGACCGTTTCGACCCAGACGAGGCCGTTGGAGACGGCGGCGATGTAGTCGAGCCTGTCCCAGTAGGGCGCGATCATCGGGTAGAGACGGTTCTCGGCGATCTTCTCCATGCCGCGATGTAGGAAGCCTATGTCGCAGTCGAGGTCAATGACGGTCTCGCCGTCGAGCCGAAGGACGACGCGAAGGACGCCGTGCGTCGAAGGGTGCTGCGGCCCCATGTTCAAAATCATTTCGGGGTTATCGAGCAGCGTCTCTTGCGTTGTTGCGACTTCTATCTGGTGCATAAAGCTAAATGATGAATGCGGAATGCGGAGTAATGAATGATGAGAAGGATGCTGTTTTTAATTCATCATTCATCATTCCGCACTCATCGTTTCCTTTTTGAATGCTCCCGTCACCGTGCCGGTTTCGAGCACGAGCGCGATGTCGGAGACTTCGCCGCTCTTCTTCTTTCGCAGAAGGTCGTGGAGTATGGCGGAGGCCGCGCTGTCGCGGTTCCAGACGTTGCGCGGACTCATGCGCTGTCCGAGTTGGAAGCCCGCGGCCTCGGCTGCCGAAGGGGCGTCGAAGACCTTCACTTCGTATTTTGCGGCGAGGTCTTTCGGGTGCATGAGAGTTTACTTGTGCTCCTTCGGAAGCGGGTCGCGCCCGTCGCGGAAAAGCTCGCGTATGCGTCGTTCGTCGGGCGTCTGTAGGATTTCGAGTCCGTAGGCGCGTCGCTGTTCGAGTTGTTCGCGCTGGACTTCGGTAAACTCCGTCAAGTGTCGCGCAGTCCACTCGTTCTCCATGAATTCGAGCGGGTAGTCTTTCCGAAGGGGGTGTCCGTCCCAGTCTTGCGGGAGAAGAAGGCGTCGCATGTCGGGGTGATTTTTGAAACGGACGCCGAAGAGGTCATAGACTTCTCGCTCCATCCAGTTTGCAGCGGGCCAGACCCGCGTGACGCTATCAATACCCTCGTCGCCCACGGCGACTTTAAGGCGCACGCGCTCGTTCTTCGCAATCGAGTAGAGATTATAGACCACCTCGAAGGGCGCTTCGTCGCGTTCGGGGTAGTGTACGCAGGTCAGGTCGCTCAGGTAGTTGAACGGCGTCTCGGCGTCGTCGCGCAACATGGTGCAGGCGGCGACGATTGAGCCGGGCTTGACTCGAATCGAGAGTTGTCCGAGGAACGTTGTGGCTTCCTCGACGGCGTCGGCGGTTCGCTCGCGCAGGCGTCGGACGAGCGGGTGGTCTGAGGCGTCCAACGGTTTCGGGCCTTCGTCCTTCTTCTTGACGGGAGGCTTCGGGACGCCCGCTCCGGTTGTCGCCGTTGCGGGCGTCTTCGCGGCTTGCGCGGTCGGCTTTTCGGCGGCGGTCGCGTTTGTCGAAGCTTTCGAGGCGGCGGCCTCTTTCAAGGCGGCTGCGCGTGCTTTAGCTTCGGCGATTTTGGCGGCGCGCTCGGCGTCGGCTTGTGAAGGACTCTTAGCGGCGTCGCTGCTTTCGGCTTGCGCGGCTGCGGCGGCCTCTTTCTTCGCCTTCGCTTCGGCGATGATGCGTTCGAGGCGTGCTTTCTTCTCTTCGGGGGTCTCGTTCGCGCTTGGAGGGTTTTTTGGTTCGTCCGTCATTGCGTCCTAAAGTTCAAGGGCCACGGGCCTTCAGACTCAAACGGTGTTCCGGCGCGAGTCGCCACGGCCCGCTTATGAATGCGGCTTTTATAAGTTTCAAGTGTTAGAACAAAAAAGCTTTACGAAGGCGTGACAGCGCGTTTTTAACACGCGGTTTGCGCGCATGTCAATCAACGCATACGCGCGACGCCGGTTTGATTCTGCTGCGTCTCTGGGCTTCACAAACTAATAAAAGCAAAGCCGCCCGGCGGTCTATTCGACCAGCGGGCGGCATCTTTTCAGATGTCGGCTATTCTACCTACTGGCCGGAGACGAGGAACACGTCCCAAGCCCAACGTCCGAGTTGCGTGCCGTGTGTGTCTTTGACCTTCGCGCGATAGCGGAACTGGTTGCCGTACTGGTCAGTCCGTTTAGACTCCTTGTAATCAAGGTCTATGGACTTCAGTCCGAGTTCTGGGAGCGCACGCAACTCTTCAGGTTCGGAGATGCCGTCGTGATTGGTGTCCTGCCACAGACGTAGCGAGGCGAAGATAACATCACGTCTGTCAATCACGCCGTCCCCGTTACCGCCCTGCGCTGTCTCATCGTATTCGGCCAGCGCGAGGAATCCGTTCTTCCGCTCGCCCGGCGGCGGAGGCGGTTGCGGCGTGAAGTTGCCGAACAACTCCTGCCCGTTATCAATCGAGCCGTTGCCGTTTCGGTCTAGGGCGAGCCAAGCGTCGTCCGAGCCAAACGCCGTCCATGATAACCTCTCAGTGATGCCATCGCTGTTAAGATCAAAAGCTACTCCTCCGGCGTAATCCGTTAAGTCGAAGCCATTACCCGCTACATCTATGACAATCGGGGAGTATGGGACAAATTCGCAGGTTATAGGGTCTTGGTAGCCATTCTCATATATCGTTCCGTCGCAGCCGCCGAACCCGCCGCCACCGCCGCCGGATGGCGGCGGAGAGCATGTATTATTCGCAAAGTCCCAAGTTCCACCGCTGTTATTACATTCGTCCTCGTATGGCGGCATAGGGTCTATACACTTGGGATCCGCCGAATCGGTCAGGCCGTTGCCATCATTATCCGCGCCGTCACCGCACGTATTCCCAAGCCCGGCACGTTCATCAGCGTCGTCAGGCTCGCTCGGGGCGGGATGGCGCTCCGGGGGGATTTGTCGGCACTGTCAATTTACCGATGCGAAGCCTTGGCCGCAGGTATTTGGCTCTTGAGTTGTGATTATGGTTGGGGTGCTGGCGACCATACCGGGACAGTTCCGTGCAGGGTCAAGGAAAGAATCTTCCTGCTGACCGACGTGGTCACAATCCACATGGAAACGTCTATCGTAAAGTATGAAAGAAACGGGATGTGTCCTTGAGCGAATTGTTGCTGCCCCCATCCACCACTTAATAACCTCCGGGTCGTAAGCGCCTCTGCCTATTTCTATCTCATTTATTGTCGGGTCGAAAGGACATTGCATATCCAACAGCGCCATGGTTGTTTGGCCTGCTATGCCAGACGGGTTCGGCTGCTGGCATACACCAAGGAATATTCCTGTGCATGAGCTAGGAATATCAGAACTGCGGCGGCTACACTTCCAAGGCTTAAGCCGAACGTCAGGGGCAGTGGGCCTTACCCAAGGAGACGTAGCGCGGGCCACCACCTAACACAAACTTACCATAGCAGTGACGCTGAAACAGAGAATGGCTGCAACTCCTAAGCTACGATTTAGCTTTCTCATCTTTCCTCTCTATTCTCCTCGTCACTTGAGTCGGCGGGCATGGGTTTCGACCAATGGCTGTCGGCAATATGCTCGGCAATGATTTGTTCGTAAGTCGCGTAAACTCCGTAAGCACCGTTACCCCTTAGAACCTTACGGTTCGGGCCATAAATTTTCCCGTCGTCAGCCAACATAACAGCGTCCAATCTGACGATAATTTCTGCATAATCCCTGTAGTCGGGGAAATTCTCATTAAATGATTGTATCGGCGGCGGGTTGTCCTCAGTCACCATTTGAGATTTGCGCCCAAGTCCGCAGTATTTCGCCGTCCCCGGAGGGATCGCACCCCCTCTGGCCTCATGATATATCTGCTTTGTCCAAGGATTCGGGTCTTTGTCATAAACCCAAGACGGTATTTGCGTAGATAGACGATTAAATGTTTCTCCACTTCGGCCAAGGCTGTCGCCCTTCTTCCTACGAGTCTCAAACACGACCCGGAAGCCGTTAATCGTGTACGGCCCATTGTTGCGTATTACATAATCGCCAAGATTTTCGGGACGATTGTACGGAACTTCGATAGTTAAACCGAGGGACTCTATGCCTTCTGTTCTGACTATAAGATCAATGTCTTTAAAGTATGTGGTGTGCATGAATGAATGCTGCGGTATATGGTGGTATACCGTCCGGCCTGTAATAACAAAGGCTATAACTAACAGCGTAACAATTATGACGTAAACGAAGCGCTTGCTGGGGAGTTTTAACATTTATTCTTTTCTTGATTTTGTAAGCCGAAGTTGGCGGAATTTTATGAGGATTTCGCCAACAAGTCTTGAGCGAAGGCGGTTCCCTACTTGATGAGTCGCCTTATATTCCCATCGGTTGGTAAAGTCAAGCAACTCTAGGTGTGCAAGAAACATGGTATCCCTACTGAACTAGGTTAAAATGCTGCGGTCTTAAATTTCGGCAAGACAGTGTTCACGGTTTCCACATGGCTTGACGATGCGCGACCCGCGAAAGTATCATGGGACTTTCTTTGGGCGGCCCTGTCGCTCACCTATTGGAAGAGGAAACGAAATGAAGCAAGGAATTCATCCGGACTATCACGAAATCAAAGTCTTCTGCGCCTGCGGCCACCAGTTCCAGACGCGCTCGACGAAGAAGGGCGACCTCCACGTCGAAATCTGCTCCGACTGCCACCCGTTCTTCACGGGCAAGCAGAAACTGGTTGACACCGCCGGGCGAGTTGACCGCTTCAACAAGCGCTACGGCAAGAAGTCGGACGCGACGGCGGCGACTGAGGCCGTCGAAGCAGCGCCCGCGCCCGCCGAAGGCGCGAACGCCTGAAGAATTAACGCCGGCCCAAACGATGTCGCACTACCGACGCCGCCAATATTAGCTACACAAAAACGGACGCCGACCGCTTCGGAGTCGCGGCCAAAGTCTTTCGAGAAGTCGGACGAAGGACAGCCGAACCGAACGTCGGCGTTTTACTTTGAAAGTCTGGAGTCTGGAGTCAAAGCAGAAGAACTGGTTTTGACTCCAGACTTCAGACTCCAGACTCTATAGCGATTTGCAGATGAGTGCGACCGATGTCAAAACTGTAGGGGCAGGGCTTGTCCCTGCCCATTGCTGGCGAAACCGAGCGGGCCGCGGACTTGCCCTGCCCCTACAA
>Ga0081539_10002343_pt1 | contig 27234 bp, 26 predicted proteins | sample TabmetS4T2R2_FD_71023 | JGI IMG/M metagenome (GOLD analysis project Ga0081539, IMG submission 71023) | Tabebuia heterophylla rhizosphere microbial communities from the University of Puerto Rico - S4T2R2 | ecosystem: Host-associated > Plants > Roots > Rhizosphere ...
CAGGATGCAGTCGGCCCCCACCCCCCGACGCCACTGCTACGCCTTCTGCGCTCGTCATCCGTGCCACCTCCTACGTCGATCCTAGTTTCACGAGAAGCCGGAAACCATAAAAGCGCCACGCGCCGGGCCTCACCTGCCAGCGGGAGGTCCGGCGACGCTGCCACAGCGGGAGTCCGGCTCGCGAACCGTTCGCCATGGTGCCGACCGAATCCCGGCCGGGTGCACGAACAGTCGCTCCACTCTCCGGAACGGTTAAGTCGTAGGACGTATAAGGACTGGTCAGCACCAGTCCGAACAGCGTGCCGGAGCACCATCGGAGCACGACACGCCCAAAAGCCGGGAAAGGTGCCATCAAAATTGGGAAGCGAGGAAGGCCGCCACCGGCGTTCACGCTGGTGACGGCCTTGATCATGCTGCGCGCCCGAAGGGACTCGAACCCCTAACCTTCTGATCCGTAGTCAGATGCTCTATCCATTGAGCTACGGGCGCTCAGTGCTCCGCCAGCATACACACCGGCTTGACGCGCGGAGACTCCGGGATTCGAACCCGGGAGGGGCGTTAAAACCCCAACCGCATTAGCAGTGCGGCGCCATAGACCAGACTAGGCGAAGTCTCCCTGGCAGCCAGCGGGCTACCGAGGCTTGAGGATACCGGACCAGCTCAGCACCGCACAAAGAGGTTGCCATCCCAGCGGCGGCGAGTTGACGAGGGGCGCGCGGCACCGCGCCCAACAGGTGAAATGCGGTCGTTCCGGCTAGGCTCCGTCGGCATGGAGGAGAACCCGCCAACCGGGCGCCGCGGCACGCCGCGCAGCCGTACCCCGCGGGCCGCGTTCAGCGGACCCGAGCAGCCGGCGCCGGCTGAGGAGCCGGCCGAGCGATCACCCGGCCGCGCCGCCAAGGCGGCTCCTCCCGTGACGTTTCAACCGCCGAGTGCGGAAGGTCACTCTCCCGGTCAGAGTGGTACGCGACGGAGCAAGGGGCCAGCCCCTGATCAACCGTCTGCCGGGCAGCCGATCGCCGAAACCGCACCTGTCCACCCAGGGACGAAGGCCGGGCCGCCGAATCGGGCAGTCAGGGCGGAAACTGTGGCAAAGACCCCACGGCCCCGCAAGGCCGCGACGCCGAAGGCTCGGCCGGCCAAGGCGGCGCCCGCACAGGCCGGCGCCGCCGCTTCGGCGACACCGCAGGCCGCCCCGGACCAGCCGGCCACCGTCAGCCAACCACCCGCCCCGCACGAGCCGGTCACCACCGACCAACCAGCCGTCCCGGACCAGCCAACCCGCATCAACCAACCGGACGCCCCGGACCAGCCAGCGGCCACCACTCCCCCGGCAACGAGGGCCAATCCCGCCAAGGAAGCGAAGGCGACGAAGGCAACGAAGGCGGTAAAGAAAGCAGTGAAGAAAGCCGCGCCACCCAAGCGCGCCCCGCGCGAGGTGGCCGTCGCAGCGAACCCTCCCGGGACAGAGGCACCTGCGGCAGAGGCACGCCCGACAGCGGCATCCCAGTCCCACCAGCCCACATCCACCGAACCCGCGGCACAGATCGAACGGGCCACACACGTTGTCGACGCAGCAAGGCACGTCGAGCCATCCCCGCCGACTCCCGCCGATGTCTGGGCCGCCGTCCTGGCCAATCCCGCCCACGTCCCCGAACTACTAGCCTTGGCCGCCGTCCATACCACTGGACCCCGGGCCAGCGCCTGGGCGGCGACGGCGAGATCCACCTATCCGACCGCCACCGATTCCGCCCTGGCCCGCCTGGCGATCCGCCAGTTCACCCGGATGAGCACTCTGGGGAGCGTGGTCGGGGCGCTGGCCGGCTCGTACGCTCCCGTCGCGCTGGTGAGCACCGCCGCGATCACGCACGCCCAGCTCATCCTGCACGTCGCCGCGGCGTACGGGCTCGATCCGGCGGACCCGCGGCGCGCGATCGACCTGCTGGTTCTGACCGGCGTACACGCGTCCCGGGCGGAAGCCGAGGCGGCGCTCGCCGCCGCCCGTGAGCCGTCCGGCGAGGAGGGTGGGCTGAACGAGGCGGTACGGCGGCTGGGCCGCATGGTGGCGCCGCCGTCCGCGGGGTGGGTGGTCGCGAGGCTGGTCAACCGCTATTTCCCGGGCACCAGCCTGCTCGCCGCCATGCTTGCCGGCACGGCGTCGGCCGCGACGGTAGCGGCCCGGGCGAACGCCTACTTCAGCCAGCTGAGCAGCGAGTCCGGCAGGACCGTGTAACCGACGAACGCCGCGATGTCCAGCAGGCTGTGTGCCACGATCAGCGGCGCCACGCGCTTGAAGCGGATAAAGAACAGGGCGAATACCATGCCCATCACCGCGTTTCCGACGAATGCGCCGAAGCCCTGGTAGAGGTGGTACGAGCCGCGCAGCACGGCGGAACACGCCACGATCCACGGCAGCGACAGCCCGAGCGTACGCAGCCGGGTGATCAGGTATCCGACGACGACCACCTCTTCGAGCACGGCATTCTGAACGGCGGCGAGGATGAGCACCGGCACGGCCCACCAGACGGGCTGCAGGGCGGCGGGCACGATTCGCGCGTTCAGCCCGAGGATCTTGGCCGCGTACACCAGGGCCAGGCCGGGGATCCCGATGCCGGCGGCAAGCAGCGCACCCCACCCGAGGTCGAAACCCCGGCGCGAGGCCGTCAGGCCGAGCGTCTCGCGGGGGCGGTTCAGCAGGTAGAGCACGAGTGCCACCGGGATCAGCGAAAAGACGATCCCCAGCAACTGGTAGGTGAGGTCGAGATAGGGGCGCGGTGATTGCGAGGCGTTGAGCACCGCGGCCTGCTGGGACAGCGGCTTGCCCGCGGTCAGCTTGGCGATCAGTGACACCACCGCGTAGACGGCGGACTGCCCGAGCGACAGCAGCAGGACGATGACGATTTCGATGGTGAGCCGGCGGGTGTGCTGCTGCCGCGGATCAAGTGTCACGGCGACAACTGTAAAAGCGTCACCTGATCGAGACCGCAGGCGTAAGCATAAACGGACCTAACGGGGCAAGCGACGCGGCGCCGACTGAGACGAGTCGCACTTTTCGTGCGTCGAATTTCCGACTGCGGCGACCACCCTGAATGCATGGGAGACCTCGGACGCTTGCTCAAGGAGAGCTGGAGCCTCGTCGAGGAGCATCAGGACAAGGTCGCGGGCTATTTCTATGCGCGGATGTTCCTGTCCCGCCCGGATCTGCGTGATCTCTTCCCGGTGCACATGGACATGCAACGGTCCCGGCTGCTCGGCGCGATCGTGACGGCGGTGCAAACCCTCGACGATCCGGAGAAGTTCGACGACTACTTGCGCGGCCTCGGTCGCGATCACCGCAAGTTCCACGTGGAACCGGAACACTACGAGGTGGTGGGAGGCGCTTTGATCGAGGCGATGCGGGCGTACGCCGGCGAGCAGTGGGGCGTGGAGTACGACCAGGCGTGGGCCGACGCGTACGCGGTGATCGCCTCCCGGATGCTCGCCGGGGCCGAAGCCGACACGAATCCGGCGTACTGGTACGCGGAGGTCGTCTCGCACGAACGCCGCGCGAAGGACATCGCCGTCTTCACGGTCCTGCCGATGCAGCCGCTGGAGTTCCGGGCCGGGCAGTACCTCAGCGTGGAATGCCCGCGGTTCCAGCCGCGGCTGTGGCGCACCTATTCGGTGGCCAACGCCCCCCGCCGGGACAACACGCTGGAGTTCCACGTACGGGCGGTGGGAGCCGGTTGGGTGTCCAGCGCGCTGGTACGCCGGCTCGAGGTCGGCGACATGATCCGGCTCGCCGCGCCGATGGGCACGATGACCCTCGACCGGCGCTCGACGCGGGACGCGGTCTTCATCGCGGGCGGCACCGGCCTCGCGCCGATCAAGTCGCTGCTCGAGGAGCTGACGCGCTACAACCGGACGCGCTGGGTGCACGTGTTCTTCGGCGCGAAGAACCGCGAGGATCTGTACGACCTGGCCGAGCTGAACCGGCTTGCCGCCCGATATCCGTGGCTCTCCGTGGTGACCGCCTGCAGCGCGGACCCGACGTTCCCCGGTGAGCAGGGCAACATTTCCGACGTGGTCGCCCGGTACGGCCCGTGGAACGAGCACGACTTCTTCGTGTCCGGCTCGGGGCCGATGGTGAAGGCGACCCTGAAGACGCTGGCCGAGCTACAGGTCCCGTCGATCCGGATCAAGTACGACAGCTTCAGCGACATGTAGCAGTCAGTAGTCCCACGGCCGCCCGGTCTGGCGGTAGTTCGCCACCGGGACCAGGTTCGACTCGGCGTTCATGAGATCGACATAGAGCCTGCCCTCGAGATGGTCTATCTCGTGCCCCACGAGGCGTGCCATCGCTCGCTCGAATGACGTGATCATGCGCGTGCCGTCGTAGCGGGCGTGCTCCACCTCGATTCGCAGGGGCCGCCGCACCAGCCCTCGGTAGTCGAAGAAGGAGAGGCACCCCTCGTACTGCTCGTCGTGGTCGGCCGATTCGCCGACGATCCGCGGGTTGAGCAGCACCACCGGCTCGGCGCCGTGGTCCGCCGGGCGTACCAGGGCGGCCGCGACCGAGCGCCCGATCTGCGGCGCCGCCAGGCCCACGCCCTTGCTGAAGTCATGCAGGTCCTCCAGCCGGGCCAGCGCGGCGTGCAGTCCGGCCACCGTCTCGCGGGCCGCGGCCTCCTCGCGCGGCAGCAGGAAGTGGCGGGCCCGCTGGCGCAGCAGGTCGGAGCCGCGCTGCACGATGCCGATGCCGCGCATCCGCTGCGAGGCCCGGGGCTGCCGCACGGAACCGTTGGATGCCTCGGGCGCGACCTCCGCGTGGGCCGGTGCGCCCGAACCGCGGAACCGCCATTCCAGCCGGTACCGGGCGTTGAGCAGCGGCACATCGGTCGACCACTCGAAGATCGCCCGGTCGCCCTCGTTGCGGCGCTCCAGCGGGGACCGCACCGGCACCTCGGCGGCGACCGACGCCTCGACACCCCAGACCTGCGGGTCGAAGACGACCGGGAAGTTCAGCCGGACGGTCAGCAGCCGGGTGGGCAGGCGCACCGCGCGCTGGAACCACTGGCCCCACTTCTCCACACCGACGGTGTACGCGTACTCGATCGCCGTCCGCTCGCCCGGATAGAGCGGAAACTGGCCGCGGTCGTTGGCGAACAGCAGCCAGATCTCCTTCGCGGCGTCCCGGTCGAGCTTGACCCGCCACTGCATGGGCTCGATCGCGTCGCCCTCGCCGGCGAGCGCCTCGAGCGCCATCTCCTCGAAGGTCAGCGGATGCTCGCGGTGGTGCCGGTTCGACCCGGTCGGGTCTTGCGGGTAGCGGTCCACCGAGATCTTCACCAGGTACCGGGTGACCGGCTCGGACCCGGCGTTGTAGAGCGACCGCCGCACCCGGCACCGGTACGCGCCGCCGGTGTAGGTGAGCTCGGCGATCTCCCGCTCGACGATCAGGCCGGCGCCGGGCGGCAGCCACTGCCCCGGCACCGCCGGGTCCCGGTGCGACGACGAGCCCCGGGCGTGCCGGAGCTCGTCGTACTCCTGGAAGCGTTGCCAGATCACACCGCCGGCGGCGAGGACCGCCTCGGCCCGGCGGGCGAAGTCCTCGGTGGGTTTGTGCCGGCGGCCCTCGACATGGCTGATATAGGAGGGGTCGAATCCCATGCGTGCGGCGAGTTGCTTCTTGCTCATCCCGCGCTCGACCCGCCAGTGCGCCAGCGCCGTAACGAATTGGTCAGCGGCCCGCTCGATGGGCGAGGTGGTCATCATCGATGTCCCCTTCGCGACGAGAAGTTCAGTGTCACCGCCGCCGCGAGTCCGCATGGTGCTAGTAGCGCGTAGCCGACAGTTACCTTGACGAATGCGGCAGCTACCCCATCACGGATTAGCCGGCCGTCTGGTGGGTATTCGCCCGAACGGAGGAGCGGGTTGGTTAGGCTAGCCTTAATGGGGTACGGTGGGCCGCCTGGACACCAGCGGATCTAGCACATGGCGAGGTGAGAGCGGTGACCCGGCAGCTGAGCTTTCCCCGCGGCGCACGACCGGTGCCGCTCCGACGGGGCGGCGGCCGTCCGTGACCACCGCTCTCGAGCAGAACCGCCGCGCCGTCCGCGCGCCCCAGCCTCTCGCTCCGGTGACGGCGACGCTGCACGCGATGTTCGGCACGAGTACCGAACTACCCGGCCTCGCCGCCGACCTTCTGGTCCAGGACACCACCGGCTGGCTGCCCGCCACGTCGCTCGCCGGCGACCGGCTCGACACGCTGCTCGATTCCGCCCGCCGCCGCTGGAACGCCCAGCCGCACGCCGCCGCCGCGCTCGCATGGAAGGCGTACACCTATTGGCTGGCGCTGCCCGCCGTGCTCGGCTGGGCGTCCGCCCGCCGAGTGCCGCTGCTCACCGCCGGCGACGTCCTCATTCACTTCGACGACCCGCGTGCGCTCGTCACCCTGGGCCTGCGCGCCGGCATACCGGTGGCGGTCCTGCCCGGCGACCCGATCGCGGTCAGCGGTCTTCCGCAGGTCCGCGTGGTCCGGGACGAGGCCGCTCTGCTCGGCGAGCTACGCCGCAGCCTGCTCGACGAGCACCTCACCCCGCTGCTCAACGCCATCCACGACAAGGTCCGGCTGGGCAAGCGCACACTGCTCGGCTCGCTCGCCTCCGGCATCGCGTACGGCGTCCTGCGCTCCGCCGACGTCCTCCCCGGCTTCTCGGCCGAGACCATCCACCAACTGGAGACCGCGCTCGGCGTCCAGGACCTCATCGAGCTCGTGCCCGGCCGCTACGGCAACCTCGACGTCCAGCGGAAGACCTGCTGCCTGGCCTTCACGCTGCCACAGCCGAAGGTCTGCCAGGGCTGCTGCATCAAGACCGCCTAGAGATACGCGTCAACCCGAGGTCCCCCGCGACAGGAGACCCGGCTGCGTCGTGGTTGCGCCGATCACGCCGCCGCCGGGCGGAATCGGTGACAGACACCCCGCCTCAGCCGATGTCGGGGCCGGTCAGCACCGCGTCCGGGTCGTCGACCAGCGCGCGCACGTCCCAGATCCACGCACCACCGGTCCAGGTGGGCTGGAAGTCGAGCAGGTCGCTCATCGTGCGCAGCATCTCGATGTCGCGCACCTGTGGGGTCAGCACCACGACGCCGGCCTTCCAGTAGCGCAGGTCGGCCAGGGTCATCTCGCGCCGGGCGTCGGTGATCTCGGGGATCGGGTTGCCCTGCTTGATGGAGGCGATCAGCCCGCTGGTGGGCCGCCAGGGCGGCGAGAAGAGCGCGGTCCGGTCGCCCGGATCGAGCGGGTTCTGGTTGGGCAGCAGGGCGTACGCGCCGGCGATCCGCATGTCCTGCCCGGTCATCGCGCTCCAGCGCAGCGGGTCCGGGTAACTCGAGTTGGGCAACGGAAGGGCCACCACGGTGTGGTTGTCGTCCACGTACTGCTTCCAGGCTCCGGAAGTCACGAACGCCGGGATCGGCGCCATCGGCACGGTCACGAGCGGGGTGGGGATGAGCGGGACGAGCGCCATCGACACTGCGGTGATCATGGCGACCCGGATCGGGCCTCGGGCGGCGGGCTGCGTCCGCACCAGGTCGGCGGCCCGCTGGCAGCCCAGAGCCAGCAGAATGCCGAGGACCGGGGCGATGCCCATCGCCCACCGGGTGGGCACGGCCGAGTTGAGCACCGGCACGCTGTGCAAGACGGCCCAGATGCCGGGGATGCCGGTGTTGATCCCGTTGAGGAAAATTCGCGGTCCGAGTGACATCGCCCCGAACAGCAGCGCCACCGCACCGAGCGCGAGGACCACCGAGCGCCGCATCCAGACGAGCAGCCCGACGAAGAGAATGACCAGGCCCCAGCCGAAGAATGCGTTCTCCTCGGCCGGGTTCTGAGCGAGTTGCGCGGCGATCACCGAATTGCCGGCGACCGATCGGCTCGAATACGCCGTGAACGAAGCGAGATCCGCACCGAAGTTCCGGACGAACTGCGGCAGGCCGTGATAGCTCTGCGGACCGAAGAACTGGACCGACAACGGATACGCCAGCACCGCGAGGGTGATCGTCCCGGTAACGGCCAGTCCGCGGACGAAGGCGACGACCTCACCGGGGTGCCGTCGCCGTCTGACCAACGCCATGATCGCGCAGAACGTGCCGAGGCCCACAGCGGTCATGAACAGGATCTCGAGGTTGATGAACGCCTGCCACACCAGCAGGGCCGCCAGGATCACCCCGTTGCGCACGGCCCCGTGGCGGGCGCGCAGCCGCAACGTTCGCCAGATGATCAGGGGTACGAGGAACTGCGAGACGATGTTCGGATGGCCGCCGGCGTGCGACACCATGCTCGGCGCGAACGTGCAGAACAGCGCTCCGACCCAGGCGGCGAGCCGCGAGGCGATGAACCTGCGGGACAGCACCAGATACCACGAGACGCCGGTGAACGCCAACGCAGAAGTAAGAAATAGGTTGAACGCCACATGGGGCCCGAACAGCAGAGTGACCGGCGTCATCGGCAGGGAAACGGCCAACACCGAGGTGTTAGCCATCATGTTCACTCCGTCGGGGTAATTCATACGATCGGAGAAGAACGGATAGGCGCCATCGGTCAGCACCCGGGACCCGTGTGCCAACATCCACTCGAAGAAAGCCTGGTCCTGCGGATCATCACGGAACTGATGATCAAGGTTGAGCCACAACGGGGCCGTGAGGTAGACCGATACAGCGACGAAACTGGCGATCGCAAGCGCGTCCCGCCAAGTGAGCGAACGCCACGCCCGCATCCACCACGATCGCCGCCACGCACGCTCCCTGACCTGCTCAGGAGCGGCGTGGACACCAGGTACGACGGAGATCGGAGTGACCGGCGCCGGATCCGTCTCCAGCGCCATCAGCTCCGCGTCCAGATCCTCGGCCTCGGTCGCCGGGCGGGGCGGCAGAACGTTCCCGCCAGCCGGCTGGCCGGTCGAGTCAATACCCGTAATCGTCATAGCGTCGGCGAGCCTAACCGAGGTTGGTAACGTTGTTGTGTCGAGCGTGCCATGCGTGATCGAGCCGATATGAAGGGTGTATTCGGGCCGTCCACCGGCGTGCCGAGTTGCGAAGCGACCACCGGGTGTACCCAGCAACCCCATGTCTCAATCAGGCAAATAATGGGCGCCCGGCCCGGCCTCAACTTTCGGTTACCGGCGGTGGATGGTTAACTCTTCCGGTCCCGCTGTCAGCTCGGATCGGCAAGACGAGGGAACCTTAACCTATGGCAGACATCACTGGAGACCAGCGGATCCAGTCCGAAGTGCTCGAGGGCCTCGCCACGGCCGTGAACCACCGCCGGTGGTTCGTCGAGCTGGCGCTCCCCTACCTCGGGGACAACCCGATCGAGATCGGCAGCGGTCTCGGGGACTACGCGATCGAGTGGGCCGAGTACCTTCCGCGCTTCACCGCGACCGAGGCCGACCCGGACCGGTTGGTGCTGCTCAAGGAGCGCATGGCCGACCGCCCGAACATCGACGTCCGGGAGATGCTGCTGCCCGCGGCCGACGCCACGGGGGAGTACAGCTCCGTGGTCTCGTACAACGTGCTCGAGCACATCGAGGACCACGTCGGAGCCCTGCGCAGCATGGCCGAACTGGTCCGCCCCGAAGGGCGCATCATCCTGATCGTGCCGGCGTTCATGTTCGCGATGAGCCAGGTCGACATCGCGACCGGCCATATCCGCCGCTACACCAAGAAGACCATGCGGGCGGCGATGGACGAGGCCGGCCTGCGGATCGAGAAGATGCACTACGCGAACGCGCTCGGCCTGATCGGGTACTACGGCGCCACCAGCATCTTCAAGCTGGCGCCCAAGGAGGGCCCGATGGTCAAGGTGTACGACTCGCTGGTGCTGCCGGTCACCAAGGCCGCCGAGCGGATCGTGAAGCCGCCGTTCGGCCAGTCCGTCTTCGTCGTCGCGCGCACCGGCGCCTGACGGCGTACGCATGTCTCAGGCCGCCGGGCGCTGCCCGGCGGCCTGCTTGCGCCGAGGTCAGCCGCGGACCTGGAAGGTCGGGCGGAGGGTGGCTCGGGCCAGCGTGTGGAAGGCGAGATTGAAGCCGACGTACGCGGGCGTCGCCTCCGGGCTCACCTCGAGCCGGTCGACGTCGATGGCGTGCACCGCGAAGACGTACCGGTGCGGCCGGTCGCCCGGCGGCGGAGCCGCGCCGCCGTAGCCTCTCTCGCCGTAGTCGTTGCGGACGCTGAAGGCGCCGTCCGGCAGTGGGTCGATCCCGCGATCGAGCTCGGTCACCCCCACCGGCAGGTTGACGGCGACCCAGTGCCAGAAGCCGCTGCCGGTCGGCGCGTCGGGGTCGAAGCAGGTCACCACGAAACCACGAGTCTCGTCGGGGAAGCCCGACCAGGAGAGCTGGGGCGACAGGTTCTTCCCGCCCACGCTGGTGTGGGCGTACAACTCGTCGAGCGGCTGGCCGTCGGTCACATCCGCGCTGGTCACCGTGAAGGACGGGACCGGGGGCAGGATGTCGTACGGGTCCGGGGCTTCGGCGCGGTCAAGACTCATGACGATGTCCTCCGGCGATACGGTTGAAAACCTCATCCGTGTTCCCAAATTTCGCCGAGAGTAACCGGTCCAGATGTCGCCGGGCTTTCAAACCCATGACGACGCACCGTCACTCGATCGGGGAAACGCACAGGTGGTGCGCACGCGCCGGACGCCACCGGGCGATGCTTCTGTCCGACATCCGACCGGGTGCGTGCGGCAGAGATCCCCGTGCCCGGTGGCGATCGGTCGCTGAGCGCAGTGGACCCAGCGGCCAGCAAGTCGGCACCCGCCCGGTGGGCGGGTGCCGACTGCTGTCCGCCCGCGTACCGTCCCGACGTCTACACACCGAACAGTGGAAGACAAGGCTCCAGGCCCTCGACGGTCACCTGGAGCGCTCGCGCCGCGGCCCAGCCCGCCCGGTCGAGCCGCAGCCGCCGACTCACCGCGGGCACGCCGCGGACGACGTAGCGGGCCACTCCGTCGTCGACGTACCCCAGCTTGCGCGAGACCCGGTACGAGGCGTCGTTGTCGGCGAACGCCTCCGAAGTCGCGTACCGGGCGTCGAGGCCGGCAAAGGCCAGCTCCAGCACGGCCGCCCGCATCTCGGTGCCATAGCCACGGCCTTGCCACGCCCGCCCCAGCCACGACCCGGTTCGGACCTCGCGCAGGACGGCGAAGTCCTCGGCGTTGACATCCTGGGTGCCGATCACCCGTCCCTCGGCGATAGCGACCAGCGCCAGGGACCAGGCGGCGGGCCGCCATGCCGCCCACTGTCCCCACTGCCACTGCAGGACACTGCGGGCGACCTGGGCACGCGGCGCGTCGGTCCACGCCGCGACGAAAGGCTGTACCGCCGGATCATGAATACCGGCGACGGCCACATCGGCCAGCTCGCCGAGCAGACCCTGATCCGGCACCCGCAATTCCAGGCGCGGCGTACGCACCACGAGTCCGCACAGCGGCCAATGATCGGAAATCATGGAGCTGATTGTCTCCGGCCGGGCGATCCCGCCGCGAACTGTTTACAGCCGGGCGACCCGCAATCCGGAATACAGCCTCCGGTACACCACGCCGGTCCGCTGGTTACCCGCGTCGATCATCATGCCGCGGCCCATGTAAATGCCGACGTGACCGCGGCCGACGACCAGATCGCCGGGGCGTGCCTGGGCGCTCGAGACGATCCGCGCCAGGGCGGCCTGGGCCCCGGAGGAGTGCGGCAGCCGGATACCCGCCTCGGCGTACGCGCGCTTGGTGAATCCGGAGCAGTCGAAGCCGTACGGGCCCTCGCCGCCGCTCACATACCGCTTGCCGACCTGTGAGCGGGCGTACGCGATGACCGCCGTCATGCCGTTGCGCAGCCGCACCACCCGCTGGGCGTTCCGCACGGCGGCGTGCTTGGTGACGACCGTACGCCGGTGCGGGACGAGGGGACGCGAGTGCTGGCGGATCGCCCGCATACGGAGGGTCCGCGAGGCCGCCGCGGCCGCCTGGGCGATCCGGCGCGCTTCAGCCTGGGCGATCCGCCGCTGCGCCGCCTGGCGGATCTGGGCGGCCAGGCGAGCGGCCGTTTCGCTACCGATCCGCTGCGGGGCGACCGGCGGCGGAGCGGCCGGCGGCGGGACCGTCCGCCCCAGAGCCGCCCGGTGCCGAGCCGGTTGCCGGTGTGCCGCCCGACGCTGAATCAGTTGGTGCCGAGCGGCCCGCGCGCCGGCCACCTGCACGCCGACCAGGCCGACCGCCTGCACGCCGACCATCTGCTGGAGCCGGCGCTCGCGTGCGGCGACCTGCTCGGCCACCCGGAATGCGCGAGCGGCCGTGAGCGCTCCCGGGCGCTCCGGCGTCGATGATGCTGCGGGGCCGACACCCGCGGGGCGCCGGTGGGTTGCGCGCGACGCACGTGCGGCCATGGCCGCATGTTCCGCGCCGGCGAATGCGGCCGCGGGCCGGAAGCCGGCCGTGAGCGGGTGATATCCGGGGAGCCCGCTACGGCGGGTGTTTCGGCTCGCTGCGGCGCCTGTTTCGCCGGCGGCCGCAAGCCGGGTCTCGCCGCGCGTGTCCCCCGGGGTGCCGGGTCCGGCCTGGGCGCTGGCGGGCACGGCCCGGGTGGCGGCCTCGTTGCGGATCGGCGGTGCCGCCGGACCGGCCTCGGCGGCCTGCTCGGCCGGGTCAAGGGCCGGGGCGATGGCGGCCAGCGCGAGGGCGCCGGCGGTCAACGCCCGGGTCGGGGACGGACGGTGCAGTGTTGCCTCCGATATCGGCCCGGGGCACTCACGCGAATCCCGCCGATGCGGCCGTTACCGATGCCGCACCGTCACCGCCTGTAGACCGACGGCAATGGGAACCCGGACAACTCGATGATTCCGTGGACCATGCCAGCACAGATCCGGAATGCGGTGGGGCCGAATTCAAACATTCAACCCAACCCCATCGCGAAAAGGTAATCCCGTTACGGTGTCGATCGACGACCGTCTGACCCTGTAATTGCCCCGTGATCAGGACAGCGACACGCGGACGCCCGGCGAATCCATCGTCGCGTGCACCATGACGGCGTCCAGCGTGGTGCCGGCTGGTACGTCGAACGGCAGCACCCCGAGCACCGTAGCGCCCGGCGGGATCTCGTCCAGCAGGCTCGGATCTTGGTCGTTCAGGAAGACCGCGGCCTGATCGGCGATCGAGTACGCCCGCCCCTGACCGTCGACGGCCCGCTGCGCGCCACCGTCGAGCAGTTCCGGTTCCCGGCCGGAATTCTTGACCGCCACGTCCACCAGGCAGAACTCCCCGGCGGCGCGCTGCGTGAGATCGGCCGGGCCGACCTCACGGACGCCGCATCGGGTGCCGGTGACGGTGAGCGTGAAGGAGCCTTCCGTCCCGCTGGCGCCCGCCTTGGCGGCTTGCGCTCCGGCTGCGTTCGCCCCGGCAGCGCCCGACGCGTCCGCGGCCCCTGGTTCCGCCACCGTCTGCCGCTCTCCCGGCGAGTCGCCCTCCCGGCTCAGCGCGTAGGCCCCGGCACCGAGGACGATCACCGCGAGCGCTGAACCGGTCAGCACCCACCGCCGCAGCGGGCCACGGGACGGCCGGGACTCGGGTGCGGGCTCCGCGGATCGAGCGGGACGCAATGGGGTATGGGTCACGTGAGCTCCTCGGTTAGGCGACCAACGGACGCCCACCCATGCTGGGTGCGCGACCACCGTCATCGCGGCCGACGCGCCGCATATCGGGCACAAGCTCACGTAAACCGCGCCCGACTTTCACCCGAAGGTGCTACCTTCGGCTACGGCAGGAGGACGATCTTGCCGAGGTGGTCGCTCGACTCCATCAGGCCGTGCGCCGCGGTGGCCTCGGCGAGCGGCATCGTGGTGTGGATGATCGGCTTGATGGCCCGGGCCTCGACCAGCGGCCACACCGCCCGGCGCACTCCTGCCACGATGCGCGCCTTGTCGTCGAGCGGCCGGGCACGCAGCGACGTCGACGAGATCGACCCCCGCTTGCTCATCAGCAGCGCCAGGTTGAGCTCGGCCGTGCGGCCGCCCTGCAGCCCGATCACGGTGATCCGGCCGTTCGGCGCCAGCACCTCGATGTTGCGCGCCAGGTACTTCGCGCCCATGATGTCGAGCACGACGTCGGCCCCGCCGGCGAAGTCCTTTGTGGCCGCGACAAAGTCGTCGGTCGTGTAGTCGACGACCAGATCGGCACCGAGCGCCCGCAGGCGTTCGTGCTTGGCCGCCCGGGCGGTCGCCACGACCGTGGCGCCGAGCGCCTTGCCGAGTTGGATCGCGAACGTGCCGATGCCGCTGCCGCCACCGTGCACCAGCAGCGTCTCGCCCTTACGCAGGCGATCGCGCTCCACCACGTTCGACCAGACGGTGCAGGCGACCTCCGGCAGTGCGGCCGACTCCTGCAGCGAGAGCCCGGCAGGCACGGGCAGCAGCTGACCGGCTGGGACCGCCACCTTCTCCGCATAGCCCCCGCCGGCCAGCAGGGCACAGACCCGCTCACCGACATGACGACCTGAAACCCCGGGACCGACCGCGCTGATCACGCCGGCACACTCGAGCCCCGGATATTCGGAAGCACCGGGGGGCGGCGGGTAGTGACCCTGCCGCTGGGAGACGTCAGCCCGGTTGACCGCCGCGGCGGTCACGTCGACGACCACCTCGCCGTCGGCGGCCGACGGATCGGGCACCTCCCGCAGGACGAGCCGCCTGTCCTCGATCACGATCGCGTGCATGGCCCTACCTTGCCCGAGGGGTACGACAGAAACCGCGCCGGACACATCGATCGCCGGGTCGCCGGGCGGTCTGGCACACTTGACCGCGGTACGGGAGGGCTCGCCTAGTGGCCGATGGCGCCGGTCTTGAAAACCGGTACGGGGAGACTCGTCGTGGGTTCGAATCCCACGCCCTCCGCCCACGGATGAACGGTAGAAACCGCCGCTGACCTGCGCGAAGGCAGGCCGGCGGCGGTTCCCGTCTGTCACCACACAGTCTCACTGGATCTCACCGCGGTGTCCCCTGCCGCCTGAGAAAGGCGAAGCTCAGGTGGGCGGCGGGTTGAGGATCATCTGAGCGCCCGAGCCGCGCCCCGCCAGCCGGTCGGCCGGGTTGATCAGTTTGCAGCGTTGCAACGACAGGCAGCCGCACCCGATGCAACCGCTCAGCTGATCGCGCAGCCGTTCCATCACCGCGATCCGCTCGTCCAGCTTGCGCCGCCAGCGCGAGGAGAGCCGCGCCCAGTCGGCCTTGGTCGGGGTCCGGTTCTCGGGGAGCGTGGCGAGCGCCTCGCGGATCTCCTCGAGCGACACGCCGACCTGCTGTGCGATCTTGATGAAGGCCACCCGGCGCAGTTCCGAGCGCAAGTAGCGCCGCTGGTTGCCGGCGGTCCGGGCCGAGCGGATCAGCCCCTCCCGCTCGTAGTAGCGCAGCGCCGAGGGAGCCACCCCGCTACGGGCCGCGAAGTCTCCTATGGCCAGCGTCTCCATGCCCTGCTCTTGAGTTGAAGTCAACTTTAAGTTGCAGCCTATCTCCATGACAGTCACCGACACGGACACCGACCGGTTACGTCACCTGCTGAGGCGGCTCACCGGAGATGAGAAGCACGCACCGAGCGCACACTCGACATTGGACGTCCTCTGGGTGCTCTACGACCGGATCCTGCGGATCAGCCCGGATAGCGTCGACGACCCGGACCGGGACCGGTTCCTGCTCTCCAAGGGACACGGACCCGCCGCGTACTACGCGGTCCTCGCCGCGAAGGGTTTCTTCCCCGAATCCTGGCTCGACGACCTCGGCGGCTGGGACAGCCCGCTCGGGCATCACCCGGACCGGATGCGCATTCCCGGCGTCGAGATCGGCACCGGGTCGCTAGGACACGGGCTGGGCCTCGCCGTCGGCGTCGCGCTCGGCCTGCGCGCCCAGGGCTACCGGGAGACCCGTACGTTCGTCCTGCTCGGCGACGCGGAGCTGGACGAGGGCTCGAACCACGAGGCGATCGCGTACGCCGCGGCGATCCGGCTGCCGATCACCGCGATCGTCGTCGACAACCAGTCGGCCACGCACGGCTGGCCCGGCGGCATCGCCGCCCGGTTCCCCGGCTGGCGGGTGTCCGTCGTCGACGGGCGCGACCACGACCAGATCGAGCGGGCGCTCGCCCACCGGCACCAGGACCGGCCCGACCTCGTGGTGGCCACCGTCGAACCGAAGAGAGGATGACCATGATGCGGGACACATTCATCGCGACAACCACGGCGCTGCTCACCGAGGATCCGCGGACCGCCCTCGTGCTCGCGGACATCTCGGCCGACGCGTTCGCGCCGGCCATGCGGCGCCACCCGGACCGCGTGTTCAACGTCGGGATCCGGGAGCAGCTGATGACCGGAATGGCTGGCGGCCTGGCGCTCACCGGACTGCGGCCGTACCTGCACTCCTACGCGTCGTTCCTGGTGGACCGGGCGTACGAGCAGATCAAGCTCGATCTCGGCCACCAGGACGCCGGGGCGGTGCTGGTGAGCATCGGCGGGTCGTACGACGGCGCGGCCGAGGGGTACACACACCAGTCGCCGGGCGACGTGGCACTGCTGGACACCCTCGACGGCTGGACCGTACACGTGCCCGGTCATCGCGACGAGGTTCCGGCGATACTGCGCGACGCGGCCCGGCACGACGACCGGGTCTATGTGCGGCTGGGACTGCAGGAGAACGACCGGGCGTACCGGGACGGCGGCCGGCTGGGTGTGATCCGGCGCGGCGGGCCGCTGGTCGTCGCCGTGGGCCCGATGCTCGACCCGGTGCTCGAGGCGACCCGGGACTTAGACGTCACCGTGGCGTACACGAACACGCCGCGCCCGCTGGACACCGAGGGACTGCGGTTGCTCGCCGAGGCGGACGTGGTCGTGGTCGAGCCGTACCTGGCCGGCACGTCCGCACGCCTCGTCGGCGCCGCCCTCGCCGACGTGCCGCATCGCGAACTGCACCTCGGGGTCGGGCGGGCGGAGGTGCGCCGCTACGGCGATTGGCGGGACCACGCCCGCGCACACGGCCTCGACGCGGCCGGCCTGCGCGCCTCGATCACGGCGTTCCTGGGATGAGCCGGCTCAGGCGGCAACGGACGCGGGCATCGCCCGGGCGGCCGGCACGGAACCACGCGGTTGGTGGAACACCCTGCGGAGAAGGGCGTCGAAGTGCCACACCGCCTCGGGCTCGCCCAGCCGCATCCGGAACCGCTCGCGCACGCCGTCCACCGCCGTCGCCGCGACGTCGATCGCCGGCCGGTCCAGATCCGGGCTCCAGCTGACGTTGCTGAGGTGTCGCAGGTTCGCGTTGAGATGCAACCGCAGCCGGTGGAGCACCCTGGTCTCCTGGGTGACCACGAGCCGGCGATGGGTGAGCAGCAGCATGAACTCGCCGGCGAGCGGCGCGTCCGGCCGGTAGCACCGGCTGACCAGCACGGTCGCGTCGTCGGATTCGACGCACCGGCGGAAGATCGGCATGTGCCGGCTGACCGTGGGGATGGCGACTCCGGCCTCGGCCGCGGCGGGAAGGAACGTACGGGAGAACACGTCCATACGGCGTTTAACGGAGCCGCCGAGGGGAAGCAGCGGCCACCGCGCGATGAATGTCTTCTTACCGAAGCTCGACGATTGTCGCGTTCGCCATTCCGCCGCCCTCGCACATCGTCTGCAGCCCGTAGCGGATCCCGTGCTGTCGCATGTGGTGCAGCATCGTCGTCATGATCCGGGCGCCGGACGCGCCGAGCGGATGCCCGAGCGCGATGGCCCCGCCGCGCGGGTTCAGGCGATTCGGGTCGCCTCCGGTCTCGGCCAACCAGGCCAGGGGCACCGGCGCGAACGCCTCGTTCACCTCGTACACCCCGATGTCGCCCAGCGACAGGCCGGCGCGGGCCAGCGCCTTCGCGGTGGCCGGGAGGGGCGCGGTCAGCATGATCACCGGATCGGCCGCCGTGACCACCGCGGTGTGGATGCGGGCCAGCGGCCGCAGGCCGCGCTGCGCCGCCCCGGCGGACGTGGTGACCGCGAGTGCCGCCGCACCGTCCGAGATCTGTGACGCCGAACCGGCCGTGACCACGCCGTCGGCCCGGAACGGCGTCTTCAGCGCGGCCAGCTTCGCCATCGACGTGTCCCGGCGGATCCCCTCGTCCCGCTTCACCCCGGCGACCGGCACGATCTCCGCGTCGAACTCGCCCGCGTCCTGCGCCCGCGCCGCGGCGGCATGGCTGGCCAGCGCGTACTCGTCCAGCCGGGTCCGGGAGAACGCCCAGCGCCGCGCCATCATCTCCGCGCCGACGCCCTGGTCGAACGACTCGACCCCGTACCGCTCCCGGACCGCGGCGCCGTACGGGTCCTGCCCGGACGCGCTGGAACCCATCGGCACCCGGGTCATCGACTCGACGCCGCCCGCGACCACGAGATCGGCCTGCCCGGCGATCACCGTCGCGGCGGCGAAGTGCAGCGCCTGCTGACTCGAGCCGCACTGCCGGTCGATCGTGGTGCCAGGCACCGCATCGGGCCATCCGGCCGCGAGGATCGCGTTGCGCCCGATGTTCCACGACTGCTCACCGACCTGCGACACGCAACCCCAGACCACGTCGTCGACGTCGGCGGGATCGAACCCGGTGCGTTCGGCCAGCGCGGTGAGCACCTGCGCCGAAAGATCCACCGGATGGATACCGGCCAGCCCGCCACCGCGCCGCCCCACCGGCGTCCGGACCGCTCCGACGATCACCGCATCACGCATGGGTCGACGGTAGCCCGCGCTGCCATAGTGTTCCCATGCAGTGGCGAATCCGGCCGGTTCTGCCGGTCACCAAGGTGGTGGGCGCGGCCGCGGTCGTGGTGCTGGCGTTGGCCTTCGCCGGCCGCGACCCGGTGCGCTGGGTGCTCGCGGCGGTGGTCGCGGTCGCGCTGGCCGGCTGGGCGCTGCGCGACCTGGTCGTACCGGTCCGTCTCGCGGCGGATCGGGAGGGGGTCATTGTGACCACCGGCTTCGCCCGCCGGCGCCGGCTGACCTGGGCGCAGATCGAGCGCGTCCGGGTCGACCGCACGGGCCGCCGCGGCCTGCGCGGCGAGCTGCTCGAACTGGACGCCGGCGAAGCGATCTACCTGTTCAGCGCCCACGAGTTGGGCGCGCTGCCGGAGGACGTCGCGGCCGCTCTGGCCGATCTGCGCGTCCCGGCCTGACCTTCCTTACGTCAGCATCTGGGTGCGTACGACCGCGGCGACCAGCAGCACGACGAAGATCACCGCGCAGCCGGCCGCCTGGAACAGCGTCCGGCGCGACTGCGGCGCGTACGCCAGGACGAGCGCGACCAGCGCGCCGACCGCCAGCCCGCCCATATGCCCGGCGGCCGAGATGTTCGGCACGCTGAAGGTGAAGAGCACGTTGATCACGAGCAGCGGGACCAGCGCGCTGGTGTCGAGCCGCAACCGGCGATTCACCACGAAGACCGCGATGACCAGGCCGAAGACGGACGTGGAGGCGCCCGCCGCCGGCTGGTTCGGCGCGGTCAGGAGGTACGCCGCGACGTTGCCGCCCAGACCGGCCAGCAGATAGAGCGCGAGGAACCGGATCGGGCCGAGCTTCTCCTCGAGGTACCGGCCCAGTTGCCACAGCAGCGACATGTTCAGCAGCAGGTGCAGCACGCCGTAGTGCAGGAACATGGCGGTGCCCAGGCGCCACCACTCGCCGGCCGCGATGCCGTGCACCTCGCCGCCCAGCACGTACGGGGCGTATCCGAGAACCTCGCCCCACCGGGTGAGCGGCGTCTGGTCACCCAGCAGCCCGAACCAGCCGCCGCCACCGGCGATGGCGCGCGGGCCGCCGAGGATCGCCGAGACGATCATGACCAAGACGTTGATGCCGATCAGCGTCCGGGTGGCGTATGCCGCCCGGCCGACGCGGCTGCCGCCGAAGGCGGTCCGCGCCGGCCGCTGGCTGCGCCGGCCCTCCGCGACGCACTCCGGGCACTGGTGGCCGACCGCCGCTTCGTTCATGCACGCCGGGCAGATCGGCCGGTTGCACCGGGTGCACCGGATGTAGGTCTCCCGCGACGAGTGGCGGTAGCAGACCGGAGCCGTCGAGGGGGCCTCACTCATGCCTCAACGGTACGTCAGTCGTTCACCCGCTCGATGTCCACGCGGTCGATGACGACGTCCTCGCGGGGCCGGTCGCCGGGGCCCGTCGCCGTGGTCGCGATGGAGTCGACGACCTTGGCCGACTCCTCGTCCGCGACCTGGCCGAAGATGGTGTGCCGCCGGTTCAGGTGCGGGGTGGGTGCCACGGTGATGAAGAACTGCGAGCCGTTCGTGCCCGGGCCGGCGTTCGCCATCGCGAGCAGGTACGGCCGGTCGAACTGCAGTTGCGGGTGGAATTCGTCGCCGAATTGAAAGCCCGGGCCGCCGCGGCCGGTGCCGGTCGGGTCACCCATCTGAATCATGAAGCCCGAGATGACCCGGTGCGAGATCGTGCCGTCGTAGTACGGGCCGCTGCCCTTCTGTCCGGTCCGCGGGTCGACGTAGTCCTTGGTGCCCTCCGCGAGCTCCACGAAGTTGCGCACGGTCGCCGGCGCGTGGTCCGGGAAGAGCTGGAGCCGGATCGGGCCGTGGTTGGTGTGCAGGGTGGCGTAAAGCTTCTCGGCCACGGGTACTCCTTCTGTGTCGCGGTCGCCTCCGTCGTACCTGATCGGGGGCGATGGGACAGTTCTTTGCAATCCGGATCCTCCCCCATGTGTCTGATCCGGCAGCGCGGGGGTACCCGAAGAGGGCACCATGACGTGGAGAGAACCTCAGGAGGTGGGCACTGGTGTTCGCAACGATGCGCCGCAAAAGCCGTAGCCAGCGGATGAAGAACGAGCTCGGGCAGAGCGTTGACCACTTCAGGCGCGCGGCGTCGCTCGCGGCGCGGGAGACCGGCGCGACCGTCGGCCCCCGGGTACACGCCGCGGTGGACCGCGTGCAGCCGGCCGCGGCCAAGGCCAGGGGTGCCGCCAGCAGCGGCTGGGACAGCGCCCTTGCGGCCCTGACCCCGCTGGTCGACGCCGCTACGGAGAACGTGCGGCTGACCGGCAAGATGGGCCGCAAGGCGGCCAAGAAGGCCGCCAAGGAAAACAAGAAGAGCGCGAAGAAACTGCAGAAGCGAGCCGACAAGGCGGTCGGCAGGTCCCGGAGCAAGTCGCGGATGTTCGGCTTCGCCCTGCTGGGCACGGCGCTCGGCGTGGGCGCCGCGTACGCGGCCAAGCGGCGCCGGGCGGCCCAGTGGGATGAGTACGAGCCGGCCGCCCCGACCAGCTCGACCCAGGTGAGCGGGGCCGACGACGCCGCCTTCGAGCCGGTCGAGCCGGTCACGCAGACGACGCCGAACGGCACCGTGCCGGGCACCACTCAGCAGTCTCCGCGCTGACAGGCGGTCACACGTCGGGCGGATCGCCGCGTTCCGGCGATCCGCCCGTCGGCGTGCCTCGTGACGTTTCACTCCTGCGGAGGGGCCTGCCGGGCGCGGACCGGATCGAGCGGCGGCCCCTGCGGCATCAGCGAGATCAGTTCGGCCGGGATCTGGCGCGGGCGCACGCCGGCGTACCCGAGCTTGGCCAGCAGCTCCCGGTCGGCCAGCGGGTACTGCCGCCCGGCGTCGGTCACGACGGTGACGGTCCCGGAGGACGCCGGGGCGCTCGGTGACGCGGCGACCACCGCCACGGCACCCCGGCCTCGCGCCACGTGCACGAAGTCGGCCAGGTTGCCGCCCGGGGCGGCCGCGCTCCCGGAGACCGGGACGCCGGCCGGCACGGTGGGGTCGATGCGGATGCCGTCGCCCGCCCGGTCGTCGATCGGCAGCGTGACGCAGACCCGGCCGGGGCGGCTGGCGGCCAGCGCCGGCACCGTCGCCGGCAGGCCGTCCGGGTCGGCGCTGTCGCTCAGCCGGGTCCGCGACTCGGGCAGCCCGAAGAACGCATTCCCGATGTCCAGCGGCTGCGGCGCGGCCGGCCCGGCTTGCATCAGGCGGCCCTGTACGTCGGTCAGCGCGGCCACTCCGTCGGCCAGGATCACCGCGAACTGGCCGCGCGGATCGGTGACCAACTGCCCGACCGGAAGGCCGGTGACGGATCCGCCACCCGTCTCGGGCACCGCGGGGGCGACCAGGTCGGGCCCGAGCGGAATCGCGTTGATCCAGGCGACCGAGACGGGCCACGGCTGGCGGTCCGCCCATTGGAGCACCCGCAGAGTGGCGATCAGCCGGGACGGTGGGATCGCGAACCGGCGGTTGCCGTGCACCAGGTACGTACGTTCCTCGGGGTCACGCACCAGCAGCGCGACACCCGTGCGGGCGGCGACCGTGCCGTCGGTGAGCCTGTCGCCCACCAGCAGCGTGCTGCGCGGGACGCCGTCGTCGCGGAGGTTGTCGGTGCAGACCGACCACCGCTCCGCGAGCAGCGCGTCCGGGCGCGGCAGGGAGTCGGGCGCGTCCGGGATGCCGACCGGATCGCCGAGCGGCACGGCGGCGAGCCGCTCGGCCGAGATGCTCCTCAGCTCCGGTGCCTGCCGCCCGCCGGCGAGCAGCAGTCCCGAGGTGTAGTTCAGCACCGGGTGCAGCCTGCCGTCCGACTTCAGATAGACGTACCGCGCGCCGGTGCCCCTCTCCTGGAAGACGACGTCCGGGTCCCTCGGGTCCACTGTGCTCTGCCCGGTGACCAGGCCGTAGAGCACCACGGCGCCCACGGCGAGACTGGCGAGCAGGAGGCTCACCAGCGCTGTCGTGCCGGCCCGTCGCAGCGGCGACCGCTGCGGGTCGGGGTCGTGCGTGATCAGCGCGGCCACCACACGCTGCTGCGCGTACTGGTACGAGTGCAGCTGGTCCTGGCGCGACGGCACGACCTCACTCTAGGAGTGGCTGTCGATGGCCGACCCGCTCACAACCAGTCGTTGCGCCGGAACGCGCGGTAGAGCAGCACCGAGATGACCAGGATGATCGTCCACCAGGCCGGATAGCTGTAGAGCCAGTCCAGCTCGGGCATGTGCCGGAAGTTCATCCCGTACACGCCGGCGCCGGCGGTCCACACGGTGGCGATGCCGGCCCACGCCGCGATCTTGCGCATGTCGTTGTTCTGATCGACGGTGACCTGGGCAAGGCGCGCCTGCAGGATCGAGTTGAGCAGGTCGTCGTACGAGGAGACCTGCTCCACCGTACGGGTCAGGTGGTCCTGCACGTCCCGGAAGTACTTGCCGATCCGCTTCGGCACGATCGCCACCAGCATGGCGAGCGGCCGCTGCAGCGGGACGACGGCCCGGCGGAACTCCACCAGTTCCCGTTTCATCTGATAGATCGCCTGGATCGGGCCGGCCGAGCCGCGCGAGAAGACGCCTTCCTCGATGATGTCCAGATCGGCCTCGACCTGGTCGGCGACCGCGAGATAGTGGTCGACCACCCGGTCGGTCACCGCGTACGCCACCGCCCAGGGACCCTGCTCGAGCAGGTCCGCGCGCTCGGTCTCCAGGTCGGCGCGGACGGACGCGAGCTCGGACGCCTCCCCGTGCCGGACGGTGATGACGAACTGCTCGCCCACGAAGATCAACATCTGGCCGGTCTCGACCACCTGCGAGGTCTCGGTGATCTCCCGGTGCGGCACGTATTTCGCCGTCCGCATCACCAGGAAGTGCACCGTACCGAACTGCTCCAGCTTGGGCCGTTGCTCGGCCTTGACCGCGTCCTCGACGGCCAGTTCGTGCAGCCCGTAGATCTTGGCGATCGAGGCCATCTCCTCCGCCGACGGCTCATGCAGCCCGAGCCAGACGAAGGCGTCGTCCCGCGCGCAGGCCAGGCGCAACGCCTCCGCCGGGGAGAACTCACCGGGCTGGCGCCGGCCCGCGACGTAGACGCCGCAGCCGACCACGGCGCTACCCGTCCCGCCGCGATGGCCGGCGCCGTCGTCCGCGCCGTCGGGAGTGCCGAGGATGCGGTTCATGGCACGCACCGGAACGGTGAACGCCCGGGACAGCGGCTTGTTCCGGGCACCCCGTCCGCCGGGATCGCGTTCGCTCATGACGACCTCCCACACCGGACGACGGGCCCGCACGAGGCTACTTCACCGCCGTCCGGTTTCGGTTACGCGCCGCGGGCGAGATCAGCCGCGGACCTCCTCGATCGCCGCGGCCAGGCGCCGCACGCCCTCGTCGATCTGGCCGGCGGTCACCGCGGAGTAGGCCAGACGCACCGAACTCTTGCCGCCGTCGAGCAGGAAGTCGCTGCCCTTGACGATGGCGACGCCCTTCTTCATGGCGGCCGGAAAGAGCTTGTCCACGTCGACGTCACCGGGCAGATCCACCCAGAGGAAGTAGCCGCCGTCCGGCTCGGTGAAGGTGGCGCCGGGGATGTGCGCGCGGATCGACTCGGCGAGCACCCGCGCCCGCTCGGCCAGCGCGGTGCTCACCGTCCGCACCGAGCGTTCGATGTCGCCGGAGAGGCAGAACTGATGCACGATCGCCTCGGACACCATGCCGGGCGAGATGTAGAGGTTGGTGGCCTTCCTCGCGATGGCGTCGATCAGTGCCGCGGGACCGACCAGGTAGCCGACGCGGACGCCGGGGCAGACCGTCTTGGTGAAGCTGGAGGCGTGCACGACGGTGTTCTCCGCCTCGTTCGAAGACACCGCCAACGAGAGCATGGACGGCAGCGCCTCGCCCCGGAACCGGATGTCGACGTACGGGTCGTCCTCGAAGATCGTGAATCCGTATTCGACGGCGAGCGCGAGCAGCGCGCGGCGCTTCTCCAGGGAGAGCGTGATGCCGGCCGGGTTCTGGTAGTTCGGGATGACGTGCGCCAGCTTCGGGCGGATGCCGGACTCGAGCAGGCCGCGCAGCTCGTCGACGTCGACGCCGTCCGGCTGCAGCGTCACCTGGTGCACCTTGGCGCCGAGGTTCTGCAGGCTCAGCAGGGTGCGGTCGTACGTCGGCTTCTCCACCACCACGTCGTCGCCGGCGCGTACCAGGTGGTTGAAGAGGAACGCGTCGGCCTGCAGCGACCCGTTCGTCACGATGACCTGGTCAGGCGAGACACCGTGCTTGTCGGCGATCCACTTCCGCAGCGGAACGTAACCGACGGACGTACCGTAGGCGGTCACGCCGGCCGGGTCGGCGTCGAAGGCCCGCGCCGCGGCGGCCTTCAGGCCCTCGACGTCGATGATGTCCAGCGACGGAGCGCCACGGGCGAAGGAGATCAGCTGCTCAGCGGTCATGGCCACCAGCTTACGAGCAGCCTCGATAGGATTTTCCGGTGCCTCGCGAGGTCCGGGGTATGGGACACGGACCGCTATCCTGCCGGAGTTGTCCCCTGCACACCTCGAATTGGAGACCACCCATGATCGGACTGGTCCTCGCCGCCGGCGCCGGGCGCAGGCTGCGCCCGTACACGGACACCATGCCGAAGGCGCTCGTCCCGGTCGACGGAGACACCACGATCATGGACATCTCGCTGCGCAACCTCGCCGCCGCGGGACTCACCGACGTGACGATCGTGGTGGGCTACCGCGCCGAGGCCGTCGAGGCACGCAAGGACAGCTTCGAGGGGAGGTACGGCGTCAAGATCAACCTGATCCACAACGACCGGGCCGAGGAGTGGAACAACGCGTATTCCCTCTGGCTCGCCCGCGACCACTTCGCTCAGGGCGCGTTGATGGTGAACGGTGACACCGTGCATCCCGTGAGCGTCGAGCACACCCTCCTCGCGAATCGGGGTGCGAGCGTCCTGCTCGCCGTCGACACTGTGAAGAAGCTGGCCGACGAGGAGATGAAGACAGTCTTCAGCGAAGATGGCCGACTGACCAAAATCACGAAACTCATGCATCCGGCCGATGCGCACGGCGAGTACATCGGCGCCACCATCATCGAAGCTTCCGCCGCGTCGCCGCTGGCCGACGCCCTCGCGGCTACCTGGAAGCGGGACCCGAGCCGGTACTACGAGGACGGCTTCCAGGAGTTCGCGGACCGCGGCGGCGAGGTGCGCGGCGCCGCCATCGGCGACCTCCCGTGGGTCGAGGTCGACAACCACGACGACCTGGCCAAGGCCCGGGACATCGCATGCCGCTACTAGCCCGCAGCATCCAGACGCCGCTGCACATCGACGTGCGCCGCGGGGCCGTGGCCCACCTCGGCCGGATCCTGGCCGACGGGCGGATCTCCGCGGGCGGCGACGTGGCCGTCGTGGTCGGCCCCGGCCTGGGTGAGCGGGTCGCCCAGCTGATCCGGCCGACGCTCGGCTCGGCCGAGGTCTACACGACCACCGGCGGCACCCTGGACGCCGCGCTCGAGCTCGCCGCGAAGTTGCGCTCGCAGCCGTACGACGCGGTCGTCGGCATCGGCGGTGGCACCACTGTCGACACCGCGAAGTACGCCGCCAACCGTTGGGGGTTGCCGATGATCTCGGTCGCCACCAGCCTGGCCAACGACGGCATCGCGTCGCCGGTGGCCAGCCTGATCAACGACGGCATCAAGGGCTCGTACGGAGTGCACATCCCGTTCGGCGTGATCGTCGACCTGGACTTCGTGGAGACCGGCCCGGACCGGGTCAACCGAGGTGGTGTCGGCGACGTGATCAGCAACATCAGCGCGCTGGCCGACTGGGAACTGGCCCGCGAGGTGCGCGGCGAGCCCGTCGACGGGCTGGCCGCGTCGCTGGCCCGGATGGGCGCCGAGGCGGTGCTCGCCATGCCCGGCGACATGACCGACGACGCGTTCGTGACGGTGCTGGCCGAGGCGCTCATCTCCAGCGGACTGGCCATGGCGGTCTGCGGCAGCAGCCGACCGGCCAGCGGCGGATGCCACGAGATCATGCATGCCACCGACACGCTCTATCCCGGCACCGGCTCGCACGGCGAGCTCGCCGGCCTGGGCGCGCTGTTCTGCACGTACCTGCGCGGCGACGAGCGCCGCTTCGCCCAGATGTCCGCCTGCCTCGCCCGGCATCAGCTCCCGCGCCTCCCCGAGGACGTCGGCCTGTCCGCCGACCAGTTCGTCGAGGTCGTCGGCTTCGCGCCACGCACCCGTCCGGACCGGTACACGATCCTCGAGCACCTGGCGCTGACGCCAGACGAGACCCGCCGAAAGTTGACCGACTATGTCGACGCCGTCGCCGGCCGCTGACCCCGGCAAGATGCCCCCCGGCGCGAAGTCCGCCGCCGGTCCCGGATCCGCGTCGCCCTCCTCCGGCGGCCCGGCCGCGAGC
>Ga0081539_10002344_pt1 | contig 27233 bp, 29 predicted proteins | sample TabmetS4T2R2_FD_71023 | JGI IMG/M metagenome (GOLD analysis project Ga0081539, IMG submission 71023) | Tabebuia heterophylla rhizosphere microbial communities from the University of Puerto Rico - S4T2R2 | ecosystem: Host-associated > Plants > Roots > Rhizosphere ...
GCGCCCCCCGGCGCCCCCGCTCGTGTTCGCCAAGGGGCCGAACCCGCTGATCGGGCCGCGCGAGCCGATCGTCCTGCCGTCGATCACCTCGAAGGTGGACTACGAGGGCGAGCTCGCCGTGGTGATCGGCCGTCGCGCGAGCCGGCTCTCGGTCGACGACGCGCTCGAAGTCGTCGCCGGCTACCTGTGCGCCAACGACGTGAGCGCCCGCGACCTGCAGTTCGCCGACAAGCAGTGGGTCCGGGGCAAGTCGCTCGACACGTTCTCGCCCATCGGACCCGTGGTCGTCCCCGCGTCGGAGATCCCCGATCCTCAGTCGCTGCACCTGAAGACGATCCTCAACGGCGAGCTCGTCCAGGACGCCCCGACGTCCAACATGATCTTCTCGGTCGCGGAGATCGTCGCGTTCGTGTCCGAGGCGATCACGCTCGAGCCGGGCGATCTCATCCTGACGGGGACGCCCGCCGGCGTCGGGATCTTCCGCACGCCGGAGCTGCTGCTGCAGCCCGGCGACGAGGTGACGGTGGAGATTGAGGGGATCGGGACGCTGACGAACCCTGTCGCCGCCGGGTAGGCCGTCGGTCAGCGCAGGCTGCCGGGCGGTGCCAGCCAGCGTGCCGGCTGGCCCGTGATCGCGGCGACGCGCTCGTAGTCCTCGTCGTAGTGCACGACCGCGACGCCGGCGGCTTCGGCTGCGGCGGCGATGAGCAGATCCGGATGCTTGACGGATCGCTGATGCGCCCCGCCGTGCCGGCTGAGCTGCTCGTAGACCCAGAGCGCGCGCTGCCACTGCGCGGGCCCGATCGGGCAATCCGGCAGCGCGGTCAACTCCTCCCGAATGGCCGCGAAGTCGTTCGCACTGCGCGCGCTGTACAGAAGCTCGAGTCGAACCATGTCGCACGTCGCGATGTCTCCATCGACGAGCGCGTCGTCGAAGTCGTCGCGCAGCTGCGGGTACGCGGCACGGCGTGACCAGATCCACGCGCTGGTGTCTGCCAGCTCCGTCACGCCGTCCTATGAGCGCGGCGCAACGCCTCCAGCGACTCCGGCGTGAGGTCCTCGAAATCGCGCTTAGCAAGTCGGCCGCGGCGAGCTCGCGCGATCACCTCGCGCAGCGCCTCGTGGACCGTGTCGGTCGTGCGGTGGGTGCCGAGCTCGCGCGACGCCTGCTCCACCAGCTCCATGTCGAGGTTGATGTTCGTGCGCTTCACGGACGCCACATCATACACCTCATATCGGGCGCCGAGTACACCTTTCCCGAGGCGCGCTCACGCCGCCGCCGTCCCCGCGCCGTCGGGCATCCGCCGCGCGAGCCAGTCGCCCGGGCTCGCGCCCGTGAACTGGCGGAAGTCGCGATTGAGGTGCGGCTGGTCGTAGTAGCCGCAGTCGGCGGCGATCTCGCCCAGCCGCTCACCGCCCTCGTCGGCCAGGCGCGACAGCACGCGCTCGAAGCGCAGGATGCGCGCGAGGCGCTTGGGCGGCAGGCCGACCTGCTCGCGGAAGCCCGCGACGAGGTGCCTGCGGCTGCAGCCGAGCCGCTCGGCGAGCTCGCGCACGGAGACCGCGCCGCCCGTCGCCTGCAGACGCTGCACCGCCCACGCGATGCTCGGCGACGGCGCCGCCGCGGTCAGCAGACGGGCTGCGAGCGCCGCGTCGAGCGCCTCGAAGCGCTCCTCCCACGTCGCCAGCCCGGCGAGGCGCTCGACGAGCTCGTCCGCATCCCGGCCGAGGAGGTCGGAGAGGTCCACCGTCCGGTTGGCGATCTCGTGCAGCGGCACGCGCAGGAGCGCGTGCAGCGCCAGCGGCGCCAGGTTCACCTCGATCCCCTCCTGGCGGCCGCTGAACGCGGTCTGCGCCCAGGTGTCGTGCAGCGGGGCGACGAAGCATCCGTGGCGACGCGGGGCGGCCCGCAGGTGCGGGTAGGCGACGTCGATCGTGGGCCCGAGGCTCAGGATGAGCGTCGTGCTCGACGAGGGCACCTCCACCCGCCGGCGCACCCCGGGCGAGTGCTCCACGTAGCCGCAATAGCGCGACACGACGCCGCGCAGCGATGCAGCCGGCGCGGCCGCCACGAACTCCCAGCTCCCGAGCGCGGAGGAGTGGCGGTGCGTCGTCGTGTCGCGCATCGCGCCGCTACGGAACCGTGATCGCCAGGTGCTCCCCGTCCAGCGCGTTCAGCCCGCGCTCGAGCGAGACGGCGAGGCAGGTGAAGCTCGGCGTGTCGCGCAGCGTGTAGGCGGACGCCTCCGTGGTGCGCAGGCGCTGCACGAGGTCGAGGAAGGCGCCGGGATCGTCGGTGTCGAACGCCACGACGAACTCCTGATCGTCGAGCCCGAAGCAGTACGTCGTGTGGTTGTCGACGTTCGGGTACTCCCGACCGACGCGGATGTGGTCCTGCATGATCCTCCACCGCTCGTCAGCCGGCATCCTGTACCACGCGCGCGTCTTCACGAACGGGTACACGAAGAGGTACTTGCCGGTGAAGGCGCGGGGAACCAGGCGCTTCTCGTCGGAGTACTCCGAGCCCTTGCGAATTCCCAGGAAGGAGTAGGGGATGGTGCTCCACGCGAACAACCCGCTCTGCGCCAGGATCACGTGCAGCTCGTGGATGCGCTCGAGGTTCTCCGCCTCCGCGACGAGCAGGAGATCGGCGTCCCCGCGGGTGCCGACGGTCGAGAAGGACTGCAGCAGATGACCCTCCGCGAAGTCCTGGCAGGCGGCCAGCATCTCGCGCTTGTGGAGGGCCCGCTCCTCGGCGTCCAGCCGGCGCCAGGCAGGATCGACCTTCACGAACGTGTACTTGACGAAGTGCCGCTCGGCCATCCGTGCCACGAGCATAGGGCAGTACGATCGGGCCCGACATGCGCATCGCCCTGGTGTCTCCGTACTCCTGGACGTACCCGGGCGGCGTGACCGGCCACATCGAGGCCCTCGGGGCGGAGCTCCGCCGCACGGGCCACGATGTCTCGGTGCTCGCCCCGGTCGATCCGGACGACCGGCTGTCCGCGCGGTTGCATCGGGGGGCGCGACCGCAGGTGCGCGAGCTGCCGGAGTGGCTGGTCCCGCTCGGTCGGACCTTCGGGTTCCCGGCCAACGGCGCGGTGTCGAACCTGTCGCTGCTGCCGTACGCGGTCGCGCGCCTGCGCACGGAGCTGGCGACGGGCGGCTACGACGTCGTCCACGTCCACGAGCCGATCGCCCCGGTGGCGTCGTGGGACGCGCTCCGCTCGGGCCTCCCGCTGGTCGGGACGTTCCACTGCTACTCGACGAACCGCCTCACGAACAACCTCGGCAACGTCGCGGGAGCGTGGCTGCGCCTGAGCCGCCTGCACGTGCGCATCGCCGTCTCGGAGGCCGCGGCCTGGACCGGGCGTCGGTTCTTCGGTGGGCGCTATCGCGTGATCCCCAACGGCGTGCACGTCGAGCCGCTCACAACGCGCGGGGCGGGCGGGACATGTGTCCCCGAGGATCCGCTGCGCCTCGTGTTCGTCGGCCAGGCGGTCGAGCGCAAGGGCCTGCCCGTGCTGCTGCGCGCCTTCGAGGCGCTGCGCGAGCACCTGCCCGTCCGGCTGGAGATCGTCGGCGTGTCACAGGAGGACGTCGCCGGCATGCTCCTGGACAGCAGCGGCGTCCACGCGCTCGGCAAGGTGTCCGACGAGCGCAAGCGCCGTGCGCTGCGCGAGGCGGACCTGCTGTGCGCGCCGTCGCTGGGCGGCGAGTCGTTCGGGATGGTCCTCACGGAGGCCTTCGCCGCCGGGACGCCGGCGGTCGCCTCCGACATCGCCGGCTACGCCGACGTCGTGACCCACGGGTCCGACGGCGTGCTCGTCCCCCGTGGGGACCCGGGGGCGCTCGCCGCCGTCCTGCGCGACCTGGCGCTCGACCCGGCCCGTCGCGCCGCGCTCGGCACGCAGGCCGCCCGCACGGCGCAGCGCTACGCGTGGCCGCGCGTCGCCGAGGAGGTCCTCGGCGCGTACGAGGACGCGATCGCGACGGCCCAACCCACCGGAGTGGCGGCGCGGATCGGCCTGCGTCCCGCGGACGGGGGCCCGCCGGTGCGCCCGCGGCGGTTGCCCAGCCTCGATCCACCGTTGCCCGCCGGCGCGCCGAGCCGTGCGCTCGCGATCGCCAGGAGGATCGCGCTCGGTGCGGTGGCCATGGGCGTGCTGCTCTTCGCGTTCCTCGCGCTGAAGCGCATCGGTGTGCAGAACATCGCGCACTCGCTCGTCGCCTCCCAGCCGGTCTGGGTCGTCGCGGGCCTCGGCGTGATGTGCGTCTCGATGGCGTTGCGCGCCATCGCCTGGCACGCGATCCTGCAGGCCGCGCTGCCCGGCGTGCGCGTCCGGCGAAGGGACGCGCTGCAGGGCACGTTCATCGGCGTGCTCATGTCGGCCACGCTGCCCGCGCGGCTCGGCGAGCCGTCGCGCGCGCTCATCGTCGCCAGGCGGCTCGGACGTACCCGGGAGTACCTCCCGACGGTCCTCGGGTCGATCGTCTCGCAGGCGCTGCTCAACGTCCTGGCGCTCGTGCTGCTCGCCGCGGTGATGTTCTCGACCGTCGACATCTTCACGAAGCACACGCCGCTGCTGGTGGCCACGATCGCCCCGATCGCGGTTCTGGCGATCGTCCTGCTCGCACCGGTGCTCCTCGGCTCCTCGTGCAAGCGCTCGGACAGGATCGCCGGGCTCGTGGGGCAGGTGCGGCGCGCGCTCGTGCAGGTCCGGCAGGGCCTGCGCGCGTTCCGCGATCCGCGGCTGGGCTCGCTGGCCGCGGTCTCCCAGCTCGCCGCGTGGGCGCTGCAGTGGATCGCCTGCTTCATCCTGCTCGCCGCGCTCGGGCTGGACGGCATCGCCGGACTGGGCGCCGCGGCGGCCGTGCTGTTCGCCGTGAACGTCACGGCGGTCGTGCCCGCCACCCCCTCGAACCTCGGCGTGTTCCAGGCGGCGTGCGTGGCGGTGCTCGGCGCGTACGGCGTCGGCGCCGCAGACGCGCTGGCCTACGGGATCATCCTGCAGGCGGTGGAGATCGCCACGGCGGTGGTGATGGGCGCGCCGGCGCTCGTGAAGGAGGGCATCTCCTGGCGCGACGTGCGCCTGCGTGCGATGCACGCGACGCCCGTGGAGCTTCCGCCGCTCCACGCGGCGAGCAGGCCGTTGCTCGACCAGTGACCCCTAGTACACGTGGCCGGAAGTCCTGCGTGGAATCGGCGTCGTCCGGGTCGTCGCTGCCGGTGCACGGCATGACCAGGCATACCGGGTGTACGTCAGGGAATGCCGGGTGCCGGCAGCGGCGGGCCGGGCCCGCCGAAACGCGCAGAACTTCCGGACGCGTGTACTAGCGCCGGGACCAGTCGTCCGGCGCCGTGGTGAGCTGCTCGAGGGTCGGCGGCAGGGTGCCGCCCGCCAGGTCGGCGATCGTGATGCCCTCGAGGACCGAGCGCAGGTTGGTCCGGACCGCGATCCAGACCTTCTGCAGCGCGGCGAACCCCTCCTCGTACTCGACGTCCTCCGGAGCGAGGCCGTGCACGTCGGCGAGGGGGCCGTCGACCGCGCGCAGCACGTCGGCGACGGTGATCTCGCCGGGATCGCGCGCGAGCCAGTAGCCGCCCTCGGGGCCGCGCCGCGTCGCGACAAGGCCGGCGTGGCGGAGGTCGAACAGGATCTTCTCGAGGAACTTCAGTGGGATCGCGTGGCGCTGCGCGAGCTGCTCGGCCTTCATCGGGCCGTCGACGAGCGCAAGGCCCATCGCGGCCCGGACCGCGTAGTCCGCCTTGGCCGAGATCCGCATGGCGCAATCCTGACGCACGAGGCGGCGGCGGATCGTGAGGATGCCAGCATCGGTGGCGGGCATGTGGTTCTCCGCAGACAACCTCGTCCTCCTTGCCGCGCAGTCGGCGTGCGTCGCGCTGCCTGCGGCGGGCGTGCCGGCATGGGCCGAGCGCCTGCGCGGCAGGGGCTGGGCGCTCGTGGCGCCGGTGTCGATCGTCGCCGCGGTCGGCGGCATCGAGCTGGTCCCGTCGACGGCCGACGTGCTCACCTGGGTGGCGCTGCTGCTCGTGCCGGTCGGCTGCGCCCTGGCGCTGGGCTGGGCGATGCGGCCCGCCTGGCCGCCGCTGGCAGCGCTGGCGGCGCCGCTTCTCGCGCTCGCCTGGGCGACGCCGGACTCGCGCGCCGGCCAGCTCGCCGCGACCGCGCTCATCGCCGACTCGGCGGTCACCCTGGGGCGGCTGCTCGCCGCCGCCGCGCCGTCGACGCTGCTGAAGGCGGGCATCTTCGCGATGGCGGCGGTGGACGCGTGGCTCGTCTTCACGAACCGGCTGCAGCCCGCCAACGCGGTCCTCGTCAGCGCCGCTCCGGGCCCCGGGCTGCCGCAGCTGCAGTCGGCGTCCTTCGCGGGCGCGGGGCTGGGCTACGGGGACTTCTTCGTCGCCGGGCTGGTCGGCGGCGTCCTCGCCGCCCAGCGTGGGCCGCAGTTTGCGGCAGCAGCCGCGACGCTCGTGCTCTCCCTGCTGTGGGACCAGCTCTTCCTCGTCTACGACGTGCTCCCCGCGACCGTCCCGCCGGCGCTCGTGCTGCTCGGCTGCGAGGCCGAGCGCCTGTCAGCTCGCGGTCACGCGCGTGCGGCCCGCGAGCGCCTGAACCGCGCGCCCGGGTGGCGGTCGGTCAGGCGATCGCCCGCGCCGAACAGGCGGTCGCGCAGCGACGTGTCCTCGTAGTCGCGGCGGTGCACGCCCCGGCGCTGAAGCTCCGGCACGAGGTGCTCGACGACGTCCTCGACCGTCCCCGGCGTGATCGAGTACGCCAGGTTGAAGCCGTCGGCGTCGGCCGCGTCCACCCACTCCTGCACGGCGTCGGCGACCTCGCCCGGCGAACCGACGAAGACGGGTCCGCGGCCGCCGATCCCCGCCCAGCCGGCGATCTCGCGCAGCGTCCACCGGCGTCCCTCCGCCGTGGAACCCATGAACACGGACGCGGCGGACTGGATCGCCTGGGCGTTGGCTCCCTGCGGCGGGGCGCCGAGGTCCTGGCCGGAGAGGTCGATCCCCGTCCAGCCCGACAGGAGGACGAGCGCGGCTTCCGCGGACGCGTTGCGGCGCAGCTTGTCGTGCTTCGCGTGCGCGGCCTGTGAGGTCTCGTCCACGATCACCGTCGCCATCGTGTAGACGCGGGCGTCGCCCGGCTCGCGGCCGGCGGCGCGCAGCTGCGCCACCAGGGGCGCGATGACGTCGATCGTCGGCCCGCTGGTGAAGATCGCCTCGGCGTGCCGGCCCGCGAAGCGCCGTCCGCGACCGGACGTAAGACGTGACGACGTTCCACCCCGCCCGGCCGTCCGTGAGGTGGTCGAGCGTCGACATGCGCCTGGCGAACGGGCGGATGCTCGAAGCCGGTCGATGCGGTGACGCCGAATCCGAGATGCTCGGTCACCGTCGCCATCGCCGGGACCAGCAGGAGCGGGTCGTTCACCGGGATCTGGACCCCATGGCGCACGGCGGCGTCGCGGCTGGCAGTTCATGTCGAACGCGGTCAGGCGGATCGGACGCGGCGTCACGCTCGGGCAGTCCGACGAACGTCCGCCGCTACGATCCGGGACGTATGAGCGACCTCGAGCCCCGCCGCGGCAACCGCCTCCCGCGCCGCGCCCGCGAGCAGCGCGCCTACAACCTCGTGCTCACCGGCGGGGTGGCGAGCGTCGTGTTCGTCGTGGGCGTCGTCCTCGCCATCCTGAACGTCGTCGGCGCGTGGCTGCCGATCGTCGCGCTCATCGTGGCGATCGCGTGCGGCCTGCTGTTCCGCAGGACCGTGTCCTAAGACGAGTAGAGCCCCGTCGATGACGGGGCTCTCTTGGGTCCTACGTGGGCGGTGGGGGTTCCGCCTAGGAGTCCTGGCTGACGCGCAGGGGGTACATGCGGCACAGCAGCTCGGTCAGCATCTCGTCCTTGACCTCGACGGTCGAGGTCTCGATGTCCTTGCGGGCTGCGATGACCGAGTTGCGGTCCGGGGTTGTGCGGGCATCCATGACGCGTCTCGCTTCGGGTGATCGGCGGGGAACAGGGGGGCGTTGCCTGCTCACTTGGTCGACCGCATGCCCACCGCTCTTGAGCCCCGGATCGGCCATTCGTCCACCCCTGGCGCGGAGGGACTCGGAACGTCTCTCGCCCCACGCATGACATCTCATCAGCGACCGTCAGACATTAGTCTCTCGGACGGAGAACCCGGGAGAGCCCATGTCCGAGACCGTCGTCGACCTGTTCGCGCCCCCCAACGTGGTGTCCGAGGCGCGCGAGGAGGGCGTCCTCCTGCTGCGCTCGGCGGACACGCTGGGGGCCTTCGCGCCCAGCATGGCCCACGTCTTCCGGGAACGCGCGGCGCGCCACCCCCACAGGCTTCTGGCCGCTGCACGCAGCGGCGAGGGCTGGCAGGAGATCACCTCGGGAGAGGCGGATCGGGCCGCGCGCGGCGTCGCACAGGCACTGCTTGACCACGGCGCAACGCCTGAGCGGCCCCTGATGGTGCTCTCGGGCAACGGCCTGGAGCAGCTGCTGTTGATGCTCGGAGCGTTCAACGCGGGTGTGCCGATCCTGCCGGTCAGCACGGCGTACAGCCTCATGAGCAGCGACCACGAGCGGATCCGGTCGATCGCCGAGCTGTGCACTCCCGCCATCGTGTTCGCGGACGATGCCGACGCGTTCGGCGGCGCGCTCGACAGCCTGCACCACCTCGTGCCGGTCCAGTGCGTCGCTCGCGGCGAGCGGCGCGACGCGATTCGGTTCGACGAGCTCACCACCGTCACGCCTGGCCCAGCGGCGACGGCGGCGTTCGACGGGCTCGGCCCTGACACCGTCGCCAAGATCCTCTTCACGTCGGGATCGCCAGGCAGCCCGAAGGGGGTCGTCAACCAGAACGCTCGCATCGCTGCGCGAGATCGCGCCGACCGTCCTCTACAACGTGCCCGCCGGCTACGCGCTGCTGACACCGCGTCTGGAGGAGGACCGCCAGTTCGCCGAGCACGTCTTCTCCCGCCTGCGGTTCATGTTCTACGCCGCCGCCGCGCTGCCCGAGGCGCTGTGGGATCGCCTGCAGGCCGTCGCCGCCGCGTCCGCCGACCACCCGGTCCCCCTGACGGCGTCGTGGGGCACGACGGAGACCGCGCCGGCCGCCACGAGCGCCCACTTCCCGGGGGCGGTCTGCGGCTGCATCGGCGTTTCGCTGCCTGGCGTCACGCTGAAGCTCGTGCCGGACGGCGACAAGCGCGAGCTCCGCGTGAAGGGACCCAATGTCACGCCGGGCTACCACCGCGATCCCGACGCGACGGCTGCGGCGTTCGACGACGAGGGCTTCTACCGCACGGGCGACGCGGCCCGGCTTGTGGATGAGGGCGACCCGTCGCAGGGGCTCATGTTCGACGGGCGCCTCGCGGAGGACTTCAAGCTCACCACCGGCACCTTCGTCCACGTCGGCCGGGTGCGCACAGGCCTCGTCTCCGCCGTTGGGGTCCTGCGCGATGCCGTGATCTGCGGCCACGGCCGCGACGAGGTCGGCGCGCTGGCCTGGCTCGGCGGCGGTCAGGAATCCGCGATCGACGATCCGGCCCTGCGCGCGCAGATCGCCGAGCGCCTCGCCGAGCACAACCGGGGTGCCGGCTCCGCCGTGCGCATCATGCGGCTGCTTCTGCTCGCCGAACCGCCGGACATCGACGCCGGCGAGATCACCGACAAGGGCTACATCAACCAGCGCGCCGTTCTGCAGCGCCGCGAGGCCGACGTCCGCCGACTGTTCGCCGACCCCATTCCGGGCGAGGTCATCACGCCGTCCGCGGGCTGACCCTCTGCTCCACGAGCGACGGGTCGCGGGCGGTTCCGGCGATCACCTCGTCCGGCGCGCGCCGGCCCTCGCGCGGCAGGAACCCCGAGCGCATCCCGAAGTACACGGCCTCGGGGTGGTGCGCCACGACCGCGAGCGTCGACTGCTCCGGCTCCACCGCGTACCCGCCGCTGAGGCGCAGCCCGATCGCCGGCGCATCGAGGAGCCGGAACACCTTCTCGTGCTCGGACTGCTCCGGGCACGCGGGGTAACCCCAGGAGTACCGACGCCCCTGGTCGCGCGGGATCCCCAGCTGGTCGCGGACGGCGGCATGCAGCCACTCGGCCATGCCCTCGGCGGTCTGCACGCCCAGGCCGTGCACGAAGAGCTGCTCGGCGAACTCGCCGTCGCGCTCCAGCTCGGCCATGAGCTCGGTGACCGCGTCGCCGGCGGTGACCGCCTGCAGCGCGACGACGTCCAGCTCGCCGGAGCTCTTCGGGCGGAAGAAGTCGGCCAGGCAGATGCGGTCGTGGCCGGGCTGGCGCGGGAACACCAGGCGCTCCAGCACCGTCTCCCGGTCGTCCGGATCGAGGACGACAATCTCGTTGCCCTCGCCGTAGCAGGGGAAGTAGCCGAGGACGGCGCGCGGGTGCAGGTAGTCCTGCTCGCGCCACATGCGCTCCAGGCGCGGCACGAAGTCGTCCTCCAGCAGCGCGCGCCAGGCCTCGCCCTTCACGCCCTTGCCGCCCCAGTGCAGCTTGAAGAGCACGTGTGTGTCGAGGTGGTGGTAAACCGCGTCGAGGTCCACCTCGACCTCGCGCCGTCCCCACCACGGCGGCGCCGGGATCGGTACGTCGGTGCGTGCGGCGCTGCGCACGGAGTCGTCGTCGGTCGGCCCGTTGTCGCGCTCGGGGCCCTTCTCGCGCAGCTTGCGCGCCGCCTCGACCACGCGCTTGACCAACTTGTCGCGCTTGTCGGGCACGATCAGCTCGTCCATCGTTCGCAGCCCCTCGAAGGCGTCCTTGCAGAAGAAGACGCCAGGCTCGTAGACCTCGTTCGACTCCATGCCGCCGGGGTACAGCGCCCGCAGGCCGAAGTCGCGGTTGATCGCGGCGCCGCCGATGAGCACGGGCGTCTTCATGCCCTGCTCGTGCAGCTCGCCGATGCACAGCGGCATCTGGCGCGACGTGGACACCAGGAGGGCGCTCAGCCCGATCGCGGTCGCGTCATGGTCGCGCGCCGCGTCGAGGATCGCGCCGATCGGGACCTGCTTGCCGAGGTCGACCACCGAGTAGCCGTTGTTCGTGAGGATCGTGTTGACGAGCGACTTGCCGATGTCGTGCACGTCGCCGAACACGGTCGCAAGCACGACCGTCCCCTTCGTGTGGCCCTCGAGCCGGTCCAGGTAGAGCTCCAGCCGCGCGACCGCGCGCTTCATGACCTCCGCGCTCTGCAGCACGAACGGCAGGATGAGCTCGCCGGCGCCGAACTTGTCGCCGACCTCCTTCATCGCGGGGAGCAGGACGTCGTTGAGCACGGTGACCGCGCCCATCTCCTCCACGCCGCGGTCGATCCAGTCCTCCACGCCCTCGCGGCGGCGCCGCAGGATGTGGAAGTGCAGCGCCTCCGCCGGCGACATCCCGGCCGTCGGGTCGGCGACGGCCGTCTCGCCCTCCTGGGTCCCCAACGCCTCGACGTCCGCGACGAAGCGCTCGAGTGCGTCCTCGCGCCGGTTGAGCACGAGGTCGTCGGCCAGCTCCCGCTCGCGCTCCCCGATCTCCGCGTACGGCGTGATGTGGTTCGGGTTCACCATCGCGAGGTCGAGCCCCGCCTCGACGCAGTGGTGCAGGAAGACGCTGTTGAGGATCGCGCGGGCGGCGGGGGAGACCCCGAAGCTCACGTTGGAGACGCCCAGCGACGTCTTGACGCCCGGCAGCGCGGCCTTCACGCGGCGGATGCCCTCGATCGTCTCGACCGCGCTCGGACGCCACTCGGCGTCGCCCGTGGTGAGCGTGAACGTGAGGAGGTCGAAGATCAGCAGCTCGCGCGGCAGCCCGTGCGCGTCGCACAGCTCCGCGATCCGCTCGGCGATCTCGAGCTTTCGCTCCGCCGTGCGCGCCATCCCCTGCTCGTCGATCGTGAGCGCGATGACGGCGGCGCCGTGCTCGACGGCCAGCGGGACGACGCGGTCGAGCTTGGCCGGGCCGGCCTCGAGGTTGATCGAGTTGACGATGGCGCGCCCCGGGCACTGCTCCAGGGCCGTCTGGATGACGTCGGGCTCGGTGGAGTCGATCTGCAGCGGCGCGCGCGAGGTGAGCGCGATGCGCTTGACGGTCTCGCGCATCTGGTCGGCCTCGTCGTCGCGCTCGACGAGCGCGACGCAGACGTCGAGCACATGCGCCCCGCCCTCGACCTGGTCCTCGGCGACCTGCACGAGCGCGTCGTAGTCGCCGGCCAGCAGAAGCTCCTTGGCCTTGCGCGAGCCCTGGCTGTTGACGCGCTCGCCGACGAGCGTCGGCCGCGGGTCCTGGACGAGCCCGGTGGCCGCGATCATGCCGCTCACCCGCGCCGGGCGCCCGCCGGGACGCGGCGGGGGCACGATGCCGGCGACGCGCTCGGCGAGCGCGCGGATGTGCTCCGGCGTCGTCCCGCAGCAGCCGCCGACGATGCCGACCCCGTAGCGCTCGACGAACTCCCCGAGCGTCTCCGAGAGCTCGTCGGCCTTCTCGGGGAAGACGGTCTCGCCGTTGGGACCCTGGATCGGCAGGCCCGCGTTGGGAATGCAGTGGACGGGCATCGGCGCGTGCTCGCCGAGGAAGCGGATCGCGTCGCGCATGTCGGTCGGGCCGGTCGAGCAGTTCAGTCCGATGATGTCGACGCCCATCGCCTCGAGCGTCGTGAGCGCGGCGTCCACGTCGGTGCCCAGGAGCATCGTCCCGCTCGCGGGCAGCAGCGAGACCGAGACCTGGATGGGGACGGTGCGGCCGGCGTCGGCGAACGCGCGCCGCGTCCCGAGGATCGCCGCCTTCGCCTCGAGGATGTCCTGCACGGTCTCGATGAGGATGAGGTCGACGCCGCCCTCCAGGAGCGCTCCGGCCTGCTCCTGGAACACGTCCGCGAGCGCGCGGGGGGAGATGGCGCCGAGCGCGGGGTCGTCCGACGCGGGCAGCATGCCGGTCGGTCCCATGCATCCGGCCACGAAGCGCTCCGCGCCGGCGGCGTCGCGCGCCAGTCGTGCGGCCGCGACGTTGATCTCCCGCGTCTGGTCGTCGAGTCCCCACTCGGCGAGCTTCAGGCGGCTGGCCTGGAAGGAGTTCGTCTCCAGCACCTCGGCGCCCGCGGCGATCATCGCCGCGTGGACGTCGCGGATGACGTCGGGGCGGCGCAGGTTGAGCACCTCGTGCGCGCGGCCGGGCAGCCCGTAGTCGTCCTCCAGGGAGAGGTCGAAGGTCTCGAGCGTGGCGCCCATGCCGCCGTCGAAGACCACGACGCGCTCACAGGTCGCTTGGAGGAAGTCGCGGGGGGTCATGGGACCGGCACCGTAGACGTTGACACGGGAATGTCAATGTTCAGCTCCCTGACACCGCTGGGGTGCACATTGCAACCGCTCCAGGCGCCGATCCGTGACATGCGCGTGACAAGGTTATCGCTGCCCAGGCGCGCGTGCGCCACGATGGCCGCATGCGGATCGCGCTCGCCACTGCCGTGATTGCCCTGATCGCCGCCATCGCGCTCGTGGCGCCGGGCGTCGCCTCGGCGTCGTGTGCCGTGCAGCGGCCGGCGGTAATGCTCGCCGGCGCCGACGCCGCGTTCGTCGGCCGGCTGGTGGAGACGCGGTCGGACCGCTGGGTGTTCGCGGTCGAAGAGGCGGTGAAGGGCGTGCTGGGCGCGCAGGTCGAGGTGCTGCGCAGATGACGCCTGCGCAGCTGAGCGCGGCGGCCGCCCACCCGGAGCTGCGGTGCTGGGCGCCGGCGATCCGCTCCGTGCGGTTCCACGTCCCCGGCCGCGTCGACGTGGCGCTGCGACGCCTGGACGATCCCGTCACCACGGTGCGCGTCGACTGGGGCGACGGCACGATCACCGCGCGGCGCCTGGGCCGCGGGCCGGCTCGGCGGACGGTCGTCCTGCGCCATCGGCTGCGACCCGGGCGTCACCGGCTCAGGGTCTCGGTCTCCTCGGAGCCCGTGACGGCATGCGGCAGATTCGAGGAGCACGCCGCCACGACGCCGATCGTCGTTCGTACCTAGACTCCGGCTTCATGCAGCTGCAAAGAGTCGGCATCTGGGCGCGCGAGCTGCGCGCCGGCGACGAGGGCATCCGCCGAGAGGCGGCCGCCGAGCTCGAGCAGCTCGGCTACGGCACCCTGTGGTTCCCCGGGAGCGCGGGCAGCGACTCCCTGGACTGCGCCGAGGTCCTCCTCGACGCGACCGAGCAGGTCGTCGTCGCCACGGGCATCACGAACATCTGGACCGAGGAGCCGGGAGACGTCGCCGCCGGGCGCGCGCGGCTCGCCGCGGCGCACGAGGACCGGTTCCTGCTCGGCCTGGGCGTCAGCCATGGGCCGCTCATCGGCGACCGCTACCGCAAGCCGTACTCGGCGATGGTCGAGTACCTCGACGCGCTCGACGCGGCGCCCGAGCCCCCGCCGCTGGATGAGCGCGTTCTCGCCGCGCTCGGTCCCCGCATGCTCGCGCTGAGCCGTGACCGAGCCGGCGGCGCGCATCCCTACCTCGTTCCTCCGGAGCACACGGCGATCGCCCGCGAGGCGATCGGCGAGGGCAAGCTGCTCGCTCCCGAGCAGGCCGTCGTGCTGGAGAGCGATCCCGCTCGGGGCCGCGAGCTCGCGCGTGAGCACCTGAAGCTCTACTTGCGGCTGCCGAACTACACGAACAACTGGCTGCGTCACGGCTTCACCGAGGCCGACCTGCGCGACGGCGGCAGCGACCGCCTCGTCGACGCGCTCGTCGCCTGGGGCGACGAGGACGCGATCCACGCGCGCGTGCGCCAGCACCACGACGCCGGTGCCGACCACGTGTGCCTGCAGGTCATCCACGGCGGCGACGGGCCGCCGCTTCAGCAGTGGCGTCGCCTGGCGGGCGCGCTCGTGGCTTGACGGGCGGTCGTACGCTTCAGCGCATGCTCGACAACGCGATCACGGAGGCAGGCCAGCTGCGCGAGTACGTCGGCGAGCCGATCCAGCGGACGCTCGACAAGCAGCTCGACCACCTGGACCACCACTGCGTCGCGTTCATCGCCCGGTCGCCCATCGCGATGCTCGGCACGTCGGGCGCCGACGGGCGCTGCGACTGCTCGCCGCGCGGCGGCCCGCCCGGGTTCGCTCACGTGATCGACGAGCGCACGCTCGTGCTGCCCGACTACAAGGGCAACAGGCGTCAGGACTCGCACATGAACATCGTCGAGAACCCGCACGCCGCTCTTCTGTTCATGATCCCGGGGCTCGGCGAGACGCTGCGGGTCAACGGTCGCGCGCGGATCACGCGCGAGGCCGACCTCATGGCGATCCTGCGAACGAAGGGCGATCCGCCCCAGCTCGGGCTGGCGATCGACGTCGACGAGGTCTTCATGCACTGTGCGAAGGCCTTCATCCGCAGCGAGGTCTGGGACCCGGCGAGCTGGCTGCCCCGCGAGGAGCTGCCGAGCGTGACGGAGATCTACCGCGACCACCGCGACACCCCGGGCCTCACGGTGGACCAGGTGCGGCGCGAGCTCGACGAGAGCTACCGCAAGCACACCTGGTGACCCGCGCCTCTGCGGGTGTGTCATTCCAGTGCCCGTGGAGGCACTCAGAGTGACGCACCCGCCCGTTTCGTGCTCGATGCGAGGACGGCGACGGGGCGGTCGCGCGCCTGCTACTCCCCCGACGACGTGTTCGTCCGCCTCGTGCTCATCGGGGACTGCCGCGCGACGAACCCGAGCTCCCGGCCGCTGCGATCGTCGACGAGCTGCTCGTCCTCCTCATGGCCGCCAAGGAGCCGCCGGCGATCGCCGCGCTGCGACGGCTGACCCAGCCGCGCGAGGCGGTGGGTCACCTGCTGCCGTCCGGAGCGACGGTCATGGTGCCCATCCCGCTGGTGCAGCGCGATCCCCTGTCGTTCCCCGATCCCGACGCGTTTCGCGCTGAGCGCTGGACGTCGGACGAACCGAGCGGGGCGGCCTACCTGCCGTTCGGCGGCGGAGCGCGTCGATGCGTCGGCGAGGCGCTCGCCCGGCTGTACTTCGGCACCATGCTGCCGAGCATCTGCCGGCGAGTGCGAATCCGGCCGTTGTGGCCGCGCGGCGAACCGGCCGTCGTGCGCGGGACGCAGCTGGTGCCGCGGCACGGCGGACTCGCGCGCGTCAGCTCACGCTGAAGCCGGAGCGACCCTCGACCGTGGCGTCGCGGGCGTCGACGCGGTCGACGTCCGCTCCCTGGGGGCCGATCCCGCAGGCCCGCTCGACCTTCGCCACCGAGTCCGGCGGACCCTCGAGATGGACCGCCACCGTCCCGTCGGGACGGTTCTCCGCGACGCCCGCCACCCCGGCGCGGTCGGCGGCGTCGCGCACGAAGGCGCGGAAGAAGACGCCTTGGACGCGGCCGTGGATCACGAGATCCCGCGCGACGCGGTCGGTCATCGCGCGAATCGTGGCAGGTCCCGCCGTGCGGGCCCCGCGCGGGCGCGTCAGTTGTCCTGGCTGACCCGCATCGGGTACGTACGGACGAGCAGCTCGGTGAGCATCTCGTCCTTGATCTCCTCGCTGGAGGTCTCGATGTGATGCAGGGCGACGAGGACGGACTCGTTGTCGGGTGTCAGGCTGGCGTCCATGGTTCTCAATGGCGGCGGGTGAGGCCAGGTCGTGGATCGGCGGGGCGGAGGAGAAGGCTCGCGCGAACGAGCTCGCGCTGGCGTGCGTGCGCGTCGCGTCCGTCGAACAGCCCACGGAGCTCGAACGACGGCGTCGCGCTGCGATGAGGAGCGGTGGGCGTTGACATGCTGCGCAGTCTCCTCCCGCGACGCCGGTCTCGACAGCGGGGCGAACCCTCCAGTGAGGTGGGGTTGTCCCCCGTTCGTCAGGCGAAGAGGCCCGACCCGACCCAGTCCTGCTCGTCGCGCGCGCCGGGCGGGACGAAGAAGTAGCCGCCGCCGGTGGGGACGATGTAGTCCACGAGCGGCTCGCCGGCCAGCCGCTTCTGCACGGCCGCGAACTGGCGTTCGACGTCGGCCTGGAAGCAGCAGAACACGAGGCCCATGTCGAGCTGTCCCGCCTCGTCGAGGCCGCGCGAGTAGTTGTAGGACCGGCGCAGAATGCGGGAGCCCTCGGTCGCCGCGGTCCGCGGTCGGGCGAGGCGGATGTGCGCGTCGGTCGGGATCCGCTCGCCGTCGGGGTCGTGCGCGTAGTCGGGGTCGTCGTTCTCCGCCCGCCGGCCGAGCGGCGCGCCCGTCGCCTTGTCGCGGCCGATCATCAGCTCCTGCTCGGACCGCGCGACGCGGTCCCAGAACTCGACGCGATTGCGGATGATGCGCACCACCTGGTAGGTGCCGTCGGCCGCCCAGTCGGGCTCGTCTCCGCGCGCGACCCACACGAGTCGTCGCATGAGGTCGCGGTCCGACGTGTCGGGGTTCGCGGTGCCGTCCTTGAAGCCGAGCAGGTTGCGGCCCGCGCCCTTGGCGGGCGCCTCGGGGAGATAGCCCTGGATCTTCCACCGCGCCGCGAGGGTCCCGCGCGTCGCCCGCATGAGATCGCGCAGCGCGTGCAAGAGGACCTGCTCCTCGTCCGCGCAGAGCTGCAGCAGGAGGTCGCCGTGCGTCTCGTCGGGCACGAGCGCGTCGTCCGGGAACGTCGGCATCGTGCGCAGCCGGCGCGGCCGGCGATCGGCGAGGCCGTAGCGCCCGTCGAACAGCGTCGCGCCGAGCGCGATCGTCACCGTCAGGCCGCTCGGCTGGACCTGTGGGCCCAGGATGCCGGAGTCGGGCGTCGGTCCCTCGCTCGGTGCGCCCAGAAGTGCGTCGTAGCCGCGCGTGAGCCGGCGCGCGCGATCCGAGAGCGCGGCGAGCGCGTCAGCCAGCTCCGTCCGGTTGGGCGCGACGGAGTCGAAGGCGGCGAAGATGGCGTGGCGCGGACGGGGATCGACCACTCCGGCCTGGTGGGCCCCCTCGAACGGCACCGGCCTGGCCGTCGTACCGGCGTCGCCCGCCTGCGCGCCCTGCGCCGGTGCGCCCTCGCCCAGCACGCGCCCGAGCACCGCGCCGGTGCCGGCCGCGGCGCCTCCCGCCAGGAACGTCCTGCGCCGCATCATCCGAACGCTCGCTGTGCCGGCCGCGGCGGCCGCGGATCGATGAGCTCGGGGATGTAGGCAAGCTGCTCGGCGGCGCCGGCCGTGAGCGCGGCGATGCGCTCGGAGTCGCGCGTCGTCAGCGACGGCCAGGCGGGCAGGCCGCCGTGCGCGCGTGCGAGATCGTCCAGCGCCCGTGCCAGGCGTCGCAGCGCGCGGTCGGCCTGCGGGAGCCGGCGATCCGGGTCGCGGCGAAGGACGAGGCGACGCAGCGTGCGCACGACCACCTGGGTGCCGCGCACGTTGGCCCGCAGCGCGACGAGCGCGGCGCCGCTCCACGGGCTCGCGCGTCCCGAGAGCTCCAGGTGCAGCGAATCCTCGAGGATCTCGTGTGCCCGCAGCGAGTACTCAAGCGGATCGATGTCGAGCGTCGCGACCCGGGTGCGCAGGCGCGTCACGTCGCGGGCCAGGCGGGCCGCCGGCGCGCGTGCCGCATCGGTCGAGCGCCGGCGCCACAGGGCGCGCTCGATGCGATGAAGCCCCGTGAAGCGAGCGGAGTCGGCACCGCCGGGCAGGCCATCCGGGAGTCCGTTGATCGCTCGGTCGAGCTCCCCGAACGCGCCGTACGCGGCGCCGATGGTCCCGTAGTCCGCGAAGGCGCGCAGCCACGCCGCCTTCGCGCCCGAGAGATCGTCGCGCGCGATCGCGGCTCGCAGGCCCGCGACGTCGACGAGCATGCGCGCGAGCGCGGCGCGCACGTGACGCCGGTAGGAGCGCAGCGGGGCGCGGTAGTCGGCGGGCGTGACGCGGCGGATGGTGGAGGGGATGACGCTGCGCTCTGCGTAGGGCCGCGCGGGGGCGGCGTTCGCACCTTCGGTCGACTCGCCGCCGCCGCGCACGAGCAGCACGATGGCCGCCGCGACGATGACGGCGCCCGCAACCGCCGGCAGGACTGCGCGCTGAAGGCTCAGCATCCCCGGCGCACGCTCAGGAGCGCGTCAAGCGGATCCTCCGCGAACGAGCGGATCGTCACGTCATAGCGGACGCCGCGCCGCGGCGTGGCGCCCGCGCTGAAGCAGCCGGGCGGCGTGACCCGCACGGCGTAGTCGGTCGTGCGTGATCGTCCGGCAGCGCTGCGCCAGCGGACGGTGCAGTCCCAGCTCCACGCGGCGCCCCGAGCCGGCCGCGGACCGTTCGCGGCGCAGCGCGTGCGCTGCAGCGACCCCGTGGTCAGCGGCTGGCCCAGGTCCTTCGCGTCGTCCTCGGCCTGCGACATCACGGCCAGGCGGTACAGCCCATGGCGGAAGCTGTTGCCGAGCTGTACCTCCAGGGCGGTCGACGACAGGTAGTTGCCGGTCGCCGTCGCCGCCTTGGCGGGGCTGGAGCCGTCGCTGCCGCCGCCGCAGCCCGATGCGGCAACGAGTAGGGCGACCGCGAGCAGGGTCACACAGACACGCATCGCGGTCGCCCGTTCGTTCCTAGTGGTGGCCCTTCCCGGAGCCGCCGGTGATCTCGTACGTCCGGTTCGCACCGTGCTGGCCGGTCACGAAGATCCTCACGCCCGGCGCCTTGCCAGGATCGTAGGCGCCGAGGATCCCGGACGGCTGCGTCGAGCCGTTGGACACGTGGATGCCCGTCAGCTCGTTGTCGCCGTCGTTGTGCGTCCCCGGCGGCGTCTGCGCTTGCAGCGCCGCATCCGCCGTTGCGGCCGGGTCACGGCCCTGCGCGACGAGCCGCTGGGCGTCCGCGTTGATCTTGTCGAGCGGCTTTGAGATGTCGAACGACCACAGCGAGTCGAGCGCGTTGAGCTGCTGGTGCAGCGTGTCGCCGCGGTCCTCGGTCGCGAGCAGCGTCGACTTGTCCAGGAACGCGACGTTGTCGAACGAGGCGTGCGCCGCGTCGCCACGGACGATCGCCTTCACCTTGGCGTCGTCGGCGCCGGCCTTCTTCATGTCGATCCGCAGGATCGCGCCCCATGCGCCGCGCTCCGCCGCGCCGGGGTAGGTGCCGCTGCGCTGATCGGTGTCCCCGGTCTCGGCGACGACGAAGGAGCTGAAGTCGGTCCCGGGGACGAACTTGCCGTTCTCGGGCCGCTTCAGGGGCGTCGCGCCCTTGGCCTTCGCGGCCTTGTTGGCGTCGAATGAGGCCGTGCCGTCCTTCGCCGTGTCGTGGATGGTGATCCACTTGGCGTCGAGGCTGTCGCCGGAGTGCAGGTGCAGGATGGCATCGCCCAGCGCATCGTTGCGCGCGCCGGCGGGATCGGTCGCCGGGTCGTGGAACGTGATCGGCGTGCCGTTATCGGAGATCTGCAGCGCCTGCAGGGCGCCCTTCGTCAGATCGCCCTTGTCCTTCGGCACGAAGCGGTAGACGAACGAGTTGGGCTGCCTCACCCTCGTGGTCGTCCCGTTGTCGGTGACGCCGGAGCCGCCCGTGTCCTCGACGACGTAGACGTTGCCCAGCTTGTCGTTGTGGATGCCCTCGTAGCCGGCCTTGCCGAGCGAGCCGTCGAGCGCCGTGGTCGCGGGGGTCTTCGTCGAGCTCCACTTCAGCGGCGTGGCGAAGACCCCGCCGGAGCTGCCCGCCTCAGCGGTGAACAGCAGCTGGCCGGTGAACGGGTCGTACGTCGAGCCGTCGATCGACGTCATGCCGGTGTTGTTGTCGGCGCCCGGCGCGTTGAGCAGCGTGATGCGATGCTCCGTGTCGGTGACGTCGAGGTTGATCCGGGTCAGGTACGCGCGGCTGACGCCCGGGGTGCTCGCGAAGATCTCGTGGCCCTGGATGAGGAAGTGGCGGCCGTAGTCGTAGCCGTCCGCCGGACCCCCCGGGTTGTCGGTGACGAGATAGGTGTTCTGGTCCGGCTCGGTCTTGGTGTCCTGGTGGTCGGCCTGCGTCGCCGAGTCGTTGAGGTAGCCGTAGCGGGTGTAGATGCCGGCCGGGTTCTCGAGCGGGTCGTCGCCGTCCGCCAGCAGGCGGAGGTGGTAGCCGGTTGCCACGACGTTGCTCGGGCTTCCTTCCCTGGGCTGCGCGTTCGGCACGCCTCCGGTGATCTGAGCGACCGCGATCCCGGTCGCGCCAAGTGCCGCTGCGGCAGCGGCGACACCTACGAAGACACGTCGCACTCGGATTCCTTTCGTTGGACTCCGGCACCATCCAATGGCGTCCTCCTAGAGCCGTTGCCAGCTCGTTACCAACATGTGATCTACCTGTTGCCGGCGTAACCGGATCACGCCGATCGCAGCGCCTCCGTGGGGGACAGCCGCGCGGCCCGCGCGGCGGGATACAGCCCCGCGAGCGCCCCGATGAGCACCGCGGCGGCGATGCCGCCTGCGAGCGCCTCCGGGGGCACGACGGCCCTCCAGCCGCGCACCTCCGCGTACCCGGCCGTGACGAGGATGCCGCCGAGCACGCCGACGAGGCCGCCCGCCCCGGCGAGCAGGAGCGACTCGACGACGAACTGCCCGCGCACGTGACGCCGTGTCGCGCCCAGCGCCCGGCGCAGGCCGATCTCCGAGCGGCGCTCCAGGACGGAGATGACCATCGTGTTGGCGATGCCGATGCCGCCGACGAGGAGCGCCACCGCGCCGAGGCCGAGGAACAGGCCGGTCAGCGCGTCGTCCGCCGCGGCGCGCGCGGCGAGCGCGTCGGACGGGCGGCTGACGTCGACCTCCTCCGGGTTCTCCGGGTTCGCGGCGGTCGGGATGAGCTCGCGCACGCGCGTGACGTCATCGGGGTTCGCGCGCAGGTACACCGTCGTGGCGGAGCGCTCCTCGCCGAGCTCGCGCGCCGCCGCGCCATAGCCCGTGATGGCGGCGCGGTCGATCTCCGGGGCGAGCGCGACGGGCTGCAGGATCCCGACCACCGTCCACCATCGGCCGCTGATGTAGACGAGCGTGCCGGGCCGGTCGATGCCCAACCGCTCGGCGGCGATCGCGCCGAGGACGACCGAGCGCGTCCGTGCCGTCGCTTCGTTCAGGAAGCGGCCTCTCGTCATCCCGGCGCCGAGCGTCGCGAGGAGTCCCGGATCGGCCGCCGCGACGGCGATGCCGCCGGTCTCCTCCGCGGGGATGCGGTCGGTGCGCCGAACCGTGGCGTCGAGCATCCGCACGGTGGCGACGTCGGTGACGCCCGGCACGCGGGAGAGCGCCTTGCGGGCCGTGCGCGGCAGCGTCGCGTCGTCGCCGCCCAGCGTGCGGCCCGGCGCGGCGGTCAGCAGGTTCGTGCCCAGCCGGTCGAGCTCGTCCAGCAGCCCGGCGCGCGAGGACTCCGAGAGGCCCAGGACGGCGACCATGCTGGCGATGCCCATCGCGATGCCCAGGCCCGAGAGCGCTGCGCGCAGCCGCCTCGTGCGCAGGCCGACGGCCCCGACCCGGATGAGGTCGGCGGGAAGCAGGCGAGAGGTCATCCGTCCTCCTCGATGCGTCCGTCGCGCAGGTGCACCCGCCGCGGAAGCGCCGCGGCGACGTCGCGGTCGTGCGTGATGACGACGACGGTCGTCCCGTCGCCGTGGAGCTCGCGCAGGAGGGCGAGCACGTCCGCGCCGGACCGCGAGTCGAGGTTCCCGGTCGGCTCGTCGGCGAAGACGATGTCCGGGCGCGCGATCACCGCCCGGGCGATCGCGACGCGCTGGCGCTCGCCGCCGGACAGCTGGTCGGGACGGTGCGTCAGCCGGTGCCCGAGCCCCACGCGCTCCAGCGCTCCGCGCGCGGCGTCCATGCGCTCCTCGATCGGCGTGCCGGTGTAGAGCATGCCCTGCGCGACGTTCTCCAGCGCGCTCATGCCGTCGAGCAGGAAGAACTGCTGGAAGACGAACCCGATGCGCCTCGCGCGCAGGCCGGCGAGCTCGCGGTCGCCGAGCGCCTCGACGTCTGCGCCGGCGACCTCGACGCGCCCCTCCGAGGGGCGCTCGAGCGTGCTCATCACGTGCAGGAGCGTGGTCTTCCCCGAGCCGGACGGCCCGACGACCCCGACCAGCTCGCCGTCGCCGATGCGCAGGCAGACCCGGTCCAGCGCGCGGACGCCGCCGGGGTACTGCTTCGTGACCTCGTCCAGGAGCAGGGTCACGCCGGCACCACCACGCGCGTGCCCTCGGCGAGGCCGTCGCCGGTCACCTGCACCCAGCCGTCGGCGGAGGTCCCGAGCTCCACGGGGATGAGCCGTCGCGAGCCGGCGAGCTCGACTGCGTACTCTCCCGGGCCGGTGGCCACGAGCGCGGTCAGGGGCACCGCCAGGACGTCCTTGGTCTCGTCGATCGCCAGCGACAGCGTGACCGGTGCGCCGTCCAGCCGGCCGGTCCGGCGGCTCGAGAGCGCCGCCCGCACCTCGACGGTCGGGTCGCTGTCCTGAGATCCGGCGGTCGCCACGGTCCCAACGCGGGTCAGGGCCCCGCGCACGGTGCGGCCGTTGGGGAGCGTGACCTCGACCTTGTCGCCACGGCGCAGCGACGAGGCGAGGCCCGCGTCGACGTCCGCCGTGACGACCGGCGTCGTCGAGGAGACCTCGGAGACCGGTGCGCCCGCCTGGACGACGTCGCCGCGCTCGCGCTTGTGTGCGCCGACGCGCGCGGGCCCGTCGCTCACGACGACGTCCTGCCTGCGCAGCGTGCCGTCCTCGGTGAGCCCGCGGTCCTCCTCGAACTCCTTGACGGCGGCCGTGGTGGACGACGTCCAGTCGGCGTCGACCCTCCCCGGGTCGTACCCCAGCGCGGCGAGGTTGCGCTCGAGCTGGCGCACGTCGGACCCGTTCGTCACTCCCGGGCCGAGATCGCGGTACATCGGCCGGGTGCCGTAGATGACCCAGGCCGTCGCCTCCGCGTCGATCGACATGAGCGAGTGCCCGCGCCCGACGGTGTCGCCCTCGGCGCGCAGGCGCGTGATCGTGCCGGCGGCGGGCGCGCCGATCGACTGCGTCCGCGAGAAGCCGAAGGTCCCGCCGACGTCCTGGCGCTCGATGAGATCGCGTCGCTGGGCCGTCGCGGTCGTGAGGGGCACCGTCCCGCCTGCCGCAGGCGTCGGGCTGTCGTCGCGGGAGGCGATCGCCCAGGCGGCGCCACCGACGGCGACGACTGCGAGGATCCCGGCCGCCGCGCGCCCCGCGCGCCGGCGTCGGCGCAGGCGCGGCGCGTCGGTCGCGGCGCTCACTTGTCGTCCGCCTGCTGCCGCATGTCCTCGAGCTGGGCCAGATGGTTGTGGCAGGCCTTGTCGGCCGCCTTGAACGCGGGAGTCTCGGGATCGCCGCCCGTCGCGCCCTTCTCGCCCTTCCCGCCGGAGCCCACCCGCATCGTGACCTTGCCGCCGCTGATCTGCGGATCGGGCATGTCGACGCCGTGGCTGCGCATGCACTTCGCGTACGCGAACAGCGCGTCCTGCATCCGCGCCTCCATCGCCGGATCACGCACAGCGCTGCCGCCCGCCTCCAGGTGCTTCTCGCAGTCCTTCTGCGCGGCCTGCACCTTCGCCTCGCTCATGCCGTCGCCGGCGCGGCGGTTCTGGGTGATCCGGATGCCGCCCTTGGCGTCGCGCTGCGGGTCCGGCATGTCGACGCCGTGCTCGCGCATGCACTTGGCGTACTTGAGGGCGCCCTCGTAGGCCTTGTCCTGGCGGCTGGACGAAGCGCTGCTCGGGTCGCCGCCGTCCGAACCGCACGCCGACAGCGCGAGTGCGCCGGCGACCGCGGTGAGGATGAGGGGGTGTCGTCTCATGCCCCCTCACGGAGCCGTCCGGGACTGAACGTCTCCTGAACGGGAGCGAGGAGACGGCTAAGAGGCTGCTGGGAGCGTGAGGCGCAGCACCGTCCCACCGCCCGGCGCGGCCTCGGCGCACACGGTTCCGTCGTGCTCGTCGGCGACCTGCTTGACGATCGCGAGGCCCAGCCCGGACCCCGGCAGCCCGCGCGCCGAAGGAGCGCGATAGAAGCGATCGAAGACGTGGGGCAGGTCCGCCTGCGCGATGCCGGGCCCGTGGTCGCGCACCGTGACCGTCCCGTCGCGCACCCGAACCTCCACGAGCCCGTCGGGCGGACTCCACTTCACCGCGTTGTCGAGGAGGTTGCCGACCGCCCGGGCGAGGCCGGCACGGCGCCCGGACACGTTCGACGGCTCGGCGTCGAGCTCGAAGCGGGTGTCCGGGGCGTGGCGCCGCGCGCGCTCCACCGCAGCCGACACGAGCTCGTCCAGGCGCAGCTCCTCCGCCGGCTCGGATGGTCGCTCTCCGGGCCGGGCCAGGTCGACGAGGTCCCCGACGAGCACCGTCAGGTCGTCGAGCTGGCCGCGGGCGGAGGCGAGCATCGCCGCGCGATCCGCCGTCGGGAGGCCGGGGGCGTGCTCGAGCAGCTCGATGTTCGCGCGGATCGCGGTGATCGGCGTGCGGAGCTCGTGGGACGCGTCCGCCACGAGCTGGCGCTGCGCGTCGCGGGAGCTCTCCAGGGCGGCGAGCATCGCGTTGAACGCCGTCGCCAGGCGTCCCGGCTCGTCGTCGGCGTCGACCGGCATGCGGTGGTGCAGCTCGCCGGTGGCCGTCACCTGCTCGGCGGTGCCGGTCAGCCGTGAGAGAGGCCGCGTCGCGAAGCGCGACACGCCGAGGCCCAGCGCGCCGGCAAGGCCGACGCCGCCGAGCATCACCGCGCCGAGGACGAGCCGCAGGCGCGAGAGGGTGTCGTCGACCTCGGTCAGCGGCCGCGCGATCTGGACCGCCCCGCCTTCGGGGCCGCTGCGCGTCAGGACGCGCAGGTGGACGCCCGCGACCGTCTCGTCGCGCATGAACGCCTCGCGCGTGCCCTCGGCGACGTCGCGAACCGCCTGCGTGACCGGCAGCAGGCCGCCGGACACCGCGCGGATCGTCTCGCCGTTGGAGAGCGTGGCCTGCGCGATGCCGCTCGTCGCCCCGAACTCCGGCACGGGGACGCTCAACCGCGTCCTGCGGACGAGGACGCGCTGGGACCTGCCGCCCACCTCGTCCTCCGGTCCGCTGGCGAACATGAGCTCCGGCGTGGTGCCGCGCAGCGCCGCGTCGACGCTCGCGCGCAGGTCGTGGCGGACGATGACGTAGGTGGTCGTCGCGGCCAGCGCGATGGCGACGGCGACCGCGGCGGCGGCGAGCGCGACGATGCGGCGGCGGAACGTCATGGCCGCGGCGCCCGCAGGACGTAGCCGACGCCACGCACGGTGTGCAGCAGCCGCGGCTCGCCCTCCGCCTCCGTCTTGCGGCGCAGGTAGCCGACGTAGACCTCCAGCGAATTGGAGGCCGGCCCGAAGTCGTAACCCCAGACGCGCTCGAAGATCTGCTCGCGCGTCAGCACCTGGCGGGGGTGGTGCAGGAACATCTCCAGGAGCAGGAACTCGGTGCGCGTCAACTCGATGATGCGCTCGCCGCGGCGGACCTCGTGGCCGATCGGGTCGAGCGCGAGGTCGTCGAAGCGCAGGGCTCGGCGGGTGTCCTCCCACCCCGAGCGACGCAGCAGCGCGCGTAGGCGCGCGAGCAGCTCCTCCAGCGCGAAGGGCTTGGCGAGGTAGTCGTCGGCGCCGGCCTCCAGCCCGGCGACGCGGTCTCCGACGGCGTCCCGCGCGGTGAGCATGAGCACCGGCGTGCGGTCGCCCACGTCGCGCATGCGGCGGCAGACCTCCAGGCCGTCGAGTCCGGGCATGAGCACGTCGAGCAGCACCGCGTCGGCCGGCGCCTCGGTCTGCGTGCGCACGGCCTCGCGTCCGTTGCCGGCGAGCGCGACCTCGAACCCCTCGACGCGCAGGATGCGCTCCAACACCTCGCGCACGGCGGGCTCGTCGTCGACCACCAGGACCCGCATGCCGCCTGATGGTGTCCCGCGAACCTGAACGTCAGGTGAGGAGCGGGAGGCCCTTCACCCCGCGTTGCACGGCGGAAGAGGCAGTCACAGCGTGTGGGTTTCCGCGATGCCCGCGGGCGCCCCCCGCTGGGACGGTCGTGACGACAAGAACCCCTCCACGAAGGAGCTCACCGTGTTCGTCGTCCACACCATCGCCTCGGTCGCAGCGACCGCCGTCCTGGCCACCGGCGCGCCGTCGATCGACACCGTCCCGGACGGCACCGGGCTGACAGCCGAGGATGTCTGCGTCGTCCAGGCCGCACTCGGCAGCGGCGACCCTCGCCGTGTCCGTATCGCGCGCGAGGTCCTCCGTGGAGAGGCCGGCG
>Ga0081539_10002345_pt1 | contig 27226 bp, 23 predicted proteins | sample TabmetS4T2R2_FD_71023 | JGI IMG/M metagenome (GOLD analysis project Ga0081539, IMG submission 71023) | Tabebuia heterophylla rhizosphere microbial communities from the University of Puerto Rico - S4T2R2 | ecosystem: Host-associated > Plants > Roots > Rhizosphere ...
ACCTGATCTACGCCTCCGACCATTCGAGCTTCGCGCTGCCCGAGATCAAGGCGGGCACGCTGGCCGACGCCGCCACCATCAAGCTGCCGAAACGCATCCCGTACCATGTCGCCATGGACCTGCTGCTCACCGGCCGCTGGATGGATGTGCAGGAGGCGCATCGCTGGGGGCTGGTCAACGAAGTGCTGCCCAAGGAGAAGCTGGAAGACCGCGTCTGGGAAATCGCGCGGCTGCTCGCCTCCGGCCCGCCGCTGGTGTTCGCGGCCATCAAGGAGGTGACGCGCGAGGCCGAGGCCATGTGCTTCCAGGATGCGATGAACTGGATCGCCAAGCGCAAGTTCCGCACCGTCGATAAGCTCTACGGCTCGGAGGACAACCTCGAAGGCTTCAAGGCGTTTGCGGAAAAGCGCGATCCCGTGTGGAAGGGGCGATAGCCATCGCGCTTGCGGTAGGCAGGTGTTCGAGGATCGCCGGCGCCGGGTTTCTCGGAGGTCCATGAGGTGGCACGAAAGCGCTGATCGATCTTCATGCCACGCTCAATTCAGCGGAATATCGTTTTCGGCCTTGTGGGCCTGATAGCGCGCGGAGAGGTCTTCATAGCGGGCGGAGATTTCGGCGATGCGCAGATCGAGCCGGTCGCGTTCGGAGACGGGAAGCTCGTGCACGAGGCGACGTAACGAATAACTTCTCCAGTAAGCGTTCCCGGCGTTGTAGCCGCCGGGGTCGAGCGTGAAGACCTCCTTCAAAATCCTCAGGTCGTGCGGGATAGCAAAGCTGTCGCGCGAATCTTCATGACTGAAAAGGTAATAGAAATTGTCGAAGCCGGCCCAGGTGATTGCCGACAGGCAGAGCGAGCAGGGCTCGTGGGTGGCCAGGAAGATGCAGTCCTTCGTGTCGACGCGCTCGGCCTTCGGCAATTCGTAGAAGCGCTTCAGGCAATGCACTTCGCCATGCCAGAGCGGGTTTTCGATCTCGTTGTTGGACTCGGCGATCACCAGCGAGCGGTCGGATTTTTTCAGGATAGCTGCGCCGAACAGCTTGTTGCCTTTGGCGACACCGGCTTTCGTGAGCGGTAAGATGTCGTTCTCGATCACGTCGAACAGGCGGTCGATAAGCGATGCGTCGGCCATCTCAGTCCTCGACGGGAAGGTGGATTTCGTAGGGTTCCTCGAAGAAGTGCTCTTCGAGGTTCGAGCCGTCGCCGCCGCGGTCAACCACAAGGAAATCCTGGCTTTCACCGATCGGCGTCAGCACGCCGTGCCAAAGGTTGCGGCTGTAGTTTACGCCTTGCCCCGGATGGGTGACGAATGCCTGCGGCTCGCCGGGCGTTCCGTTGTCGTCGCGAGCGACGATCACGACGAACGGACGCGGAGAGAGCGGCACGAAGGCCTGGCTGCCGAGCGGGTGGCGCTCGACCATGCTGAGCCTCAGCGGGAACTCATAAGGTGTGCCCTTGACGATCGAGATCAGCACGCGGGCGTTAGGACCCTGTGCCTCGGCGGTTGCCAGGGCATGGTAGCGCTCAGCCTTGCCGCTGTTGATCGGGTAATGGTTGTCGGCGCCGGCGTCGATCACATCACCGAATTCGGCGAAGGCATCGCGGGTCAGCGGGCGGGCGACAATCCGTTTCACGGCCTATGCCCGCTGGCGGTCGGCACCGCCAAGCTTCATGTGCCGGTTGACATCCTTGTAGAGCAGGTAGCGGAAGCGACCGGGACCGCCTGCGTAGCAGGCCTGCGGGCAGAAGGCGCGCAGCCACATGTAGTCGCCCGCTTCGACCTCGACCCAATCCTGGTTGAGGCGATAGACGCCCTTGCCTTCCAGCACATAGAGCCCGTGCTCCATCACATGCGTTTCCGCGAAGGGGATCAGGCCACCCGGCTCCAGCGTGACGATGTTGACGTGCATGTCATGGCGCAGGTCGTCCGGGTCGACGAAACGCGTCGTTGCCCAGCGCCCAGCCGTTCCCGGCATCGACAGAGGCACGATGTCCTGCTCGTTGCGGAACAACGGCTCGGGCACTTCGATGCCGTCGACCCGTTCGTAGAGCTTGCGGATCCAGTGGAAACGGGCGGGAACGGAGCCGGTGTTGCGCAAGGTCCAGCCGCTGGCCGGCGGCAGGTAGGCGTAGCCGCCAGGCTGCAGGCGCTGCGTTTCGGCGCTGACCTTCACCGTTATCTCGCCTTCCATGACGAAGAGCACGCCTTCCGCGCCGCTTTCCGGCTCGGTGCGGTCGCTGCCGCCGCCGGGCCCGACCTCCATGACGTATTGCGAAAAGGTCTCGGCGAAACCCGAGAGCGGTCGGGAAAGGACCCACGCCCGCGTCGCTTCCCAGAAGGGCAAGGCGCTGGTGACGATGTCGCGCATGACCCCTTTGGGAATGACGGCATAGGCGTTGGTGAAAACCGCCCGCCCTGAGAGAAGGTCGCTCTGCGGCGGATGACCTCCAGCAGGCGCGACATATTTTGGGCCGACCATGGACGTTTCCTGTTACATCTTATTGCGGGAGAATGTCCCGGAGCCTCAGCAGAGCGATGCGCTCGACCTCTTTGCAGGCCGTGTCGAACTCGGTCGCGCGATCGTTGCCGATGCGTTTCTCGAAAGCAGCCATGATCTCCTCCTTGGTCTTGCCCCTGACCGCAATGATGAAGGGAAAGCCGAAGGTGGTGACATAGGCGGCATTGAGGTTGGAGAAGAGCTCGCGCTCCTTGTCGGTCAGCGCATCGAGGCCGGCGGAAGCCTGCTCCCTGGCCGATTCCGGCGTGAGCCGCCGGGCGGCGGCCAGCCGACCGGCAAGGTCGGGATGCGCCTTCAGCACGTCGAGCCGCTCCTTGTCGCTGGCTGCCCGGAAGACGCGGCAGAGCGCATTGTGCAGGCCGCCGGCCGTATCGTGCGTCGGGCCGAGCTCCAGCGCGAAGGCCCGCTCGGCGACCCAGGGCGAATGCTCGAAGATGCCGCCAAACCGCTTCACGAAGTCTTCGAAAGACATGCGCGAAGGCCGCAGGGCCGGCGGCGCATAGGGGTGCTGGTCCTGCCAGTGACGCGCAATGTCGATGCGCCGCGCCAGCCAGACCTTGTCGTGGCTTTTCACGTAGTCGATGAAACGCTTGAGCGCAGCCGCACGGCCGGGCCGGCCGACGAGCCGGCAATGCAAGCCGATATTCATCATCCTGCGCCGGCCAGCGCGGCCTTCCTGGTAGAGCATATCGAAGCTGTCCTTCAGGTAAGCGAAGAACTGGTCGCCGGAGTTGAAGCCCTGCGGCGTGGCAAAACGCATGTCGTTGGCGTCAAGCGTATAGGGGATGACGAGCTGCGGCCGGGTCGCGTTGCCCTGACCGTCATGGTCGAGCCAGTAGGGAAGTTCGTCGTCGTAAGTGTCCGAGACGTAATCGAAGCCACCTTCCTCGATGGCCAGCTTCACTGTGTTGAGCGATGTGCGGCCCGTATACCATCCTGTCGGCCGCGCACCCGTCACCTCCGCGTGGAGCTTGATTGCGGCCGCCATGTCGCGGCGCTCGTCCTCGATCGCGTGATCGCGATAGTCGATCCATCTCAGGCCGTGCGAGGCGATCTCCCAGCCGGCCTCCTGCATCGCGGCGACCTGGTCGGGCGAGCGGGCGAGCGCCGTCGCCACGCCGTAGCAGGTGACCGGCACTTCGGCCTCGGCGAACATGCGGTGAAGCCGCCAGAAGCCGGCGCGTGCGCCGTATTCGTAGATCGATTCCATGTTCCAGTGGCGCTGCCCGGGCCAAGGCTGCGCGCCGACGATCTCGGACAGAAAGGCTTCCGATGCCTTGTCGCCGTGGAGGATACAGTTCTCGCCGCCTTCCTCGTAGTTGACGACGAGCTGCACAGCGATGACGGCGCCGCCCGGCCATTTCGGGTCAGGCGGATTGGCGCCATAGCCGCGCATGTCTCTTTGGTAGCGCATCCGATCCTCGCTGCCGGCTGCAGCCGGTCCGCTGCTTTACAATAGCCCAAGGGAATAGCACCCATTCCCATGAAAAATTTGAAAGTCTTTTTGTAGCCTTCCGCTTCACCCGGACTTATGCATGTCATTTAATTGCCTCGCAATCGACCGACCCGTGCTCGGTCAGCAAGGGGGCTGATGGTGGCCACTGGCAACGCAGGACGTTTGACGACCCACGTGCTCGACACGGCGACAGGCAGGCCGGCGGCTGGTCTGTCGATAACGCTTTATCGGCTCGATGGCGGCGAGCGGCGACATCTTAAAAGCGTGACGACCAATTCCGACGGCCGCTGCGATGCTCCGCTGCTTGCCGGCGAGGAGTTTGCGACCGGCGAATACGAGCTCGTCTTTGCCGCCGGAGATTATCTGCGCGCACAAGGCGCCGCGCTGCCGGACCGGGCCTTCCTCGATACCGTGCCGATCCGCTTCGGCATGGCGGAACATGCTCACTATCACGTGCCGCTGCTGCTCTCGCCCTACGGCTATTCGACTTACAGGGGGAGCTGAGCGATGCCCAAACCCCAGGTCCGCTCCGAACTCCGTTTCATCCTCAACGGCGAGGATGTCGTCCTCGCCGATGTCGCGCCGGACGAGACGCTGCTCGACTATCTCAGGCTGCGCCGGTCGCTGCGTGGCACGAAGGAGGGCTGCGGCGAGGGCGACTGCGGCGCCTGCACGGTGCTGGTCGGCCGGCTCTTTGCCGGCAAGCTGGTCTATGAAAGCGTCACTGCCTGCATCCGCTTCCTCGGCTCGCTCGACGGCTGCCATGTTGTGACGGTCGAACACCTGGCTGGCAAGGACGGCGGGCTGCATCCCGTGCAGCAGGCGATCGTCGATTTCCATGGCTCGCAATGCGGCTTCTGCACGCCGGGCTTCGTGATGTCGCTCTATGCGCTGTGGATGCGCAGTCCCAACCCCAGCAATGACGAGATCGAGAAGGCGCTGCAGGGAAATCTCTGCCGCTGCACGGGCTATGAGGCGATCGTGCGCGCCGCGCAGGCGATTTCGACGTATGGCAAATCGGCAAAGGATCCGCTCAATGCCGAGCGGAGGAAGATCGTCGCGAGGCTGGAAGCGCTGCGTGACGGCGCGCGGGTCGAAATCGGCGAAGGCACGAAGCGGCTCGTCGTGCCGGCCTCGGTGGACGATCTCGCAAAAGTGCTGAAAGCCGAGCCGGCTGCGACGATCGTTGCCGGCTCGACCGATGTCGGGCTGTGGGTGACCAAATTCATGCGCGCGATCACGCCCGCTGTGTTCATCGGCGGGCTGGACGAGCTTAAGACGATTTCCGAAGCCGGCGGCGTGATCCGTATCGGCGCCGGCGTAACCTATTCGGAAGCCGCCGCTGCGCTGTCGAGGCGCATTCCGGCCCTGGGGCCGCTGATCGACCGCATCGGCGGCGAGCAGGTGCGCAATATGGGCACGATCGGCGGCAACGTTGCCAACGGGTCGCCGATCGGCGACATGCCGCCGCCGCTGATCGCGCTCGGCGCCACGGTCACGCTGCGCAAGGGCAAGAAGCGGCGCACACTGCCGCTCGAAAAGTTCTTCATCGCCTACGGCAAGCAGGATCGGCAGCCCGGCGAGTTCGTGAACGCGATCGAGGTGCCGGTGCCGGCAAAGAATACGCATTTCGCCGTCTACAAGATCACCAAGCGCCGTGATGAGGATATCACCGCCACGCTCGGCGCGTTCCACCTGACGCTGTCACGCGCCGTCACCGTCGCCGCGATCCGCGTCGCCTATGGCGGCATGGCGGCCACGCCGAAGCGGGCGACTGCGGTCGAGGCAGCGCTCATAGGCAAGCTGTGGAACGAGGCGACGATCGAGGCTGCGCTGCCGGCCTATGCCGCGGATTTCGCGCCGATCAACGATATGCGCGCCTCGGCCGAATACCGGGCACTTGCGGCACGCAATCTTCTGCGGCGCTTCTATCTGGAGACGACCGGCACGCAAGAGCCGCTACAGGTTTCGAGAAACGAGGCGGCGTGACATGAACAAGCACGCCGCACTCGACCTCAAGGCCGAAAAAATCGTCGGCGGCGTTGCCACCGACCAGCGCCACGATTCCGCGCACAAGCACGTTTCGGGCTCGGCGTTCTACATCGACGACATGCCGGAGCCGGCCGGCACGCTGCACGGCTGCCTGGGGCTCGGCACGGTCGCGCACGGCACTATCAAGTCGATGGACCTTTCGGCCGTGCGCACCGCGCCCGACGTGATCGACGTGCTGACCGCCAAGGATATTCCTGGCGAGAACGACATCTCGCCGACCGGCCGCCATGACGAGCCGGTGCTCGCCGACGGCAAGGTGCAGTTCCATGGCCAGCCGATCTTCTGCGTGATAGCGGAGACGCGCGAAGCGGCGCGGCGCGCCTGCCGGTTGGCGAAGGTCGAATACAAGGAACTGCCCTTCGTTACCGATATCGGCAAGCTCGATCCGAGGAACAGCAAGTTTGTCACGCCGCCGCTGACGCTCAAGCGCGGCAATGCGGCAGACGCGATCGCCAGGGCGCCGCGCCGGCTGAAGGGCCAGATGCGCGTTGGAGGCCAGGAACATTTCTACCTCGAAGGCCACATCGCTTTTGCCATGCCCGGCGAGGACCAGGACGTCACCGTCTATTGCTCGACGCAGCACCCGAGCGAGGTGCAGCACATGGTTGGCCATGCGCTGGGGGTGCCCAGCCATGCAGTGTCGGTCGAGATCAGGCGCATGGGCGGCGGTTTCGGCGGCAAGGAGACGCAGGGCAACCAGTTTGCAGCACTGGCTGCCATCGCCGCGAAGAAGCATGGCCGGGCGGTCAAGATCAGGCCCGACCGCGACGATGACTTCACCGCCACCGGCAAGCGGCACGATTTCCTGATCGACTATGAGGTCGGCTTCGACGACGAAGGCAATATCCTGGGCGTCGACTACATGTATGCGGCGCGCTGCGGCTTCTCGTCGGACCTGTCGGGGCCCGTGACCGACCGGGCACTGTTCCACTGCGACAACGCCTATTTCTGGCCGGCGATGCATGCGCAGTCTGCGCCGCTCTACACGAATACGGTCTCGAACACGGCCTTCCGCGGGTTTGGCGGGCCCCAGGGCATGGTGGGCGCCGAGCGCGTCATCGACGAGGTGGCGTTCGCCGTGGGCAAGGACCCGCTCGAAATCCGCAAGAGAAATTTTTACGGGACGACCGATCGCAACGTGACGCCCTACCACCAAACCGTGGAGGACAACATCATCCACCGCATCGTGGAGGAACTGGAAAAGAGCGCAGACTATGCACACCGGCGTCGGCAGATTGCCGCCTTCAACAACAACAGCCGCATCATCAAACGCGGTATCGCGTTGACGCCGGTGAAGTTCGGCATCTCGTTCACGGCCACACACTACAATCAGGCCGGCGCGCTGGTGCACGTCTATACCGACGGGTCGGTGCACCTGAACCACGGCGGTACCGAGATGGGGCAGGGGCTTTATGTCAAGGTCGCGCAGGTGGTGGCGGAAGAATTACAGATCGACCTCGACCAGGTGAAGATTACTGCGACCACCACGGCCAAGGTGCCCAACACCTCGGCGACGGCGGCTTCGTCAGGTTCCGACCTCAATGGCATGGCTGCGCAGAATGCGGCGCGGCAAATCAAAAATCGGCTGATCGATTTCGCGGCCGATAAATATTCAGTGCCGCAGGACCAGGTGGTGTTCCTGCCGAACCGGGTGCGGGTCGGCAATCAGGAGATTGCTTTCGCCGATCTCATCAAGCATGCCTATATGGCGCGCGTGCAGCTTTCGGCGGCAGGCTTCTACAAGACGCCGAAAATCCACTGGAACCGCGACAAGGGCGAGGGCCACCCCTTCTACTATTTCGCATATGGGGCCTCGTGCTCGGAAGTGGCGATCGACACATTGACTGGCGAATATGTGATCGAGCGCACCGACATAATCCACGAGACTGGCCGTTCGCTGAACCGGGCGATCGACCTTGGCCAGATCGAAGGCGGCTTCATCCAGGGTATGGGATGGCTGACGACCGAAGAATTGGTGTGGGACGAAAAGGGAAGGCTGAGGACGCACGCGCCCTCGACCTACAAGATACCGCTCGCCTCGGACCGGCCAAAGATATTCAACGTGACGCTCGCCGATTGGCCAGAGAACCGCGAGCCGACCGTGCATCGATCCAAGGCGGTCGGCGAGCCGCCTTTCATGTTGGCGATGTCGGTGCTGCATGCGCTGTCCGACGCGGTGGCGAGCGTTGCCGACCATCGCATCTGTCCGCGCCTTGATGCGCCCGCTACGCCCGAGCGGGTGCTGATGGCGGTGGAGCGACTGAAGACGGAAGCCGCCGGGCGGTCATGACCGGCTCCGCCGACAGGCTGCGCGCCTTCATCGACGTCGGGGCGGCTGTCGCACTGGTGGAGGTAGCCGAGGCGAAAGGGTCCACGCCACGCGAGAAAGGCGCCTGGATGCTGGTGTCGCAGTCGGCGATCTTCGGCACGATCGGCGGCGGCCAGCTCGAGTTCATGGCAATCGACAAGGCGCGTCAGGTGTTGGCCAAAGCTGACCACGAAGGGCTGCTCCTCGACATCCCACTCGGCCCGGAGATCGGCCAGTGCTGCGGCGGGCGCGTGGAAGTGGCAGTATCGCTGGTCGATCGATCGAAGCGGGAAACATTGGTCGAGATGGCGAAGGCGGAAGAGAGCACGCTGCCGCATGTCTACATCTTCGGCGGCGGCCATGTCGGCCACGCGCTGGCGGCGGCGTTTGCGTTGCTGCCGGTGAGGCCGGTCCTCGTCGAGACGCGGGCCGACGCGCTGGAAGGCATGCCGGAAACGGTCGAGACGCGACTGACGCCGATGCCGGAGGAGATGGTGCGAGAGGCGCCCGCCGGCGCAGCCTTCGTAGTGCTAACCCATGACCATGCGCTCGACTTCCTGATCGTCGCGGAGGCACTGAAACGCCAGGACGCGGCGTATGTCGGCATGATCGGCTCGAAGACGAAGAAAGCGACGTTCCGGAATTGGTATTTGAAGACCGCCGGCGGTAGCGAGGAGCATTTCAGCCGCCTCGTCTCGCCGATCGGCGGCGATGAGGTGAAGGACAAGCGGCCAGCGGTCATCGCCGCGCTGGCCGCCGCCGAGATCATGACGGCGTTGCTCCAGCGCCAGTCAGCCAAGGTCGAAACCTGACCCGGTCAGGCGTTCTCCTGGATATGCGCTTCCAGGAACCACAACGACTTGTCGAGCGTGCGCGAATAGGCCGTGAAGATGTCGGCCGTGTCGGCATCGCCTGCCTCGTCGGACTCGGCGATTGCCGCGCGGGCCGACTTGGCCGCTGTCGCGTAGCGGTCGATCAGCGCCTCGAGGTGGTCCCTGATCTTATAGATGTCGGTCGGGTAGGCGGGGAGCTTGCTGGTCTTTGCGACATCCTGTGACGTGCCGAAGGCGGTGCCGCCGAGCTGGACGGCACGTTCGGCGATCGTGTCCACATGCTCGTCGAGATCCTCGCGAAACCCGTCGATCATCTCATGCACGGCGATGAACTGCGGTCCCTTGAGGTTCCAGTGCGCCTGCTTGGTGATGAGGGCCAGATCGATCGCCTCGGCGAGCCTTGCATTGAGGATCTCGATGGAAGTCTTGCGGGTGTTGGACTTGAGGTCGTTCTTGGTCTCGTGCGTCGGCATGCTCATCTCCGTTGAGGCACTTGCGGGGGAAACGATAGGCCCCCCATATGACTGGAATTCATCTGCTTACCTTCCGCGACGATCACGCTCATAGCACAAACTCGTGCCGACGCTTTCGGAAAGGAACGGGCTTGCGAGTTTGGGACCCGAACCTGCGCTTCAGACTAGAGCAAGATGAATTGGAGCGGAGTCATTCATCCTGCTCTAACTCTTTGTTCTGGCGCATGATCTTGTCCGAAAAGTCTGCAACTTTTCGGGATCATGCTCTAGCGGCCTCCGTGATATCCAGCGCACCACGACCATGGGTTGCCGTGGCATGAGGTCTGAGGCGACGTGCCGGTGGGTGTAACCGAACTGGTCTGCCGGGTGTCAATCGAAGCGCAGCCCGCAAGTGTGCCGAGCAGGATCAGAACGCCTATCGATCTGGTCATAGCAGCTCTCCCGAACTCAAACCCTGGCCCTGGCAGAGGAAGATAGTCAAACGTCAACAATTGCCCACCCTTCTTGCTTGAAGGCGCCGGGCAGCCGTCATCATTCTTTTGTGATGTACAGTGAACGCGGCTGCAGGCAGGTGGCGCAATCTATCGGGACTGTAGTTCTTAGCTGGTGCCGGGCTATCTTCCCGCCAGAATGTCCCTGATCAGCCGATGGCAGCGCTCGGCCATGAAATCCAGCAGCAGCCGGACCTTCGGGTCCTGCAGCTTCTTGTGCGGATAGACGGCGGCGAGCTGGATCGGAGTCGGCGGCGTGCCTGGAAGGATCACTTTCAGCCGCTGGTCGCGGATGAAAGGTTCCACCTCGAAGCGCGGCTTGTTGATGATGCCGCGGCCGGCAAGCGCCCAGCCGGTAAGCACATCGCCGTCGTCGGAGTCGAACGGGCCGTGCACCTCGAATTTGGTCGGGCCAGCGGGCGTGGTCAGCGTCCAGTAATATTCCTTGAGGCCCGGATAGCGCAGCATCAGGCAGTCGTGGCGCGTGGCGATCAGCTCGTGCGGCGCTTCGGGCTCGCCACGCGCCTGCAAGTATCTGGGCGCGGCCACCAGGACGCGCTCGCAATCCATGATGCCGCGCATCCTGAGGCTGGAATCCTCCAGCAGGCCGAGCCGGAAGGCGACGTCGATGCCCTCCTTCATGAGGTCGACATTGTGGTCGGAGAGCCTCAGCCGCACTTCGATATCGGGATATTTGTCATGGAAATCCGGAATGCCTGAAGCGATGAAGCGGCGGCCGAGACCCAGCGGCGCGGTGACACGGATCGTACCGCGCGGCTGGCCGGACAACGCGCTGACGGCGGCTTCGGCCTCCGTCACGGCATCGAGCACCTGCTTGGCGCCCGAATAGAAGACCGTGCCGTGCTCGGTGGGCCTCAACTGCCTGGTCGTGCGGTTGAAAAGCCGCACGCCAAGATGTTTCTCCAACTCCTTGATGCGGTTCGAGGCGACCGCCGGGGAGATGCGCATGTCGCGGCCGGCCGCCGACAGGTTGCCGAGTTCGACGACGCGCACGAACACGGCGATGTTGTCGAGATAGGCCACTTGGCTAGGCTCTCTTCCTGGCTGTGGGTAGTGAGCCTATTATTTTCCAGTTTTTTTTGAAAGTCATCGCGCGTGCCGGCTCTTTTCGTTTGCAGCGCAGCACGTAAAGTCGAAAATCGGCAGCAAGGGACCGCCGATGCTCGATTTGGTGATTTTCTGGGACTGGCTGAGCTTCGCCGTGCGCTGGCTGCACGTGATCACGGGCATCGCCTGGATCGGCTCATCCTTTTATTTCGTGGCACTCGACCTCGGCCTGCGCCAGCGGCCGGGCCTGCCTGCCGGCGCTTACGGCGAGGAATGGCAGGTGCATGGCGGTGGCTTCTACCACGTCCAGAAATATCTGGTGGCGCCGGCCGAGATGCCGGAGCACCTCACCTGGTTCAAGTGGGAATCATATTCCACCTGGTTGTCCGGCTTTGCGCTTCTGTCCGTGGTCTATTATGCCGGCGCTGACCTTTATCTCGTCGACCCGAACGTGCTGGATGTTTCGCCAACAACCGGCATCATCATCTCGTTGGCCGTGATCGGCGTCGGCTGGGTCGTCTACGATGCGCTCTGCCGGCTGTTCTATGGCAAGAGCGACACGATCCTGATGCTCCTGCTCTACGTCGTGCTGATATTCATCGCCTGGGGGCTGACGCATCTCTTCACCGGCCGCGCGGCGTTCATCCATCTCGGCGCCATCACCGCCACGATCATGTCCGCCAATGTGTTCATGGTCATCATTCCCAACCAGAAGATCGTCGTCGCGGACCTGATCGCCGGCCGCAAGCCGGACCCGAAATACGGCAAGATCGCCAAGACACGCTCGCTGCACAACAATTACCTGACCCTGCCTGTGCTATTCCTCATGCTGTCGAACCACTCCCCGCTGGCGTTCGGCACTCAGTTCAACTGGGTGATCGCCTCGCTGGTGTTCATCATCGGCGTGCTGATCAGGCACTATTTCAATACGATGCATGCGCGGAAGGGCAATCCGACCTGGACGTGGCTCGCCGCCGCGATCCTGTTCGTCATCATCATGTGGCTGTCGACGGCGCCGAGGGTGCTGACGGGCGAACCGCAAGCTTCGGCGGAAGCCGAGAGGCTGGTGGCCTCCATGCATTTCCCGGCGGTGCGGGACACCGTGCTTGGCCGCTGCTCCATGTGCCATGCTGCCGAGCCCGGCTATGAAGGCATCTATCATGCGCCGAAGGGCGTGACGCTCGACAATGACGCTTCGATTGCCGAACACGGCCGCGATATCTACCTGCAGGCGGGCCGCAGCCATGCCATGCCGCCGGCCAATGTCAGCCACATCACGCCCGAAGAGCGGGCGCTGCTCGTGGCATGGTATGAGGGTTCTGAGAGATGAGCATTCAACCGGTCTCTCCCCCTCACCCGGCCTCGCTTCGCTCGCAGGGCAATCGCATATGACTAAAAATCCCCCCACTCCGCCTCGCCACGCTCGGCACTTCTCCCTCACTTCGTGGGGTAGAGGAAGGACGCCAGGCGTTGCGGCCGGCGCTTCCTCTCCGCCGTCGATCGGGGGAGAGGGGGTTCGCGAAGCGAACCGAAGTGGGGGTCGAAATCAATATGCGATTGCCCTGGCTTCGCTCGGGACGCCGGGTGAGGAAGAAAGGTTCCGTTCACGGTGCGGGGAGACATTATGACAGTGCTTCTCCGTGGCCGCACGCTCTCCTTCTTCCGCTGGCCGGATAGTACCGACGACTACGCCGCGTGCCGCTATGAGGAAGACGGCGGCGTCCTGATCGAGAACGGTAAGATCAAGGCTGTCGGCGGCTACACGGAAATCGTGCCGCAAGCCAAGGCAGGCGTGCGGACCATCGACCACAGGCCGCATCTGATCCTGCCCGGCTTCATCGATGCGCATGTGCACGTCCCACAGATGCAAATCATCGCCTCCTACGGCGCGGAACTGCTCGAGTGGCTGAGCAAATACACTTTCCCGGAGGAGACGCGCTTCTTCAACCCGCAGCACGGCCGTCGCATCGCCAGGCTCTTCCTCGAGGAGATGGTGCGGCAGGGCACGACCACTGTCGCGGCCTATTGTTCAGTGCACAAGGAATCGGCCGAAGCTTTCTTCGCGGAAGCCGCCGAACGCGACATGCTGGTGATTGCCGGCAAGGTGATGATGGACCGCAACGCGCCGGACGGTCTGCGCGACACGCCGCAGTCCGGCTACGACGACAGCAAGGCCCTGATTGAAACCTGGCATGGCAAGGGCCGCGCGCTTTATGCAATCACACCGCGCTTTGCGATCACCTCGACACCCGAGCAGATGGAGATGGCGGGGGCGTTGATGCGCGAGCATTCGGACCTGCACATGCAGACGCATCTCTCGGAAAATCACGCCGAGATCGCTTTCACGCAGGAGCTCTATCCCTGGTCGAAGGATTACACCGACGTCTACGACCATTATGGGCTGCTCGGCAAAAAGAGCCTGTTCGGCCACTGCATCCATCTGTCCGAGCGCGAGGCCGACGCGCTGTCCGGCAGCGGCTCGATCGCAGTGTTCTGCCCGACCTCGAACCTGTTCCTCGGCTCCGGCCTGTTCGACTACCAGCGCTATCGCCGGCGCGAGAAGCCGCTGAGGATCGCCACGGCGAGCGATGTCGGCGGCGGCACCAACTATTCCATGCTGCGCACGATGGACGAGGGTTACAAGGTGGTTGCGCTGAATGGCGAAAAGCTCAACCCGCTCGCCTCGTTCTGGCAGCTCACTGCCGGCAATGCCGAAGCCTTGTCGATCGATCATCGCGTCGGCCGGCTGGAGCCCGGCAAGGAGGCTGACATCGTCGTGCTCGATGCAAGGGCGACGCCAGGCATGCGGCTGCGCATGGAGCGGATCGAGACACTTGCGGAGGAGCTGTTTCTGCTGCAAACGCTCGGCGACGACCGTGCGGTGGTCGAGACCTATGTTGCCGGGAAGCCTGCCAAGAGCGCGCTGCCGGCTTAGGTGTGTTGAAATTCAGGTGAGGCCGGCCAGCAAATGGCCGCTTTCTGCGCTTTCGGTGCTCACGTACTTGAATGTACGCTGCGCTCCGGTTCTCGAAAGCCAACATTTTTCCGCTTGGCCTGACCTGAATCTCAACACACCGTAACCAGCCGGAGGAAGCATGGGCGTCGCCGAGGATATCGCCCGGATTGCCGAACAGGAGGCAACACTCGTCTTCTCCGCCTTCGACGAGGGGACCGCCTTTGCCATAGGCTCGGCTCTTCGCGAGCGAGGGCTCAAGGAAAATCTGCCGATCGTCATCGATATTCGCATTTGGGACAGGCCGCTTTTCTACGCCGCTCTGCCGGGATCGACCGCCGACAATGCCAACTGGGCGCGGCGCAAGCGCAACGTCGTCCAGAATTTCCTCAAAAGCATCTATCGCATGGTGCTGGAGCAGGATCGGCCGGACCGCACGTTCAAGGTTGGTCAGGGGCTGAGCGCGGCCGACTACGTGCTCGCCGGCGGCGGATTTCCCGTGACGGTGAATGGCGCCGGCGTGATCGGCGTCATTACGGTTTCGGGCCTGCCGGAGCGCGATGACCACGGGATCGTCGTCGATATCTTGGCCCGGCATCTTGGTCTCGATGCCAATGCCTTGGCGCTGCCGCCGGCTGACGAATGATCGAGGATCCAAAAGTATTCCTCACCGCCATCTTCGGCGCCGCCGTCGCGGCTGCGCAGCCCGAACTGACGATCCGCAAGCATCTGCCGGACAAGCCGAAGGGCCGCACGATCGTGGTCGGCGCCGGAAAGGGGTCGGCGCAGATGGCTGCGGCGCTGGAAAAGGCGTGGGACGGGATGCTCGAAGGCGCCGTCGTCACACGTTACGGCTATGGCGCCAGGACCGAGCGCATCAAGGTCATCGAGGCGGCGCATCCCGTGCCGGATGCTGCCGGCCTCAAAGCGGCCCGTAAGTTGCTCGACCAAGTCGCAGGCCTCACCACGGACGATCTCGTGATCGCGCTGATCTCAGGCGGCGGCTCGGCGCTGCTGCCGGCCCCCCCGGACGGTCTGACGCTTGAGGACGAGGTCGCGGTCAACAGGGCGCTGCTCGCTTCCGGCGCGCCAATTGCAGCGATGAATACCGTGCGCAAGCACGTCTCGATAATCAAGGGCGGACGCCTGACGGCTGCAGCTTACCCAGCCCGCGTCGTCTCATTGGTCGTCTCCGACATTCCCGGCGACAACCCGGCGCTGGTCGCCTCGGGCCCCACTATTCCCGACGCTTCGACCCGTGCCGACGCGCTGGCGATCGTCGAGACATGGCGCATGGAACTGCCCGCGGCGGTGATGGCACACCTCAGGTCGCCTGCGGCCGACGCGCCGCGGCCCGACGATAAGCGCTTTGCCGGCAAAGAGGTCCATCTGATCGCCTCGGCCGCTGTCTCGCTGGAGGCGGCTGCCGCCGAAGCGGAACGCCGTGGCGTGGGGGCGGTCATTCTGTCCGATTCAATCGAAGGCGAGGCACGGGAGGTCGGCTCGGTGCATGCGGCGATCGCGCGTGAGGTTGCGACTCGCGACCGGCCGTTCAAAAGGCCTGTGCTGATCCTCTCCGGCGGAGAGACGACGGTAACCTTGCGCACAAAAGGCAAGGGCGGCCGCAACAGCGAATTTTTGCTCTCATTCGCAATCGGCATCGACGGGCTATCCGGCGTCCATGCGCTTGCTGCCGATACAGACGGCATCGATGGCTCCGAGGACAATGCTGGCGCTTTTGCCGACGGCTCGACCGTTTCGCGCATGCGCGCCGCCGGCATCGACGCCAAAGCGATGCTGGCCGCCAACAACGCCTGGACGGCGTTCAACGCGGTCGGCGACCTGTTCGCGCCAGGCCCGACCGGCACGAACGTCAACGATCTCAGGGCTATTCTCTTGACACTGTGACCGTCTTGTCGCCGGCGCTCAGGCTGAAGATGTCTGCGGTCAGCCGGTCCCTGGAAACGTCCAGTCTTCCTTCGGCAGGGCTGTCATACGCGATCAGCAGCCGCCTCGGCTTCCCGTTGAGCAACGTCATCCCCTCGGCATGGTCGCCCCAGCCGCCCATCGGCAAGGTGAGCAACAACTCAACATCGTCTTCGCCCAGCACGCCGCCAATCGCGGACAGTGCATCCAGCTTTATGGCAAAGACGCGCTGGATGCTTTCGGCCTTCTGCGATGTGCCGCTGAGCACCAGCAGCCGTCCTTCGTCGACCAGCAGATCACGCACGCCCAGCCCGCCGAGATTGGCCGCATGGAGGCGATATCTTCTTTCGCCCATTTTTTGCGGCACAAGTATCCCGTCCTCTTCCTTGAGGTGAAGTTCGACGATCAGCGCGAATGACGCGATAACCGGGCCGCGCAGGCCCAGGAACAAGCGTTCCCCAGCGACAGCCAAACCCTCGACGTCGAAGCCGTTCTCCTTGCTCGGTATGTTCATGAATGGATGAAGCAGGCCTTCTTGCGACAGAAGACCGCGCAAACCCTCGTCGCGGCCGTCGCCCGGAGCGACCATCGCGGCCGTTCGGTTCCCGGCGGCCTTCTTCAGCTCGAAAACACCGCTCATGTCCTTGACCATCGGGATGCGGGCCAGAAAGCCCCGTTTCCCATCCCAACTCACCATGCTCGCCAGGCTCGATACGTCCTGGCCGGCCTTCGGCTCGGACCGCTTCAGGCTGTGCGAGCTGGCGAGCCAAAGGTAGCCGTCTTCGATGGCGAGTCCTTCCAGGTCGACCTCGCTCTCACTGTCATCCTCAAAGTCGAAGAAATCCGCCAGGCGGATCGACTCATGCTCCGAGAACCTCGTTCCATCATTCGAAAGGACAAGACGTTCCACCGACACCGTCTCGTCCGTCGCGCAGAACAGCGTCGACCCAGCGATTGCCAGAGCGGAAACGTTCTCTCCGAACGCCCACGTCTTCTTTTGGGGAAACGGCGAATTCTTCTTCTTGAAGTCCAGGTCGATATAGCTGTCAGGATGGCGGGGGCTGCTCTGATTATCCGGGTCCAGGAACCCTTTCTTACCCATGATTTCCTCCCGAAACAATGGAGAAACCATAGTACTTCATCTTCTTTCGGATATTAATACGCGATAGCAAATAATGACGCGGAATATGGCACGTTTCTCCACTCCGATATTATCGGCGGAGAATTCAAGCCCCATCCATGAGCTTGCCAACCATGCGCAAATCGGCCAGGAATCTTTGCCGTTCTGCTTCCTTGTCCTCCGGTTCGCGGATGCGCAGGATGAAGGAGGGGTGAATGGTGATGAAGACCTGCAGGCCATCCTCGCGTTCGATGACCTCGCCGCGCATCTTGGTCACCGGAACGGCCTTGCCGAGCAGGCCCATCGCCGCTGTTGCGCCGAGCGCAACGGCGAGCTTCGGCTTGATCAGGCCGAGTTCCTTGTCCAGCCACCAGCGGCAGGCCTGTACCTCGCCGGCATTGGGCTTGGAATGGATGCGGCGCTTGCCGCGCGGCTCGAACTTGAAGTGCTTGACCGCATTGGTGACATAGCTCTTGCGGCGATCGATCTCCGCCTCGTCGAGAACCGCGTCGAATACCTTGCCGGCCGGGCCGACAAAAGGCTTGCCGGCAAGATCCTCCTGATCACCTGGCTGCTCGCCGACGAAAATGACCTCAGCTTGCTCGAGGCCTTCGCCGAACACCGTCTGCGTGGCGTTGCGCCAGAGCGGGCAGCGGCGGCATCCCTTGGCGGCTTCGCGGACCTCTTCAAGGGAAGCATCGTCAGGCAGGTCCGGCGTGCCGTCGCTATCGTGTCGTTCCTGCGGCGTGGGCCAGTGGCGCTCCTTCACCTTGGCATGATGCGGCGCCGGCGCCGTGGGCATCCTTTGGATCATCTCGGTCGCGGCCTTGTCCGCACCAGCAATCAGATCGGGAATGAGCGAGGCCTCGGGAAGGTTCCGCCAATATTTCTTCGGCATCTCCTTCTGCATGGCGTTCACCTTCAACCGGGCAGGGTTGAAGATGCTGGCATAGTAGGTGCGCCAGAGCTCGTCCGCTGAGTCGTCCGAGGGCACCCCGTCGCGCGAAGCGGGCGGGCCAAGCTCCAGCTTCTCGCCATTCCATGAGACCGAGCCGAGGGGCGTCAGGATCGACCAGCGCATCCCGGTGAAACGGCGCGCAAAGAAGGGCGCATTGCGCTCGACGATGAAATGTTCCGGCTCGAACCATGCCAGATAACGCAAATCATCGCCCTCTCCGACCTCCCGGAAGCGCACGAAGGCGCGCATCTTGTGAATGTCGCGGCCGACCGACTTCTCCATCGCTTCGAGGCGGCGAATGTCGGGATCGGGCGCGATCTTCAACAGGTTCGGCTCGGTGCGCAGCCGCCAGAGCAGGCGGTAGAGCAGGTCGAAACGCCCGGGATCCGAGTGGCACACAACCATCTCGGCCCGCTGAATGAATTCGCGGGGTACGGTAAGGCGCGCCTCCGGAAGGGGCGGCGGAATCGGGTCATCTTCGAACCCCGGCAGAGCCCGATCCTTGTCGTCGGCTATTCGCCAAGCCACGGACTTTGGCCCGACGTTCGCCAGTGCAAGCCTGCGCGCAGCATTGCGCCACCCGTCGAAGTCGGTTTGTCCGTCGAGGGGGACGACGTGGATCAGCGAATAGGATCGGTTCGCATCCGGCATCAGAACAGGCTCAACTGGCGCGGCTTCGCGGCGAGGCGCTCGCGGAGACCTGGCGAATCCGTCAGCCCGCCCGGCGACCAGCCTTCAGCGACAATGAAGGGGCGGACCTTCGCTATGGAATTGCAAAGCCGGCCGACATCTTCGATGCGCAGGCGGCGATATCTGCGGGTCTCGATGATCCGGTCCACGACCCTGGCGCCGAGTCCGGGCACGCGCAGCAGCATCTCGCGGGCAGCACGGTTCACATCGACGGGAAACATCGCACGATGGCCGAGAGCCCATGAGAGCTTCGGATCGATCTCCAGATCGAGCATGCCGTCGTTGCGGCTTTCGAAGATTTCAGGCTGGGAGAACCCGTAGAAACGCATCAGCCAGTCCGCCTGGTAGAGCCGGTGCTCGCGCATCAGCGGCGGTTTCTTCAAAGGCAATGTCGCCGAAGAATCGGGGATCGGGCTGAATGCGGAATAATAGACGCGCTTGAGATGATAGCTGCCGTAAAGGCGTGCGCTCGCTTCAAGAATGCCTGCGTCAGGCGTGGCATCGGCGCCAACGATCATCTGCGTCGATTGTCCGCCGGGGGCGAAGCGCTGCCGGCTTTTCGTCCTGAGGGTAGGCTCGGCTTTCTCCTCGATCCTGGAGCGAAGCTTCGCCATGGACAGGCGAATGGTCTCCGGCCGCTTTTCCGGCGCGAGGCGTTTCACGCCTTCGTCGGTCGGCAGCTCGACATTGATGGAAAGGCGGTCGGCGTAGGTGCCGGCCACTTCAATCAGCTCCTGCGAGCATTCGGGGATGGTCTTCAGATGAATATAGCCGCCGAATTTTTCATCGTCGCGCAGCCTGCGCGCCACTTCCACCAGCGCGGCCATGGTTTCGTCCGGGGAGCGGATGACGCCCGACGAGAGAAACAGACCTTCGATGTAGTTGCGGCGGTAGAAGGTGAGAGTGAGCTGCACCACTTCATCCACCGTGAAGCGGGCGCGCCGTACGTTGGATGACGAGCGGTTGATGCAATAGCTGCAGTCATAGATGCAGAAATTGGTGAGCAGGATTTTCAGCAGCGAGATGCAGCGGCCGTCCGGCGCGTAGGAGTGGCAGATGCCGCAGCCATTGGTCGAGCCGATGCCGCGCGATTTCAACGAATCGCGTCCGGCCGCGCCCGATGAGGCGCATGAGGCGTCGTATTTCGCGGCATCCGAAAGGATTGCCAGTTTTTCGCGAATGGTGAGCGTAGTCATTTGTTCATGATATGTTCTTTCAAAGGCGAAAGCTATTCACTTTGATACGGCCTGCGAAAATTCGTCAGACCTCGTGCAGATAAAGGTGATAGTCGAGTTCGCTGACGGTGCGGGCGACGCGCAGATATTCGGCCTGTTTGATGGCGGTGAGGGTGTTGTGCAGGTCCTCGCCGAGCGCGGCCTTCAGGAAGTCCGACGCTTTTGCGGCTTCGATCGCGCTGCGCCAGTCGGCAGGCGCATCGGCCTGTACCGGCGTATTCTTGTAGCCATTGCCGGTCGTTTCGGGACCGGGGTCGAGCTTCTCGTCAAACCCCTTGGCGATACTCGCCAGTATCGTGGTCGCGACCAGATACGGGTTGGTGTCGACGCCGGCAACACGGTGTTCGATGCGGCGGCTGGTTACGTCACCCGCCGGAACGCGCAACGCCACCGAGCGATTGTTAACCCCCCAGTTCGGCGCCAGCGGCGCGTAGGACTGTGCGACAAAACGGCGCCAGGAATTGGCATGCGGCGCAAATACGAGCATGGATTCCGGCATTGTCGCCAGAAGCCCGCCAAGAGCGTGTAGAAGAGGGGTGCTCCACTCGCCGGCCTTTTCTTCCGCGAAAACATTCTTCCCGACCCTGTCGGGCATCGAGACATGGACATGCATGCCGGAGCCTGCGGCGCGTTCGAACGGCTTGGCCATGAAGCAGGCCGTCACGCCATGGCGGCGGGCGGCGGCACGCACCATGCGCTTCAGAAGCACGAGGTCGTCAGCGGCCCTCAGCACGTCCTTGCGGTAGTTGAGCGTCAGCTCGTATTGGCCGGGCGCGTATTCCGAAATCATCGTCTCGGCCGGCACGCCCTGCGCAATCGCGGATGCATAGATGTCGGAGAAGAGCGGCTCCATGCCGTGCAGATGGTCGACCGAATAGACCTCGGTCTTGCCGCTCCTGCGACCGTCGAGCACGGCATTGGCCGGCTGAATGCGACCCTGGACATCGCGTTCGTTGGCGAGCAGGAAGAACTCCAGCTCGAAAGCGACAGCGGGCTTGAGACCGCGCACGTCGAAGGCCGCGACCTGCCTTTCCAGCGCATGGCGCGGATCGGAGGTCATCGGCGCGCCGTCGAGATGATACAGCGACATCAGCGCCTGGCCGCGGGCTGGGCTGGTGGCGTGGAGCGGCGTCAAGGTGCCAGGGATCGGCCAGGCGCGCAGGTCGCCGTCGCCGCTGTCCCAGATCAGCCCTGTCTCGTGGACATCCTCGCCGGTGATGTCGAGGCCGAGGATCGAGATCGGCATGTGCCGGCCGCCCTCGTAGAGCGGCATCAACTCGTGCCTGCGAATGATCTTCCCGCGGCCGACGCCGTTGACGTCGGTGAGAACGACGTCGAGGGCTTCGATCTCGGGATGTGCGTCCAGAAATGCTTGCGCTTCCTGCGTGCTGGAGCCTGATGGAGAAGGTGATGTCGCTGACAATCTGGAACTCATTCGGGGAACAGAGGGCGGGCTTCTCTCACGGCACGAGGCGCTCGGCAATATCGCCAAAAGCAGCGACCAGCCGATCGACCTGCTCCTTCTTTGTCTCCGGCGAAATCAGCATCATGTTGTGGAAGGGCGCGATCAGCACGCCGCGATTGACGAGCGCGACGTGAATGGCCGCCTCCAGTTCCGGCGCGTGCGCAACCTCCGCCTCGCCGCCATTCTTCAGCGGGCCCGGCGCGCAAATGAACTCCACCCGGGCGCCGACCCGGGCGATATGCCAGGGCAAGCCATAGCGGCCGATGGTCTTCGTCATTCCCCGTTCAAGGCGCGCGGCAAGGCGCTCCATATGCGCATAGTTTGCCGCGGTCATTGCCTCTTCCAGCGTGGCGCGCATGGCTGCGAACTGCAAGGGGTTGCCCGATAGCGTCGTGCCCATGCCCGAACAGCCGGGTTCCTTCCGCTCGTTGTAGGCGGTGTAGCGGGAGGCGACCTCTACGCTCATGCCCCAGACGGCGGCGGGAACGCCGCCGGCGATCGGCTTGCCGAGCACGAACAGGTCGGGCTCCAGCCCGTGACGGCGCGTGTAGCCGCCGAGCCCGGACGAGATGGTGTGCGTCTCGTCGACGAGAAGCAGCGTGCCGAAGCTGCGGGTCAGCGCCCGCAACCCATCATGGAAGCCCGGCTCGGGCAGCACCATGCAGGAATTCGTCAGCACGGGCTCGGCGATGACGCAGGCGACCTGGCGGTCCGCGAGCTCGTGCTCCAGGGCGGCGAGATCGTTGAACTCCACGATCCTCGTCGTCCCGGTGTAATCGCGGAACTCGCCAATGAGACCGGGACGGTTGACAGGTTTGCCATCCTTGAGCCGGACGAAGGTTTCTTCCACCGCGCCGTGATAGCAGCCGTTGAAGACGAGGATTTTCGATCGGCCAGTGATGGCGCGAGCAACACGCAGGGCAAAGCGATTGGCGTCGGTCGCGGTGGTCGCGATCTGCCAGAACGGCAGGCCGAATGTTTCCTGAAGCAGTTGGCCGACGACCAGCGTATCCTCGCTGGGCAGCATGTAGGTGAGGCCGCGCTTGGCCTGCCGGCGGATCGCCTTGGCGATCGCCACCGGCGAATGGCCAAACATCGAGCCGGTGTCTCCGAGGCAGAAATCGTCGAGCTGGTTGCCGTCGACATCGGTGATGGTGGCGCCCTTCGCTCGCTCGACGAGGATAGGGAAGGGCATCGGCCAGTCGCGCATCCAATGCATGGGCACGCCGGCGAAATAGCCTTCGGCGCCGCTGCCGATCAAAGCCTCGGTCCGTCGCCGGGTCCGACGATAGCGCTCAGCCTCGCGGGCGCGAAGCTCGGCGATTCGTGCGGGATCCACACCGTGCCGTTCCTGTGCGTGAGCCTCCACCTGTCGGCCCTCCTCACCAAATGGGTCCACTCTGTTTTGTCACGACGCGCGACGCAAGCCCACCTCTTGACCCTGAAGCCACATCGTCCCTCAATGCGGGAATCGATCAGTGAGCCGAGGGGGACGTGCAGATGAGAGGGTTGGCGGTTGTTGCGAGTCTGTTTGCCGGGGCCATCCCCGCTGCGGCGTCGGGAGGCCTGAGTTGCAACGCCGAGGATCAGTCGGTCAAGATCGTCATCGAGAGCGGCGTGACGCGGGGCATGGGCAGCCCGATCTTCAACTTCCGGGGCGTGCTGGAGGTTCTCGAGAAGGGCGTGGCGGACGATCTGCGCAGGACCGAATTCACCGGCGAAGATCTCGCGCAATACTGGCTCGATGCCAAGAGCCTGAAGCTGTTGATCTATCGCGAACGCACCGGCGACAAGCCGCACGGCTACGTCGAGCTCACCATCGAGACGCAGCCGGGCGATGACGAAGGCACCTACGATGGGCCATACCAACTAGTGGTTTTCGACATGACCGGGGATATGACGGGCGAAGGCAGGACCCTGACGCTGAAAGGCCAGGCCTCCTGCTTCGTTGAATAGGCAGAAGCCGGCTTCTCAGGCCGAGATGTCGATCACGCCGCAGTCACCGGCCTCCGAGCCGAAGGCCAGGCGTTTGCCGTCGACCTCCCACATCATCGAGCTGACGGCGCCCTTTCCCGGGCGGCGCAGCAGCACTTCCTTGGAGTCGGCAAAGCGCACTGCGAGCACCATGCCGTCCTGATAGCCGACAGCCACAATCTCCTCCGCAGGGTGGCAGGCGACGCTCGTCACCATCATGTTGCCGCGCGTACCGAGCTCCAGCGGCGCCTTGCCCATAGGCCCATCCTTGCTCTGGAAGGGCCAGACGATCGCCGCCGGCGCACCGGAGCTGGCAAGCCACCGGCCCTTGGCGCTCCACGACAGGCTCTTCACCTTGGCCGGGTAGCCGGCCATGCGCATGTGCTTGCCGTCGGCGAGCTTCCAGCCGTGCAGCGCGTTCTCCTGCATGGCGGTCACCACAAAATTGCCGTCCGGCGAGAAGGTGATCGCGGTGTGGGCGCCAGCCCATTCCAGCTCCGTCGGTTTGCCGTCGGTGGCGGGAAAATGCAGCGTCACGCCGTTGTAGTGGGCCACGCCGAAGCGCATGCCTTTCGGCGAGAAGGCGAGGCCTTCTGCCGAGCGCGCGTGCTGGAACTCCTTCGTCTTGCCGTCCGCAAGGTGGACGTAAGCGGTGCGGCCCGATGCGAAGGCGATGGCGCCCTGCGGGCCGACGGCGAGGCTGGTCACCCATTTGCGGCCGATCTCGGCAATAGTTTCGATCGAGCCCTCGACGCCGACCGCCGCGACCTTGCCGTCCTCGCCGCCGGTGACGAGTCGCGATTTGACCGGGTCTATCGCCGCCGTGAGCAGCCCGTCATGCGCCTTCACCGTCTTATGGCCATGGTCGAGCCAGTGAACCGCACCGTCCGCGAGGGCAAAGAACGGCACGCCGGCGACAAAGGCGGCGGCGACGCAATGGCCGTCGAGATCGAGTGGAGCGACAGTGGGCATCGTTGGTCCGGCAAGTTCTGGCGGCTCACCCTTAAGGCTTCGAGCCGTGGCCCTCAACCCGTTGCTTATATCGAAGGACTGACGTAACTGCCGGCATCTGCTGGCTGCCATGGCCCGATTCGTGAGTCATAGAACGGCGTCCTATGGCTCATGGATCGCCGAATATGTGAGTTATGGCGTTACGCCTGGCACGCCTCGAAGGTGCGCTTCAGCCGCTCCGCGTCGAGTTTGCGGCCAATGAAGACCAGCCGGCTCTCGCGCTTTTCGCCGTCCTTCCAGGCGCGCTGATGGTCGCCTTCAATGATCATATGAACGCCCTGCAATACATAGCGGTCCGGGTCATCCTTGATCGCCAGGATGCCCTTGAGCCTGAGAATGTTCGGCCCCTCGGTCTGCGTGATCTTCTCGATCCACGGGAAGAATTTCTTGGGATCGAGCTCGCCGCCCCGCAACGAGACCGACTGCACCGTCACATCATGGATCGGTGACGCCTCGCCATGATGATGGTGGTGGTCATGGTCATGATGATGGTGGTGGTCATGATCGTGATCATGATGCTCATGATCGTGGTCGTCCGCATCGAGGAAGTGCGGGTCGTTCTCCAGCGCGCGGCTTAGATCGAACGCGCCACGGTCGAGCACCTCGGTCAGCGGCACGCCGGAACGCGTGGTGCGATGGATTCTCGCCGTCGGATTGATGGCGCGCACCGTTGCCTCGACGTCATGCAGTTGCTCAGGCGTGACGAGGTCGGTCTTGTTGAGCACCACCACATCGGCGAAGGCGATCTGGTCCTCAGCCTCGGCGGAATCCTTCAGCCGCAACGGCAGGTGCTTGGCGTCGACCAGCGTGACCACGGCGTCGAGCTTGGTCTTGGAGCGCACGTCGTCGTCCATGAAGAAGGTCTGCGCAACCGGAACCGGGTCAGCCAGGCCGGTCGTCTCGACGACGATGGCGTCGAAGCGGCCCGGTCGGCGCATCAGGCCTTCAACCACGCGAATCAGATCACCGCGCACCGTGCAGCATACGCAGCCATTGTTCATCTCGTAGATTTCCTCGTCGGACTCGACGATCAGGTCGTTGTCGATGCCGATCTCGCCGAACTCGTTGACGATGACGGCATAGCGCTTGCCGTGATTTTCCGAGAGGATGCGGTTGAGCAGCGTCGTCTTACCCGCGCCGAGATAGCCGGTGAGCACTGTCACGGGGATTTGCGTCTGAGGTTCGCTCATCGTGAGGCCTTAGCAAACAATGGGATGCCCGGCTCCATATAGGATGGCCGGATGCGAATTGCACCACCGCTTTGAGCCGCCATGCGAGGGCCGGCATTTGCCCCTGGACAGGCCTGAGAGTGAGGCCAAGCCTGTCATCTATTTGAAAAGAAGTTCTGGCATTGCGCTGTGCAAACAATTCGATTGCCGGCAAATCTCCAATTGCGGCACATTGAGATCGCTGCTGCGAGTCATCGCCGGTACGCCCAACATCTTGCTTCGCGGACTGCTCGCTTCGGGGGAATTCGATGGCAAAGGCTGACAAGGGTGCAACCATGAGCCGGCTGCAGTCGGCGGCGCGGCTGTCGCGGACCGCGCTTGCCGCTCGCCTGCTCGACCACGGCTTTTATGCCGGGCAGGACCAGATCATGCTGTCGCTCAGCCAGGAAGACGGCCAGACACCCGGCCAGCTCGCATCGCGGCTGGGGGTCAGGCCGCCGACCATCACCAAGACGATCAACCGGCTGCAGGTGCAGGGATTTCTCGACAAGCGCGCCTCCGAGACCGATGCGCGTCAGGCGCATATTTTCCTGACCGACAACGGCCGTGATGCTATCCGCAGCATCGAGAAGTCGGTCCGCAAGACGGAAAAGCAGGCGCTTAAGGGCCTCGACAAGAAGGAGCAGAAGGCGCTCACCAAGCTGTTGTCGCGCATCGAGGCGAACCTCTCCGATTCCGTCGTGAACGAAATCGACGACGAGATCGATGCCGACGAATGACCGGCTGCGGCAGAAAAGGTCTCTGCGACCTATTGGTAAGTTGATGCAGTCCCCGGATTCGCCCAAGAGGCGGTGAAGCTGACATCCGGTGCTGCGGTTCCCCAGTGTGAAACCACCCCGATCATCCGCCGAGAAGGCGACGCCCTTGAGTGCGATCGCCTACATGCTCGCCGTCGGCTTGCTGTTCTCCTTCCTCGACACCAGCGCCAAATATCTGGTGCTTTCCGGCCTCGAGGCGCCGTTCGTGTCCTGGATGCGCTTCCTTGAACACGCCGTGCTGGCCCTCATTCTGTTCCGGGCGTGGAGAACACCGGCGATGTTTCGCGTCGTCAACCTTCCCGCGCAGATCCTCCGCGGCGCTTTCCTGTTCGGCTCGACCATCTTCAATTTCCTGGCGCTCGGGACCCTGCAGCTCGCCGAAACCACCTCGATCTCGTTCTTCTCGCCAATGCTGATCACCGCGCTTGCCGGGCCGCTGCTCGGCGAATGGGCGGGGTGGCGGCGCTGGCTGGCCATCGCTGCCGGCCTTGTCGGCGTCCTGGTCATCACACGGCCGGGTTTCGGCGCCTTCGAGCTTGGCCATGTCTATGCGCTGGGCTCGATGTTTTCCTATACCTTTTACGTGATCATGACCCGGCGCATGGGCGCCAGGGAGACTGCTGAAAGCATGATCTTCTACTCCGCGCTGGCCCCGGTCGTGCTGATGGCGCCCGTCGTGCCCTACACGGCGTCCGCCCCGCCCGATCTC
>Ga0081539_10002346_pt1 | contig 27215 bp, 26 predicted proteins | sample TabmetS4T2R2_FD_71023 | JGI IMG/M metagenome (GOLD analysis project Ga0081539, IMG submission 71023) | Tabebuia heterophylla rhizosphere microbial communities from the University of Puerto Rico - S4T2R2 | ecosystem: Host-associated > Plants > Roots > Rhizosphere ...
GCCGAAGACGCCGCCAAGAAGGCGATGGAGCACGGCATGCGCACGCTCGAGGTCGAGGTCGCCGGGCCCGGCTCGGGCCGCGAGTCGGCGTTGCGCGCGCTGCAGGCCGCGGGCTTCACGGTGACGTCGATCCGCGACGTGACGCCGATCCCGCACAATGGCTGCCGGCCGCGCAAGCGGCGCCGCGTCTGAGGTTTCATTCCGGCGGACGTTTTGCCCGCCGCCGTTTTTCTCCCGCTGAAGCGGAGCGGGGTTTTTCGCGAGGCTTATCCCTCGCGGCACTCGAATGGGTGAAGACGTGATCCAGAAGAACTGGCAGGAACTGATCCGGCCCGAGAAGCTCCAGGTCTCAACCGGCAATGATGCGAAGCGCATCGCGACGGTCGTGGCCGAGCCGCTCGAGCGCGGCTTTGGCGTGACACTCGGCAACGCGCTGCGGCGCGTGCTTCTCTCCTCGTTGCAGGGCGCGGCGGTGCAGTCGGTGCACATCGACGGCGTGCTGCACGAGTTCTCCTCGATTCCGGGCGTGCGTGAGGACGTAACCGACATCGTCCTCAACATCAAGGACATTGCCATCAAGATGCAGGGCGACGGCCCGAAGCGCATGGTGGTGAAGAAGAGCGGCCCGAGCACGATCACGGCCGGGGACATCCAGGCGGTCGGCGACATCGTGATCCTCAATCCGGATCACGTGATCTGCCATCTCGACGAGGGCGCCGAGATCCGCATGGAGTTCACGGTCAACACCGGCAAGGGCTACGTGCCGGCCGAGCGCAACCGGCCCGAGGACGCGCCGATCGGCCTGATCCCGGTCGACAGCCTTTACTCGCCGGTGAGGAAGGTCTCCTACCGCGTGGAGAACACGCGCGAGGGGCAGATCCTCGACTACGACAAGCTGACCATGCAGATCGAGACCAACGGCGCGCTGACGCCGGAGGACTCGCTCGCCTATGCGGCGCGCATCCTGCAGGATCAGCTCAACGTGTTCGTGAACTTCGAGGAGCCGCGCAAGGAAGTCGTCTCGGAAGTCATTCCGGACCTCGCCTTCAACCCGGCCTTCCTCAAGAAGGTGGACGAACTCGAGCTGTCGGTGCGTTCGGCGAACTGCCTGAAGAACGACAACATCGTCTACATCGGCGACCTCGTGCAGAAGACCGAGGCCGAGATGCTGCGCACTCCGAATTTCGGCCGCAAGTCGCTGAACGAGATCAAGGAAGTGCTGGCGCAGATGGGCCTGCATCTCGGCATGGAAGTGCCGGGCTGGCCGCCGGAGAACATCGAAGAGCTGGCCAAGCGCTTCGAGGACCATTACTAAGCCTTGTCCCGGGCGCGGTGCAGCACGCAGTGCTGCACCGCAGACCCGGGACCGTTACAAACTGTGTCCTTGGCGGTCCCGGATCAGCGGTGCACCGCTACGCGAAAGCGCTCCGCGCTGCACCGCATCCGGGACACAACGGACAGAGTAGGAAACACGCGATGCGCCACGGCAACGCTCACCGCAAGTTCAATCGTCGGTCGGATCAGCGCAAGGCGCTGTTCCAGCATCTTGCCTCGGCGCTGATCAAGCACGAGCAGGTGATCACCACGCTGCCGAAGGCGAAGGACCTGCGTCCTGTCGTCGAGAAGCTCGTTACGCTGGCGAAGCGCGGCGACCTGCATGCGCGCCGCCGGGCGCTCGCCGAGCTGCGCGACCCGCCGATGGTCAAGAAGCTGTTCGAGGTGCTGGGTCCGCGTTATGCCTCGCGCAATGGCGGCTACACCCGCGTGCTCAAAGCCGGCTATCGCTATGGCGACAGCGCCCCAGTCGGCGTGATCGAGTTCGTCGACCGCGATGTCGATGCGCGTGGGCAGGATTCCGGACCCGTGCAGGAAACGGCTGCGGAGCCGGCGGCGGCCTGATTGGAACCGACGTTCACACGAGATACGCGAAAAGGCGGCCGATGGCCGCCTTTTTCATTTCCCGCTTGTCACCCTTGATGCGAACCAGAACAATGACAGGGCGGGGACGTTGACGCGGCGCGGGGGTGCTGCGGTTCTGGGAGAGCTTCATGGTTATTCGTGGATTGTTGGCCGCGGCCGCCTTGGCCGCGGTGACGAGCACGTTGCATGCTCAGGCGCCGGTCGAGCGCGGCAAGTATCTCGTCAACACGATCATGACTTGCCAGAACTGCCACACGCCGAAGGGTGAGCGCGGCGCGCCGATCTTCGAGCGCGACCTTTCGAATGGGCTCACCTGGGACGAGCCGCCCTTCAAGGTGACGGCTTCCAATATCACGCAGGACAAGGACACCGGCATCGGCGGCTGGACCGATGCGCAGATCAAGACCGCGCTGCGCAAAGGACAGCGCCCGAACGGCGTGCATCTCGCGGCGATCATGCCGTCGGATTTCTACGAGATCATCACCGAGAACGACCTGAACGCGATCGTCGCCTATCTGCGCACCGTGAAGCCGGTGAAGCAGACCACGCCGGACCCGGTTTATCGCGTCGCGCTGCCGCGCAATGTTCCGCCCGGCGCCGACAAGCCGTTCACCGAGGCCGACATGGCCGACAAGGTGAAGAAGGGCTTCTATCTTGCGACCATCGGGCATTGCTTCGAGTGCCACACCCCGATGGGACCGAAAGGGCGCGACTTCGTCAACGACTACGGCAAGGGCGGCTTCGAATTTCCCGGCCCCTGGGGCAAGTCGGTCTCGCGCAACATCACCTCGAGCAAGACCGCCGGCATCGGCGACTGGAGCGACGACGAGATCAAGCGCGCCATCACCAAAGGCGTCCGCCGGGATGGCTCGCCGCTCAAGCCGCCGATGGGCTATGCATTCTACGCCAACATGACCGAAACCGACCTCGACGCGCTGGTCGCCTATCTGCGCACGGTGCCGGCGAAGGAGTGAGGCAGTGTCCCGGACGCATCGCAGTATGAGCGACAGCGAATGGTGCGATGCAGATCCGGGACCGTTCCAAATTCGGAGTGTGTGACGGTCCCGGGTCTGCAGCGCAGCGTTTCATGCTGCGCTGCGCCCGGGACACAGGTCACTTCTTCTTCCGCCGTTCGCCCATCGTGTCGTAGAGATTGACCGGCGCGAAGTCGTCGGTGAGCAGCTCGCCGGTTTGCGTCGCGTTGTCCTTCTCGGCGCGGCGTGCGAGCAGGGCGGGGAGCGCAAAGCGGAAGCCGTGCTTCTCCTGCAGCGCGGCGGCGCGGCCGCGCAGCGTTTCGGCGTCGGGCGCCGGCTCCGTGGTGACCACGACCGCGACTTCACCTTCACCCGACGGGTAGAGCTCGACGCCGCGAAACACCGCGCGCAAGGTGAGCAGCGTCGAGGCATAGAGCTTGGTGCCGTCATGGACGTTGAACACGGCGGCGCCGCCGGCGGTCAGGTGCTGTTTCACCAGGGCGTAGAACTCTTTGGTGAGCAGGTGAAACGGCACGTAGCCGCCGTGAAATGCGTCGACGAGAATCAGGTCGTAGCTATCCTTGCGCCGATTGAGAAACACGCGGCCGTCGCCCTCGTGATAGCGCACGCGATCCGTCTCGATCATGCCGAAATACTTCTTCGCGGCCGTGATCACGCCCGGATCGATCTCAACCGTGTCGATCAGCGCCTCGGGCATGTGGCGAGCGAGATAGCCCGAGATCGAACCGCCGCCGAGCCCGATCATCAGCACGCGTTTGACCTGCGCCGGATAGATCACCGCGGTGGTCATCATCTGGGTGTACTTGACCGGCAGGTCGTCCGGATCATCGAGGTTCGCGACCGACTCGGTGTAGTCGTAACCCTTGAGCTGAAACGACATCGTCAGCTCGTTGCGCCGCTTGGTGATGAAAATATCGTTGTACTCGGTCTCGAGATGCGCGATGCGGCCATCGCCGCGCGTGAGCATCTCGGCGCGCACCTTGGCGTCGATCAGGCTTTCGGCGCGCACCTGCGGCGCCGCCACGCATGCGAGCACGACCGCGGCGGCGACGCGCCGCAGCCGCGGCGTCGCGATCAGTGCGAGGCCTGAGACGATGCCGGCGACCCCGAGCGTCAGCGTGATGGCACGCGTGCCGATCGACGGAATGAGAATGAAAGTCGTCCCGAGCGTGCCGAGAATGCTGCCGAGCGTCGAAACGCCGTAGACGGTGCCGGAGACACGGCCGGACGCCTGCGCCGACTGCAGCATCAGGCGGATCGCGAACGGCGAATACATGCCGAGAAATGTCACCGGGAAGAACAGGATGACGAACGCGGCCGCGAGGCTTCCGGCCTTTACGTCATCGAAGCCCGCCAGCACGGCCTCCATCAGCCGCTCGGAGAAGAGCGGAAGCAGGACAATATAGGCCGAGCCGATCAGCACGGTCGCGCCGAGCACCGGGGCCGAGGGAAAGCGATCGGCCGCGAGGCCGCCGATGAAATAGCCGACGCACAGCGCCGCCAGCACGGTCGAGATCAGCGACGCCCAGGTGTAGATGCCGCTGCCGAAATACGGGTTCAGATAGCGCGAGCCGAGCATCTCGAAACTCATCACGATCGCGCCGGTGACGAAAGCGACGAGATAGATGATGAGCGCGAAAGTGCGTGCGGTCGTGGCGGGCTTGTCGGTCTGGTTCATGCGCGCAAGCGTAGCAAGGGCCCGCATGCGGCGCATCCGCTGTCAGCTCACATAACCGGTCTTGAGCCAGCGCGCCCAGTCCTCGCGGCCCTTTGCGGCGGCGCGGGCGGCGGCGCCGTCCCAATCATAGCCGACGACGCGGAAGGTGATGTGCCAGGGCTCGCCGCTCTTGCGGCGCTCGAGCACGGCATAACGCGCATGCGGCGCGCCCATCTCCATCGAATGCCGTACCGGCTCGGTGTCGGTGTAGGCCGGCAGGCCGACGCTGCCCGGATTGACGACGAGACGCTCGTGCTCGAGCGCGACCGTGCGCACCATGTGGCTGTGACCGCACAGCACGATCGGCGCCTGCACGCCGGAGAGCCGCCGCGTCACCTCGGCACGGGTCGCGATGCGCACCCGGCCGTCCGGCTCCACGGTTTCGGCAAGGTAGACGAGATCGTTGTCGGGCGTGCCGTGGCAGAAGATCAGTCCTTCGAAATCGACCGTCTCCTCGAGCGAGTTGAGCCAGGATTTGTGATGGCTCTTGAGCTCGGAAAATGCCGCCTGGTCGGAGGCGCCCATCTGCTCGACCGGGCGATCGAGCAGCTGCCGGTCGTGATTGCCGCGCACGGTGGTCCAGGCGAGGCTGATCAGCACGTCGGCGGTCTCGGCGGCCTCGAGCGGGCCGGAGACCGTGTCGCCGAGATTGATCACGCGGTCGGCCGCCACCTCCTTCAAGTCGTCCATCACGGCGCGCAGCGCGCGCACGTTTCCGTGGATGTCAGCAACGACCGCGATACGCATCTATTCGTCGTGCTCCTTGGCGTTGGCCGCGATCGTCTTGACGCGCTTCAGCGCGCGCATGTTTCGGTCAATTTCGGCAACGACCGCGATGCGCATCACTCCGCATGCTCCTTGGCATAGGCCGCGACCTCGGCATGGGTCGCGAACCACACGCCCGGGCGCGACTTGGCGTGGCGGATCAGCTCCTCGATGATCCAGATGCGCGAGCGATAGCCAATGATATGTGGATGCGTCGTGATCTGGCAAATGCCGCCGTCCTCGTAGGCGGCGTCGAATTCACGGCGGAAGATGTCGAATACGGCTTCCGGCGGCATTTGCGGCCGCAGGCCGCTGAAGCGCTGCATCATGAAGTAGGGGGCATCATCGCGCACCCATTCGACCGGGAGCTCGACTACGCCGGTCGGCTCGCCGTCCATTACCAGCTCGTAGCAATCCTCATCGGCCATGAGCGAGGAATCGTAGAGGAGGCCCATCTCCTTGGTGATCCGCAGCGTGTGCGGCGAGAAGTCCCACGAGGCCGTGCGCGCGCCGACCGGTCGCACGCCGGTGATCTGCTCGAGCGTGTCGGCGGCGCGGTGCATGATGTCGCGTTCGGCCTCATAGGGAAGCACGGAATTGAGCTCGTGGATCCAGCTGTGGATGCCGATCTCATGCCCTTCCGCGATCACGCGGCGCTGCTCGTCCGGATGCAGCAGGGCGGCGACGGCCGGCACATAGAACGTCGCCTTGACGTCGTATTTCTTCAGCAGGTTGAGAATGCGCGGCACGCCGACGCGATTGCCGTATTGGCCCCAGGCCATCCGGCCGATCGACTTGCCGCCCTCGCGCAGCTCGTTGGTCTCGTGGTCTGAGTCGAACGAGACCGCGAAGGCGCAGCGCGCGCCGTCCTTCCAGCTCTTCGGCCGCAGCGGGCGACCGGCGCGTACCTGATTGACCAGCTTGCGCCAGTGCTCCTCCGGCCACTGCCAGGGTTCCAGCGGCTTTTGCTCGTTCATGGCGGTTCCTCAAAAGAACGCGGCTAGCTTGGCGACCCCATCACGGGGAGAATCTGGCCGGTGATCCAGGAAGCATAATCGGATGCGAGAAACATGACAGCATACGCAATGTCTTGCGGGGTGCCCATGCGGCGCATGGCGATGCGCTCGACAAATTGCCGCTGCCCTTCCGGGCCCCAGCCTTCCCATTGTGGCTCATAATCCGGGCTGGTGCGCAGGAAGCCCGGCGCAATCGTATTGACCGTGATGCCGAACGGGCCGAGCTCGGTCGCAAGCTGGCGCACCAGCCCGAGCTGGCCGTGCTTGGCCGACGCATAGGCCTGAATGCCGGTCAGGCTCGGCGCAAGCGCCGCCCGGCTCGAGATCGTGACAATGCGGCCTTGCCCGGCGCGCTTCATGCCCGGCGCCACCGCCTGCGCGAACAGGAACGCGCCGGTGAGGTTGGCATCGACGATCTGGTGGAAGTCTTCGACCGGCACGTCCTCGAGCGGCTTCGGCCGCTGACCCCGGATCCCGCCCGCCACGTAGACCAGGACGTCGACCGGCCCGCCGGCGCTTTCGACCACCGCGGCGACCGAGGCCTTGTCGCTGACGTCGACCTCCGCGGCGCGGATCGCGCCGTCGCCGCTCTTGGGCGATCCCTTGGGCGATCCCTTGGCCGGGCCGGCGAACTTCTCGACTTCATCGACCAGCCGGTCGCAGGCGATCACCGTCGCGCCATTGGCGGCGAACTCGGTCGCGATCGCCTGGCCGATGCCGCGAGCGGCACCGGCCACGATCACGCGCTTGCCTTCGAACGTGATCAGCATGATTTGGACGCGGGCACCCGTTACCCCAGCGGCTCGTGGGCGGTCTCGCGCATCATCGCGATCACGATCGTCGAAACGATCGCGGCGGCGATCAGATAGAACGTGTGCGCGAGCGGCGAGGCGAACCGGTCGATCAGATAGACCGAGATGAACGGCGCGAAGCCGCCGAAGATCGCGACCGCGAGCGCGTAGCCGGACGTCATCCAGGTCGAACGCGCCCGCGTCGGAAACATCTCCGAGATCGCGGCAGGTCCTGGGCCCGAGAACATCGAGATCAGGATCGCGAACAAGACCTGCACCATGATGAGCTGCATGTACGAGGCGCCCGATACCAGGAAATTGAAGATCGGGTAGGGCAGCACGATGTAGGCGAGGCAGCAGGTCAGCAGCAGGGGCTTGCGGCCGAACCGGTCGGACAGCGCGCCCATGATCGGAATGCAGACCATCAGCACGAACAGCCCGATCGTGTTCGCCCATAGCGCCGCCGACGCCGTGATCTTCACGTATTTCTGCGTGTAGGTCGGCATGTAGCTGAGCAAAATATAGAAGCACACCGTCCACACGATGGTGAAGCCGAAGGCGCGCGCCGCCATCACCCAGGGGTTTTCGGTCGCGGCGGCGGCCGGCGCAGGCGCGGCCTTCGCCTTCATGTAGGCGGGCGTCTCGTCGATCGTGCGGCGCATCCACAGGCCGACCGGGCCGAGAATGCCGCCGAGCAGGAACGGGATGCGCCAGCCCCAGGCATCCATCTGCTCGGGGGTCAGCAGCGTGTTGAAGATCGCGGCGACCGCCGAACCAAGCAGCAGGCCCGCGACCACGCTGGTCTGCTGGAGGCTACCGAAGAAACCGCGCTTTTCGGCGGGCGCCCATTCGACGATGTAGGCGGTGGACGAGCCCCACTCGCCGCCGGCCGAGAAACCCTGCATCAGCCGCGCCACGACCAGCAGCAGCGGCGCCGCGATGCCGATCACTGCGTAAGTGGGCAGGATGCCCACCAGCACGGTGCCGATCGCCATCAACGCAATGGTGATGAGGAGCGCGGTCTTGCGGCCATGGGTATCGCCGACGCGTCCCAGAATGATGCCACCGAGCGGACGCGCCACGAAGCCGAGTCCGTAGGCGAGGAATGTCGACAGCAGCGCCGTGACCTCATCGCCCGGCGGGAAGAACTTGCGCGCGATGATCACCGCGACAAAAGCGTAGACGGAGAAATCGTACCACTCGAGCACGTTGCCGATGACCGCGGCGGTCACGGCGCGCCGCGTCTGGGTCGCCTGCGGAATCTCGATTTTGTCGGTTGCGACAGCCATCTTATCCCCCGGTCACAAAGCCGTTCCCCAACGGCTCCTCCGGATCGAAGTGTGGGACGATTTGGGCTGGGCGCGCAATTGTCGGCGAGCCTCGCCGAGCCGGCGCTTACACGTAGCGCGGGCAAGAGCACGCGCATGACGCCTTGTGGCGGCTGTGGCCAAGGGCGCTGACCGCCCTTCAACTGGGCGCTCGAAACCTCTATATCTCGGCCCGAAACTGGACCCGAACCCCTATGATTCTTCGACTGATTTCGGCTTCTTGCATCGCACTCGCGATGCTCTCCGGCGCGGCGCCGGCACAGGACCGCCGTGTTCCGACATCCACGACAGAATTGCGGCTCTCCTATGCGCCAGTCGTGCAACGGGTCACGCCGTCGGTGGTGAATGTCTACGCCGCCAAGGTCGTGGCGAACCGCAATCCGTTCATGGAGGATCCGTTCTTCCGCCGCTTCTTCGGCGGTGGCGGCGGAGGCATGCCGCAGGAGCAGATCCAGCGCTCGCTCGGCTCGGGCGTGATCGTCGATGCGTCCGGCCTGGTGATGACCAACAATCACGTCATCGAGGGGGCGAGCGAGGTGAAGATCGCGCTCTCCGACAAGCGCGAATACGAGGCCGAGATCGTATTGAAGGACTCGCGCACCGACCTCGCGGTGCTGCGCGTGAAAGACGGGCGCGAGCGCTTCACCGCCATCGAGCTCGGCAATTCCGACGAGCTGCAGGTCGGCGACGTCGTGCTCGCGGTCGGCAATCCGTTCGGGGTCGGACAGACCGTCACCCACGGCATCGTCTCGGCGCTGGCGCGCACCCAGGTCGGCATCACGGACTACCAGTTCTTCATCCAGACCGACGCCGCGATCAATCCGGGCAATTCGGGCGGCGCGTTGGTTGATCTCTCCGGCCGGCTGGTCGGGCTCAACACCGCGATCTTCTCGCGCTCGGGCGGCTCGCAGGGCATCGGCTTCGCCATCCCGGTGAACATGGTGAAGGTCGTGGTCGCCTCGGCCAAGACCGGCGGCTCGACGGTGAAGCGTCCATGGCTTGGCGCGAAGCTGCAGAACGTCACGCCCGACATCGCCGAAAGCCTCGGCCTGAAGCGCCCCGCGGGCGCGCTGGTCGCAACCGTCGCCGACAAGAGCCCGGCGGCGCGCGCCGGTCTGAAGACCGGCGATCTGATCGTCGCGATTGACGGGCAGACGGTCGATGACCAGAACGCATTCGACTATCGTTTCGCCACCAAGCCGCTCGGCGGGCAGGCACAGCTCGGCGTCCTGCGCAACGGCAAGGAAACGGCACTCAAGGTCGCGCTCGAGATCGCGCCGGAAACGCCGCGCGACGAGATCGTGATCCAGGCGCGCTCGCCCTTCATGGGCGTCAAGGTCGCCAACATCTCGCCGGCGGTCGCCGAGGAGCTGCGGCTCGACGCCAACGCCGCGGGGGTCGTCGTCACCGAGATTGCGGATGGCTCGCTCGCGCAAACTCTCGGCTTCCAGCGTGGCGATGTCATCGCCGAGGTGAATGGCGAAAAGATCGCGCGCACGCGCGATCTCGACCGCGCCTCGAAGGAGCGTCAGCGGCTCTGGCGCATCACCATCGTGCGCGGCGGGCAGCAGATTTCCGTGACGTTTGGGGGGTGACTATGTTCCTCGCCATCGCCCGCGAAGGCGGGCGAGCCAGTAAACGCCGACAGCCCCGCGATTACTGGGTGCCCCGCTTTCCATAAGGGCGTTTACGCCCGTCTTCGACGGGCTATGGGGCATGACGATTGAGAGGTTGGGTATGGCGACGCGTGCGAAACCAACGCCCAGTCTGTTCGAAGCCGCGGGGCTCGAGCAGGACGCGCCGCACCCGCTCGCCGACCGGCTGCGTCCGCGCAAGCTCGCCGAAGTGGTGGGGCAGGATCATCTGCTCGGACCGGACGGCGCGCTCACCCGCATGCTGGAGACGCGCTCGCTCGGCTCGCTGATCTTCTGGGGGCCGCCGGGCACCGGCAAGACCACCGTGGCGCGCCTGCTCGCGGACGCGACCGAGCTGCACTTCGAGCAGCTGTCGGCAGTCTTCTCCGGCGTCGCTGACCTGAAGAAGGCGTTCGAGGCGGCGCGCGGGCGGCGCGAGACTGGGCAGGGGACCCTGCTCTTCATCGACGAGGTGCACCGTTTCAATCGGGCGCAGCAGGATTCGCTGCTGCCGGTGACCGAGGATGGCACCGTGGTGCTGGTCGGCGCCACCACCGAAAACCCCTCGTTCGAGCTCAACGCGGCGCTTTTGTCGCGCGCCCGTGTGCTCGTGTTCAAACCGCTCGACACGGCGGCGATCGAAAAGCTGCTCGTCCGTGCCGAGGAGATCGAGGGCCGCAAGCTGCCGCTCGACGAGGAGGCGCGCGCCTCGCTAATCCGCATGGCCGACGGCGATGGCCGAGCGTCATTGACATTGGCCGAGGAGGTGTGGCGCGCGGCGCGCAAGGGCGAGACCTTCAACGCCGCGCAACTGCAGGAGATCGTGCAGCGGCGCGCGCCGATCTACGACAAGGCACAGGACGGCCATTACAATCTGATCTCGGCGCTGCACAAATCGGTGCGCGGCTCGGACCCGGACGCGGCGCTCTATTATCTCGCGCGCATGCTCGATGCCGGCGAGGACCCGCTCTATCTGGCGCGCCGGATCGTGCGCATGGCGATCGAGGACATCGGGCTCGCCGATCCACAGGCGCTGGTGATCTGCAATGCCGCCAAGGATGCCTATGATTTTCTCGGCAGTCCCGAAGGCGAGCTTGCGATCGCGCAGGCGGTGATCTATGTGGCGACCGCGCCGAAGTCGAATGCGGCTTACGTCGCGTATGGCCATGCGGTGAAGGTCGCGAAAGAGGCAGGCTCGCTGCTGCCGCCGAAGCACATCCTGAACGCGCCGACCAGGCTGATGACACAGGAAGGTTACGGCGCGGGCTATGAATACGACCACGACGCGCCGGATGCGTTCTCGGGACAGGACTACTTCCCCGAGGCGCTCGGCCGGCAACAGTTCTACGACCCGCCCGAGCGCGGGTTCGAGCGCGAGATCAGGAAGCGGCTCGAATACTGGGCCAAACTGAGGAAGGAACGCAATTCGTGAAAATGATCGGCGTTGCGACGGCGGTGCTGCTCAGCGCGGTCGGGATGGCGTTGGCCGCCGAGCCGCAGGTTGGGCGCTGGGCGATCGACGCCGGGCGCTGCAGCGGCTGGGGCGACACGCATCAGTCGGCGCCGCTCACCGTCACGCCGACCTCGCTGCGCTGGGCGGCCGAATCCTGCACGATCGGCAAGATGTACAAGGCCGACCGCGCGCTCTACATCGAGGGGCGCTGTTCGACCAGCGACGGCCTGATGAAGAAGCATCCGATCACGCTCGCCATGAAGGGCGAGCGGCTTGCCGTCACCTGGAATGGCGAGCGCGTCGAGATGACGCGCTGTCCGTGAGAAGCTGATGAGCAGGCGCGACCGGCAAGGGCAGGGACGCCGCAACGGCCGGACGGCGCGTCGCGACGACGGGCCGCGGGGATCAGGCAAGCCGCGCTTCGCTGAGCGTCACGGCAAGCCGGAACGCGAGCGCGCAAAACCGCACGAGGCGCGCGCGGAGCGCCGGGTGACGGCGGCCACGCCGCGCGAGCAACCAGCGCCCGCAACGCCGGCGATCTCGACCGGCGTGCAGACCGTCACGGTGGCGGCGGATGAAGCCGGCCTGCGGCTCGACCGCTTCTTCGCGGCGCGCTTTCCCGGGCTGCCGTTCAGTCATGTCCAGCGCATCGTGCGCAAGGGCGAGGTGCGGGTCGACGGCAAGCGCGCCGACACCAAGGACCGGCTCGAGGCCGGGCAGCAGGTCCGCATTCCTCCGCTGCATTTCGGTGGCGAGAAGCCGGAGCGGCGGCTCGCGGCCGATGACGAGAAGACCCGCGCGTTCTTGAAGTCGATCACGTTGCACGAAGACGCGGACGTGATGGTGCTGAACAAGCCGATGGGCCTGTCGGTGCAGGGCGGTTCCGGCACGACGCGGCATCTCGACGGCATGCTGGAAGTGCTGCGCGGAGCGGGGCCGGACGGGCAGAAGCCGCGGCTGGTGCATCGGCTCGACAAGGACACCGCGGGGTGCCTGCTGGTCGCGAAGACGCGCTTTGCGGCGGCCGCGCTGGCGAAAACATTCCGCTCGCGCGCGGCGCGCAAGATCTACTGGGCGCTGGTCGCTGGCGTGCCGAAGCCGCGGCAGGGACGCATCTCGACTTATCTCGCCAAGGAAGAGCGCGAGGAAGATTCGTTCATGCGCGTCGCGCAGCATGGCGACGAGGGCGCGAGCCACGCGGTCACCTACTACGCCGTGGTCGAGACGGCGGCTTCGCGGCTTGCCTGGGTCTCGCTCAAGCCGGTGACCGGCCGCACCCACCAGCTGCGCGCCCACATGGCACACATCTCCCATCCGATCGTCGGCGATCCGAAATATTTCCAGATCGAGAACTGGGAATTGCCGGGTGGCATCCAGAACAAGCTGCATCTGCTCGCGCGCCGCATCGCCGTGCCGCATCCGCGCGGTGGGGTCATCGATGTGAGCGCGCCGCTGCCGCCGCATATGGCGCAGTCCTGGAATCTGCTTGGGTTGGAGGCGGAGCGCTACGATCCGATCGTCGAGGCGCCGGAGGAGTAGGGGCCGAGCTGTGAGATCTCGCGCCGCGAGCCGGGTGCGTTTGCGCACGCGACTTCGAACCCCCAGCTCCGCGATCGACGTGATCGGCCATGCCCGAGGCGGGCCGCGCAAACCATCCCGATTACGCGCCGAGCTGAACCTTTCGGTCCACCAGAAGCCAAGTTGCCTGTGCGAACGCCAGGAGTTCGCCGTTTGCACTCAGCAAGGCACTGTTTGCAAACAGTTTGCGGCCGTCTCTGCCGGTCGGCCACGCCACAATGGTGCATCGGTCGCCCGGGGAGGGGCGTCTCGCGATGCGCGCACGCATCCGTCCGAGGAGAATGGTCTCCGCGCCGGTCATTCCCAGGTGCTGCGCGCCAGCACCGGCAAATCCGGTGGGGCAATCCAACGCGGCCCAGACGAACTCGCCGGCGACGGCACCATCCTCACTTGCCAGATTGGAGAAGGGGACGAAGGGCGCGGCGAACGATCCGATCTTCCCGTCGGGGCCCGGTCGCAATGGACGAGGGATGATGCGCAGACCATCGCCCTCCACACGCGCCGGCCCGCATACAAAGCACATCGGCAGAGGATGGCGGCTTGCGTCATAGGGCGATCGTCGAACCGCATCCTCGGCCGCGTCGAAAGTGACGATGGGAATCTCGGGAACGTCGATGTGCACGCCGCGCCCCCGCGCGAGTGTCGTCGCTTCCTTCCTGAGCTCCACGCCGTGTTCGCCGGCGACAATATCGAGCTTTTGGCCGAGCGGCGGTGGCGCCAGCAGGGTGATCTCTGCGTCCCCATCGATGTGAGCGGCGAGGAGCCCGCAGACGTAGCCGCCATTGGCTGACTTTGGTGGGCCGCAGAAGCGGTTCTCGATGACGACGGATCTCATGGATGCCTCTTCGGTGGTTTCACCTGACCCGCAGCACGATCCGTCCTTGCGTGCGCCGGTTCGCGACGGCGCCCATTGCTTCGTCGGCGCGCTCGAGCGGAAGCACGCGGTCGACGTGCGGGCGCAGTGTGCCCGCGCCGACCCATGCCATGATTGTCTCGGCCGCACGGCTGGCTTCGTCCGGAAAGCGTTCTTTCCAGGGAGCGACGAAGGCGCCGACAATCGAATAGTTCTTGAGCAGGGGCAGGTTCATGGCGAGCGACGGGATCTCGCCGCTGGTGAATCCGATCGGCATCAGCCGGCCATTCCAACGCATGAGCCGGGCCAGGGTGGTGAAAAGCGTACCGCCGACGTTATCGATGCAGACGTCGAAGCCTTCGCCGTCCGTCAGGGCTTTCAGACGTTGACGCACGTAGTCCCGCGAATAGTCGATGACCTCCTCAGCCCCGTGCTCGCGGACAATGGCGGCCTTCGCGGCGGTGCCCACGACTGCAATGACTCGCGCGCCGAGCAAATGCGCGATGTCAACGCAAGCGAGGCCAACCCCGCCGGCGGCGCCCGTCACGAGGACCGTTTCACCAGCCTTGAGCCGTGCCCGCTCGATCAGCGCATACCAAGCCGTAAGATAGGCGTGCAGGATCGTTGACCCCACGAAAAAATCCACATTGGCCGGAAGAGACACGGTGCTCGATTCTTGCGCGACCATGCGTTCCGCAAAACCACCGAACCAGCTCTCGCAACTGACCCGGTCCCCGGGACGGAAGCGCGTCACCTGGTCGCCGCAGGCGACCACAACACCGGCGGCGTCCGTTCCCGGGACGTAAGGGAGAGCCGGCCGCATCTGATAACCGCCGCAGGTCATCAGATAGTCCATATAGCTGACCGACGCGGCGTGGACGTCGATCAGGACCTCGTTCGCCGCCGGCCGCGGTTCAGCAGCCTCGGCAAGGCTGAGAGCCTTGATACCCTCGAAGGCATTGCAAAGAACGGCACGCACTTCACCCTCCGCGATCTGTTTTCGCGCGAGCCACGATGGCCGTGGGGGTGGTACCGTCGCGTCGTCCCCTGAGCGTCCCCGGAGCGTGTCCGGACGCCTTGATTGCGGGTCGCCTCACGATGGCTCGGTTCAGCGTGCGGACGCTTGGGTTTCCGGAGATCCGTCGGGACGATCGGCTGTGTCCGCTCGCCTTGCGCAAAGGCCTCGCGCTCTTGGTCTATCTCGCCGAAGCGCAGGGCTCCGTCGGGCGCGATGTCCTTGCAACCATGTTCTGGCCGGAGAGCCCCGAGGAGGTCGTTCGGGCGCGGTTGCGGCGTTTGTTGCATCGCCTCCAGCTGGTGCTCGGCGAGGACGTTCTTGCGACCGACCGATCGACGGTTCGCTGGTCGCCGGCGATCGACCTGCAGGTCGATTCTCGATCGTTCGAGCAGGCGTGCGACCGCGGCGAATTTGAACCGGCTGGCCGCCTTTATCGAGCCGACTTCCTCGAGGGCTTCTCGCCCGGCAAGTGCCCGCAGTTCGAGGAGTGGGCCTTCTTTCGCCGTGAGGCCTTGCGCGGCCGCGCGATCCAGGCGATCGAGCGTGTGGTCCACGACAAGACTGCGCGCGGCGATCACGCCGCCGCGGCGGCGTACGCTGCCCGTCTCGTCGAACTCGATCCGCTGAGCGAAGTGTACGGCCGGCACCTGATCCGCAATCTCCTGCTCGCCGGAGACCGCGCAGCCGCCGAGCGCCAGTTCGGGGCCCTGGCACAGCGTCTTCGCGACGAGCTCGGCGTCGCGCCCGAAGCCGAGACGCGTGCGCTGCTGACCGCGGGCGCAACGTTGGCGGTCGCCGACCCGCCGCCGACGCGCTACGTCAGCGGTGGCGGCATTCATCTTGCGTTCCAGACCTACGGTGCCGGCCGCCTGGATGTTCTGGTGCTGCCCGGTTTCGTGTCCCATGTCGAACGGGCCTGGGAGGAGCCTCGGTGTCGGGCGTTCCTGTCCTCCCTCGCCGGCATGGGCCGCCTCATCCTGCTTGATCGCCGCGGCGTCGGGCTTTCCGACCGCGTCGGGTTGACGCCGAGCGTCGAGGCGACCGCGCAGGACATCGGCACCGTGCTTGACGCTGCCGGCAGCCGCCGGGTCGTGCTGTTCGGCGCGTCCGAGGGAGGACCGGCATGCATCAGATTTGCCGCAGATCATCCCGATCGGGTCGCCGGCCTCATCCTGTTCGCCTCGTTGGCGAAGGGAAGCGCGACGCCCGACTATCCGCACGCGCTACAGGCCGGTCAGTATGAGACATGGCTGCAGCAACTCGTTTCGGTCTGGGGCGGACCTGCCGGTATCGAGACGTTCGCGCCGAGCTTGTCCGGCGATCCTCAGGCGAGAGCCTGGTGGGCCGGCTTGCTCCGGGCCGCCTCGAGCCCGGGGGCCCTCAGAGGTCTGCTCCACGCGTTGCGCGATATGGATGTGCGGCATCTTCTGAGCCGAATTTCAGTTCCGACGCTGGTGCTCCATCGTCGTGGCGACCGCGCTGTTCGCATTGGCGCTGGCCGGCATCTCGCCGGACACATTGCGCAAGCGCAATTCGTCGAGCTCGATGGCGCCGATCACTGGCCCTTCGCAGGCGATCAGCAACCGGTGTTCGCCAGCATCCGACAGTTCGCCGGCCGTCTGGCGGCGTGATCGCGAACCGTGATGCGTGCGATCGGCGGGGTTTTGCAGTGGGCCCGCCCCGATTCATAGAAGGGTGGCCCGGCTCGCTCCGCAAGATGTGATGGCGCGGCCAGCCTGACGGCGGCACATTGCCACCTTATGTGCGTTGCGGGAGGGCAGTGGAGGTTCCGGCGATGACCAGACCGATCGCGCTTGCGATTTTACTTGCAGTTCTCACCGCCCCCGGCGCCTTTGCGCAAATCCCAAGCGTGCAGGGGCAGCAGCCCGGCACGCTGCCGCCGGCACCGCCAGTGATCGCGCCGCCACCCCCGGTCGCGCCGCGGCCGGTGCCCTCCGTGGTGACGCCGCTGCCGTCGCCAAGCTATGGCGTGCCGCCGGGCGTCACGCGGCCCGTCGTCGGGTCATCCTCGTCGGTCTATCGCGCGCGTTCGTACCAGCCGCCAAGAAAAAAGAAGAAGCGGTTCAAGCGGCGCGATCCGCGCGTCAGCGAGCTTCCTGTCGTTCGCATCATCTGAAACGCGCCTTCGCGGCGCCTTTCAGAAATCAGGTCGGTGTGCCTTGACAGGCAACCAAATGGTTGCATATTGTCGTCATGGACAAGGTGTTCAAGGCACTGGCCGATCCGACCCGGCGCAAGCTGCTCGATCGGCTTCATGCCGAAAACGGCCAGACGCTGAGTGAGCTTTGTGAACGCCTGGCCATGACCCGGCAGGCGGTGACCAAGCATCTCGTGCTGCTGGAAGAGGCGAACCTCGTCGTCACGCTCAAGCGCGGGCGCGAGAAGCTGCACTACCTCAATCCGGTCCCGATTCACGAAATCGCGGAGCGCTGGATCGGGAAATTCGAACGCTCACGCCTCGACGCGCTGAGCGCGATGAAGAAAGCATTGGAGGCAGGTGATGAGTGACAAGCCGCAATTCGCGTACGTGATCTACATCCGCACCACGGCGGAGAAGCTGTGGAACGCGCTGACCGACCCGGAGCAGACCAAGAAATACTGGGCCGGCACCTGGCAGGAGTCGGAATGGCGGAAGGGGGCGGCGTGGCGCATCATGATCCCGGATGGGCGCGTCGCGGACTCCGGCGAGGTGCTGGAAATCGAGCCGCACAAGCGCCTCGTCGTCAGCTGGCGCAACGAGTTCCGTCCAGAGCTGCATGCCGAGGGCTATTCGCGCCTGACCTATCAGCTCGAGCAGCAAGGCGACATGGTCAAGCTCATGGTGACGCATGAGATGCCCGATCTGCCGCCGGGACCGTCGAAGTTCATTGACGCGGTGTCGAGTGGATGGCCGGCGATCCTGTCGAGCCTGAAGAGCATGCTGGAGACCGGCGAGTCGCTCGAGGCCACGCGCAAGTGGAAGGTGTCATGACGGCACGGCCCGACCAATTCCCGATCGGCAGCGAGGTGTTCATTCACATCAGCGGCGGCTGGCCGCAGGTATTGTCCAGCCTGAAGAGCTTCCTGGAAACCGGGAAGGGCATGATGGCGCCGTGGCACGGCGAGAAGGCGGAGGTCGCATGATCGACGTGAACAAGTTCAAGCCGAAGACGGTCTATGTGACCTACATCGCGGCGCCGCTCGACAAGGTGTGGCAGGCGCTGATCGATCCCGCATTCACGAAGCAATACTTCTTCGGCTTCGCGATCGACATCGAGCCACGCAAGGGCGGCGCCTTCCGGTTGCTTGCGCCCGACGGAAGCACGCATGTCAGCGGTGAGGTGCAGGAATGGTCTCCGCCGCACCGGCTATGCGTGACGTGGCACGTGGCCGGTGCGAAGGATTTCGGCGAGCTGCCGGAATGTCTCGTCAGCTACGATGTCGTCCAGAGCGGCGGCAGTGTGCAGGTCACCATGACGGAGTCGCACTCCTGGGACGTCCCGGAGGCGATTCTGAAGGGCGGCCAGTCGGGCTGGCCGAAGATTCTTTCGAGCCTCAAGAGCGTCCTCGAGATCGGCAGGCCGCTGTCGATCGCGACCGGCATGCCGGACGGCTTTCTCGAAGCCGTGCGGAGGGCTGTCGCCGAGAAGCCGTGGTTGAAGGGTTAGCGCAAACTCGCGTTGAACCGCTCGAGCGTGGTCGCGCCGGGGCAGAGCTCCTTCTCGGTGAGCGTATTGAGCGGGGCATCGACGGTCGCGAGATTCGAATGCAGGTCGTCCGGATCGCTGTCGACGTAGAGCAGCCCGGTGACGATCGTGCCTTCGGCGGCGTGGTTGAGCAGGAAGCTCATCGCAGCGAGCTTGTCGTGGATGTCGTATTCGGAGTTGAGCTTGCGCAGCGCGATGCGCGAGCCGTCATGCTGCTCGACGATCTCGACCGTGCCCGGCTGGTAGTCGACCTTGATCGGCTCGCGCCCGGTGATGAAGTCGAGCCGGTTCACCGCTTCATTATGCATGCGCACATAGTCGAAGCTCTTGGTCGAGCCGAGATGGTTGTTGAACGCGACGCAGGGGCTGAGCACGTCGATGAAGGCCGCGCCCTGGTGCTCGATCGCCGCCCGGATGATCGGCACCAGCTGCGCCTTGTCGCCCGAGAACGAGCGCGCCACGAAGGTCGCGCCGAGCTGCATCGCCATCGCGACGAGGTCGATCGCGTTGTCATTGTTGATCGCGCCGCGCTTCGCCTTCGAGCCGCGGTCGGCGGTCGCCGAGAATTGGCCCTTGGTGAGGCCGTACACGCCGTTGTTCTCGACGATGTAGACCATGTTGACGCCGCGCCGGATCGCGTGCGCGAACTGGCCGAGCCCGATCGAGGCGCTGTCGCCGTCGCCTGATACGCCGAGATAGATCAGATCGCGGTTGGCGAGATTGGCGCCGGTCAGCACCGAAGGCATGCGCCCGTGCACGGAGTTGAAGCCGTGCGACTGGCCGAGGAAATAGGTCGGCGTCTTCGACGAGCAGCCGATGCCGGACAGCTTGGCGACCCGATGCGGCTCGATCGCGAGCTCGAAGCAGGCTTCGATGATCGCGGCCGAGATCGAGTCGTGCCCGCAGCCGGCGCACAGCGTCGAGACAGAACCCTCGTAGTCGCGGTGCGTGTAGCCGAGGGAATTCTTCGGCAGGGCGGGGTGATGGAACTTCGGCTTGACGATGTATGTCATAGGCCGAAGGCTAGCGAGATTCCGCCGCGCTTTCCAGTAGATAAGCGCAATCCCGGAATGGCCCGGCTGCGGCGCGCCTCGTCCCGTGGACAACCTTTGGTCCGGCCGTATAGGATTTGTCCTGCCAAACCGGCGACCGATCCAGCCGGGGATGATCTTTAAGCCGATGCGAAAACGACAGGGGCGACAAGCCCCTGCGACCGTTTGGAGAAGACGTTCACAAGCAGGAGGCGGCAGAATGACGTGGCGATCCGCGGCAACGGCCAGACTGACTCTGGCGACTGGCGTACTGTTCGCGCTTAGCGTGTATATTTGTTGCCATGATGGCGCTCTCGCGCAGGGTCTGAAGTCGTACGATTCGAACAAGAAAGAGTTCTGGACCAAGCCGCCGGAGGATTGGTTCCTGGGTGACGAAACCGAGCAGCAGAAGGGCCTGGCGCCGAACCCGGGACAGCCGCTGCCGACGCCGCTCGCCGAGCTCGAGAAGATCCTGGCGACGATCAAGCTGCCGCAGGGCTTCAAGATCAGTGTGTGGGCAAGCGACATCGCACAGGCGCGGCAGATGGCCTGGGGCGACAAAGGCACGCTGTTCGTCGGCACCTTCGACAAGGGCATCGTCTACGCGGTGACGGAGCAGGGCGGCAAGCGCGTGGTGAAGACCTTCATCAAGGGTCTGCGCATGCCGACGGGCGTCGGATTCCTGAATGGCAATCTCTACGTCATCGATATCGACAAGCTGTACGAATACCCTAACGCCGAGTCGAACCTCGATGCCGCGCCGCAGCCGAAGGTCGTCTATGACGACATGCCGCCCTACATCCCGCACGGATGGAAGTACCTGATCGCCGACAAGGAGGGCTGGTTCTACATTCCGTTCGGCCCGCCCTGTAACGTCTGCTATGCGCCGACCTCGGTGAACCAGTATCGCCGCGTCGATCCGAAGACCGGCATGGCCGAGCTCGTCGCGGTCGGCATTCGCAACAGCGTCGGTGGCGACATCGACCCGCGCACCGGCCATCTGTGGTTCACCGAGAACGCGCGCGACTGGGTCAGCGACGACCTGCCGAGCGACAAGCTCAACCATGTGCGCAAGCTCGGCCTGCACTTCGGCTATCCGTACTGCCACCAGGGCGATCTGCCCGACCCGGTGTTCGGCAAGGGCAAGGACTGCAAGGACTTCGAGCCGCCGGCGCTCAATCTCGGACCCCACGTCGCGCCGCTCGGCATGAAGTTCTACACCGGCACCCAGTTCCCGGCCGAGTACAAGAACAACATCTTCATCGCCGAGCACGGCTCGTGGAATCGCAAGGAGAAGAACGGCTACCGGATCAAGCGCGTCATCGTTGATCCGGACGGGAAGAACGCCAAGCAGGAGATCTTCGCTGGCACCTGGCTCGACGGGCAGAAGATTTTGGGGCGGCCGGCCGACATCCAGATTGCGCCGGACGGTTCGCTGCTCATCGCCGACGATCAGGCCGGCGCGATCTACCAGATCAGCTACAGCAAGTGAGTGCGGTCGACATACCCGCCCAGGCGAGTCCTGGGCGGGCCTTCTACCTCCGACGCCTGCCGCTTTGCGTGGCCGCGCTGCTTGCGTTGGCGCCGGTCGCGTTCGCCGTCGACGTCCCGGCCGAAATGCGCGAGAAGCTCGACACCTGCGCGGCCTGCCATGGCGAGAATGGCGTGTCACCGAACGGCGAAGTGCCATCCCTCGCCGCGCAGCCTGACATCTTCACCCAATGGCAGCTCGTCTATATGCGCGACGGCACGCGCAAGGTCGAGGCCATGGAGGAGGTCGTTAAAAGCATGACGGACTCCGACATTCGCTTCTACGGCTCCTACTATGCGGCATTGCCAGCCCCGGTCCCGGAGCACGCAAAGCCGAATGAAGCCGAGAGCGCCGAGGTGCTCAATCTGATGCGGCCGCGGCGCTGCGCGAGCTGCCATGACGATACGATGGCCGGGAAGGGCGAGGTGCCGCGCCTCGCCGGGCAACGCCAGGATTATCTCGCCAAGGCGCTGCGCGACTATCGCCAGAATGTCCGGCGCGGCCGCGGCAACGCCATCATGGTCGAGCTGGTCTCGACGATCAGCGACAACGACATCAAGCTGCTGGCGGAGTACCTCTCACGGCTGCCGTGAGGCGAGGGCGTTCCGTGACACTTCGGTGTCGATCCGGCGACGCGCCCAAGACAAGCGTGTTCCGCACCGGAGATTTGATGATCGTGTCGCCCCCCTGGCGGCTCCGATCCGACTGCAGCCACGCGCTGCACGTAGCTGATTTTATTCGCTTCGCCTCCCGCCGCTGGTCGAGCTCCACAGTGATCCACAGTCGTCGTTGCGTCACAACCACGTCAGGAACTCTACCGACGTTCGCCCTCGCCGACCCGCGCATCCGCGCACCGAAAAAAGGGGGCTTCACATGTCGCATCCAACAAAGCCATTCCTGAGATTTCTTGCGGCGACCTCGCTCGCGGCCTTGCTGTTCTGCCCGTCCGCGCCCGCGTTTGCTCACGACGACGATGATGATGATCGCCCGCGGCACGGGCACGGGCACGGCGATCATCGCTCGCCCAAGGTCGTTCTGATCTCACTCGACGGCGCAAAGCCGGATCTCATCGAGAAGTTTCTGGATCGCGGCGTATTGGACAAGGACGGCGGCCTCGCCGAGCTCAGCCGCGGCGTCGTGGCGCGGCAGAATGTGACGGCGACGCCGTCGCTGACCGCGGTGGCGCACATCGCGATTGCCACCGGCTCGACGGCCGTCCACAACGACATCCCGTCCAACACCTTCCACAACATCGCCGCGCCGATCGGCGTCAGCGCGAGCGGGTTTGCCGCCTCGATCGGCGGCTACCGAGTCAACCCGCTCGGACCCTCGCCCAATCCGAGCGCCGACCCGCTCTGGGTGCAGCTGCGCGAGCGCGGCAAGAAGGTCGTGACCGCGACCTGGCCCGGCGGCGACGGTGCCGACATCCGCATCAACAATGTGCTGGTGCAGTCGGCCGTGCCGATCCGCACGACCGACTACACCGTGCCGTTCGGCGCGTTCGGCGGGCTCGGCGCGGTCGGGTTTTCGCTGACCGCCGCGAGCTTCGCGCCTGATGCCGCCGTCACCGCGCAGCTGCAGGCCGCGCACCACTTCTCCTACAGTCCGGTCCTCGTCACGGCTCCGATCGAGACGTTCTATTGCTCGGCGATCACGCTCGCGATCTGCAGCGCGACGAACACGGCGCTCGATCTCAAGTTCGAGATGCGCGTCGCGGCGCTCGATACGACCAATGACGGGGTCGTCAACTACGACACGCTGGTGGTGTTCGAGAAGACGCAGGGCGTCCAGCACGGCCCCTTCCACGCTCCGTCAACCGGGCCGGCTGTCGTGAAGCGGGGCGGGCGCTCCGCGCCCTTCTATTTCGAAGGGACCAGCAACAAGATCGGCGCGGCGTATTTCGTTTCGGCGTTTGCGCCTGATCTCTCGACGGTTCGTCTGACGCGTTACGGCGCGAACTTCATTCCGCGCAACCCGCCGGTGCTCAGTTTCGTCGACGACATCAACAACAATGTCGGCTTCTGGCGGCCGCAAGCCGACTTTCGGATTCCGGAGCGCCTGAGCCCCGGCTTCACCACCTTCCCGGACCTCGAGCTTGAAGCGATCTACGAGGATCAGGTCCGGTCTTTCGTGCGCTACCAGACGCGCGTCGCGCAGCGTGCGATCGAACAGAACCCGGATGCCGATCTGGTGATGGTCTATATCGAGCAGCCGGACGGGTCCGGGCACCAGTTCACGCTGACCGACCCGCGCCAGGCGAGCGACCCGCGCAACGCGAGCACGATCGGCAACAATCAGGACAAGGCCAAGGTCGCGCGCTACGAATCCTATCTCAAGTTCGCCTATCAGGAGGCGGACCGCGCGGTGACGCGAATCATGGAAGCGGCGGGCAAGAACACCAATGTGTTCGTCGTGTCCGATCACGGCATGGCGCCGTTCCACACCGCCGTGAACCTTCTCAACCTCCTGCGCAACGCCGGCGTCGATGTCAGCAAGCTCGGGGTCCGCACTTCGGGGCCGGTCGCGAACGTCTATGTCAATCTGACCAACCGCGAATCCGGCGGCACGGTCGATGCCGCCACCTACACCGCGCTGGTGAACCAGGTCGCGACCGTGCTCAAGAATGCCGCCGACCCCAACCCGACCTTCAACTTCTCGCTCAATGACGGTCGGGTCTTCACCGCCGTCGAGAGCCGGCCGCTCAGTTGTGCCGAGGGGCTCGGTCTCTGCACCAGCAAGAAGATCGGGCAGGACTTCGGTGACGTCTTCGCCGTGATGGACGAAGGCTACAATTTCGACGGCACGCAGAGTCCCGGCGTTGCCCGGCTTGGCGATGCGCCGTTCGACGCGGCGACAACCGTGTTCTCCGTGCCGAATTTCTACGGGGCGCATGGACATGACCCGGAGAAGCGCTCGATGAGCGCGAGCTTCCTCGCGGCCGGGCCAAAGATCCGTAACCACAAGACGATCGCGCGGGTGCGCAATATCGATGTCGCGCCGACCATCATGCATCTGCTCGGCGTGCAGCAAGGACCGCGCGTCGACGGGCGCGTCCTCGAGGAGGTGCTCGGCGACTGAGCCGCCTCGCATCCGCGACAGGAACCCGACGGGCGATTGCGACGCCCGTCGGGAAATTTCTAGAGCAGACGGAGACCCGCCTTGCGGCGCAGGCCCTTCGTTCAGCGGTCGTCGCGGTGATCCAGACCGTCGTCGTCATCGTCGTGGTCATGGCCATGGTCGTGATCATGGACCTGAGCCGCGGAGCAAATGAAGTTGGCGGCATCGTTGGTCATGCCCGATCCGACATAGCGCGGAATTTTCGGATAGGCACAAAGTGGACGCGTTCCGCCGGTCGGGAAGTTGCGCGCCACCGCTGGATCGAACAATCCGCCGCTCGGGAAGGGTGAGCTCGTGTTGTGGTTGGCCGCAATGATGCGGTCCGGCGCGATGCCGTTCTCGACCCAGGCGGTGATGGCGTTCAGCTCGTTGAGGGCAAAATCGTTGGTCGCCGGACCGCCGCCGCAATGCGCCATGTTCGGCACCATGAACAGCCGGGCGAACTCATGCGCCTTGCCGCCCATGTGCCGGTTCATCAAGCGATACCAGCGGGCGATCGCGGCCCCCGAAAAGATGCCGTCGTTGACCGAAGAGGAGATGAGCAGCTTGCCGCCGTGCCGTGCAAACGGCCGCAGGTTGAGCGAGACGCCGGTCATGAACTCCATCGCGCTCTGCGGGTAGTCCTTGGTCTTGGTGAAGATCTTCGGCGCGTCCGTGTCGAAGTTGTATCGGAACAGGAACGCCTCCTGGCCGTTCGGTCCTGCCACCGGCGTGACCACCGGAGGAGTTGTGAAGATCATCGGCACCGCGCCGGCGCCGAGCGTGAGATTGATCGCCGTGTTGACGCCCGGCACCGGGGCGGTGACCACGTTCCAGGCCGCCCAACCGGCGCCCGGGGCGGTCGGCGGATCCCAGATCCCTGCGTCCCAGAACCAGTCCGAGTAAAGCCGCTTGCCTTTCGAGTTCACCGGTCCGGCGTAGATCTTCTTCAGCGCCTCGACCTGTGCAGCGGTCAGGCATGTCCCGCCATGCGGCGTGTTGCCGTGCACGCCGGTGCCGCAGGTGAAGGCCGCCAAGGACGCGAACACGCGCTTGTTGGTGCAGGCGTGGAAGTTGTCGATGATCCCGTCGGTGAGCCCATCGAGCGCATCGCAGGCCTGCAGGATCGCGGCCGATGCGACCTGCAGATCCTGCGGTGGGAACGTGTCGGGGATGAACGGCTGCCCGTTGACGTCGGTCGATGTCGCCAGTGTCCCCAGCACCTGCTCATTCCATGCCTCGGCGATCGCCGCTTGCGGCAGGTTGAAGCCGGGGTTTCGCGACACGACGCCGTCGAACAGCTGGGGAAATTTCTGCGTCGCCACCATGCCGTCGCGCCCGCCGTTCGAGCAGCCGACGAGATAGGCGTGCTCGACGTGCCGCCCGTAATAATCCGCGATGATCAGCTTCGAGATCGTCGTGGTCTTCTCGATGGCATTGTAGCCATAATCGATGCGCGCCTGGTGATCGACGGCGAAATGCGCCGTTCCGCCCGCGTTGGGGTCGGTGTCCTGATATCCTCCGACCGGATTGGCGGCGCTGTCCTCGTGCCCGCCATCGGTCGCCGCAACCGCGAAGCCCTGCGCCAGCTCGACGCCGACGGAGCCCTGCGGGTCGGGGTTGAGGCGGCCGTCCGTGCCGCCGCCGCCCATCATCTCAAAACGGCCATACCAGGTGTCCGGCAGGTTGAGCGCAAACCCGATCCCGTAAGTGAAGTGATTGGGATCCTGGGTGCTGACGCGCTTGTTGATCACGCCGATGACGGTGCAATAGCCGGTTTTCTGCGTGGCGCTCACGATCTGCGTGCCCGGCAGCGATAGCCCGGCGAGGCTCGCACATGACGCGCGCGGCGCGATGGCCGATCCCGCCATGGTGCTCGAGGTCATTGTCCCAAGTGATAACCAGCTCGCCGCGATGGTCGACGCCAATAGCAAGCGTTTCATCTCACCCTCCCTGAATGACGCGTTGGAACTTGCGCATTCTCACGCGATCGAGCCGCGCGCGGCGCGACCGTGCGAGGTCGACAAGAGAAGCCAACCATCGGGGAGATCGATTGTCCGCGATCAACCGGCGCGGTGCCGCGCTGTTGCGCGAGTCATGCAGCCAGGCGCTCGAGTGGCGATGATGACGTGCCGCTGATCCGCCGAGGCATCACCCCGGTGCGTCTCCGGCTCGGCATCCGCAAGCCCGAGTGCCGCTACCGGCAACACGGACGTTTCCTTCCCCTGAGCCGCGCATGGAATGGCGGCTTCCCTTTGCAGACGTATCGATGCAATCAGAGCCATGTTGTCTTGTCAACATGAGCACGATTCGGTGGTCGCTGCCTTCATGTGCAAGCCGCCGCGCGGCCTTGCTGGAATCGCCTGGCACGGAAATAATCAGGTACCGCCATCCCGCGCGCAGAGCACCGAGAGACAATGGACCGCATGAGGCGACGAACGTGACGCGTCCCTTGAGCCGAAATGCGGCCGCGCCGCAGCCGCGCCGGCCGCCAGCGCGAAAAAAGACACCTCGGCCGGCAGCGCAGGGGGGCGACGAACGGATCGCCGATGATCGCATTATTCTTGGCGATCTCTCCGACAATCTCGGCTATCGGCTGCGGCGCGCCCAATTATGGGTGTTCAAGGACATCAGTCGAAGATTGGCGCGCTTCGATTTGAGCCCGGCGCAGTTCTCGGTGCTCGCCGTGATCGAAGCCAACCCCGGCATCAATCAGCTCACGATCGCGTCGGCGCTCGACATCGAGCGCGCGGGACTCGGGCGTCTGGTCGATCGGCTCGCG
>Ga0081539_10002347_pt1 | contig 27196 bp, 23 predicted proteins | sample TabmetS4T2R2_FD_71023 | JGI IMG/M metagenome (GOLD analysis project Ga0081539, IMG submission 71023) | Tabebuia heterophylla rhizosphere microbial communities from the University of Puerto Rico - S4T2R2 | ecosystem: Host-associated > Plants > Roots > Rhizosphere ...
ATCCCTGCGCTGCTCGAAGAGTACGAGCGCACGCTTCCTGACTTCACGTTAGACGACGTTGTCGGCTCGCCCTACGCGATTCGCGGTTACACGGTTGACCCCGCGTTCGGCGGCGACGCGGGCCTCGCGCGTTTGCGCGCGTGCCTTTCGGAGTTGGGGCTGCTGTTGATTCTCGACTTCGTGCCGAATCACATGGCGATAGACCACCCGTGGGTACGGGACGCGCCGGAGCGTTTAGTTCAAGGCGACGAATCGAGCATAGAGCGCGCGCCTCAAAACTACTTCCGCGCGGGCGACGCGGCGCGCGTCTTCGCGCACGGGCGCGACCCCTTCTTCGACGGTTGGACTGACACGGTTCAGTTAGACTACCGGCGCTCGGAGACGCGCGAGGCGATGTCGGAGACGCTCGCTTCGGTCGCGTCGAAGTGCGACGGCGTGCGCTGCGACATGGCGATGCTCGTCACGCGCGAGGTCTTCACGCGCACATGGGGCGGCGAGTTCGATTCCCCCGACGCCGAGTTCTGGCCCGAAGCCATCCGGAGGGTCAAGGCCGTCCATCCCGATTTTCTTTTGATGGCGGAAGTTTATTGGGACATGGAGTACGCCTTGCAGCAGCAGGGCTTCGACTTCGCCTACGACAAGCGTCTCTACGACCGTCTGCTTCACGAAGGCGCGGAGTCGGTGCGCGCGCACCTGAGCGCGGGAATAGATTATCAGAGCCGCCTCGTTCGCTTCGTAGAGAACCACGACGAACCTCGCGCTCTCGCGGCGTTCGGCCCCGCGCGCCTGCCCGCCGCCGCCGCGCTCACGCTCACGCTCCCCGGTCTTCGACTTCTTCACGAGGGGCAGTTGGATGGGCGACGCGTGAAGCTCTCGGTTCACTTGGGGCGCAGGCCGCGTGAAATCTTCGACGCCAACGCCGAAGAGTTTTACCGGCGACTGCTCGCCGCGCTCACGCGCGCGGTCTTCCACGAAGGGCGCTGGCGACAGTTAGAGCCGCAAGAGGCTTGGGCCGCGAATCCGAGCCACAGAAATTTCGTCGCAAGCCTTTGGACGTTTGAAGAGACGGTGCGACTCGTCGTCGCAAATCTCTCGACGGAACGCGCGCAGTGCTACCTGCCTTTGGACGCCGCCGCGCTCGCCGGGCGCGCGTGGCTTTTGAAAGACCTGCTCGGCGACGCGCAGTACGTACGCGAAGGCGACGCGCTCCTCTCGCCCGGCCTCTACTTGGACGTTCCCGCCCACGGTTATCACCTCTTCGAGTTCACGCCGCGTTGAGGCGATTTTTTGATTTTGGATTTTGGATTTTGGATTGACTGACTGACGAAGGCGACGCTGTTTTCCTGTCTCGCCTGTCGCCGAGTCGTTCAAAGAAAGATTGATGAGAGACAGCGTGTTTGTCATCAATCGCAAATCCAAAATCCAAAATCTAAAATCCAAAATCGTCTTATCTTCTTGTAAACATTACGCGGCGCGCGGGCGTATTAGACGACGAGCCAGCGCACTTTCCGTTCCGAATAATCAGCACAAGGGCTTTTATGAAAACGATTTATACGTTCTACGCCGACGCCGCGCGCATCGCCCTTCAGTCAATCTTCGCGCACAAGTTGAGAGCGTTTCTCACGCTCATCGGCATCATCATCGGCGTCGCGTCCGTTGTAGTCGTCGGCGCGGCCATACAGGGCTTGAACACCTACGTCATGGAGAAAGTGACCGCCGTCTTAGGCGTCAACCACTTCATGATCGCGCGCATGGCGCATCAGGGGAATCTCTCCGAGGAAGAGTGGGAGAAGATGAACCGGCGCAACAAGCGGCTCGAACTCGAAGACTACGAGTGGATACGCGACAACTGCGTGGCCTGCTCCGAGGTCGGCGCGCAGTTGCAGACGCAGACCGAGTTGAAGCAGAACGGCGAGGAGCTTTACGGCGTCCAGATTCAAGGCTGCACGCCCAACATGCAGACAATCGAAGACAAGACAATCGCTGACGGTCGTTTCTTTCTACAGCAGGAATACGACACGGCCTCTATGGTCGTAGTAATCGGCGACGAGGTGAGGGAAAAGTTCTTCGCGGGCCAAGACCCGATTGGGAAGACTCTGACCGTGCGCGGGCTGCCGGTGACCGTCGTCGGCGTCGAGGAGAAACGCGGTTCGATGTTCGGCCAGTCGTTCGACAAGGTTATGTACATGCCCTTAACCGCCTTCCGCAAAATCTTCGGGGGACGACCGAGCATACAGATTCACGGCAAGGCTGCCTCGCGCGACCAGTTCCCGACAGCCATCGAAGACGCGCGAATGTCCCTACGCAACAAGCACAAATTGAAGGGCAACGAGGAGGACGACTTCGGCCTCGTCAACACGGGCGAGTTGGCGGGCGAGGTTGACTCGTTCACGAGCGGCATCGCTTTAGTCGTCGTTCCCATCACGGCCATCTCGCTCATCGTCGGCGGAATAGTCGTGATGAACATCATGCTCGTCAGCGTGACGGAGCGCACGTTCGAGATAGGCTTGCGCAAAGCCTTGGGCGCGACGCGCAAGCAGATGCTCTTGCAGTTTATGATCGAGTCGTCGTTTTTGACGACGTGCGGCGGCATCCTCGGCTTCTTCCTCGCAGTTCTGGTCACTTGGGCCGTGACGGCGACGACGGGCGTGACGATGACCGTGACTATCTTCTACGTCGTCCTGTCGGTCGTCTTCTCCGGCGGCATCGGAATGGTCGCGGGCATCTACCCGGCGTTCAAGGCCTCGCGCCTCGACCCGATTGTCGCGCTCGCGCGTAAATAAAAGTCTGGAGTCTGGAGTCTGGAGTCTGAAGTCAAAGCAAGGCGGCTTTGGTTTTGACTCCAGACTTCAGACTTAAAAGTTATGAAACTGAGACTATCACGCTTCGTCCCCGTCGAAATCATCCGCATGGCGTTCGACTCCTTGCGCGCGCACAAGCTGCGCAGTTTCTTGACCGTCTTGGGAATCGTCATCGGCGTCGCCGTCGTCATCATCATCGCGTCGCTTCTGACGGGCGTGCGCCAGAGTATCGTTCAGGTCGTCGAGGAGTACGGCACGAACAACATCTACGCCTTCCACCTCTCGACGGGGATTCAGGCAGGCCCGCGCGACGCAGCCGAGCGGCAGCGCAAGCCCTTGAAGTATGAGGACGGCGAGGCGGTGGCGCACCTCGCGCCCGCGGTCGACACGGTCGCGGGCGACCTCTTCGTCTCTTGGTTCGACAGCACGATTACATACAAGGGCACGACCTATCATCGCGGCGGCGTCGAAGGCGTGACGGCGAACTACGCCACGGCCACCAACGTCTCCATACGCGACGGGCGCTTCATCACCGAGACGGACGACACGAACCGACGCAACGTTATGGTCATCGGCGTCAACGTCGTCGAGGCGCTCTTTCCCGGTCGAGAGGGCGACGTAGTCGGCACGGAGGTCAAACTCGGCGGGCGTCCATTCGAAATAATCGGCGTGCTCGAAAAGCGCAAGAACGCAATCTTCGGCGAGAACGACGAAGACAACGCAATCTACATCCCGCTTCGGACGGCGCACGAAGTTTCGCCCGGAAGCGAATACCTGATGCTCATCATCAAGGCGAAGTCGGGCCGTTTGCAGGAGGCGCTCGACCAGTCGGAGGAGATTCTGCGCCGGCGTCGCAACGTGAAGTTCGACGAGCCGAACAACTTCGACCTCGGCACGGCAGACAAGTTCGTCCAACAGTTCGACAGCATCTTCGCCGCTATCGGCCTCATCGCAATCGCGATCTCCGGCGTCGGCCTACTCGTCGGAGGCGTCGGTGTGATGAACATCATGCTCGTCTCGGTGACGGAGCGGACGCAGGAGATAGGCGTCCGCAAGGCCATCGGCGCGCGCCGGCGCGACATCGTGCGGCAGTTTCTCTACGAGGCGATGACATTAACGTTCGTCGGCGGAATCATCGGAGTGGTCTTAGCGATACTGCTGAGCAAACTCGTCGCCTTTCTATTCCCTCTGCTGCCCGCCGCTATCCCTCTGTGGGCGGTCTTGACGGGACTTCTGGTCTCGATCTTCATCGGCCTCGTCTTCGGCGTCTGGCCCGCGCGCAAAGCCTCGCGCCTCGACCCGATTGAGTGTTTGCGATACGAATAAGAAACAGTACCGCGAGCGGTAGCGAGCGGGTCGCCTTTAGATAACACAAGTGGCACGAAGAGATAGGACATTCTCTTCGTGCCGCTTTTGCTTTTGTTACTAACAACCCGCTCGCTACCGCTCGCGGTACTGTTTTACTTCTTTTGCAGCTCGCGCGGCAGTTCGTCGCGGAAGTGGCCCGCGGGGATTGTTCCCTGTCGTATGGCTTGTTCGGCCTCACGAGCATCCGTTAAACTTGCCGCGACGTTTAATACTACCGACCATTCGGGAAAACAGTTTGATGAGCGAGATGAACGAACGCCGCTGGGGCGTGATGAGCGAGCGCGGGCGCGAGGCCGCGGGACTCGAATACGCCGAGGCGTGCGATCTTGTGCGGCGTCTGCGCGGCGAGAAGATAAGCGGCCTGTGCGTCATCACGGACGCGGCGGCGAGCCACCTTCCGCCCGCGCGCAACGGGGCTAAGAGAAGCCGCGCCGCCGAGACTCCGAAGCGCGCGAAACGCGGCGCGAAGAAGAGTTGAAAACCCGGAAACCGTCGGCTCTTGAGCGGTTTTCGATTGAGTTTACCGAAAGAGATTTCAACACAGAGAACACAGAGACACGGAGTTCACAGAGAACACAAAGCTAATCTCCGTGTTCTCCGTGCCTCCCTGTTCTCTGTGTTAATCCTTTCTTGACAACCTCATTCGCAACTCGCTCTAAGCGCGCCAGACTTTAGAAGCACGCGACGTGAAAAGGAGAAGGAGACAGACTCCGTTGAGAGTATGTCTCCTTCTCCTTTCGTCCTTTCAAATGACTACCGTTTTTAATTCTCCTTCGGCGGAGGGCCGGGCCTCTTCATGCGTCGGACGCCGGGGCCGAACATCGGGCCTTCCTTGACGGCGTAGTCAGCGGGCACTTGGAAGAGACTCGCGGCGGGTTCGCTGCGTTGGATGTTGGTGAGCTTGTAGGTCGTCTCGCCGAAGCGCGGGTCGCTGTGGCGCGTCATCACGACGGCCTGTAGGTCGGGCGAGTACCAGCGCTCGTTGACGATTTCGATGGGCTGCTCGTTGCCGAGTTCGCCCGCGGGGATGGTTACGGTTGTGCGCGAGCCTTCGGCGCGAACGCCCTCGATCATCGTCGCCTCAAGCTTCTCGGTCTTCGTCTCCGCCTTTGAAGAGTGCTTGAAGAACTGCACGTCGCCGGGCATCTCACCGCCCGGCCCGCCCGGAGGCGGCGCTTGCGTCGAGAAGACGAAGCCGCGCGTCTCGCCCTTCTGCTCGCGCGGCGGCGGCGCGTCTTCGCTCATACGCTTCTCAATCCTCATCTTGTCTTCAGCGCCCGGCGTGCCCGTCTTGAAGTGAAACTCCATGCGCTGCAACTTGCGCGCGGTCTTCGAGCGCGCGTCGAGTATGTAGTTGACTCCGGCGACGGGGTCGTTGATGAAGACGGTCTGCGGCGGGTCGCCCGCGGCTGCGTAAGGGCCTATCTGTCCGAGCGCCTGATCGCGGCGCGTGCGCCCCTCGGAGTCTCGATAGACCTGAGCCGTGTTCTTATGGACGATTCGGTTGCCGTCGGCGAGCGTCTGTATGCTCTCGGTGACGGCCTGCGCCGAATAGGGCGCGCCCTTCACGACGCGGTCGTTGAAACTCATCTCCGTGGAGACGAAGACGAAGTTGTCGCCCGCAATCGCCACGCCCTCTCCGGGCGGCGGCCCTTCGCCCGGCCCTTGACGCGCGAGAACTATGTCCTCCTCGACGGGCGACGTGAGCACGGGCTTCCTCTCCTTCATGACTTGCGCGAACGCGCCGACGGCGTTACACGCGAGCGCGAACGCGAGCGCGAAGGCCATCCACTTCTTGTTCATCTCTCGATTTCCTTTCGTTGCTTTATGATTTTTGATTGCCGTTGATTCAGCGCACGAAACGAATCGCGCGCGCCACGCCGTCTTCTCCGAACAGAACGTCGGCCTTGACGCGCCCGCTCGACTGCTCCGCGTTCACCGGGAGACCGAAGCGCGCGAGCGCCGAGCGCGGCAACTCGACGCGAACCATGTGGACGGCCTCGGCCTGCCCAAGACGCTCGCCGCCGACGAGCGGCATGAAGTCGGTCGTGATTTCACCGACATCGGACGCGCCCGCCGCGCTCGAAGCCTGCGCCAAACCTCTCCCGCCCGAACTCCAATTCGCCGGCTGAGCCTGTATCGCGCGCCCCGCCCGCCGCCCGCCCGCCGCGCGTAAGCCCCTGTTCCCGTCAGCGCTGACGGGAACACCAACGCCCGTCGAAGAACCAGCGCCCGCGGGCGCGTTCGCCAGATTCCAACCTTCGCCCGAAACTCCCGCGACCGTTTCGTCAGCCTTGCCCGCCTCGCCGGTCGCTGCTTGATTGACGCCCGACGGCGCGCCGCCCTGTTCGCGTCCCGCAGCGTTATTGCCCGCCACCGAGTCCTTCGTCGAAGGCACGCTCACGCCCGGCGGCACGAGCATGAACAGCGCGACAGCAGCAGCCGCCGCCAACGCCGCGACCGCAACAGTCTTCATCCACGACAACTGCCTCACATTCTCACTCGAACGCGACCGCCCGACGCTTTCATCGAACGACGACCGTGCGCCGCCTTCACTCGGCGCCGGCTGCGCGCCGTTCGCACTCTCCGAAACCAACGAACGTTCGCGCGCGACGCTCGACGCGGCCCGCGCGCGAAGCGACGCGAGCAGCGCGGCCTCTACGCGCGCGGGCGCGCAAGCGTCCTTCGTCGTGCCGGCCAGTGCGCGAAGGCCCGACGCGAGCGCGCGTTCGTTTGCGAGTCGCGCGGCGCAGCGCGCGCACGAACGTTCGTGCGCGAGTGCGTCTTCGCGTGAGCGCGCGTCCATCAGCGTGCCGCGCGCAAGACCATCCAAGTTGTTCTCGAAGTCCCGACAGTTCATGCGAAACACCTCGCCGTACGTAAAGCCTGTGCCTCCGCGCCTTCGCCGCCCGTCGCGCCTGATTCCTCGCTCGCCGACTCCGGCTCGCTTACGCGCCGACCGCGCATCTTCTCCGCGAGCATCGCGCGCGCGCGATGAAGCCGCGAGCGAACAGTTCCCACGGCGCAGTTCAACGCAGCCGCCGCCTCCGCGTAGCTCATCTCTTCGAGGTCGCACAAGGCCAAAGCCTCGCGGTAGTGGGTCGGCAGCGCCAGCACAGCCTGTCTCAACTTTTCAACCGCCTCGACGCGCGTCAAATCTCCGAGCGGGTCGTCGTGCGCGACGAGCGCGTCGTGCGTCGCCTCCGTCTTCTCTTCGGCATCGGCGGCGTCGAAGCGCACGAGGCCGCGTTCGCGCTCGAAGGCGCGCAGGACGTGGTTGCGCGCAATCCCGTAGAGGTAGGCGGCGAGCGAGCCGCGCCCGGGGTCGAAGTTGCGCCCCTCGCGCATCAAGACCATGAAGACTTCCTGCACAACGTCTTCGGCCAACGCCTCCGACCCGCTCATCCTCAAAGCGAAGCGATAGACGCCGCCCTGCCTTCGACGGTAAAGGGCCGTGAAAGCGTCCTCGTCTCCGGCCAGCAGAAGCCGCAGCAACTCCGCATCGCTTGCGTTTGTGGAAGCCGACATCCCTACGCTCCGAACTTTTCTCAGGAAGACCAACGCCGGACACTACTGATTCGCGCACGCGCGCCGGAAAGTTCCAGAAAACAACTCGGCGGCGGGCAAAAAAGCGGGCGTCAACGTCAGTTAACGCCCGTCCGCGTCTAGCTATTTACAGCTTTCCGTTTGATTTCACAAACGATCCGGCATGTCGGCGACGACGTAGGCCATGACGGCCATCGTGGCGACGCAGGCGGCGAGGTCTTGCGGGTTGATTTTGTCGAAGGTGTCGGCGTCCGTGTGATGTATTTCAAAGTAGCGCGGGGCGTCAACGTTGAAGGACGCGCCCGTAACGCCTTCGCGCACAATCGGGCCGATGTCAGTGCCTTCGCCGTCGGGGTCTATGCGGTCGGCGCGTATGCCTGCGAGGAGTTTGGCAATCTCCATGAAATCGGCGCGCGCCTGCGGCGTGGCCTTCTCCGAGAGGCCGAAACCCGTCGGGCGAAAGACGCCGCTGTCCGACTCGATTGCGAGTATGTGGTCTTTGAGTTCCGACTTGTGCGCCGCCGCGTAGCCCGCGCCGCCGCGCGCGCCGTTCTCCTCGTTCGTAAACAGAACGACGCGAATCGTGCGTCGCGGCCTGAGTCCCAGAGCTTTGAGCAGGCGCACGGTCTCCCAAGTGATGAGACAGCCGCTGCCGTCGTCGTGCGCGCCCTGTCCGACGTCCCAAGAATCAATGTGCCCGCCGATAACTACGACCTCTTCCGGCTTCTCGCGCCCCTTGATTTCCGCGATGACGTTTGCCGATTCGGCGTCGGGCAGAAAGTGCGCGCCCATCTTCAAGTGAAGCCGCGGGTGCTCGCCGCGCTCCTGCATACGCTGTAGGAGTTCCGCGCCCTCAATCGTCACGGCGGCGGCGGGAATCTTGGGAATCTCGGGGTGGTCTGCGTCGTAGCGCAGCGAGCCAGTGTGCGGCGACTGTAGGCTCGCGGGCGTGACCGAGCGCACGATGGCCGCGACCGCGCCGTATTTGGCGGCGCGCGAAGGGCCGCTGCCGCGATAGACGACGGTCGCGCCGTAGGTCGTGAACGGAGCGTTATAGACGACGATCTTGCCGCGAACTCGCTCGCCTAAAGCCTCCAACTCGTCGAAGTTGCGCACGACGACCGCTTCCGCCGTCAAGCCTTCGGCGGGCGTGCCGACGCTGTTTCCCAAGCCCAGCATCGTCAGACTCTTCCTGACGGGCGAGACGAGTTCAAGGCTCTCCTCGCCGCGAACCCAGTGCGGCACCATAACCTTCTCGGTGTGGACGTTGTCCAACCCGTCGCGCTTCATCTCCGAGGCGGCCCAAGCGATTGCGCGCTCCAAAGACTCCGACCCGCCCAGACGGTTGCCGATGCGGTCTGTGAGCCAAGCGAGGCGACGGTAGGCTGTGTCGCTCGTCAGGGCCGCGCCGATGATGCGCGCGGCGCGCTCGCGGTACTCTTCAATCTTGACGCGCGGCGGCGGCAAGGGCGCGGGCGGCGTCTGCGCGGCTACCGCTTCGCCCTGACGCGCGGGCGGCTGCGACGGCTGCTGGACACTTTGCGGCGCTGGCTGCGGCGTCGATTGCTGCGCGAGGATGGGGACGATAACGAGCACGATAACGAGAAGTGGAGCTGAGAAGCGTTGCACGGCGAGATTGTCCTCCGTGAATTGGTCGAAGATACATTTAGAACTGTAGGGGCAGGGTTTGTCCCTGCCCGTCCTGCTGTAGGGGCAGGGCTTGTCCCTGCCCGTCTGTAGGGGCAGGGCTTGTCCCTGCCCGTCCTGCGAAGCACGCGACTTAATTTCGGATGACTGCGGGCAGGGACAAGCCCTGCCCCTACATATATTCCGCGGCACTCTCATTAATTCAGACACGCGAACAAAAAAGCTCAACTAAAAGTTTGACGAGCGTCGCGTGTCGCCTTCCTCTGTGCCGTAGAGCGGGGCGTATTCGCCGGTCTCTTCGGCGGCCTTGAGTTCGCGCTTGAGTTCGCCGATGCGCTTGGAGACCGTTTGAAACTCCTCCGCGTCGAACTGTTCAGGCTCGCCCGTGAGTTTGAGCGCGGCTTCCATTCGACGCCCGGCGGCGTTGAGCGCGCGCACGCTCAGACGCTTCTCCTTGACGGCCTCGACGATTCGGTCGCGCGCTTCAACGAAGTTCTCTTCGTGCTCGCAAATCAAGACCATGTCCGACCCGGCCTCAAGTGCACGCAGGCTGCCTTCGGCGACCGAACAGGTCTGCACGACCGCGCCCATCTCCATGTCGTCAGTGATTACAAGGCCGTCGAACTTCAAGATGCGGCGCAGCAGGCGCGTCGTCACGTTTCCGCTGATGGTCGCGGGAAACTCGTGCAGACCTTGAATCGTCGGCGGGTCGCCCTTCTGCCGGAAAAGGTCTTGGAGGAATTCGGAAATATCGGGGAAGGCCGCGTGGCTCACCATCACGGAGCGCAGGCGCTCGCCCGGACGGTGAAACATCAAGTCCATGAACGGAACGAGGTCGCGCTCGAAAATCTCCTGCCAAGTGTGCGTGACCACGGGGAGACGCCGGTGCGAGTCAACCTTAGAGCCGCCGAGGCCGGGAAAGTGTTTGCCGACGCCGATGATTTGATTGCGTTGAAGTCCGTCGAGGTACGCGCCCGCGAGAAGCGAGACGAGTTCGGGCGTCTGGCCGAAGGTTCGCGCGCGAAGTCCGTTGTCTTCGTTGTCGCCCGAAAGGTCGAGGACGGGCGCGAAGTTCATGTTGAAGCCGAGCAGACGAAGCGCGCGCGCCGTCAGAGCGCCGAAGCGTTCGGAGAGGTCTGCGCGCGCGGCGTTGCGCACGGACTTGGCCGACGGCGCGGGTTCGCAGATTTCGCGGAAGCGGTCAACTAACCCGCCCTCCTGATCCACGCCTATAAAAACGTTGGCGCCGGCTGCGTCGCGTATCTGCGCGTTGAGGAGCGCGACCTGCTCCGCCGATTCGACGTTTCGTCCGAAGAGTATGACGCCGCCCGGACGCACCTCGCGCAAAAGCTCGCGCCAGCGCCGGTCGAGTCGCGTGACGGGCAGCCCGACGAAGAGAAGCCGCCCCGCTTTCAACTCAAGCGACTCCTCCGCGCCTGAAGCGTTTTCCGTCAACTCGTTCGACGACATACTCCGTGATTCCCTTCCCGCGCGCGACGACACAAATCTCTTCAGCCGCACGCGCGCGGCCTCCCGCGAATCTTAAACGACAAGGGAGATGTGCGACAGCGATTGTAACACGCCTCGCGCAGCGCGGGCACACGCCCCTTCGTAAACACGGATACAGTACCGCGAGCCGCAAGCCTCGCGGGTGTTCGTTATAGGATTAACTTTACAACGACTACCCGCTCGCTACCGCTCGCGGTACTGTAAGCGCGTGCGCCGGGGCATTCTGTTATAATTTCGGGCGAAAATCGTCTGTTTTAGGCATCGGAGTTTAGTTTGGATTTGGAGACAGAAGACGTTTCAAGCGAACGACCGACGACAGCGCTTTTGACCGCCGCGGTCAAGCGACGCGCGCGCGAACTCGGCTTCGAGAAGGTCGGCGTTGCGCGCGCCGAAAGCTTGACGGAGGAGCGCGCGCGACTCGAAGAGTGGCTTGCGCGCGGGTTTCACGCCGAGATGGAGTGGATGTCGCGCGGTGTCGAGCGTCGCACAGACCCGCGCGAATTTTTGAAGGGCGCGCGCACGGTCGTCGTCGTCGCGTTGAACTACTTCACGCCGCACGCGCACGCGGACGAAAGCGGCAAAGGCAAAATCTCTCGCTACGCTTGGGGCGACGACTATCACGACGTTCTCGGCGAACGTCTGCGCGCGCTCCTCGCTTACGTCAAAGAACTCGCGCCCGGCACGGAAGGCAAAGTTTGCGTTGACGCGCAGCCCTCGATGGATAAGGCTTGGGCCGTGCGCGCGGGCTTGGGTTGGATAGGCAAGCACACCAACCTCATCACGCGCGACTACGGCTCTTGGGTTTTCTTGGGCGAACTCGTCCTCAACATCGAACTCGAATACGACCACGCGCGCGTCGAAGACCACTGCGGCACTTGCCGCCTCTGCATCGAAGCGTGCCCGACCGGGGCAATCGTCGAGTCTTACGTCCTAGACTCCGCGCGCTGCATCTCCTACGCGACCATCGAGCTACGCGAGCCGGAGTTGCCCGCCGAGGTCGCGCGCAACCTTGAAGGGTGGCTCTACGGCTGCGACATCTGCCAAGACGTATGCCCTTGGAATCGCTTCGAGCAACCGACCGCCGAAACGCGCTTCGAGCCGCGCGACGGCCTCGTCTCCCCCGCGCTCGAAGAGATTGCCGCTCTCACGCACGACACTTACGTCGAACGCTTCCGCCGCAGCCCCGTCAAACGCGCCAAGCTCGCCGGCCTCCAACGCAACGCGCGCACGCTTCTTGAAGACGATAACAGCGTTTGAGAGTATAATTGCGCGGAAAGAAACTTACTGTGACAGGTTCTTTACAGTAGGAGACACTAAGCGATGATAAAGTCGGTTCACTTTAAAAACTTCAAAGCTTTAGTAGATGCGACTCTCCCGCTCAACAGATTCACCTTAATCGTCGGGCCGAACGGTAGCGGCAAGAGCACCGCTATGCAGGGCCTGCAAATGGCGAGAAAGCCCGGTAGGACTGATTTTACTAATGTTGTTAACGCATCTTTTAAAGAGGCTGGTGGTATTACTGTCGAGATTAAAATTGAATGGGAAATTAGCAATCTTCATATAATTAGCCGAGCGGGTTGGGAATATGTAGGAGGCAGTTTTAGATACTTTGGGCTTAATTCTCATTCACCCTCTGATGAGCCGATACCCCAAGAGATTTTATGGGAACTTAGTAGAGCCTTGGAAAGTTTTCAAATTTATTCTTTCGACGCGCGTAGTCTAGCCGCTCCTGTTACGCTTAAGCCCGATGTGACACTAGATCCTGATGGTTTATTCCTAGCAGGAGTATTAGATAACCTTAGAGATAAAGAGCCAGAAAGATTTGAAGTATTGAATGAAGAATTCAGAAGATGGTTGCCCGAATTCGACCGTATATTGTTTGAAACACCGCACCAAGGCGAACGGTCGGTTTTACTCCGCACGCATTCTGGTCAGCGCATCAAGGCATCTGACCTTTCTCATGGAACTCTTTTCGCTCTCGCTTTTATTACCTTAGCGTATCTTCCGAACCCGCCGTCCATTGTGTGCTTCGAGGAGCCGGAGCGCGGCATTCATCCGCGACTGCTTCGAGAAGTGCGGGATGCGATGTACAGGCTTTGCTATCCAGAACAATATGGTGAGAAGCGCGACCCCGTGCAAGTGATTGCGACGACGCATTCGCCGTACTTCCTCGACCTATATAAAGATCATCCTGAAGAGATAGTCATCGCTCACAAGGACGAGAGAGGAGTTCACTTCGAGCGTCTGTCCGACAAACCTAATATCGAAGAGTTTTTACAGGATGCCCCTCTTGGTGAAGTGTGGTACAGCGGAATTCTCGGCGGAGTTCCGATTCGGTCATGAGGGTAGCTATATTATGCGAGTCGCCAGCAGATAGAGCCGCTATTAGAATACTTGTTGATAGTATTCTTGGGAAAGAAACGCAAGAAATACCTACGCTTCCACACATCGAAGCGCGCCCGGGAGGTTGGCCTTCAGTTAAAACATTACTCCCTGTTGCTATCAGATATCTATACTTCTCCACAGATGCCGACGCGCTTGTCGTAATCGCTGATTCAGATGATTCACCTATTCATCAAGATTTGCATGAGCAGGCCGGAAATGAAGAACCAAGATGCAGACTTTGCCAGCTACGCAACGTCTTTAAGGAAACTAAGCTTAGCCCTGTATCCGGTCGGAAAGAATTGAGAAGCGCCGTCGGGTTAGCCGTGCCCGCCATTGAGGCTTGGTATTTATGCGGCATTGACCCGCACGTTAATGAGGCGACTTGGGCGCGAAAGCTACAGCAGGGCGAACGAATCAGTTATACGAGGAACGCATTAAAGAAAAGTGCTTACGGCACGGAACGTCCGACAATTGACATTATGACTCGGCACGCAATTGCGGCGGCAACTCGACTGGCAAATGATCTATCTGAAATAGAGCGATTATTCCCCGGTGGTTTTGGCGCATTCCTAAATGATGTGCGGAACTGGTAATTTAAGATTGAAAGATCAGAAGTGATTCAGGCTCAACTCAAAGACTCATACGGTCGCGCCATACGAGACCTGCGCGTGTCGGTGACCGACAGGTGTAACTTCCGTTGCTTCTACTGTCTGCCGCACGGCTCGCCGGAAGAGACCGCGCCGAAGTCTGACCTTCTGACGTACGAAGAGATTGAGTACGCGACCGAAGTTTTCGTCTCGCTCGGCATCGAGAAAGTTCGCTTGACGGGCGGCGAGCCGATGCTGCGTCGTGATATTGAAACGCTCGTACAGAAACTCGCGCGCATCCGTGGACTAAAAGACCTCGCTCTCACCACCAACGCCTTCAACCTCGCAGAGCGCGCCGCCGGGCTGAAGGCCGCGGGGCTGACGCGCGTCACGGTGAGTCTCGACTCTCTGAAGCGCGCCGCGTTCGAGGAGATGACGGGCGTTGACATGCTCGCGCGCGTGCTCGAAGGAATACGCGCGGCGCGGCGCGTCGGACTCGCGCCCGTCAAAGTAAACGCCGTTATAGTTCGCGGACACAACGACGCGGAGGTCGCAGACATGGCGGCGTTCGCGCGCGAGCACGGCGTAGTGATGCGCTTCATCGAATACATGCCGCTCGATTCGGGCCACGGCTGGACGCGCGAGCGCGTCGTCTCCGGCGCGGAGATTCGCGCCGAGATTAACGAGCGCTTCCTCCTCGTGCCGAAAAAGGTCGAGCGCGGCTCGGAGACGGCCACGCGCTACCGCTTCGCCGACGGCTCGCCGGGCGAGATTGGAATCATCGCGCCCGTCACCGAACCCTTCTGCGGCGCGTGCTCGCGCGTGCGTCTCACGGCTGACGGGCAGATACGAACCTGTCTCTTCTCTAAAGTTGAACACTCTCTGCGCGACGTGATTCGCTCGCGCGCCACGCGCGCCGAAGTTGCAGACTACATACGCACGGTCGTCCTCAAGAAAGAGCCGCGCCACTACATCAACGAAACCTTCTTCGAGCAGCCCGCGCGCACGATGAGCCTCATCGGCGGCTAACCGTTTCGACCCGCAAACTGAGGTTGAGTTATGAGCACGAAGACCGAAGCGACAATCGAAGACCTCTACAAGGTTGACGGCAAGGCCGAGATTGTCAACGGAGAGATAGTTCTCATGTCACCCACCGGAGATATGCCGGGCTACGCCGGCGACGAGATATTCGCCTCGCTGCGCGACTACGGCAAGCGAACGGGCGCGGGCCGCGCCGTGGGCGACAACAAGGCTTTCCGCGTCAACCTGCCGCACCGAAAGTCGTTCAGCCCCGACGCGGCGTTCTACACGGGGGCGCAAAGCGGCATGAAGTTTTTCGAGGGCGCGCCCGTTTTCGCCGCCGAAGTGAGGAGCGAAAACGACTACGGCGCGAAGGCCGAACGTGAGATTGCGAAGAAGCGCGGCGATTACTTCGCCGCCGGGACACAGGTCGTGTGGGACGTTGACCTTCTGAGCGACGACGTGGTGCGAGTTTACCGCGCGGACAAGCCAGACGACCCGACCGTTTACCGTCGCGGTCAGGCGGCGGAGGCCGAACCCGCCGTGCCCGGCTGGACGATGCCCGTTGACGACCTGTTCGCGTGAATACGGAAGCGCGGATAAATCTTTACGCGGCCACTCCGTTTCGCCTTCAGGCGGGCCGGAGTGGCCGCGTTGATTTTGGCGCGGGCTTACTTCTTGCGCGGGATGCGGAAGGTCTGGCCGGGGAAAATCTTGTCTGGGTCTTTTATCTGATCCTTGTTGGCCTCGTAGATGTCTTGCCAAGAGACGCCGTGGTGCTTGCCGATTGCGCTGAGCGTGTCGCCGGATTTGACGGTGTAAGTCTGCTCCGCGCCGACATCAATGTTGAGGACGAGGTCGCCGGAGCGCATGTCCGGGTCAATGCGGTTATACTCGTCCCAGATTTTCTGCTTGGCCTCCTCGCTCGGCGCCGTGCCGTCCAAGTGCAGAACGTCGCCGTCTTCGCGCACCTGTAGGTTGCTCACGCCGCTCTGGTTCGCCAGATCAATGAGCGACTGGTATTTGTCCCTAGTTGACATCGTTCCTCCCCGTCCTATTTTTTAACCAACTCGTTTGCGACGCGACGCGCGCCCGCTTCGTTAGCAGCCTTCACGGCGTCTTGGAACTTCGCCGCCGCCACTTCGCCCTTGAGCGTCACGACGCCCTCTTTAACCTCGACCGTGACGCCCGTTACGCCGTACTTCTTCAAATTGGCCTCCACCTTGTCTTTAATCGCCGCGTCCTCCGTCGCCGTCGTCGGCGTCGAAGTCATTACGGGCGCGGGCGCATTTATGTTGACGTGCGTGTTCGACGCAACGTTCGCGTTGTTCGCGTTGTCTTTTTTGCACGCGACCGCACCGAGCACGACGACAGTTGCGAGTGCGAACGCCGCAAGGCCGCTCGCCGCAGACTTAATCCGCATTTAAGGTTTCGCTCCTTTTCCAGAATTTGCCGCCGATGGTGGACGATTTAAGTGCCGAGAGTGTTCGTTATCGCTCAATTATTTGTCAATGCTGCGCGAATGAGCGTAGAATCCCGCCCAAACCTGTCCCGGCGTTGCGCGCCGCAAGCGCCCGTTCTGTCTGTCTTTTCAAACGGAGGTTTATAATGCCCCGCCTCGCCAGAATTTTCGCCGTCGCAACTCTCTTCGCCTGCGCCGCGCTCGCGGGCTTCGTCGCGCCGGCGACTTCTTCGCACACAAAGACGAGCGCCGCCGCCCGTCCGCGCACGCTCGCCGGCGCGGGCGTTCTCTCCTACTCGACCTTCCTCGGCGGCGCGGGCGACGACGCGGCCAACGCCGTCGCCGTTGACTCTCAAGGCCGCGCCTACGCCGCGGGCGACACAAGCTCGCTCAACTTCCCCGCGACCGCGGGCGCGCGCCAGACGCAACTCGCTTCCGTCACCGATGCCTTCGTCACGAAGTTTGCGGCGGACGGAAGCAGTCTCGTCTATTCGACCTACGCGGGCGGCAGCGCCGCCGACCTCGCGCTCGGCCTCGCCGTTGACTCTCAGGGCAACGCCTTCGTCGCTGGCCGCACCAACTCGCCCGACTTCCCAACGACGCCCGGCGCGTTCGACACGACCTGCGGCGTCAACGGCACTTGCAACGACATCGCCCCGACGAGCGTCATCCAGTCCGACGCCTTCGTCTTCAAGCTCAACCCGCAAGGCTCTGACTTCGCCTACTCGACCTTCCTCGGCGGCAGCGGCACCGAAGCCCTCACGCCTCCCATCAACTTCCCGAACGCGCTCAAGATGGGCATCGCCGTTGACGCCGCGGGCGACGCCTTCGTCACCGCGACTACAACGTCGCAAGACTTCCCGACGACCAACGGCGCGTTCCAGACCGCGCCCGGCTCAGGCTTCGTCACCAAACTCAACCCGACGGGCACTGCCCTCGTCTATTCGACATACTTCCCCGGCGCGATGCCCGCCGCCATCACGCTCGACTCGGACGCAAACGCAGTCATCTCCGGCACGGCGGGCGACGGCAGCAGCGCTCCCGCTCCCCTGCCCGTCGTCAAAGCCTACCAGCCGACGCTCGGCGGGCAGTTCACCTTCGACGCCTTCGCCGCGAAACTCAACGCGTCGGGCACGTCCGTCCTCTTCTCGACATATTTGGGCGGGCCGCAGGGCGCGTCTGAGACGCCGCGCGGCGGCGACGACACGGGCAGCGGCGTCGGTATAGATGCCTTGGGCAACGTCTATGTCGCGGGGACGACGCGTTCCGGCTGCTTCCCTTCGAGCAACCCTTTCGTCGCGCCTTCCAACTGCCCCGTAGGCGGCTCTGCCAAAGAGTTCCTCGTCAAGTTCAACTCCGAGGGCGACACGCTCCTCTTCTCGAAGAAGCTCAACGAGACGACCAATACCGGCGGCTCGCTCGCCGTCTCAGCGGCGGGCGTCGCATACGCCGCGTCGTCCTGCAACACGGGACACGACTTCGACGTTTGCGTGAGCGGCGTCGCGCCCAACGGCACGCTCGTCTTCTCCTACGCCTTCGGCGGAAGCAGCGACGAGCGCCCCGTCGCCGGCGTCGTCGCGGACGCGGCGGGCCAACTCTACGTCGCGGGCCGAACGTGGTCGCCGGATTTCCCAACGTCTGCGGCGGCCTTCCAGAAAACTTTCGGCGGCGCGAGCGACGCCTTCGTCGCAAAGCTCGCGCCCAACGCAGCCGAAGCGCAAATGGATTCGGCGAGCCACGCGGTTGGCGAGGCGCAGCAGAAAGTGACCGTGCGCGTTGACCGTTCGGGCGATTTGACGAGCGACGCGAGCGTTGACTACGCGACGAGCGACGAGACCGCGTCCGAGCGCTCCGACTACACCGCCGCATCGGGCACGCTCCACTTCGCGCCCTTCGAGACATCGAAGACCTTCGACGCTTTCATCACCAACGACCGCATCGGGCCTGAAGGCGACGAGACCTTCCGCGTCACGCTCTCGAACGCGACCGGAAACCTCTCGGTCGGCGCGAAGTCGAGCACGGTCGTGCACATCATTGACGACGACACGGCGACGGGGCCGAACCCGGTCGCGCCCGAAACTTTCGACACCGACTTCTTCGTCCGACAGCACTACATAGACTTCCTCGGGCGCGAGCCTGACACGACGGGCTACGATTTCTGGCGCGGCGAGATTACAAACTGCGGCTCGGACGCCGGTTGCGCCGAAGTCAAACGCATAAACGTCTCCGCAGCCTTCTTCCTCTCAATCGAGTTTCAGCGCACGGGCTACTTCGTCTATCGCGCCTACAAGACGGCCTACGGCGACGCCGTTTCGCCGAACGTCGCGGGCACTGTGCCCGTCGTGCGCTTCCGTGAATTCATGCCCGACACGCTGAAAGTAGCGCGCGGCATCGTCGTCGGCCAGACGACGGTCTGGGAGCAGCAACTCGACAACAACAAGAGCGAGTTCGCGCTCGAATTCGTCAACCGCGCGCGCTTCCTGTCGGCGTTTCCTTCGACGTTGACCGCCGCCGAGTTCGTCGCAAAGCTCGACCAGAACGCAGGCTTCGTGCTCTCTGCGCAGGAGAAGTCGCAGCTCGTGTCGGAACTCGGCGCGTCGCCCTCGGACGCGAATTTGCGCGCGAGCGTCCTGCGCAAAGTCGCGGATGCCGACGCGCTCCAGCGCAACGAGTTCAAACGCGCCTTCGTCCTCATGCAATACTTCGGCTACCTCCGGCGCGACCCCGACGCAGCGCCCGACAGCGACTTCCGCGGCTGGCGTTTCTGGCTCTCGAAGCTCGAACAGTTTAATGGAAACTTCGTGCAGGCCGAGATGGTCAAGGCGTTCATAAACTCCGACGAGTATCGCCACCGCTTCGGGCCTTGATGCCTTCGTGTGATTTATTCAGTCTTGAACGCTGGGTGTCGTCGAGTTTTTAACCACAGAGACACAGAGAACACGGAGGATTCACAGAGAAGAGTTTGAGATTTGAAATCCTCTGTGCCGCCTCTGCGTCCTCTGTGCCTCTGTGGTTAATTGAACATCCTTTACGCTCAAGAATGGATAAACACCGAGGCCGCGGTGTCGTAACTGTCGCGCGCGCGGAAAAAGGTTTATAGTGTGACGGTCGAGTGAGACGCCGAGAGTTTCGGCGCATCGCGCTCGCGGTTTGAAAGACGGAAAATTTAACGGGGGAGCCGCGTGGGGCGCGGCTGAGAGTCGCCGTTTGAGGCGAGACCCTTTGAACCTGATGCGGTTAGTACCGCCGAAGGGAGGCCGATGTGACGGGCCGTCCCTTTTTCGAGGGACGGCCTTTCACGTGTGCGGGCGAGCGAGGACGCCGCGGCCCGCGGAAAGCGAGACGAGCCAGTGACTAAGACGAACGGCAACGACGAGATGACTAAGACGAACGGCGAGCGACAGAGCGCGGACGTGCGCCTGCCGAACTCGCGTAGGATTTACGTAGAGTCGCGCGCGGGCGCGCGCGTCCCCTTCCGGGAGATTTCTTTGCAGCCGACGCGTATGCCCGGCGGTCGCGTCGAAGAGAACGAGGCCGTGCGCGTCTATGACACTTCAGGGCCGTGGGGCGACCCCGAAACGAGTTGCGACGTACGCGACGGACTTCCCGCGTTGCGGCGCGAATGGATTTTGGCGCGCGGCGACGTTGAGGAGTACGCGGGGCGAGACGTTCTGCCGCAGGACGACGGCTACTTGACGGAGGGCGCGGCGGAGTTTGCGAAGAACAAAGACCGTGGACGGCTCGAACCCTTTCCGGGCCTACGCCGCTCGCCGCTTCGCGCGCGCGCGGGCGCGTGCGTGACGCAGATGCACTACGCGCGACGCGGCATCGTCACGCCCGAAATGGAGTTCGTCGCGCTGCGCGAGAACATGGGACGCGCGGCGTCTTTGCACGCGGGGCGCGAACGCGAGCGCGACGACCGAGGCTCGCTATTTCATCAACACAAGGGCGAACGCTTCGGCGCGTCTGTTCCTGAGTTCGTCACGCCGGAGTTCGTGCGCGACGAGGTTGCGCGCGGTCGCGCGATAATCCCGGCGAACGTCAATCATCCTGAAAGCGAGCCGATGATCATCGGTCGCAACTTCCTCGTCAAAGTCAACGCGAACATCGGAAACTCCGCGGTCGCCTCTTCGATTGACGAAGAGGTTGAGAAGATGCGTTGGGCAATCAAGTGGGGTTCGGACACGGTGATGGACTTGTCAACGGGCAAGAACATTCACACCACGCGCGAGTGGATTATAAGGAACTCGCCCGTCCCCATCGGCACAGTCCCGATCTATCAAGCGCTCGAAAAGGTCGGCGGAAAGGCGGAGGAGTTGACTTGGGAAGTCTTCCGCGACACGCTCATCGAACAAGCCGAGCAGGGCGTTGACTACTTCACGATTCACGCGGGCGTGCGTCTGCCCTTCATCCCTCTGACTGCGCGGCGAACGACGGGCATCGTCTCGCGCGGCGGCTCTATCATGGCGAAGTGGTGCTTGGCGCGGCACGAAGAGAGTTTTCTCTACACGCGCTTCCGCGAAATCTGCGAGATCATGCGCGCCTACGACGTTTCGTTCTCTCTGGGCGACGGCCTGCGCCCCGGCTCAATCGCGGACGCCAACGACGAGGCGCAGTTCGCCGAACTCGAAACGCTCGGCGAGTTGACGCGGATTGCTTGGGAGTCGGACTGTCAAGTGATGATTGAAGGGCCGGGCCACGTGCCCATGCATCTCGTCAAAGAGAACGTTGATCGCCAACTCGAAGTGTGCGGCGAAGCGCCCTTCTACACGCTCGGCCCGCTCGTGACAGACATCGCGCCCGGCTACGACCACATCACTTCGGCCATCGGCGCGGCGATGATCGGTTGGTTCGGAACGGCCATGCTCTGCTACGTCACGCCGAAGGAGCACTTGGGCCTGCCCGATAAGCAGGACGTGAAAGACGGCGTCATCGCTTACCGCGTCGCGGCGCACGCGGCGGATTTGGCGAAGGGGCATCCGGGCGCGCAAATTCGGGACAACGCACTGTCGAAGGCGCGCTTCGAGTTTCGCTGGGAGGATCAGTTCAACTTGGCCTTAGACCCCGAAGTGGCGCGCGAATACCACGACGAGACGCTTCCGCAGGAGGGCGCAAAACTCGCGCACTTCTGCTCGATGTGCGGCCCGCACTTCTGCTCGATGAAGATAACGCAGGAGGTGCGCGACTACGCCGCGAGCGCCGGACTCGACGAGCAGTCCGCGCTCTCGGAAGGCATGAAGGAGAAGGCCGCCGAGTTCGTCGCGTCGGGCGCGGAGATTTATCAAGGCGAACTGCCCGCTGGCGCGAAGCGCTAGCACTGAACGGGTAAGAGACGAGTGAGACGAAGAAAGGCGCGTCGTTGAATTAGAACTCAACGACGCGCCTTTTTGTTATCTCTTCTCTAAGGTTCTATTCAGGCCCGGTTGTAGGCTCGGTGGTCGCGGCTTGCCTGCGCCGGACGTAGGCGTCGCCGCGCTGCGTGAGTTCGGCCTTGTCGCCGACGGTTGCGACGACGGAGTTGAGCAGCGCCTTGTCGTTAATCTTGAAGCTGGTGATGCCTTCAAGGCCCGCGTCGGGGTCTTGGAAGCGGAGCGTGAGGTAGCGCGACTTGTCCTTCATGAATAGAGCGGGGAGGCCGAGGCCGTATGGCGTGCCGCCCGCAATCACGCGGCCCGCCGTCGAGGTGCGCGAGCGCGTGTCGGGCCAAGCCATCACGACCGACTTGTAAGGTATCGAGAACAACTCCTTGTTCTGCTTGTCGCGGAAGACCAGACGCTTGTTCGTGTCGTCGAAGTTGAGCGTCCCGTCGGTCTTCCTGTAGCCGACGACGCCGCCTTCATACTTGGCCTTGACGGTCGGGGGCGCGGGCGGCGGTTTCGTGGCGGTCGTCTGCGCGGGCTGGCTCTCGACCGAGCGCGGGCGTTGCGCGCTGGCCGCGCCCGCAAGCGTCAGCGCGAGACCGGCGGCGAGGGCCGCAGACAGACTCTTTGCGTTCTTCATCTTCACTCCTCCTTAAACTTTTTGCCGTAACTCAGAGGCGGTAAACTTCCTTGCAACTTAAAGACGCACGTGGCCGAGCGTGCGTTGCCAAACGAGCGTTTTTTTAAGCACGCACAGGCGCTGGCGCTCCGAGGGCGAGCACGCCGCTTCGAGTTGCTCGATGACGGCCTCGACGAGCGGAACGGCGAAAGGCCCCGCGTGCGCGAGCGCCTGCGAGAAGTAGTGCAACTGAAGCGCGCCGTCGGCGGCGGCGTGGAAACCGTAAACCTCTTCGTCCGCCATTCGGAAAACGTCCTGACCGACGGGGACGACGCGACGCGGCACGCCCTGTTGAGTCGTCCACTTGCCGCCCGAAGCCTCTTCAACATCGCGCGCGCGCCAACCTAGAAGCAGTATGCCGAGCAGCACGCCGCGCTCGTTCAAAACGTCTGGACTGAGGACTTTCAAATCCGAGTGCGACGAAAGCCTCGGCCCGAAGTTCGCGTATTCGGGGTTCGCCAACCGCGTGTCATAGACTACGCCGACGACCTCCTCCGTTTCGGCGACCGGCACGGTGACGAACTGCGCGAACCCGTAGTCGTCCGCCGACGGCGGCTCGTCGGCGTCCAACTCGTCAACGACGCGCGCGACGTAGTCAACGTGCGAGTTTGAACTGACTATCTTCCCGATTCTTCTCATCAATCTAAAAGGGCGAGCGGCGCGACCATTCGGGGACTTTGTAGAGAACCCACCAGAGCGCGAGTTGCGCGCAGAGAATGAGGAGGCCGAGCGCGAAACTCACGGCAGCGTCGCGGCGCGCGAGCGGATTGGCGGCGCGGCCCGCGCGTAGGAAACCGAAGCCGCCTAGAAGAAGCGCGCCGGGGCAGAAGAGTATGCCGAGATACGGGACGAGCGCGTAGGTGACGAAGGCGCGCGCCGTCGCAGTCAAACCGCCGTAGCTTCTCTGTGGCATGACCTCTCTTCTCAAACGCGCGCGCTGGCGCGACGCGCGCAGTCGCTCGCGTCCCGGCGCGAACGTCCTCATCGTCGCGCGCGCCGGAGGCGGCTTCCGCGCCGGCGACGAAGGCGCGCGCTCGAAGCGGTAGGAGGCGCGCAGTGAATCGGTCGGGAAATAATCTTCGGCGAGCGTGCGCCCGCAAGTCGCGCAGAAGCGCGCGTCCGTTCGCCGCGCCGCAGCGCCGCAGGCCGTGCAGAAGCGCGGCGGGGCGGATAGGTTTTCACCGGCGCGATTATCGCTCGCGCTGTCGAAGGAGCTGGCGTCCATTTTTTTAGCCGACGGCGTTTAAGCCCGAAGGGGAGTCCGATGTAGATGATGACAGATTTCCGCGCCGCGCTCAACGGCGGCGGCCCTTGCTCGTCGCCTTGCGCGAGATGCGGAAGTCGAGGCTGTTCTCGGCGGCGAAGTCTTGCATGACGCGAAGGAACTGTTCGCGGTCGCGCATGGTCATCAGCGCGGCCTCGTCCGCTGTCTCAATCGCGTAAGGATAGCCGTTGCCGACGACGCACTCGGCGCGCACGCAGTCTGCGACCTCTTCTACTAAGCCTGCCTCGTGAACCCACGCGGGCGTGTCCAAGCGCGCGGGGTGACTGTCCGAGGTGGTTTGCAGATAGACGAAGCCGACGAGCGGCGCTCCTTGTTCGTCGAAGAAGCTCGCGGCGAGGTTCGCGCGCTGGCAGTGCCAGAAGATTGTCCGGTCGCCCCAAGTTTCGAGGAGCGGCGGCGCGGACGAGGCGCGCGCGCGCAGAAGTTGCGCGTCGAAGATTTTCGTCTGAGGAAGGTCGGGGTATAAGGCTTCGAGTAGGTCGCGAATGTCGGGCGCGTACGACTGGTCAACGTAGCCGACGACGGGCACTTCCGTGTCGCGCGAAAGATGTATGAGTTCTCGGAGCGCGGCGGCGTAGCGCGTCGAGTAGAGGATGTCTGTGTTCTTGCGGCGCGAGGAGATGAGGAGCGTGTTGTCGAAGAAGGCGAGCGGCATACGCGCGCCGCGCGTTCGCCAGCCGCGCTGACGTTCGAGGAACTGGCAGACGGCGCGCGCTTCGAGTTCGAAGCGTCGGAGTCCGACAATCTGTTCGGGGCTTTCGTATGCGCGCGCGCCGCCCAAGAGTTGGTCGGGCGTGATGACCTCGAAGTGAACGTCTTTGATGTAACGCAGGTCGGGCGCGTGCGGGTTCTCGAAGGAGGCAATCTGCACGGCGGCGACGGGGATTGTGGCGTCGCGGCCCGGAAAGAGTTGGCTGCCGTCGGCGGCGAAGGTCACGCGGTCGCGCAAGACTTCAATCGCCCAGCGCCGCGCCTCTTCGTGCGAGCGCCAGCGCGCGGCGAACGGGACGACCGCGCCGCCCGCGCGCTCCAACTCGTCGGAAGGGTACGTGACGCGCGCGCTTTCGGCGTTCGACTCGCGCCGCACCTCGCCGGCGGTGCGGCCCGCGAGCGAGCGCAGCCGCGCCGCCAACTCGCCAACCTCGTCGCGCAAGGCGCGCTCGAAGTCGGCGAACTGCTCGCGTCGCTCCTCAAGCGCGTTGATGACGTGGGTGCGGTAGAGCATGGCGGTAAATGATGAATGCGGAATGATGAATGATGAATGAAGACAAGGGCCGCAGTTTTCATTCATCATTCATCATTCCGCATTCATCATTTTTCACTTCCCTCTCTGGATGCGCGCGAGTTGTTCCATGGAGTAGGCGTAGCGCGTCGTCTTGAGGCGGCTTTCGACGAAGGTGTAGATGATGCCTTCCTTCTCATCCGTGTACTTTTCGACGCCGCCCTTGGCCTCGCGCTTGAACGCCTTGTTGGTGACGACGTTCATTGACTCCGGCGTGTCGGTGGCGTGTTCGTGCGAGAGGACGATCTGCAAGACCGTGCCTTCGTACTTCGCGGGAAGACGCTTCGTGGCGACGAACTTCGGCGTGACGAAGAAGATTGTGACCGTGCCACCCGACACGTTGAACTTCAGCGACCCGTCCTCCGACATCCGGTCGGAGATGGGCGTGCCGAGCACGCGCTCAACGTCCGCGCGTTTCGAGACGAACGGTTCGAGTCCCTTCCAACTCGCCGCGCTCGCCGATTGAACCGAGAGCAGAAGGGTCAGGACGGCTGCGAGTGCGAAGGCTGCGCTGCGCGCGTCGGCGCGGAAATTTTTTGCGTTGCTCATGGGAGGGATGCTAACGCGTGGGAAGTTGAAAGTTCAAGAACAAAGTTTAAGTCAAAGTTAAAAATTTCGAGTTCAAGGTTGTTCGGAGGGCCGGGCGAAATGCGAAAGCGTCAGCCGCGACCTGACGGTTGGTCGCGGCTGACGCTTTCGAGTTTGAAATTCGGAATTGAACTACGGCTTGACTGCCGGGCGGACGCGGTCGGCAGACTCTTTGAAGTAGGCGTCGTCGGGCGCGAGTTGGAGGCCCTTTTCGTAGGCCGCGAGCGCCTTCGGGTATTGCTTCAAAGACTCGTAGGCGAAGCCGAGGAAGCGGTAGATGTCTGCGTTGTCGGGAGTTTTGGCGGCGGCGCGTTCGAGCGCGGCGACGGCCTTGGGGAAGTTTCCGGCCTGAGAGTGAGCGTAGCCGAGCAGGTAGAGCGTCGTGCCTTGTGCTTCGGGCTTGGCGGCGACGGGTTCGAGCACGGCGGTTGCGCGGACGTACTGCTTGGAGTTGATGAGCGCCTGCGCTTGGAGCGCGTAGGAGTCTTCGTCGGGCCGAAGGCGCGCGAGCGACTCGCTTGCGCGAACGGCGGCGAGGTAGTCTGCGTCGGCCTTCGGGCCTGCTTGCGTGGCCGCGCGTTGGAGATACGAGTAGGTGAGAAGCGTCCAGCCTTGCGTGAGGCGCGGGTCGCCCGTGGTGGCGCGGTTGAGCATGTTGATGGCCGTCGTGAAATCTTTGCGGTCGAAGGCTATGCGACCGAGATAGAAGAGCGCGCCCGTGTTTTTAGCGTCGGCGCGGACGGCGGCGTTGAAGGAGCGTTCGGCGTCGGCGCTCTTCTTCAAGTTGTACTCGGAGAGGCCGCGGTAGTAGAGCATCTGCGCGTCGGGCACGGCACCGGCGCGCGTCGTCGCCGTGACGAGAAGGGGAAGCGCGCGTTCGTAGTTTTGCGAGAAGAAGTAAGACTGCGCGAGGGCGTCTTCGGTGTTGGGGTCGGTTGTGCCGGCGGCGCGTTGAAGGTCGAGCGCGCGTTGAAGGTCTTGGGCGGCCTCGTTGTAGCGCTTGAGGCTTCGCTCGGCGAAGCCCGCAATCTTCCAAGCGTCGGAGTTCTTCGGGTCGGTTAAGGTTAACTGCTTGGCTTCGGCGAGCGCGGCGTCGTACTGCTTCTGCTGGTAGAGCGAGAGCGCGTGCGCGGTCGAGGCCGCGTTGCGCGTCGTGCCCGCGCCGCTCGGAGCGTTGTTGCGACCGACCGTCGTCGGGTTCGTGGCGGTCGCCGGCTCAGGCGTCGGTTGGACGGGCGTGACGCGGCGCGGGCGTGTCGCGCCCGACTGCGCGAAGGCGAGCGCCGTCGAGAGAAGAAGCGCGGCGGCAGCGGCGAAACAGTTTGTAAGTCTTTTCATACGAGAGAAGTTTTTCATAGGCTGAAGGGTATTTCAACCCTTTGCGCGCGAAGGGAGAGCAGCGCTGTTCGGATGCCACGCGCGCCGCGCGGGTTCGCCAAAATATAGCGGCGGCAATCGCGCACGGCGTTTCGCGCTTGTGCCGTCAAAGTGATACTGCTAAAAGTCTTCGACGAGTTTGAACTAAGGGTGTCTGACAAAATCGGCGACGACTGATAAAGCTGTAGGGGCAGGGGTTTTTCCGGCCCCCCCCCCGTTACATAAAGCGCCTTGGGTGTTTAGAAGGGCCAGGGGAAAGCGCTCCCCCCCCACGTTTTTTTTTGGCCTTAATTCTCCCCC